>FSXQ01001990.1_pt1 | contig 32627 bp, 23 predicted proteins | sample 1638011 | NCBI WGS metagenome assembly FSXQ01 (sample SAMEA3914789, study PRJEB12502) | metagenome | biome: forest; material: soil | place: Canada | collected 2011-07-03 | depth 0.3 m | reverse complement strand
GTGCACCTGACGCTCAAGGGCAAGGTGCCCGGCGCGACAGCCGCGCAGTTCGTCGAGCTCGCGAACAAGGCGAAGGCGGGGTGTCCGGTGTCCAAGCTGTTGAGGGCGGACATCTCGCTGGATGCGCAGTTGGTGGGCTGAGCCGCGAGGCCTCGTCCTCGGACCACGCGCCAGAGGGCGAGTCCGAACACGATCACCGCACCGGGGTCAGCTCGACGCCGGCTCCGACGTGCCGGCATTCGACGCCGGCTGCGGCGGCGCAGGCTTGGCCGTCGACCGGACCATCATGAACTTGCCCAGCAGGTCGAACCAGAACGGCGCGCCCAATGTGACGGCGAAGGCCGTCATCAACCACCCGCAGAGCACGAGCAGCCAGTCGGCATCCAGCCACTGCGCGCGCGAGCAGGAACCGTTGCGCTGCGCGCTGCAGAGCTGAACCGGCACGGGCCGGGCGCTCCGCACGGCGGCAGATGCGCCGGATGCCACCGCAGGCGTCCAGGAGCGCCAGCCGATCGGCAGGCCGATGCTCTCAAGCGCCGCGTGGGCATTGACGATGCGCTCCATCTGCTGGCCCGGCGTGGCGGACGCAGCCGGCGCCGGGGCACTGACGTCGCCGGCCTGCTTGACCACGACGTCGCGGAATGCCTTGTCGGACGTGAGCGTGCGCATCACGTGGAGCGCATCCACGTTGAGCACCGCGGCGGCGGCGATGCCGAGGACGAAGAGCATTGTCTGGTTGCGCCGCTTGTACCAGCCCGATGCCCGCTCCATCGAGCCGTCGAACCATTGCTCGATGTTCTTGCGCACCTGCGCGAGATCGCCATCCGAGTGGTCGAGGGCGCAGAGCACGGCACGCCGCAACTGCGACGACGGCAGCAATTGCGCGCTCGCCCGCAGCATCTCCACCGACATCTGCACCGAGGGTTCGAGCTCGACTTCGTTGGCACCCTTGGCCGCCGGCCCGCGCGCGACGGAGTCCAGCAGCGCGAGGGCAAACTGGCTCGACGGGATGTACGACGGAAGGCTGCGGCGCTGCGCGAGCGGCATGTGCCTGCTGTCCTTGGGTCCGAAGAAGCGGTCCATCCGCAACTTCGACGGGTCGTAGCGGCCCTGGAACAACGCATCGAGCAGCGGATGCGCGAGCAGCTGTCCGGTGATCAGGCCTTCGGGGTCCGCGAGCATCGTCCGCAGCGCACGTTCGAGGTCGAGCGCGCGCCACCGGAAAAGCGCCTCGAGCCATTCCTTGACCGCGGTGCAGACGAGGCTGACCGACAGGAACATGAACGCCATGCCGATGGCGATCTCGAGAGTGTCGGAGTTCAGCATGACGAGGCTCCTTGCCGAGGGATGGGACAGTGCGGGCGGTGCTTCACTCCGGTTTCGTACCCGCGGGCAGAGGCGCGCTGGCAGGCGCGGGCGCGGCGGGGCCCTTCGCGCGAGCTGCTCCTTTGGCACCGGCATTGGGCGCCGCCTTGCTCTTGGCGTCAGCCGCCGCCGGCATCTTGATCGGTGCCTGGGCCTCTTGTATCGCCGCGTCGGCGATCTGGCCGCCGACCGCAGGCGGCGCCTTCATCTCAGCGTCCGAGCAATCGGTGAAGGTGCGGCCGTCCGGGTCGTACAAGGCCAGCGCCAGGTAGCGATGCTTCGGCCCGTGCGGTTGCATTGCAGCGGGATAGTTCGTGCTGCCGCCGTTGGCATCCGGCACGCTGTCCTGCGGCCAGATGACATCGGCCGTCGCGATACGCGCCGGGATCAACCAGTAGTCGCCGGTCCTGTATCGGACCTGGGAGGGCGGCTCGAACATCACTTCGATGCCGTCCTCAATGGCGATCCACGGGCCGACGTCAACGCGTCCTTGCCCGATCACCAGGCAACCGTCGGCAGCCAGTTGCGGGGCGCCCACACCGGCCGGCGCGCTGCCGTGGTCCCAACGTCGCATCAGCGGATGCATGGCCGGATCGGTGCCGACGATGTGGACCTTGCCCGCCAGGTTGACCCCCGGCACCGCGCCATCGAGCACGACCGTGCGGCTCGGACGATCGATGGACAGCACTGCCAGCAACTGCCCCGCGCGTTCGTTCAACGCGGAGTCGTCGTCCTGGATCTCGACAAGGTCGCCAAGCGCCAGGCCGAAGCGCTCGTCGGGCCCGAGCGAGGCCAGCGTCACGGTCGTCGTGTTGCCGTCGACCTTCACCGAGAGCACGGCGAATGCGACCGCGCCGTTGTCGCGCGACCACTTGAACGTCGCACCCGACAGCGGGTTGTCGGAGTCGACCGAGCCGCCGGTGTTGACCTCGACGCGATAGAGCTGATTCTCGGCTCCGCGGTACGGCGAGCCTGGCGCGACGGTGCAAGGATCGGTCGACGCTTGTGCGGGCGTCACGCGCGCCCGAAGGGCTCCGGCCAATCCGCCACGCACGGTGTAGGCGATGTCGAACGGCGACATGCATATGGGCTTGCCAACGCCCATCAAGGCGGCGGCGCACGCCTTCACCTGCCAGACGACCCGGACGCGATCCGCGGTGGAAGCACCGTTCAACGCGACTTCCCGGATCGAGTCGTCCTCGATCGGTGTGACCAAGCGCTCCCAGACGTCGAGATAAAACTGCGACAGCTGCGCCGGCAGGCCGTCCGGTCGATAGTGAGGCTGCGTCAGGTACGTCACCGCGCGCTGCGCGAAAGGCCGGATGGCGACGCCGGGTTCCACTGCGACGTCTGTCTCGACTTCCGGCGTCATGTAGACCATCCCTTGCACGTAGTCGATCTGGCTGACCGCCACCAGGGGTGACTCCTTGACTGGCGACCCGTCGAACTTGATTCGCAGCCACTGGCCGACCGCGTAGCCGATGCCGTCGACCGTCCACTGCGTCGGTGTGAAAGCAACCGCGAAGTTCTGCTTGGCGCCGTCGGCGGCGAAGCTCATCACCGGCACCCGCGTCGCCCGCGCCTCGCAAGCGACGCCGTCGACGTAGCGCGTGCCCGGCACGATCTCAATGTCGATGCCGTCTCCGACCGGTGCGGACTGTACCGTCAACGAGAACGCATCGACGCTGCCGCCATCGCCCATCGTGTCCCGCGCGAGCTGCCGCGTCGCCTCGACCAGGATCGCGACCTGCTCGTTCCAGTCAGCGTCCAGCTGAACGCGCCCCTGCTGCATGAGCACGCGGCTGAACTGCTTCTGCGGGTCAAAGCTGTCTCGCGTCAAATCGGCTTTCACGGTGGTCTCCTCAGCTGGCGTAGATGATCGCGGCGTCGGTGCCGGCGGGCGTGAACTCCGCCAGGCGCTGCGCGAGGTTTGCCGCGCGTTGCGGCTCGTGGAGGTGGTGCAGCACCCCGATCTCGGACTGGTCGTCCGCACCGGTGCGGATCTCGGCGGCGCAGGTGTCGGCCAGGCGTGCGTAGCGCGCCGTGCCGTAGCGAAGGCTGTCGAACTCGGGCGTCACGCGCAGGCGTTCGCTGCGCACGAGCGTGTCGCGCTCCGCGGCGCTGATGTCGCCGGCGAGGTAGCGCTCACCGACGACGCGCTCGACGCCGTCGGGCTGGCACTCGTAGCGACGCGGCGTGGTCGAACCCGGCGTCACGTAGCAGAAGCGCAGGCAGCCGGCCTGGCGTCGGCAGACGCGCACCAGGCCATCGAGGATGCAGTCGACGGCGAGCTCGATGCGATGCGTCTGCACCTGCCCGATGACCGTGCTGCAGCGCAGCTCGACCACCGCATGCGCGCAACGCTTGTCCTCGGTGGCCAAGGCGAGGCGGTCGCTGCCCAGCGCGTCGACGACGCTGGCGTCGATCGACAGCTTCAAGGGATCCTCGCGCACCTCGTCGCGCTCGACGCGGATCGCGCCGACGATGCTGTGTACGACGCGCACGCAGCGCACCGACTCGGTGATGTCGATGCTCGGCTCGTCCGACCGGGTCGGGCCGCAGGCGCAGTCGAGTCCCCAGCCGGGCACGAGCGTCGAGTGGCGGATCGTGACGCCCGAGACGCTTCCGGAGAGCAGCAGGCCGCGGCCGGTGATGACGATGCCGTCGAGCTGGAACCAGCAGGGGCCCTCGCCCGTGATCTCAAGGCGATCCCCGCCGCCGACGTTCCAGTCCAGCAGGCGCAGAACGGGGCGCCTGCGATTCGCGGCGCGCAGCTGCAGGCTCTGGCCCGCCGCGAGCGCGATGAAGATCGGCTCGGTGTAGACGCCGCTGTCGACGATCTCGATCACGGCATCGACTGCGGCCTCGGCCTTCCATCGCGCCAGCGCATCGCCGATGCGCGGGAAGTCGCCGCCCGAGCCCACGGTATATCGCTTGGCCGCGGGCAGCTCGTCGAGCGACCGCGAGTACTCGCCGCCGCCGAAGTCGGCGCTGAAGGCATAGGCGTACGACACCCACACCGGCTGCCGCTTGAGCTCGCCCGCCGGGAACACGATCCGGCCGCGCTGCGGGTCCACCGCCACCTGGAGTGCCTTGGGGCGATAGACCCAGTCGCCCAGGTCGGCTGCGACGATGCGCGACGCCTCAACCGGCACCGGCGGGTCGCCCGTCCAGATCATGAAGCTGTTTGATTCGCCATAGAACGCCGGCACCGCAGGCTGGTGCGGTGCCGACGGCGGGGCCGCCGCCGCGCCGAGATCGCTGGTTTCGAGCGCGCGCCGCCCGATCGGCAACGGCAGCGCAGGATCGACGCCTGCCGCGTGCGGCGCGACGACCAGGGCCGTGTCGTTGCCCAGCGCGCTGAACAGGAAGCACTTGGCCGATTCCCGGTCGAAGCACAGTGCCGGGGCACGGCTGACCGTGTACGCGCCAAGCCGCCAGACGTAGACGCCGACCTCGGGCAGGTTGTCCCGGCCCGGCGTGCGGCTCGAGTCCACCCGTCGCACGTCCACGGTGCGCGCGCGGCGGTCGAACGCCGCGCCGCGCCAGTCCGCGTCGTGCCGCACGTCGACGCTGCGGCCGCGGTCGAGGTGGAGCAGGTCGATGTTCTGCGTCACGGCGAGACGCCGGCGGGATTCGACGGCGTGCGCCGGCCAGCCGCCCACCGCGAGCGCGATGTCGTCGAGCACCGCGAGCGTGCCCTTGCGCCGCCGATAGCCGATGGTGTTGGCGACCTCGCGCCGCATCGACACCAGCGGGCGCGCCGGCGTCGCGCAGGCGCAGCTTGCCGAGCCGCAGCCGCATCCACATGCGGCGTCCGCCGCCCCGCCCGCGGCCAGGCCCGGCGTATAGCCGATCAGGGCCCCGATGTAGGGCACGACCCAGTCCTCGCAGGTCTCGATGAACCAGTTCTCGTACAGGCCGGCGATGTCTTTCTCGAGCACCGCCGCCTGCTCGCCGATCACGCGCAGCAGCGCGCGCAGCGGATAGCCGCGATCCGCGTCGCGCAGGCGGTGCACGACGGGCAGCAGCTCGTAGAGGAAATCCGGATCCTTGGTCATGGCGATGCATCCTCAGGCGGCGAGCAGGTTCAGGGTCAGCATCGCGGGGATGTCGGGCGGCAGATAGACAAGCTCCGCTGCCAGCACCGAGCCCGCGTTGCCGGGGTCGGGCTGCGCGAGCTGCGCCGCGACCCGCGCCTGGAGGTCGAGCGTGGCGGCGAGACTGGCGAGCGTCGCCGCGTCGACGTCCTGGCCGATACCGTCGAAATGCGTGAACTGCAGCCATGCGACACCGGTCACGCCCTGCGCGATCGCGATCGCCTCGGAGAGGTACGCGCTCTGCCCGAGCTGGCGGGCATCGAACGCGAAGCCCGCGAGCAGCGCGCCGCGCAGGCGCGCCTCGACGTCTTCCCAGGTCGCGTCGGGCTGCAGCGCGACATTCGCCGCAAGCACCAGCAGTCGCACGCGCCGCGTCGCCAGCACGACGTCGAGCGAAGGGTCGCCATAGATCTGCAACGCCTGCAGCAGGTTCGCGTGGAGATCGGAGCTCGGATCGATGGGGATGTCGTCCGCGCCGGCGACCGTCACGTGCACGTACGGACGCCCGGCGTACAGCTTCGTGGCGACCGCCTTGCCGATGCCCGCGAAATTGCGCGAGAAATCCGCATAGTCCTGCACCGAAACGAGCCGGTCGAGCGCCATCACCGCCATCGGCGCATTGGCGCGGATCTGGTCGGCGCGATCGGGGTCGGCGCCGCCGGTCGACGGCAGCGGATTCGTCACGGCCTGGGCGCCGAGCGGATGCGTGGCCAGTTGCGAGATCGTCCAGGCATCGCTGTTGCCGGCAGCGCCGATGCCAAAGCGATAGGTCGCCTTGATGTTGGCCGTGCCGGTCGGCGGGCGGGCGCCGTGATCGCCGTTGCCGAAGTCGACGACGCTGACCTGCGCATCGTTCTCCCTCGTGGCGTAGACACGCTGTCCCGCCTGCGCGTCGGCAAGGCTCGCGGCCTCGCCCCACAGCAGCTCGTTGACGCGCACCTGCAGCGTGCTGGCCACGCCCGAAGGCGTCGCCGCCGAGACCCAGGTCAGCGGCGAATGGGCGAGCGGGAAGCTTGCGAAGCTCGCAGTGGCGTCGCCGTCGCCCAGCACCTCGCCGGTGCTCTGCCCGTTTGTCGCATCGGCCACGTTACCGTAGATGGTGACCGAGCCGCGGTCGTAGGTGTAGGCGAGCGGCCGCGCCAGGTCGAGGACGGTGTGCGGCACCTGCGTCGTGATCCGCCATGCGAACAGCGTCTCGGCGCTGTTTGGGATCGAGCTGCCGAACGGAACGTTGGTCGCGGGATCCACCAGCAGCCCGTCGAACCCGTCGAACCGCGCCCCGCGCTCGGCGGCCGTCGGCACGTACGCGTTCACGAAGACGCCGGGCGCGATCTGCACCTGGTCCGCATACTGCTGGTTGATGAAGCTGGGCAGCGGCACTTTCGCCATGAAGCCCGGGCCCGTGCTGAAGTCCCGCGGCTCGGCCAGCTGGCCGACGACGAGGCGATCGCCATAGGCATTCGCGTCGGAGACGTACCAGACCTTGACGAACGGCGGTGCCGTGAGCGGAAACGGCACGCTGGCCGGCGCTTCCACGCCCTGGCGGACGCCCGCGACCATCGCGAGCTCGCTGGCGGTCGTGCCAGCGGCGCCGGGCAGGTCGGTGCGCTTGCCGGAGACGATCACCCAGCGGCCCGGCTCGAAGCCCTCGACGAGCTCCGCCAGGTCGATCGACGCGTTCTCGACGTCGGCGTCGACGGGTTCCTCGGCCAACGCCATCGGCTCGCTCTGGGCGTAGACGACGGTCTTGCGCAGAAGCGGTGCGGACTTCAGCGCAAGGACGAGATCGTCGCCGTTAAGATTGCTCAGCCACTTCGGGGCAAGCGTGAGCAAGGTCACCTTGGCGGCGAAGCCTTGCTCGGTGGATACCCCGCCCGAGCGCGCGCTCACGACGATGTGGAACGTCGTGGCCTTGTCGCTGCTGTCATCGGCGGACCAATCGGGGCGCACGATCGCCACCCAGCTGCCCGGCTTGATCTGGTCGTAGACGCCGTCGAGCGGCAGCTCGAGCGGCATGCTCCCGTTGTTCAGGCTCTTCCACGCCGTCGAGATGCCTGGTTCGGCGTTGGTGACGACGACGGCATCGGGATTGGCCACGGAGGTGGAGGCGGGGCCCATCCAGCTCGCGCCGAACAGCGTCGCCTTCACGCGCGCGGCATGCAGCTCGAGACGCACGCCGGGGACCCCCACCGACGACCAGGCCTTGTACAGTTTCGGCCCGGCCGCCGGGTGCAACGCGGCGAGCAGCCGGGGTGCCACGTCGGCCTGCGGGCCGAAGCTCGTCGCGACGCTGCGCATCAGGCGCTGCGCATTGCGCGGTTGCACCGACGGCGGCGCCTCGAGCTTGTCCACGATCAAGGTGAGCCCCTCGAGCGGAGAGGCCGGCGCCGTTCGCCCCAGCGACTCGAGCGAGCCGACCGGGCCTTGGTCGGCCGGCCCGTCGCCTTCGGCGTCGAGCCGTTGCCCCGGCAATACTGTCGAGAGCAAGACCGACTGCTGGCCGAGCCCGATCCATTGCAGGCTGCGGATCAGCATCGCGAGCCAGGCAGCGACGCGCGTGAAGCCGCGCTGGAGGGCGATGCCGCGCAGGATCGCCACGCGCGACATCGCCGGCTCCACGACCTGGCGCGCGGCCAGCGGCACGTCGTTCGCGATCTTTCCCACGGAATCCAGGTTCGTCGCCACGATCTTGAGGATCTCCGCGACCTGCGCGGCGATGGCGTTGCCGGGGAACAGCACGGTCGCCTTGTCGACATACAGCAGCACCTGGGCCTGGGCAGTGCGATCGGCGGGGACGTCGAGCCCTAACGTCACCTGCGTGCGTTTGGCGGCGGACTGCACGTCGATGTCGGCCGCGATGCGCAGGGTCTGCAACGCCGGCATGTCGCTGCTGGTGTCGGAACCGAAGACGAAGAACAGTCCGTCGCCCGGCTTGACCTGCGACGCTATGCCGTCGAGGTAGATGGCGTCCACGACGTCCGCTCCCGTGACAAGGATGCCTGACTTGCCCAGGGATCGATCGCTCGCCGGCGGCGTCACCAGTTGCGGGCGGGTCATGCGAGGGGCCAGCGTGTTCCAATCGGCGCGCGCCGCGAACGCAGCCGAGGTTTCGTAGAACTGCGGTGCACTGCCGTCAGCGGGCATGCTCTGTGCGCGCGTGCCGGCGGGCAACGAGCCGGCGAAGCCGGCAGAGACCGTGAAGGCCAGACGCACGCTCGCGGCCACGCCCGGGCGCGGCCGGTAGCCGATCAGGCGCGAGAGCTCCGTCAGCGAGCAACGCTCCACGGCGGTCGGCAGGTAGCCCTCGTTGGCGATGCGCTCCTGATAGAAGGTCAACACGTCGGCGAGCACGGCCCAGGCGTCGATCAGCGCTATGGCAGGGTCTGCAGGGTCGCGCGTCGTGAGCGCGGCGAGCGGCCGCAGCCGCTCGACACCCGAAGCGTCGGCGGAGGCCGCCTCGATCGTGACCTGGCCGAGGCGCGCCAGCATGGTCTCGAAGAAGGTCGCGTAGCGGCCGACGCGATAGGTCAGCGCCCCGAGTCCCGGGGCATTGACCTCGGAGGCCGGCACGGCGACTTCGATGCCGGCGCAGCAGCCGCACTCGTCGAGCGGAGCCGGCGTGGCATTGGTGGATCGTGCGCTCATCGTCCCCCCCGCAGAATGATCGTCAGCCGGCCGTTCGACGGCTGGCTCGGGTCGTTGTCCAGGCGTGCGATCTGGTGCGGGCTCAACTTGAGCAAGCCGCCGGCGGGCACCGAGTCGACGACTCCGGTGGGCGCGGGCGTCCCCGGGGCGTAGCGCGCGAGGCGCGTCAGCTGCACCTCGATCACGCCTTGCACCGCCTGCGCGGCTGCGACGAGCCGGCTCGCGAACACGCCCGTGCCGAAGCCCAGGTTGTCCGGATTGAAGATGGCGAGCTTCCCGTTCGAGAGCACGCCGGTGCCGAAGATCGCGATCAGCGCGGCCTTCACGTGCGCGCGCTGAACCTGCGGGCCGACGCAGACGAGCAGGCCGAGATCGAGCGGCACGTAGTCGGGCGCCTCGGCGCGCACGTCGTACCCGATGCGGCGATACGGGGCCAGGTAGGCGTCGACCTCCCGCATCAGTGGCGCATCGACCGATTCGCGCCCCAGCGGATCCAGCGCCAGCACCGCCTCGTACCAGCTGCCGCTCCAGCGCAGCGTCGCCTTCGCGGCCTGCAGCGGCTCGAACGGGACGCCGCACAGGCGCGGCGAGCGCTCGGCGAGGCGGCGCGCGTTGTCGGCGAGCAGCGTCTCATAGTCTTGCGCCGTGATCGCCCGCTCGAGCTGCGCGCGCGGGCCGCCCGGTGCGAATGCGCGGACGTCCGACGCGCTCTCGGGGCCGGCGCCGCCGCTGGCCGCCAGCGGGTTGCGCGGCACCACCGCGACCGCATCGCCACCCGGGCGCAGCGCCACGAGGCAGCGGATCGTCTCGGCGCCGACGTTGCCGGCGACGCCGTTGCCCAGACGCGCGTGCGCGGTGAAGACTGTCCCGGCGTCCGGCCGCCTGCCCTCGACGTCGTTGCCGAAGCGCAGGTACGCGACGCCATCGTCATCGACCTCGGTGACAAAGCTGCGATCGTCCGGTCCGCCCTCGAGCAGGTCGTACGCGGGCGTCCAGGACGCCGCGGTCGCGTCCTCGAGCCAGAGTTGCGGCAACGCGCGGCGCGGATCCTGGCGCGCCATGGCTGCGGCGCAGCACGCATCGGCGAGCGGCTGCGCGAAGGTCAGCGGTCCTGCGTCGAGGCGAAGCCGGAAGGACGGCGGCGGCGCGATGCATTCCCGCGGCGGCGCACAGTCGCTCGCGCAGGCGATCGTGCTACCCGCCGACGGCACGGCCTCCAGCACCTGGTCGAAGCACATGCCGCTGTCGACCAGCAGCACGTTGCCGCGCGCCAGGCTGATGCCGTCGCGGCAACTGCAATCGGGCGCCGGCATCACCGCGGACAGGCAGAGCGGAAAGCGCAACGCATCCTCGGAGCACCACTCGACCTCGAGCACGGGGATGCCTCCCGCGGCCGACTGGTAGAGCGGGTCGACGGCCGGCGTCACGCGGGTCAGGCGCACGGCCTGACGGTGGCCAGGATCCGCGTCCGCGGCCTCGCCCGTGCGCGGGCCGACCACCTCCTCGAGGATCAGCACGTCCCCCGCGCGCAGTGCGAGGACGCGTTGCGGCGGGTCGGCACCGTCCACCCAGCCATCTCGCAAGGTGGCGCGCGTCGTGCCGGCCGGCAGACAGCAGGCGCAATCGCCCCAGGCATAGAACGCGATCTCGTTGTGGGTCTGGCGCAGCGCCATCGGCCGCTTGCGGTCCGGCCACAGGGGCTCGAACCACTCGACGCTGCCTGAGGGGGCCGCCGTGAGGTCGGCGCGAAGCAGGCGGCGTCCCGATGGAGCGCCGGCGAACACCGTGCAGAACGCGACGTTGGCGAGGTCCAGCATGGTGTCGGCGCTTGTGGCCAAGGTCAGCCAGGCGCGCGCGTTGCAGCCCTCGTGCAATGCGTAGTCGACCAGCCGTGCGTGGCGCCGCAACGAGGTGCGCAGGCGCGCCGTGCCTAGGAAGGCCTCGGTCGCCACAGCGTCCTGGAAGTAGCTGAGCTGATCGCCGGCATAGGCGAGCAGTTCGACAAGCGTCAGGCCGACATCGGGCACGTGCGTCTCGCGCCAGCCGGGCATCGTGAGTGCGAGCCGGTCGAGGAGCAGGCGACGGAAGCTGTCGTAATCCTTGGCCAGGTAGTCGATGTCGGGTGACGGCAGCGCCGAAGGCGGACATGCCGCGGGCGCACAGCAATCAAGGTCCGACGGACAGTCGGCGTCGAAGCGAAAGCTCGCGGCCGCGAACAGCGGGTCGTAGATCGGGGCGCCGTCGCCGCGGGACGTGAGCTCGAAAGTGTAGGTCGATGCATCGCCGGGCGCGACCAGCAGCACCTCCATCCAGTCGTCGATCGCGGGATCGGGGTCGCGATGCACCACCACGCCGCGCACCGTCACCGGGGCGCCGCCGGCAATGCGCACATTCGCCGTGCCGATGTCGGGTGGCGCCTTGCCGAGGAAGTGCACCTCGAGCGTCGTCGCGTCGGCCCCCGTCTCGACGAACTCGATGCCAGCCAGGACGGACCGGCGCACGTCCTCGCGGCGCCGCTCGACACGGCACGCGGCGGCGTCCGGGCGATCCGGGGTCATGACGCGCTCCGCGAAAAGGACTGCGCGACCTGCTGCTGCGTGGCCCGGATGACATAAGCGACTGCGACTCGCAGCGTCGCGTCGTCGACATCGACCGTGAGCTGCCGCAGGTCGATCAGGTCGCCGAGGTAACGCTGCACCGCCGCTTGCGCCGTGAACTGCAAGGCCGAGGCGAGCTCGGTGCTGTTCGGCGCGAACACCATCTGCAGGAGGCCGCTGCCGAAGTCGGGCCGGTTGACGCGCTCGCCCGGCGACGTGAACAGCAACTCCTCGATCATGTCCTGGATGTGGTCGGCATCGTCGGTCGCCGCGATGCGCCCGCGCGGGTCGAGCTGGAACGGGAAGTCGATGTTCATCGGGGTTCTCCTGGCCTTGCCGGTTCAGGTGCCGCTCACGCGCGTCTGCAACGAGGCGATGACGAGCGGGGTTCCGGTCGGTGCGCACAGCGCCTGGCTGTCCTGCAACAGCAGCGGCTGTCCGTTCGAAGTGACGCGCACGGCGGCCGAGACGAACTGCGCCGTGACGCACGGCCCGTTGGCGCCGGGCGGTGGCGGGAAACCGCAGCCCGCGACGACGTAGGGTGCGGTCAGCAACACGCTGGGCATACCCGAGACCATGACGCGCGGATTCGGCGTCATCGGCTGCGCCTGTCCACCGTGGCTGCAGGTCACGGTGGCACCGACATGGAGCACGAAGCCGGGCACTACATCACCTCCAGCGCGCCTTCGTTGACCGTCACCGTCGTGCCCACCAGCACGATGCTCGCGCCCTTGCCGGTCTGGATGGAGATGCCGATGTCGTTGACGATGATCGACGCGCCGGTCGCGCTCTTGAGCATTATCCCGCCCGTCGGCCCGGGCAGATCGCTCACGACGAGCGCGTTCTGCAGCGTCGTCTGAATGACGATGTTGGCGGTGCCGGGCACGCCCAGCAACGCGAGCGCCGGCACTTCCGCCGTGTCGCCCCACCAGCCGCCGATCCACACCGGGCGGTCCGGGTCGCCGGCCTCGAACTGCATCCACACGCCCGAGCCGATCTGGGGCACGACGAAGACGCCCATCTGCTTGCCTGCCGCCGGCACGCACGGCCACGCCCAGGTCGACGGCGTGGCACCTCCCACGTCCGGCACGATCGCCATCACGCGTCCGAGCTGCATCGGATCGATGTTGTCGAACACCGTGCCGCGGTAGATCCCGAAATAGCGGTTGTCCTTGCTCATACGACCACCCTGTCGACCGACGAACCCGTGCCGCCCCGCGCGAGCGAGAAACTCTGCTTGAACTCGCCTCGCTTGATGTTGTGGGTGACGTTCTTCACGTAGTACAGCCCGTCGTAATAGCGCCCCCCACCGCGCACCGCGCACAGCTGACGCGCCTTGAACACGCGTCCATAGCGCAGGACGTCCAACTGGCCGCTGGCCGTCATGACGTCGTTGCTTTCGAACAGCTTGCCGAGTCCGGCCAGCGCGGCGCCGACGGGGTCCTCGCTCGCCACCGGCTTGAGCTGCGTGTACTTGAGCGGGGTCGGCGCGTGCGCGGCCTGCGAGGCCCTGAGCAGGTCGATGCTGGGCACCGGGATCGGGATCGGGATCTGGCTGTGCTGCTCGACGATCGTGACGAGGTAGTCGGTCGCCAGCGTGCCGTCGTAGGAAAAGTTGAGCGAATCTAGCGTCGTCTCGGAATCGAAGTCGATGCTGAGCGCGGGTTGCGTGCCGCCGATCAGCTTGGACAGGTCAGGGCCCCAGTACGCGAGGCTCGCGCCCGGCGTCGGGCCGGGGTCGAGGTAGAACACCGCGCCCACCTTGCCCGCCAGCGTCGTGATGTAGTGGTAGTCGGTGCCGTCCTGCTTCATGAAGCGCTCGATCGGGTTCTGGATCAACGCGAGCAGCGGTGGCAGGGCCAGCGGCATCACGCCCAGCGGGGCGTACTTCGCGAGGATCATCTCGACGATCACGAACATCGGCAGCGCCGGATACGGGATGCCCGACAGGTCGACGAGATCCATCAGCGCGGTCAGGTCGAGGCCCGTGATGGTCAGCGTCGACTTGCCGGCAACGGAGCTCGGGCTCAGGTCCTGCTTGGTGACGATGCCGTCCATCAGCACGTCGGTCGTGCCGTTGACCGTGACGGCCACGATGACACGCTGGCGGGGATCGAAGAAGCCACTCGCGTGCAGCACTGCAAGGGCCGAGTTCTTGCTCCAGCTGAACTTGAGCTGGAAGCCGCCCTGGCTGCCGACCGTCGTGCTGACCTGCACCGAGGTCAGCGCATCGATCACGGGCTGCGGCACCGGGCTGGCCTTGAAGCCGCCCATCATCAGCGTGAGGTAGAAGCCCTTGTTCACAGCGCCGACCCGACGATGTTCTGCGGCAGCGTGATCGCGAGCCTGCGGCCGACGGTCTCGGTCATCCGCCACGGCCGCAGAGCGCGATTGGCGTCGCAGATACGCCAGAAGAGCGTGGGATCGCCGAAGTACTGCGCGGTGACGACATCCAGGCGATCGCCTTGCGCCACCGCGTGCGTCTGCGCGGCCTGGAAGCTCTCGGGCTGGGGCACGAGACGGCGCCTGACATAGGCCACGAGCTGGCCGTCCTGCATCAGCGTCGTCGTCTCGAGGCCGTAGTAGCGGCTCGTCGATGCGAACAGGGTCGTCTTCAACGACACCTGCGCGAGCATCGCCTGCACGGGATCGAGTTGCGTGTTGCTTGTCATGGAAGTCCCCGGATGCCGAGTGCGCTGAAGGTGCCGTACTGGTACATCTGCGCCAGCGATTCCTTCTGCCGCTGGTACGCCATGTAGAGGCTGCCGCCGCGATCGGCGAAGAACAGGTCGTCGATGCTGAGGACGCGCATGCCGAGCGACACCTTGGCGCGCAGCGGATTGAGCTGCGGATCGAACGCCTCCTCGGTCACGCTGAACTCGGTCAGTCGCACCGGCACGATGCGCGCCGCGCTCCAGACGAACAGCGACATCGGCGCGAGCACCGGCATGATCTCGAGCACGCCCTTCTGGGACAGCGCGTAGTTGTTCTGCAGGGCGGCCGAGGACGGGTACACCAGCGTCTCCAACGCCGCGAGCTGCGGCGCGATGCCGTAGCGAACGGTGGTCGGGTTCTGGTCCGGATTCTCGAGTTGGTCGGAGGCATCGATCTCGGCCTCGAGCTTGAAGGTCTCCGTCGGCGGGCCGGTCAGGCGCAACGCCTCGGAGCGGTCGCCGCCCTCCTCGGCGCCCTTGATCTTCAGGGTGCGCGTGAGGCTGTCGGGGTTGTACTGCAGGACGACGATGCCGTTGGCCAGCACGGTGAAGCTGTCAGGGTCGAGCAGCACGATGCCGCCCTTGAGGATGCGCGGCGAACCGGGGAAGGTACTCATGGATTCGCTTTCCGCTTGAATAGCCGCGCGGCCAGCCCGGCGAGCGCGCCAGCCGCGAGTCCGACGCCGGCGCCGATCAACGCCCCCATGCCGCCGCCCGCGGCGGCGCCGATCGCGGCACCGAGGCCGCCGCCGATCAGGCCGCCGACCAGCTCGGGCGCGACGCTCAACAGGAACTTCCCGCCCTTCGCGGCTCCCTGGCCGATCACCGTGCCCGCCTTGACGACACCCTTGGCGATCCACGTCGCGGCTTCCTTGAAGAAGTGCCCGATCGCGACGGCGGCCCGCACCAGGCCCTCGTTGGTGAACTTCAGGCCGATGCCGGCCTTGCGCTCGGGCGTGCCGGACGGTTCCGCGCGGTCGTGGGCGATGTCGCCCAACAGCCCGCCCAGTTGCGACGGCTTGGAGGAGAGATCGACCTTCAGCGTGATGCCGTCTCCGACCGGGAGCTCCGGCAGCGAGGGCAGCTTCGAATCGCTGGCCGCGTAGAACTCGGCCCCGACCAAGGTCACCAGGACCACGAGCGGCAGCCCCTGCAGGCTCAACACGTACTGCTTGCCCGCCTTCTCGAGCTCGCGCCCGAGCGGGGTCGCGCGGAAGGTCGCCAGAGCGGCCAGCAGCGCCTCGCTCGCAGCATCGGTCGCGTCGCTGCTCGATGGCGCCGGCGGCCGGCGCGGGTCGGTCGTGCCGGGAACGGTGCCGAGACCGCGAGGCTGCGCGATGGCGCCGTCGCCATGGTCGGCGGCGGCGCCGAGCGCACGTTCTTGCGACGGCAGGCGATCGAGCATCTTGACCAGGTTCGGATCGATGCTCTTCGTGAGCCGCGGTCGCAGCCACGCCAGCACGGGCTCCGTCGATTCAAAATCGCCGCTCGGGAAAATCGGCGGCAGCAGGAACAGCGCGGACAATCCCTCGACGACCTTGGCGCTCATGCGGAACGGCTTCGCCTGGCCCGACTGCGACGCCCACATGCGGTCGAGGAAGCTTTGCACGACCACCTCCTGCGAAGACTGCGCCTGCGCGGAGGCGGGCACGTCCAGGCGCGGCGGGAGCAGCGTCGGCGCATCGCCCGCCGGCTTGCAATGCAACCCAGCTGCGGCCGGAGCCAGCACCGGGCGGCGGCCCGCCGCAAGCGCATGCACGGCCGCCTCCGCGCCGCGCTCGTCGCGATCCCCGGCCCGGCTCGACACAGCCGGATCCGGCCGCCCCTGGCGCTGTTGCACGACGTGCGCGAGCTCATGTGCGAGCAGTCCGCAGCCTTCGGGTGTCGCGGGCGCGTAGCGGTTCGGCGCGAAGGCGATGTCCGTGCCCGACGTGACGGCCTGGGCGCCAAGGGCTTGCACCGCACGCGCGTCCGTGTGCACGCGCACGTTGCCGAAGTCGCGCGCGAAACGGCGCTCCATCCCGGCACGCGTGGCCGGCTCGAGCGGTCGGCCGCCGCGCGGTTTCGCCGGAACGCGCACGCCGGGCCGCAGCGCCGCATTCGTCGCCTGGAACGAGTGCCGGGAGGGCGAGCTCATGTCGGCGCCCCCGTCGGCGCCGCGCGGCGGCTCGCCTCGTATTCACGACGGACGCTGTCGAAGTCGGCTTCGCCCCAGCGTGTGCGCAGCGCGGAAAGGCAGGGTTCGACCCAGCTGCGGGCGACATCGCGGCCGAGCAGGTCGCCGAGCGTGACCCACGTCGCCGCCAGCACGGCATAGGCCGGCGCGCGCTCGCCGCGTACATCGTGGATCTCGGCCAGTTCCACGCCGGCCGCGAAATACGGTACCGGCGCGACGGCCGCACGCGCATGCTCGCGCGCCGCAACGGCGGCACGCGCGGCGTCGTCGGGGCGACCGAGGGCGCGCAGCAGACGCGCGCGAACGACGAGGATTTCGGCGGCGAACTGTGGATCCGAGACAGGCTCGGCGGGCAGCACGCGTGCCGCGCGATCGAGCGCTCCCGCGTCGACGAGCAGTTGCGCGTGCTCGACGCGCAGGAAGTCCGCGATGCGCGGCTGAGCGCGTGCGCAGGCCTCGGCGAAGGCCGCTTGCGCGCCGTCGTGGTCGCCCTGCAAAACGAGGCTCGCGCCAAGCCGGCGCCCGAGCGCGATCGCCGCATCGTCACCCAGCCCGGCGGCCTGTGCCAGGGTCAGGCTGGCGCCGAACAGGCGCGCGGCTTCGGCGAAGCGGCCGTCCGCGAACTCGGCCTCGGCGCGCTGCGCCCGGCTCGCGACCTGCGTCGGCAGATGATCGGGCAACGCCGCCTCGGCTTGCTCGGCGAGCGCGCGGGCGGCCGCGCCGTCCCGGAGCACTCCGCGCAGGAAGGCGGCCATCTGGAGGCTGCGCGCCAGGTCCTGCGGCCGGCCGCCGCCCTGCTGCAGCGCGGCGGCCCGCTCCAGCGCCGATGCGGCTGCGGCCACGTCACCCTCGCGCAACTGCGACAGGGCGGCGTCCAGCAATGGGCGGGCGCGATCGGTGGCCGTCATTTCTCGCGCACCTCCGTCACGCGGTAGCCCATCGCCTGCAGCCGTTGCCGGGTCTGCTCGATCGCCTCCGCGCGCGTCCTGGCGTGGCCGCGGGCCCAGAACTGCATCGCCGCGGCGAGGCTCACGGACTGCTGCTGCTTCGCCGCAGCCTGCGTCGCGAAGTGCGCGGCCAACTGGTGCGCGTCCTTGCGCTGGGACGTCGCGTCGTCCTTGCGCTCCTTGTTCTTCTGCTCGAAGTCGTCGGCGGACTGCTTCGCGTCCTCGAGCGACTGGTGCGAGTGCGACGCCGTGGCGCCGGTCTGCTTCAGGGTCGCGGCGTCGGCCTCGACGCCCTGGCGGCGAACGTCCTGCTGCGCCTTCTGGCCAGCCACCGCTGCGTCCATCTGATCGAGCTGGCCGACGAAGGACGTGCTGTCCTTGTTGACCTTGAGCACGTTGTTCTTGAATCGCTGCACGACGGCAGGCTCGTCCGGCAACGAGTGCGCCAGGCCGCTGAGTTTCGACAGTCCCTTCATCGGCAACCGGATGGCGACCAGGGCACCGGCGCGGTTCGCGTAGCCGTCGATCGTGGAGCGGGTCTTCTGCTCCTCGCCCTTCTTGCGCTCGTTGGCCTCGTCGCGGTGGGCCACCGCCCGCTTGTGCGCCTCGGTGGCCCGCAGCGCCTCGTTCGTTCCGCCCTTCATCTGCTCGACGGGCTTCTCGTTGGCCTCGTGGTGCTTGACCTGCGCCCCCATGGCCGTCGCGTGATCCTGCGCGACGGAGCGTGCCTGCAGCGTGTCGATGATCTGGTTGCGCAGGCTCACGAGATCGTCGGGCGTGCCAGGCGGCGGCTGGTAGGCCGGGTTGACGCGTTCGATGATCGGCTCGGCGTGCTCGGGCTTTGCCGACGCGTTCGGCGGCTCGACGCCGTCGGCTTTCGGAGACGCGGGCGCCGCGCCGGGCTGCGCGCCCTCGACACCCGACTTCGCGGCCCCCACGCCAGCCGGCGTCGCGGCGGGCGTGTCCGGCTCCGGCTCCGGCGTTGGCTCGATGGCCTTCGCCTCGGTTGACGGCGCCTCGGCCTGCGCCGGCGTGTGCGTCGGCCCATGCGGCGCGTCCGGCGCCGCGTGTGACGCGGCTGCCTGCGTCGCTGCGCTCGCCGGCGCGGGCTCCTCGGCCTGCGTCTGCGCGCCCGGTGCGGCCGACACGGGCGCGGCGTTCGCCGGGTTGGCCTGGACCGGCGATGCCTGGGCCAGCGCCGGCGCTTGAACCGCCGCTGCCGGCGCAGTCTGCTTCGGCGCCAACGGCGTCGATTCGTTCGACGGTGCCGCCGAGGATTCGGCCGGCGCGGTCTCAGGAACGGCCGCGGTGGCCGGTTGCGAGACCTCCGGCGCAGCGACCTCCTTGGTCGCGGTGCCGGCCTTCGCGGGCTTCGCGGCCTTCGCCTTGAGTCCCCCGAGTTGCTGGATCTGGCGTTCCAGGGCCTCGATCTCCTTGGCCACATTGGCGCCGGGCTTCTTGTCGAGTTTGCGCTGCATCTCCTGCTCACGCCTCAACTCCTTGAGCCGCGCCTTGAACTGCGTGACGAGGTCGGCGTCGATGCCTCCGGCGCGCTTCGAATGCTGCGACTGGCCGGAGGCGATTTCCTCGGCCTTGGCGCGGTGGTACTTCTGCGCTTCAGCGTCGATCTTGTAGCCCGGCCGCTCCATCGCGCCAGGATCGACCCACGTCGCGGCTTCAATCGGCCGTGCCGTCTGGCCGCCGTGACCCTGGCGCACATGAACGTCCTTCGGCACGGACAGACCGCTTTCGGCGAGATGTGCGTACTCCGGGAAGTCGGCGACGGTCAGCAGATGATGGAACTCGAAGCCCTTGGGCATGCGCCCGGTCTTGCGCACGCTGGCCTGTTGCTTCGGCGTCAGGTGCGTCAGCGCTTCCTGGGTCAAGGCCGTGTGCCTGCCCTCGTCGAGAAGTGCCTCCTGCATCTGGCGCGCAAATCGCTTCGCAGCCTCCTTGCGCAGCGACTTCTTGACGCGTTCGGGCGTCTGGGTGCGCCAGGGATCCCTGCCATCGCCGCGGCGTGACGCCTGCGGGCGCTGCTCCTCGATGCCATCAACGAAGTCCTGGTCGACCGGCGGGCTGCCAGAAAGCTGTTCGTCGATAGTCGCCTCGATATGGCGCTCAATCGCGCTCTGGCCGTATTCATCAAGGTCACCACTGAAATCGCCGCCAGGCTGGCGCCCGGGTCGCAATGGCTGGCGGGGCGGCCCGGACGGCTTCGATGGCGTCGCCCCTTCAGCGGCGGGCGCGAAGGCCGATTCCTTTGCAACGACGGTCTCCGCAGCGGTGGCCGATGCCGCGGACGGCGATCCACTGCCGGCCACGTCCGCGACCGACGGGACTGTCTCGACAGCCGCGCCGCCGACGGCCTTGGACGGCTGTGCCGCCCGCTGCTCGCGATATGCCTGCACGGCCTTGCTCTGGTCGAGCAAGCTCGCCTGGTCGACCTTTTCGTCGATCAACCGACTCGCGCGCTTCTGCTGCACCTCGCGAAAATCCAGGCCGGTGCCCCGTGTCTGCCAGAGTACCTGGTCTCCCGCTTCGGCTTGCCCCTCGGGCGTCAGCGGCGCATGCTTGTCTCCCAGAGCCTCGCGCGTGGCATTCCTGGCGCGATCGACATTCGCGTTGATCAGCCCTTCCTGTGCGTTGTGGCGAGTCAAGGTCTTCTTGTTCTGGTACTGGTCGGTCACCTCAGCGTCAAGACCGCGGCCATGCCTGCTCGGCAACTGCTGGAAGGTCGACGGATCGTTGACGGTCGTATCCGGGGCGCCGGACTCGTACGAGTGGCGGACGGCCCGCGTGTGCCCTGCCTGGACTTCGCCTCCCGTCAGCTTCCAGGCCTTGCGGGCCTTGCGCGTCCAGCGCCTGCGCGCGCGCGCGGCCTGCCGTTTGCTCCAGGAGCGCCTGGGCGTGGGCGGCCGGGCCTGCCGATTCGCCGACTCGGCCGCCAGCTCCTCGCCGAACTCGCCCTGGCTCTTCGCCGCCACCAGGTCATCGAGATCCTCGAAGCTCGCCTCATCGATCTGACCCGGCTTCGCCTTTCCGGCACCGGGCTCGGCCTCGCCGCTCTTCGACACGGGTGCCGGATCCTCCGATGGGGTGCCTGCCTTTTCGGGCACGGCCTCGACCTCGACCTGCGGCGGCGCCGCCTCGGCCACGGCCTCCTTTGGCGCCGTCTCGATCGCGGGCGGCGGCTCGCCCGGCGCCGCGGGCTTCTGAGGCGCGGGTTGCTGCGCCGGTGCCGGCTTGTCGGACGAGGCCTCCTTCGACTCCGGCACCGTCTTCGGCGCGGGCTCATTGGGCGCCTCCGCGCTCCCACCCTCATGCGGCGATGCGAGATCCGCCTTCGCCTCCTGCACCGCTTCATTCGGCGGTTCGGCGACCACGACAGGCCCGGCGCCGGTCGCAGCAGGCGGCTTGCCGCGCGATGCAATCTTCTTCGTCGCCTTGACGCCCTGGTGCATGCCATGCTCGGCGGCCTTCGCCCCGACGAGGCCGCCGACGAACCCGGTCGCCGCGCCGGCCGCTTCCTCGATCGCCGAGCCCTGCGCCACGACGTCGCGCGGATCGGCCTCGCTCGCGAACAGATGCAGCGCGCGAAACGTGGCGACCAGTTCCTTGAACACCAACGCGTTGATCGCGTCGAGGGCGAGCGTGGCGGCACCGGTGGCCGCCAGGGTCGTTGCCATCGGCACGAGCAGCGGCACGGCGGCGCCTCCCGAGGCCACGGTCGCGAGTGAGGCCATGAGGGTGAGATACCCCAGGATGCCGGCAATGACGTTGACGACCTGCGTCGTCACTTCCAGCGCGGTGCTGTAGGCCTCGATGGAGTTGGCGAGCTGCTCGTAGAGGTCCGAACCTTGGCCGAATTTCTGGATGGTCGCGCGCGTCTCGCCCCAATCGCGCTTGCCGAGGTCGTAGGCGGCCATGACGCCGCCGATCATCGCGCCGATGCCCGGCAGCGGCACGAAGCGCGCGGCCTGCCCGCCGAGCCGCACGGCCACCGCGACCGCCGCCTTCTCGGCGATCTTCTCCGCGACCTTCATCCCGGCCCCCATCGTCGCGCCGGAGACCAGGCCTTTCTTGAGACCCTTGCTTGCACCTTCGCCGGCATGGTCGGCGATGAAGCCGGCGCGCCGGCCCGAACCCGCGGCGCCGGCGACCTCGCCCGCCGCACCCCAGCGTTCGTGTTCGGCGAGCTCCTCGTCGATCAGGCCGAGGTCGCCCGTCGACAGCTCTCCCGCCGATTTCGGCCCGGCCGGCTCGCGCGGCGCCATGCCGGCGGGAGCGGCCGAGGCCGGCGCGAGCCGCCTTGGCCCCGTTGCGGCCGGGCCGTCGGCATCGGCATGCGCGGCGGCGGACTGAACCGGCAACGGATGCGCGGCACCTGGCGCCGCGTCAGGCGCGGCGACGGGCGACTGCAGCGCGACCGCCTCCGCGTCGTCATCCTTGTCGTCGGCCTCGTGATCCACCGGCGACATCTGCGGCGCATCGCCACTGCCCTTGCGCAGGAGGCGACCCGCGACCCGTTGCACCACGTGTGCCAGTTCGTGCGCCAGCAGCCGCAGGCCCGCGGGCCGCAGCGGGTCGAAGCCGCCTTCCCCGAAGACGAGATCGTCGCCAAGCGAGAACGCGCGCGCGCCCACGCTGCGCGCCGCGGCGACCGCGGCGGGGCCGGTGTGGACGCGCACGCGGGCAAAGTCGGCGGCGAAAGGCACGCGGGGGGCGGGGCCGGCGCGTCCGGATGCGGCCGCGAGCGCCCCGCTCGGGTCGGGCATGCCCGACACGAAGCGGTCCGCGACGCGGTCGGCCTCGCGCTCGAGCGGATCGTCCGCACGCGGCGCCGGCAGTGCCTCGCCCACGCGGAGCGACGGCACGGGTGGCGTCCCGATCCGCCCGAGATGGTGCTCGAACAGCGAGCGCACGCCGGCGTCGAGCGGGCGCCCCGGCGAACGCAGTGCCTGGTCGACGGCGGCCGGTATCGCGGCGATGCCTCGCCCGCGCGCCGCAACGGACGCGCGGTTGGCGCGGCCTCCGGCAGCGGGCGCGAGCGCGGCACGCGCAGCCGAGGTGCACACGGGCGTGCTCATCGCGTGCTCCCTAGCGCGCGATGCAGCGCGCCGGCGATGTTCGCCCCGACGGCTTCGGGCGGCTCTCCGCCACGCAGCGCGGGGGCCGTCGCGCTGAAGCGCGGCGACGCACCCGCGACCGGCACGGGCGCCCCCGGTGCGCGCATCAGCCGGACCAGCTCGCGCTCGAGCGCCGCGCGCAGCCGCGCCGGCTGCCCAGGCCCGAGCTCGAGGCCATCGAGCACCAGGCGGTCGATATGGACGATGATCTTCATGCGCGCCTCGCCTCAGCGGAAATCCGCTTCGCGGACCGGGCGATCGAGCTTGCGGAACTCGATGCGCGCCGCATCGAGAACCATCGGCATCGTGACCGGCGCCTTCGGGCCGCCGCGGGCGGCGCTGAAGGCGGCGTTCACGGCGATGACCGCGATGTGGCCGCCCGACACGTTGAGCCGGCCCAGGCGCGCGAAGTCTAGGTCCTCTGTCGGCGTGTCGGACGGGAACGCCTGGCGCCAGATCGCTTCGCGCTCCACCGGGCCGGGGAATGGGAAGTCGATGACGAAGCGCAAGCGGCGCAGGAACGCCTGGTCAAGCGCCGATTTCATGTTGGTGGCCAGCACGGCCAGGCCACCGTACGACTCCATGCGCTGCAGCAGGTAGTTGATCTCGATGTTGGCATAGCGGTCATGGCTGTCCTTCACCTCGGTGCGCTTGCCGAACAGGGCGTCCGCCTCGTCGAAGAACAGGATGGCGCCCCCGCCCTCAGCCGCGTCGAAGAGCCGGCGCAGGTTGGCCTCGGTCTCGCCGATGTACTTGCTGACCACGGCGGACAGGTCGATGCGAAAGAGGTCGAGCCTGAGATCGTTGGCCAGCACCTCGGCGGCGAGCGTCTTGCCGGTGCCGCTCGAGCCGGCAAAGAGCGCACTGATCGCCCGGCCGCGGCTCATTCGCTCGGCAAAGCCCCAGTCCCGGTAGACCCGCCCGCGTTGCCCGACCTGGTCCGCGATGCGACGCAGCAGCGCGGTCTCCGCGGGCGGCAGCACGAGGTCGTTCCAGCCCGCGTTGGAGACGATGCGGCGGGCCAGCGAATCGAGGCCGGGGCGCGTGACGGCCCGTGCGCCTGCCCACAGTCGGTCCTCGAGCGGCGCTGCCGCGGCCGCCACCGCGACCTCGCGTCGTGCCAGGATGCGGATGGCCGCGAGGTCGAGGTCGAACTGATCGGCGAGCCGGCCCGCCGTGTCGCTTCCGATCTCGGTCGAAGCGGCCTCCCAGGCGGCGCATTGCTCGGCGCCGGTCGGCTTGCAGACCTCGAACGTCATCGGCGTGCCAGCGGCGGACCACAGATGTCGCGACCCGATGAAGACCGTGCCTCCCAGCCGCGCGAGCAACAGCGCGGCCATCGGCCGTGCCGCGTCGGCTGCGTCGGTCTCGACATAGAGCGCCACCGGCAGCAGCAGGCTCTCGCGCTGCCACAGCCGCGCCAGCGCATCGAGTTCGCCCAGCGTGGGCGGCAGCACCGCGCCGTCGAGGAGGTAGACGATCTCGAAGCCGAGCCGCTGCGCCGAGACGGCAGCGACAGCGCGACGGCTCGCGACGTCGCTGCCGAACAGATGTACCGCGGGCGAGCCGCCCGCCGATTCGGTCGCCAGGCAATGCTCGACGATCTCGGCCACCAGCGCAGCGTGGCTCGGCGCGAGCACGAAGCTGCCGGTTCCGCTCTGCGCGTCGACGATGACTTCCGGCAGGGCGAGCGGTGTCAGCAGCGGCGCGAGCCTGTCGTCAAGGTAGGTGACGCCGTTGAGGAAGTTCACGATGCGTTCGTCCGCCCGCAGGGGCGCGGCGCTGAGCGGCGCGGCGCGCAGCGGGTCGGTCTCGATCAGCCGCCAGCGGCGCAGCGGGCGCTCGGGCGACAGCGCGTCCCACGACAGCCCGTCGAAGAGCGATCGGGCCAGCGCGAAGGTGGCGTAGGTGAAAGACGGGTTGCCCTGCACGCGCGAGCAGAGCGCGGCGATGGACGGATCGAGCTCGACCGCGGCGCACAGCAGCAGCAGCTTGCACTCGAGCGGCGACAGCGCGAGGCGATCCGCGAGCTGCAGGAGCGCCGGAGGCGGCGACATGTCGCTGGCGAGTTCCGCGTCCGGCGCCGGCGGCGCGGCGGTGTCCACTGCGCCCGCCAGCATCGGCACCGGCACCGCGGCGTTGCGAAGGAATCCGAACGCCGACCGCGTTGTCGCCGGTGTCGCAGGCGCGGCGGCGCGCGCGGGCACCGGCGCATCCAGCGTAGCGCCGGGCTGCGCCTCGAGTCGCCGGCGGATCCATGCGAGCGCGCCGGCGAGGTAGCGCGCGTTGGCATCTGCCCATTCGACGGAGGTCATGTCACCGTCACCTTCTGCGTCGGAATGAAGACCGGCGGCATCTTGGTGCGATCGACGAGCAGGCTGTCGACACCGTCGATGCGCAGACGCATCCAGTAGTCACCGGCTGCGAGACCGTCGGTGGCGAACGTCAGCACATCGGTTCCATCGGCGAACGGATCGGCGTCGAACGTGTTGTCGCCCAGCAGCAGCGACACGCGCTGCCCGGACCACACGTCGGGCGTGACGTTGACCGTGTACTGGATCGACCCCTGCGGCGCGTCCAGCGGTGCGATGACCAGCGTCGGCGCAAGCGCGACTGCGATCGCGCTGCTCTCGCGCGTGAACGTCTCGCCGCTGCGCTGCAGGCGCACGCTCACCATGTACGACCCGGCACGCCAGGCCGTGACGTCGGCAGCCAGCACGACCGACAGCGACGTCGCCGTCCCGCCCGCCAGCGGAACGACGTCGACCGGCGTTTCCCACAGCGGATGGGCGAAGAGCACCACGACGTCGGCGCCGTCCAGGTTCTGCCCGTTGAGGACGAGCGTGTCGCCGATGACGGCACTTGTCTGCCGGTTCGGTGGCACGACCGAATCGAGCGTCGGCAACGTCGGCCTCAGGTTCGGCTGCGAGGCAATGCCCTGGTCGCCCGGTCCGCGCGTGAGGACCGGCAACGCCGCCCGCGGGCTGCGCGTGCTCTCGATGAGCGTGACCGCGACCTCGTAGGCGGCCGACAGCCGGTACTGCATCGCGAAGCCGGTCCACAGCTTCGAGAGTTCCTCGATGCTGAGCGGGTGAAAGGTTACGCGTGGGCGATCCGGCTGGTTCTCGAGATCGCTGGGCAGCAGGCCGGAGGACGCCGTCGCGATGTCGGCCGCACTGAGGACGGGGTGATCATGCAGGATGCTCATCGCCTGGCCCAGCAGCATGTGGCCTGTGGGCTGGGCGGAGTCGTCCGAGGCGCCGAACGCCGTGACGAGGTAGTACAGGTTCAGCGGCAGCGGCGGAAACGCGGCCTCCCCCGGTCGCACCTGGCGCGGCATGTCGGCGTTGACCCAGGCCGCGTTGCGCACGACCATGTAGAGGAACAGGTTGATCTGGTTGCCGTTGTTCGTGCCGCGTGCCTTGTCCAGTGGCTGGATCGTCACCTTCATGTCGGCAAACGACTGGGTGCCGAGCGTCAGGATCGACTGCAGCGTCGCCGTGACGGCCGCGATGGCGTTGGCATTGCTCATGGACCGGCTCGCTCTGGCGCTTGCACGAACGGGCCTAGCCCGCGCGGCTGCGCAAGTACTCGTCCAAGGTCATTACCGCGGGTGCCGCGGCCTCGCGCCGGGCCCCGCGGGCCGCGGGCGGCGCGTCGAGCCGCACGTCGACGCGCCCGATGCTCACGTGCACGGTCGTCTCCTCGGGTGCGGCTCGGCGCGCGGCCGCCGGCTGCATCCTGGCCAGCGGCGGCTCCTGCCGCAAGGGCACCGCGACGCGCGGGGTATCGGGCATCCGTCGGCTGGGCGGCTCCGCCGACGCCTGCGGAGACCGTGACGCCGCCGTCGGCACCGGCATGGCGTCCGGCGCCGCGGCAGATCGTGCCGGGGCGCTCGCCTTCTCCGGGCGACCAGCGAACTCTCCCGGGCGCACCGCCGCCTCGCGCACGCGAGGACTCGCCTCGTCCGCGACCATCGCTCGAGCGTGTAGCTGCGCGTGAACCTCCGCCGCCGGAATCCGCGGTGCCATGGCCGCCGCGGGCTGCGACTGCGACTGCGACAACGAAGCCGCCACCGGCCCGGTGGCGACGGGAGCTTCGTCGCCCAACACCGAGGTGGGATGGTGTGGCGCCCGCGCCTCGTGCGGCGGCGCGAAGCGTTCGACAAGCGTGGGGGCGCGCGGCGCGGGCTCGACCTCGCTCGAGTCCACCACCGGGAACGCCGCCCCCAAGCCTTCGAAGCGGGAGGCCAGCCGCGGACGCACGCCCTCCGCGCCGCGTGAACGTGCGAGCAGCAGGGCGACGAACTCGTTCACGCGAGCACCATCCGCAAGTAGGCTTCGCGCCGCGCCGGCCCGAGCGCGAGCACATCGCGTTCGGACCACCCGTACGCCTGGGCAAGCACATGGGTCTCCCACAGGAGGTGCTCGCTGCGCACCTCGAGCTCGGCCCATGCGAACGACACGATGTCGAACGGCGCGCGGCAGTGCGCACCGCAAGCGGCGCAAGAGAGGGCAAGCCGCACGTCGGCTTGCGGATCGGCCTCGGCGATGCGGTCGGCCGCGTGCACGAGGACGTCATCCGGGAGCGTGGCCGCCTCGATCGCGGCATCGCCGCGCCGCGCAGACACGATGCAGCCCTCGATCAGCGCGCGCGCGGCGTCGCGCGCGACGGTCGCTGCGCGCAGGTCGCGGCTGTCAGGCAGGCGCAGGCGGACGTCCAGTCCGTCGAGTTGCAAGGTCAGCAGCGCATCGCAATCCGCCGGCCGCTCGAAGACGAGGTCATCGACCATCGCTTCGAACTCGAGGCGCTCGGCGCATTCCGGACACTCGACAAGGCCGACCAGGTTCGGCCCGAACATCGACGCGCGCAGCCGCAGCAGGCGACGGTCGCGCTCGCCGATGGGCAAGGCGGCGCAGCGTTCCGCGCTCATCCCCGTCCCGGCCAGCTCGAGCAGCGCGAGGCCCCGTCCGATCCAGTCCATCGGCCGGCCGCGTTCCCAGGCATCGAGCCAATCGCCGGGCGCAGTCGACGCGGCAACCGCTTCGCAAGGCATGTCGTGAGGCCCCATGTCCTGCGGCCGCATCATCCGGCCGAGGCGAAGTCAGGCTCGGTCGGCTCGACGACGGTGTCGTCACGCTCCCAGCCTTCGTTCTCGAGCTTCAGGTGCTGGATCGCGATGGCGTTGGCGTTGGCGTCGAGATCGGGCATCGCCTGGTACTCCGAGACCCAGCAGCGATAGACCTTGTAGGCGATGGCGAGCTGCCCGGCCTCGTTGTACATCTCGATGATGATGTCCTTGCGAAAGCTCTTGAGCGAAACCTCGGTGCCGGCGCCGTTGTTGAGGCTCCAGACGAGGGCCGCCCAGTTCTCGAACTCCGGGTCGTGCGTGACGCCGCGCTCGAGCGTGATCGCGTCGTACTCGGTGCGGCCGGGCGACTTTCGGCTCGACGACGGGTCGCCGCCCTCGCGGTGCTTGACGACCTCCGTCGTGCGCTTGAGCATGCCGATCTTGCTGATGCCCGCCACGTACTTGCCGTCCCACTTGACCCGGAACTTGAAGTTCTTGTATGGGTCGAATCGCTGCGCGTTGACTTTGAATTCTGCCAAGATGCCTCTCCTCAAGCGGCCAGTTGCCCGGCGATCTGCTGGATCGTGATGACTACGAATTCCGCCGGCTTGAGCGGCGCGAATCCGACCTGGATGTTGACGATCCCCAGATCGATCGTCGCCTGCGGATTCGTGCTCGCGTCGCAGCGCACGTAATAGGCATCCTGCGGCGTGGAGCCCTGGAACGCGCCCTGGCGGAACAGTGTCTGCATGAACGCGCCGACGTTCAGCCGGATCTGCGCCCACAGTGGCACGTCGTTGGGCTCGAAGACGACCCATTGCGTGCCGCGGAACAGGCTTTCCTCGATGAACAGGGCGAGCCTGCGGATCGGGATGTACTTGTAGTCGTCCGCCATCTGGTCGGCGCCGAACAGGGTGCGCGCGCCCCAGCAGACCGGCCCGTAGATCGGAAAGACGCGCAGGCAGTTGATCGCGAGCGGATTGAGCACGCCGTTCTCGGAATCCGTCACCTTGTACTCGAGCTTCTGCACGCCGCTCAGGCTCGCCTCCGTCCCGGCGGGCGCCTTCCACACGCCGCGGGCGCCGTCGGTACGCGCCCACAGGCCGGCGACCGTGCCGCTCGGCGAGACTGGGCGCGAACGGTAGCCGGCGAGCGGATCGGCGATGTCCACGCGCGGGAAATAGAGCGCGGCATTGCGGCTGCGCAGGGTCGCGTTGCCGTCGAGCCAGGCCATGATGGACGGCAGCGTGTCGCGCGGGTTCGGCACTTGGGGCACATCGAGCAGGTACATCGCGCGGCGCTGCGTGCACAGCGCGATGGCCGCGGTCGCGACGGCCGCGGCCGATTTGTCTGGCAGGTTCATCGTCGCGGGGATGCACAGGATGTTGAAGAGATCGACGTCGAGCAGCGCGTAGACGCCGCTCTTGGCCGCAGGGTCGCCGATGAGGCCGCCCGCGAAGCCGACCACGACTTCAGGGACGCTCAGGTCGAGCGTGCCGTCGCCGCCCGGTTGCGCGATCGGCTTCTTGTCGGCGCCCGGAGGCAGGAGCTGGGCATCCTTTGGGTCCTTGGCGCCCAGAACGTACTGCTGGACGTTCTGCTGCGCGGCGGCGAACGCCAGCTTCTTGCCGATGCCATTCGCGTCGGAGAGGATCACGACGTCCGACGGCGTCGCGGTGCCGGCCTTGACCACCAGGTACTGCTGCGTCGGGGACACGCGCACGACCCCGACGGTCGCATTTGGCACCGGCGAATCCGTGGCGCCGATCACCAGCGCCTGCAGCATCTGAGCGAGCTCCTGCACCGATGCCGGCACCTTCGACAGGGTTGCAGTGGTCACCGTCTTCCCGCCGTTCAGGTTCACGTCGATCGTGTCGCCGACCGCGAGAGACTGCAGGATCGTCGCGTCGATGTTCCCGCTCACCGTTCCCGTGCAAGCCGGCCGTGTGCCGGCGGCACCGGTCGTCGTCAGCGACACCAATTGCGAGGTCGCGTTGACGACGGCGGACACATCGTTCGGCTGGCTCGGTGCGATGGCCAGGTTGCGGAAGATCTCCGTGCCCGTGACCCTGCCGCTCGCGTCCACCACGCTGAGCGCGAGGTTGAACTTCGTGGCGTCCAGCGGCTTGGTGGGATCCGACGCGGCGTAGTCGACCTCCAGCCTCACGTTGTTTCCCCAGACGCCGGGACTCTGCGCGCTGGCGGTGAGCACCGCGGCCGACTCCGCCCCAGCCGCCGGGGTGGCACCGAGCGCGATCGCCGCCGTGGTCGCCGCATACTTCGGATCGGTCGACGAGATCCGTACGACATAGGCCTGCGAGCCGCCGTTCAGGAAGAACTGCTGGATCGCGTAGCTGGACTCACTGAGATTGTCGAGGCCGCCGAACTGGCGCTCGAAGTCTGCGAAGCTGAAGACCGGCACGGCCTTGCCGAACGGTCCGCTCGGGAAGAAGTCGACGAACGCGGCGATCGACGTCGAGACGCCGACAATCGTGCGCACGCCACTCGAGAGCTCCTGGATGTAGACGCCCGGATAACTCACTTGAACCATGGACTTCTCCCGAGAGATGCGGTCGTCACGCGACCAGACCGATGCTCACGCCCGCTCGCCAGCAATCAGGCGATCGAGGCGTGCGTCGATCGCGCTGTCCAGGCCCGGGCGACGATAGTGCACCCGCCCGTCCGCGGCACGTGCCGCTTCGATCACCCCCGCGCGCTCGAGCCACCGGCAGGCCAGTTCCAGTTCGTCCGCGCCGACGATCATCGACGGCAGCCACCAATGAGCAATACCCTCCAACGTATCTGATGCGAGCGGATTGACGCGCAGGTACCGCGACAGCGCACGGATGATGACGTCGATGGAGCCCGCTGAATTCATGGCGACGCGCGACTGATTGCGGCCATCCAACGCAAACGCCATGCCAGGGGGAACACAGCGGGCACCGCTCGCGGGAGCGCTCCGGCTCGGACGGTACCCGGACGAATTTGTCCGTCCTGCACAACGTGGGAGACGTACGCCGCACAGCACGGCAGAGGCGAAAAGGGCGCGGACAAATTCGTCCTTGCGCCTGGACACGGATGTCCATGTCCAGGCGCCTCCCCGCTTGCAGTCAGTCGGCGAAGCTGGCCTGAGCGCGCCGGAAGCGCTCGGGGCTGATGCGGTGCTTGCGAATGAGCTCGAAAAACGCGCGCCGGTTCTTCTTGGCCATCTGCGAGGCATGGGTCACGTTGCCGTTGCACGTGGCGAGCAGTCGCTCGACGTACTGGCGCTCGAACGCGTCGACCATGCGCGCCTTCGCCGCCCGGAACGACTCGTCGTCGTCGGACAGATCGGAATGCGGCGGCAGGTCGAACTCGTCGGCCTGGATCGTCGACGACTGCGACAGCAGCACGGCCCGCTCCATCACGTGCTTGAGTTCGCGCACGTTGCCGGGCCAGTCATGTTGCAGGAGGCGCCGCATGGCCTGCGGCGTGAGGCCGAGCATGGGTCGCCGATTGCGGTTCGCGTGGTGTTGCATGAAGTGCAGCGCCAGCGCGCATATGTCCTGGCTGCGCTCCCGCAAAGGTGGCAACAGTACCTGCAGCACGCGCAGCCGGAAGAACAGGTCGCGCCGGAAGACGCCGCTCTCGACAAGCACCGACAGATCCTGGTTGCTTGCAGCGATGACGCGCACGTCCGCGCGCAGCATCGAGTCCGCACCGACAGGACGGAATTCCATGTCGTTCAGGAAGCGCAGCAACTTGACCTGCACCGCCATCGACAGCGAGTCGATCTCGTCGAGGAACAGCGTGCCGCCCTCGGCCTCCCGAACGAGCCCTGCTCGTACCGCGTAGGCGCTGCTGAACGCACCGCGAACGTGGCCGAACAACTCGCTCTCGGCCAGTTCGACCGGGATCGCGCCGCAGTTCACAGCGACCAGGGGCCGCGCCGCGCGTGCCGAGTTGTAGTGGATCGCGCGGGCGTACGCTTCCTTGCCGGTTCCGGTCTCGCCAAGGATCAGCACGCGCGCATCGCAACCGGCGATCGCAGGGAGTGCCGCCAACTGCTTCAGGAACGCGGGACTCGAGCCGATCAGGTCGCCGAGCGCAGTCGGCAGTGTCGGTGCGACCGGGGTGCTCAACTCCGAGCAGAGCGTCCCGAGCGCGCGCTGCAACCGCGCGAGGAACGCGCCGACGCAGAGCGGGGCGACTTCGAAATCGAAGGATCCGGCGGAGAGCAATTCCACCAATTGCTCCGATGAAAGCCGGAACGCAATGGGCAGGACGACGCCGCCTTGATGCCGCGCGCGCCAGCCTGGAATGGCGGCTACCACCTTCGCCACGTTGCCGGGGTCGACCAGCGGAACGAGGACGTCGCAGTCCGCAGCTTCGAAGGGTGGCGCCTGCACGGCGACAGCGAATCGCCCGAGGGCTGCCTGCATCAGGTCGTCGAGCACTGATCCGCAGGCGTCGTCGCCGTCGTTCGCCACGACGATGCACGCCGGCCGGCTCATCCCAAGCCTCCGGCGGCGAGACGCACAGACAAACAGGCCGCCTGCAGCAGCCAGAAAAGAGTCTTATGTCGCACGCGGCCTCCCTGTTCCTGCCGTGTACAGACGGAATTCTAGGGTTCCGCATCTCAAAGCAGGCAGGAGCACCCCTAGATTGTCGTCACGCGATCCGCCCTCGCACGTCGCGCCTGGATCGGTGGCCTGGCAACGACTCTTTGAAGCAGGATGGGGCTGCGTAGGAGCAGAAAAACAAAAAACCCGGTGCCTTTCGGACACCGGGTTTCTGCTAATCAATGGTCGGGGCGGCGGGATTCGAACTCGCGACCCCTTGCACCCCATGCAAGTGCGCTACCAGGCTGCGCTACGCCCCGACTGAGCCTCAAATTATAGCCC
>FSXQ01000380.1_pt1 | contig 32645 bp, 27 predicted proteins | sample 1638011 | NCBI WGS metagenome assembly FSXQ01 (sample SAMEA3914789, study PRJEB12502) | metagenome | biome: forest; material: soil | place: Canada | collected 2011-07-03 | depth 0.3 m | reverse complement strand
TACACGCAGTGCGGGAAGTCTGTATCGATCGCCTGGAAGAGTTTGCTTGCCAAATCGCTTGCCAGTTCAGGCAAAGCTTCGAGATCGGGTTGCAGCAGGAGGTAGCGGTCGATGGCCTGCTGTCGCAGTTCGATCGAGTCGATCGTCTCGGACACCCGCCAGAGCAACAGCGCGATTGTCAATTTTTCCAGGTGAGCTAAAAAGTGGGACAGTACTCCTTCCGGACCGTTGCAGAACTGACGAGGACAGCAGGGGTCTCCTCCAATCCGGGCTGGCCACTCTGATGTGAAAAGAAGGCGGCCCAACGCATCGTGGATCCATGCGTGGTCGACAGGCTTCTTGCCAAGTAGATCCCATAGCGGGCAATCGAACGCAGCGGCCGAGCCAGGAAAACGCGCCTCCGCCAAGTCGACGATCCCAGTCTTCCCGGCCTTGCGTTGCGGAACACGTTGCCCTTTTGCGTACGCGGCAAACTTTCGTGGCCGTCCACTGTCATCGGACTTTCGCCGTAGGCGAGCAGGGCAAACAGCCATCTCGATGGCGTAGGCCGACGGCAGTCTGGAGATTGCCTTCAGGGACGCGAACCACACGCGAGTGCGCAAGGCATCGACGGGGTGCCGCGGCGGCCGGCCGCGCTTAACTGGTGCTGACACGCTCGGAAACCGGTAGCGAACAGAAATTCAGAATATCAGTTCGGCTTCACTTTGCGTGACCAGAGCAGCAAACTTGAGTGATCTCTGGACCTGGGGCAGCAGATGCACGTACCGACTGCGATCGCACAGATTGAGTTTGAGCGCTTGAAAGATGAGCTCCGCCGCGAGATGGATGCGTCGCGTGGCCCTTTGCTTGGCGGCATTGCGTTGGCACGCGCGCTAGGCTTGGAAAGCCTTGCCGCGTTGCGTCAGGCCAGGCGGCGAGGTCGCATCACCATCAACCTGTTTTCTCTACCGCAAAGGCGGGGGTATTTCGCGCTGACTGCGGACGTAGCTGAATGGCTTGCCCGAGCGCGTCTCGGAATTCCGGATTCCGAAGGGCGCCGGACGCCCGCATCGAATGACCAAGCGTCTGCAGCGACATAGCCTCAGGACCTGACAGCGCTTGTCAGCGTCCATCAGAACGCAAGTCCCATGGCTTGGCGCCCACCCGGCGCGCTCAACGAAGGAGAAGCGACATGTAGAAACGAAAACGCCGATCAGATGACCGGCGCGCCGTCCGTAGAAGAGACTTCCACGAGGAGTAGACGCCTTAAGTTTCTTCCAGCAGATGGCCCCCTGTCAAGCCTCGTGCGCCCAAAATTTTCAAGGGCGCTGGGTCAACTCGTCTGGAGAGTTCATGGAAACAATCCTCTTGGCTTTGCCCAAGGGCCCATTTCGCGCGCCGCCTCGACTGACTCGAGAGCGAGCCCGATGGGTTGAGTCCGGAAACGAGCGCTGTTTTGACGCGACGTTGCCGGATAGCTCAACGTCTACGGCCCGGCCTGCGGGCCGAGCCCCGCCCCGCACTGCAGCACGCTAGCCCGACCCCTGTGTAGGCGCTTGTGGACGCCGGCCCACTGCTGGGAGATCGGGCGGGCGCGCGCACGACGTTACCTACACGTCAATCATCGAACCCACATTACGGCGTGGGCGAGGCGGAGCCTTGCCCGCGGCCGTCAGGAGCATTTATGCCATCAACTCCCAAGAGTCGCCAGGCAGCGGGCCTTGGCGTCTATCCAGACCGCCACCAGCGATCGCGCGAAGTGATCTCCCCATCTGGGGGAATCATGCGCTGCAAATTTCCAAGCCTCAAGAACGGGCGCCTGGTGCACTGCGAGGGCCTGCTGGAACTCGACGCCGCGTACCTGTTTGAGGCGCATCGGCGCATCGTCCGGTATAGGGAACAGCCCGCCCGACACCACTATGCCGATGGCGATCGCACGCGCCGCTACACGCCGGACTTCGAGCTCACCTTCGTCGGCGGCTCGACCCTACTCGTCGAGATCAAGCCGGAGCGCTCGCTTGCAACAGACGAAGTGCAGCAGACCCTGCGTGCGGTTCGCGATCACATGGCTCGGTTCGGCCATCCGTTCGTTGTGCTCACGGATGCCGAGTTGCGCCTCGAGCCTCGGCAGTCGAATGTGAGATTGATCTTTCGCCGGGCGGGCAGGTGTTGGCCAACCGGGGATGCAGCAAGGGTCGATTTGAGTCGACAACTAGCGAGCCTTCCGATGCCGCTTCGAGAAGCGGACGAGGCGTTCAAGGTGTCAGGACGTACGAGCGTCTACACGCTCCTCCTCCTTGGCTTGTTGCGATTCGACCAGTCTTCGCCGCTCCGGCCCTGCACCTTGATTTACCCAACCCAGGAATTCGACGATGAACTCATTTGCTTTGCGTAAGAACGCCACGTTTGAGTGGAAGGGCGCACCCTGCCGCATTCGGGAACTCACACCAGACGGCGACGTCTTGGTCGAGACTCTGAACTCAGGCGCACTGACGATTGCCAGGCAAACTGAGCTGCTCAGTGACTATGCTGCTGGTTTGGTGACGGCCATGGCTGCAAGTTCCAGGCCTCAGAACGCGCAGGCGATTTTTTCCCGCCCGCTCGAGGAACTTCCGTCAGGTGCACGTGCGCAGATTGCGCGTCGTCTCCACTACTTGCGCGTCATCCACGAGGACGGAGCTCCTGTTTTCACGCCGGGCTACATCAAGCCGTTGATCATCAAGGCCGCCGAGGAAATCAAGGATCCGAAGCCTCCCTCAGTGACGGCGATCTACCGATGGTCTAGAGCATTCGCGAACGCCCAGAGCGATAGCCGCGTGCTTGTGCCTCGTTACGACCGGCGTGGCCCGCGCAAGCGCTTCCAGGAACCAAGGAGCCTGGATCTCCTCAACGACGCCATGGAGGACGCCTTCAAAGCCTCGCCGAAAGTGACGGTGAAGGACATTCACTCGCGCTGGGAAACGAAGATCAAGGCGGCGAACAAGACGTCGATCGGTACTCCAGAAATACCAGCTCCGAATTTGAGAACCGCATATCGCCTGGTGCGAGAAGCAGACGCCTACGCGATGCTGTGCCTGAAGGAAGGCAAGGCGTCAGCGGATCGGCGGCTGCGAATGGTCAAGCACGGCGCGCGCAGTTTTCGGATTCTTGAGCGGATCGAGATCGATCACACCCCGCTAGACTTGTTCCTGATCGACGAGCGGACCTGGCTACCGCTTGGAAGACCGACGCTGACGATGGCCATTGAGCATTTCAGTCGGATGCCGTACGGCTACTACCTGAGCTTTGGCGACCCCTCGGCCGCGGCTGTCGTCGGAGCGTTGAGACACGGCATCCTTCCGAAGACTCTCAATCAGAGCGCTTTGCCCACCCTGCCGATCGAGCACGACTGGCCTGTGTATGGAATGTTCGAGACCTTGGTCACGGACAACGGCCTCGAGTTCCACGGCGTGGACCTCGAAGGGCTTGCGAATGATCTCGGGTTTGTCATCGTGTACTGCCCGAAGCGACAGCCAAGATTCAAAGGCGTGATCGAGCGCTATCTCAAGACGATCAACTACTATTTCGCGCATCAGTTGCCCGGCACGAGTATGGCTCGATTCATGGAGCGGGGAGACTACGACCCGCAGAAGCACGCGCTCCTGACGTTGGGAGAGTTCCAGCAGATCTTCGAGAAGTGGATGCTCGACGTCTACGCCGAAACCGTGCATCGTGGAATCAAGACCACGCCACGTCAGCGATGGCGCGAAGGGCTCGCCGCATACACACCGGAGCTGCCCAACCTCGACAGCTTTCTTGCGCGCATCGGGCGTAGCGCGCACAGGAAGCTGCGCAGGACAGGCATTGAACTTTTCGGACTTTTCTACAGCGGCGACGCATTGAGTCCGATGCTAACGCGGTACGGGGAAGGCGTAGCGGTGCGCGTTGTCTTCGACCCGGAGAATCTGGGCGAAATCCTCGTCTGGTCCCCCGAAGGAAACGAGCCGGTCTCCGTTCGCGCATTGGACTTTGCCTATGCAAATGGTCTCACGCATCGGCAGCACGAGCTCATCTGCCGAGCCGTGCGCGAGGCCGGCGCGAGCACCGCGGATCGGTCAGCGGTGCAACGCGCCCGGGCTCAGATCGTGAACGAAGTTGAGACCTTGATGGAGAGTCGAAAGGTTCGCACCAGGAGGAAATCGGCAGCCATTCGCGGGATCAGTAGCAGCGCTCCGCAGGGAGTGTCGACGTCTCTTCAGGGCAACGCAGCACCGGCATCGCCACCGCCCGCTAAGCCTTCAGAAGACGATCAGCTCAAACTTGCGAACGATCTTCCCGCGTTGATCCAACCCTTCCAAATCAAGCAGGTGAACGGAGGTGGGATGTGACGAAGGACATCCATGCCGCACTGGCGCGGTTCGACGGAGAGTACCTCCCCTTTCCGCCCTTCGTCGTCGCAAAGGATGCGATTGAGTCGAATCTGGAGCTCTTTCGCGAAACGGGACTTGCCAAACACATCCTAGTCCTCGGGGAAAGCGGTTCTGGCAAAAGCACGCTCTGTCAGTGGATCACAAGCCAGCATCCACGGCGCATCCTCCCAGAACTCGATGTCGTCGGAGTGCTTCTTGTCTTTGTTCCGGCCGGAGGCGCCATATCCGGCATCGCTGAAGCGATGCTCGCAGCTTTGGGAGATCCGCATGCGGCGTCCGGCTCGATCAGCAACATGACTGCGCGGATCATCAAACTCTGCAGGGAGTGCAAGGTTGAGCTGATCCTGTTCGACGAATCGCAGCACCTGTACGACCGCGGCAGCAGCTACACGCAATATGGAAAGGCGGACTGGCTGAAGACCGTCATCGATAGGATCGGCGTGCCCACCGTCTTGTTGGGGTTACCTCGGCTCGAACAGCTGCTTCAGGTCAACGAGCAACTGAGACGTCGCTTCTCTCGGCGACTGCGCCTCGCGCTTGGTCAGAGCGACAACATTGCCATCGAAGACGAGTGCCTGCAACTGTTCATCTCGCTCGCGAATTCGCTGGAGCTAGGCGTCTCGGCTGAGCCTTACACGTGGCGGGAAATGGGCATGAGGCTGTACTACGCATGCGATGGCCGCGTGGGGTATGTCAAGAAGCTTCTCGCTGCGGCGCTGAGGACGTGCCTTGAGCAAAGCGATGACAGGATCGGGGTGGCTACTCTCGAACGCTCTTTCTCGGACGAGATTTGGTGGGAGGGCGTCGGGGCGCTGAACCCTTTCAACTCGCTATTTTCGTTTCGTCGTCTCGACCGTGGCGGGGAGCCGTTCCAGAAGGCTCACACCGGCTCGCACCGAGGCGAAGCATGAAGTCCGAAGTCGCACTTGCTGCCTATCCGGTGCGACCGCCTCCGGCGCCGTCGGAGAGCCTAGCCGGGTATTTGAGTCGCTTTCACTTCGCCAACGGCGTGGTCGCGCCAACTTGGACCCGCCGTACGGCCGCGGAGGTTCGACGAGGGTCTGTTCCAGGTCAGGATCGTCCCTGGTGGCACGGAACGCATTTGGCGGCATCTGTTGACGGTCTCGTCGACAGATGCAGCAAGGTGCGCACTGCGCTTGCTCGGTCGTTGGGTGCCGATTGGCTCAAGCAACCTGTTGCGGCATTGTTCTGTCCATTGTGCATAGGCGAATGCGAACTGCATTTGGCCGTTTTCGAGCTTCCGCTGTGTTCGGCGTGTCCGGTACATGGGCTCGTGCTCGTAGATCGCTGCTCTGCGTGCCGTGCATCGCTTGCCTGGAGCAAGGTTCGACCGGGATGGCGCTGTGCATGTGGCCAGGCTATCGCGCGAATGACAGCGGTCGCCGCTAGCTGGTGGCAAGTCCGCCTGGCGCGCGACTTGGAACATGCGCTCACCAGGGCTGCGGATGGCGAGGGTACGGGCCTCCGTGCTCTCTACGCTTCAATCGGCTGGGCGAACCAGCTGAAACGCCAGCTCGCGATGTTCCGTGGCGGCCCAGCGGCAGCGCTGGCCGTGGATCGAATGTCGGAGCGAGCTCGGCGGCCACCGAGCGGGTGGGAAGTGGTTCTTCTCAATCAGACCTCGAGTTGCCTGGCTAGGAGAGGTGCCAGGCTTCTCAGGCGACTTTGTCGGCGGCTCGAAGGCCCGCTGGTTGACACGTCCGCTCCTGGGCAACTCGAAGAGACGCTGCGGATACTCTCGCGGCTGCAATATTTGCCGCACCCGATGTTGGAGGCCGCCGCCGTGGCGTTCAGGGAGGCGCAGACAGCGTACCTGGTGTGGGACGCCTATCCGACCATCATCTACCACCCAGTGCTTTCGGCCGGCCAGCGAGCCGAGCTCCATTCGCAGCTGAGCCGTTGGTGGGAGCACAACTGGGCGAACTGCTGGGAGGCCGCTCAGGGGCCTCGACTCGCAGCAGTGCCTGTCGAGGCGGCGCAGGCTGTTCCGCGGGAGTTGCTGAACGTCCTGAACTACTGCCTCAGGGCGGCGACGCGTTCTCGATGGTCTGCAGAGCAGTCGGCTCTTGTGGGTATGTGGACGCCTCCGTCCAACCTTTTGAGCGGACCCGCTTCCATACGTTGCTTCATGGAAGGACTTGCGCGGCTTCACCTCGCCGAGCTCTATTTTGTTGAGGCCCTGCTGCGCCAAGACTCGATCGAGCAGAGGCGATGGTGAGCGGACCCGAGGTGTCCCGTCGGCTGACGTTGCCAGTGCGCCCGCGGCCAGTGGCCGGTGAGGCAGCGATGGGCTACATAAGCCGTGTTGCCGATGCAAACGGGTTTTCGACTCTCGGGACGTTTCGCGCTGCCCTCGCGATCGCAGGCGGCGGCCAGTCCTTCGAGCGCGCTTGTCAGTTGCTTGAACTCACCGAGGCCGAAGCCGCCTCGTTGCGCGGCCCGATGCCCGAAGCATGGAACGCGATCCGGGCGCCGTACGGGTTCGACGTGAGTCACTTCAACCACTGCTGGATTCGTTGGTGTTCGCAATGCATGGCCGTCCAGCCATTCATCCGCTGGGAGTGGACCTTGAAAACGGCGACGGCATGTGTCATGCACGGCGTGTCGCTTCGTGACACATGCGACGCCTGCGGCAATGCTCGACGTTGGGGCGTGACCCGCCTAGAACGATGCGAGTGCGGAGCGAGGCTCGCGGGTCAGCCGGCCAAGACAGCGGCAACGATGGTCGTTGCTATCAATCGGCTCGCTGCGGGCTTCGGTACGGTTGCGCCCTTGCCATCGGGATCGCCGGTGGCGTGGTTCCGTGCCGTCGTCTTTCTTGAACAGGCGGCGGGTTACCCCAGCATCCGGCGATCCGGAAAGGTACCGGGCCTCAACCGCTTGCGCGACGCGGAAGGCTTCGTCATAGCGACTGCATCGCTGTTCGAGAACTGGCCACGCGCGTTCGATGCGTTGCTGCGGAACCGCCTGTCGGCGAGCGCAGGAAGCACGAGTATTCAACGAACTTTTGATCCGCTGTATCGGATCCTCTACAAGGTGCTCCGCTCCGCCGACTTCGATTTCATGCGCAGGGCGTTCGAGGAGTTCTTGCACGAGCACTGGTGGGGGTTGATATGTCGACGGAACCGTCGCCTGAGCGATCGGACGGTCCAGGATCATCCTCGGGTGACGGCTTCGCAGGCCGCGGCGATGGAGGGCATCTCGCCGAGCACGCTCAGCCATATGGTGCAGTCTGATTTGTTGTCGTCGGAGTCCGCTTCGTTCCGATCGGGAAAGCGCACCCGCACTTTGCACGTCGATGAGGTACGAGTCGCGGTTGGGGCGGCCCGAGGCGCGTGCACGTTGGCCGAGGCGGCGATATCGCTCGCACTGCCGAAGGCGCGGGTCCGTCAGCTCATTGACGCCGGCGCGATTTCGACGCTCATCTCGAGACGCATCTGTCCGACGGCGGCGACGTGGCTGATCCCCGCGAGCGAACTCAAAAGGTTCGTCACGTTCTCCGCGACAGGCAGCGGGTGTGACGTCGTTACTCTGAGGGCATTCCTTCGCTACGAAAGAATGCAGAGCATCGAAATCGGGTGCCTTGTAACGGAGGTCATGCGCGGCGCGCTCCGCGCACCGGGCAACGCTGTGCGCAGCGCGCCGCTTGGCGAAGTGCTTCTCGATCGTGCGGAGGCCAGAGCGTGGCTGGCGAGGCAACGATATGAGGCCGCTATGTCGATCGACGAGGCTGGCAAACGACTCGGGATGAAGCAGCAGGTGGTCTACGCCCTCGCAAGGGAAGGGCTGCTGATGACCGATATTGACGCCAAGGGCCGCAGACGTGTGACCCCTGACGGGCTTGCCAGGTTCGAGGAGCTATACGTTTCCTTGTCAGTGCTTGCGCGAGGCCTCGGAACGTCCCCCAAAGCTGCGTTGCGACGCATTCGAGCGCGTCCGATATGTGGGCCGGGTATCGACGCGAACCGGCAGTATTTCTATCGGCGCGCGGAAATCTCGATTGGGTGAAAGCCGTGGCGATGCTCAGAGGTGGTGGCTCGGGCGTGTAACCCCAGGACGTCGCCGTCGTACCGGAGTGCGTCTAGGCGACAAGAAAAACTTCGACGTGCCAAGCTGAGTATGCGGTCGCACCGAGTCAAGCGCAGTCGTGACGGAAGGCGCGGTTTTGGCTTCGCTATCCCGCGGATGGTCGAAAGAGCCGAATTTCGGGTGAACGGCTGGGCGAGGTGATGGCTTTGGAGGCGATACTTCTTGCCATTTCACCCTTGAACTGGTGCAAACTTGCAGCTAAGATGCTGCAAAGTTGAGACTGGATTCACGGCGTGGCGCGGACGAAAAATTTGGTGGAAACCTCTCGGTTGACGTTTTCGCCGTCTGCCGAAATCGTCTCGTACGTCGATGACTTGGTGCGACTCGGCATACACGGGAAAGGCCGCGCTGACGTGGTCAACGCGATGGTGGTCCGCGAGGTCGAGCGGCTGATCAGAGAAGGGTTTCTGCAGTTGCGCAAGCCCGAGGCCAAGTGACACGATGACAAGGGAGGTGTCTATGCGCGCGTGCGAGATGCAGGTCGTCCTCAAAGGTCGTCGCCTTGATGGCTCGTCCGAGACGTGTAGCGACGCCAATTGAGGCCCTCAGCCGTGCCAACACGCAAAGCACGCACCGTCGAGCCGGAACCCCGTTCCGCGGCTCCCGCAGGGCAGGCAGACGACTCCCCGCTGGTTCCCAAACCGTGTCCTGAGGTGGTCATCGGCTTGGTCGGTCCGGTCGGTATCGACTTGGATCCGATCATTGATGTGCTCACCCGGCGGCTGGAAGCCGTCGAATACAAAGCCGTGCTTGTTCGGTTGAGCGCCCAGATCGAGAAGTTCTTTGGTGTCAACTATTCGGACATGCCGGAGGACGAGCGGATCGAGAAGCTGATGGACGCCGGTACAAGGCTTCGCGAAGAAAGCGAGCGCGGCGAGGCCGTGGCGTTGTTGGCGATCGCGGAAATTCGCCGCATTCGACAGCAAGAGCTGAGCGGATCTACTGAAGGCAATGCCTACATCTTGCGGTCGTTGAAGCATCCCGACGAGGTGGAAACCTTGCGGGCGGTTTACGGTAAAGGCTTCTTCTTAATCTCGGCCTACGCACCGCGCGACGCGCGTGTGTCTGCCATGGCAGAGAAGGTCACACGATCCCAGCATGGCAACCCGAACCATTCGCGGGAGAAGGCCGAGGCCATCGTCGAGCGCGATGAGCAGGAAGAGAACAAGGATCTCGGCCAGGACGTGAAGGACGCGTTTCCATTGGCGGATTTGTTCATCGACGCGCGCGACAAGAAGTCCTTCGAGCCGGAGATTCGGCGTTTCATCGAGCTGATTTTCGGCAACCTGTTCCACACCCCGACGAAGGACGAACATGGTATGTATCACGCCAGGTCTGCCGCCCTTCGATCAGCCGATCTTGGCAGGCAGGTTGGAGCGGCCATCGCGGCTCCCTCGGGCGAACTGCTTGCGTTAGGTTGTAACGATGTGCCAAAGGCCGGTGGAGACCTGTACTGGCCCGGCGACGAAGGAGACGCAAGAGACTTTCAGCGCGGCTTCGATCCGATTGTTGAGGAGCGAAAGCAGATCCTGAGTGAGCTGCTGGCCCGGCTTCGGAAGGCGGGTGTTCTTGCTGAGCCTTATTCGGACGCCAAGGCGATCGTGCCATTGGTCGCTGCTCTCACGACAGGAGATAAACGCGAGTTCCTCAAGGGCGCTCGCGTGATGAACCTTCTTGAGTTTGGACGGTGCGTGCATGCTGAGATGGCGGCGATCACGTCTGCGGCCAGGCTCGGCATGCCGATCAAGAATGCCACGTTGTTCACGACGACATTTCCGTGCCACATGTGCGCTCGGCACATCGTTTCGAGTGGAATCGCGCGCGTCGTCTATGTCGAGCCGTACCCCAAGAGCCGGGCGCGGCACCTGCACGGCGACGCCATACAAGTCGACGCGCAGAAACCTGTCCCAGGCTTGGTGGTCTTCGAACCATTTGTTGGCATCGCTCCGCGCCAATACCAAGACATCTTCGATGCCAGAGACAGGCGGAAGGACTCGGCGGGAAGGATCTTCAATTGGCGGGTTAAGGGCAAACGTCCGCAACCACGCTTCAGTAGGTTCAGGAACACATACACAGAGATTGAGGATGCCATCGTTGCCATTGACCTGCTTTTGCTAGCGCAAAAGCTCGGTGTCGACTTGGACCACACAGCCGCAGAAAGGAACGATCATGAAGAAGCCCATGACACTCGCCGAGCAAGTAAGAGACGCACAAAGGGCGGTAAATAGTTGGTCGAGCCAGAAGAGGGAATCGGTGCGGCTGGAAGGTACTAGCATCCAACAGAACCGCGGCAAGGACCGCATGAGCTACACCGAGACGCTGCCGCAATCCAAGAAGGGTTGAGGCCGACGATCGGCGGGTTTGAGAACCTGCGAAGGCGGGTCGCGCCGACTCAGAGGTCGACCAGGTGGGGGTTCTCGTTCGAGGCGCGCCGTCAACGACGGGCCTGACGCAAACTCAACTTCCTCTACGAAGCGAGTTGAACCCCGGTGTCGGCTACTTGCTTTCGGCCTCTGCCTGAGTAATGCGCTTCACTAGGTGGTCGGCCATGAGCAGGTCTTCGTACTCGTCGCCGGCTTCTTCGCCCATGTTCGCGCGCAGACCTTCGCGGTACTGGTTTAGAGCTACCAGCAGGTACGTCACTTCTCTCTTGGAGAGCGTGATTGTCGTCATCGAAAACTCCCGATTGGAAACTAAGCTGGGCCGAGGATGTCGTACCCGAGCGGACTGAACGGCACGAGCGCGACCAGTGCGAGGAACGCGCTGACGGTCATCGTCCGGGTCACGGTCAAGACGCAATGTCCTGGCGGCACGCCGTCGTACTTTAGTACCAGGCCAGAAGGGATGGGGTGTCCACGATCGATGCCCCACCAGTGAACCTTCGTCTGGAGGCTCTTGTCGACCGTCTTGCGCAGGTCGTCGTTCAGGACGACCATGCCCTCGCCTATGAGTCGCTGTAGGAAGAGCGAGATCCCTTGATCCGGCTCCACTGTCAGGCGGTCAGCGAGGTCTCCATCGACACGCCCCGATCGGTCTCGTATGTCGAGGTCGATGAAGCGAAGGAAGTCGACGTTGGGTTTTGTCGCTGCGCCCTTGCGAAAGATCTCCTTCTCCAGATCGACGTCGACCGCCCATAAGACCGTGCCTACCGCCGGAAACTCGTTCGCTGGCATTCTTTGTCCTCACCTGTTCGGAATCACTCACATGGCTAAGGTATTGATACCCCTGGAGGGTGTCAATCCCGACTAAGGACGTGATCTCGTAACAGGATGCTTAGCAGACGTCCCAGCAAAGTTCGCGTCCAGCGAGTTGCAATTTGTCGGGCCATGAGAGGGCAGCAGTGGGTCCGAACACGGCGCGATGGTGGGGACACCAGCACCGCGCTTGCGACATGACTGGCGGTGCCGCGCGGCGCCTGCGTCGCAGCGATGCGAATCGGGGGCTTGATCGACTTCGCTGGGCACATCGGCGGCCACCGCGAGACTGGTGACGACGAGTCGCCACGTAAACGTTATGTGCCTGGAGCGGCAATATTTCATATACCCAGTGATGTATTGCGACAGGCTTCGTTAAGGGTTGAGCTGTGGCTATGTATTTGTGTCCTACAGTGCGCCACTGATGAGCTCGGCCACTCTCGGCACGAGCATGACCGGCTGGGAGGCCTTGGTATGAGGAATATAGAGCCGAACAAGTTGTGGGAGGAGGTGGCGCGTTGGGCCTCCCGGGGACTCAAGATATCCGGGGCGATCGGGTTCCTGATTACTGTCACCTACTTCCTGCGGGTGGGCAGCTTACCGGTCGACAACATTGCAGGCATGCTTGGCCTGGCCTCAGTGATCGCGTTCATTTCGATCAGTTCCTTCTGCATTTTGGCGTTCTACTGGATGCTCCCGACGCTGGCGTTTCGTGTCCTGCTGGATGAATCCGGGGGGCAGGCAAAAGCTTGGTTTCTGGGGCGTCCAAGCAGGTCAACTCTTGCGTTGGTTGGTGATGCCGCAACGGTCGATGCGACCGGCACGACTACCATTTCTGTTGATCATCAGCTCGTAGACACCGCCTTGCCGTCGGGTGGCGTGGACATTGCCAAAAAGAGGCGTTGGCTGGCCGACGGCGGTGGCCCGTTGAACGTGGCATCGTGGTGTGCGAGCACGGTGGCTTTTCCATGGACGTTTATCTTCGCGTGCTTCATGGGCGATGAGGACGGATCTCTCAAAGCCGCGTTGGTAGCGGCTGCGGTCGCCGTGGGGCTGCTTTCGACTTGGGTATTGGGTTCTTTTGTCTTGTCTGCACCGGCAAATGTCGGTAAGGCGAATGAGGGGACGAAGCTCATGTTGGTCCTGATGGTGACGGGTCTCAACGCGATGCCCCTCTATATTTTCCTCAGCGCCCTGAACGCCTCGTCGTATGCGAACAAGCTGAATTCGTGGAACGCCTGGGCCCTTTTGGTCGGGGGCTTGGTTTTCACCATCCTTGCGCAAATCGCCGCTTTGGGTCTTGGTATCGATGAGAAGAAGGCAGACATGAAAGTTCATGTCGGGCAGTTCTTAATTTCTGCATCGCTTATGACTGTTGGCCTGTTCGCACTCGGGGCGTGGCAGAACATCGAGGACAACGTGATGACCGCCGCATCTGTTCGTGTCCCTCGCGTGACCCTGGCCATCGCAAAGTCAGGCTGCCAAGCTTTGGTCACGTTGAAGCTGGCGCCTGCGCTGCCCGCATCAGGACCGAACTCCTACGAAAACGGATGCACGTTGGGGCCGGTCACGGTACTGAGCCGTGTAGGCAGCAGATGGTCCGTCAAGTGCATCGAGCCGGATTTGTCGATGGCCGGCGCTCCTCTGGCCATCAAAAGCGACGACGTGCTGAACTTCTTGGCGGCTTCGCCTCCCATTCCGGCTGCATCGGCTGCATCGGCTGCATCGGCTGCATCGGCTGCATCGGCTGCATCGGCTGCATCAACCGCATCGGCGGCCCCCACCTCGCATGGGTCGGCTTCGGCAGTCGCTCTAACGAGCGGCGGCTTTGGCACCTGTCGAGCGGAACCGTCGCCTGTTGTCAGCGTGATGACCTTGCCGGTTGCGGCACCGATTGGGCATGCCGAGACCACAGCTTCAAGTGGGGTGGCTTCCTAGTCCATCAGGCCGCAGAAGGTCGTCGCGGGCGCGAGCGAAGGAATGTTGAGTGCCTGGGCATGAGCTTTGAGGCACGGCAGAACAGCTAGATACAGGCACTCCAGACGGTTTTCATTTATCGTGTCACAAGCTACGGAGGTTTTCATTTTTCATGTCACCAACTGAACGCCCCAATGACAACATTGATGAAAAAGCGGAAGGAAATCAATGGCCCAGTTTTCGCGAAAGCTGTCACCCCACATGAGCTTATGCGCCGCTCTTTCCCGCAGCGTCTAACGCGTGCGGGTAACTGGGGCCTCGGGAAGCGCGATGGGTCAGCACCGCATGAGTCCTCCTCAGCCGCCGCGGATGCCCGCGCTCACTGTTCGACGAACGCACGCTCGATGACGAAGTCGCCTGGAGTCGTCGTGTTGCCTTCCTTGAAGCCACGCGTCTCCATCATCGTCTTCAGGTCGCGCAGCATCTCCGGGCTGCCGCAGATCATCACGCGGTCTTCGGCCGCGTTCAGCGGCGGCAGGCCCAGGTCGGCGGTTAGCTTGCCGTTGTCCAGCAGCGTGGTGACGCGGCCGGTGTTGCGGAAGGCCTCGCGCGTCACCGTCGGGTAGTACAGCAGCTTGCCACTGAGCAGTTCACCCAGGAGTTCATGCTTGGGCAGGTGCTCGGTAATGTAGTCGTGGTACGCCAGCTCGTTGACCTCGCGCGTGCCATGCACCAGCACGACCTGTTCGAAGCGCTCGTAGGTTTCCGGGTCTCGAATGATGCTCAGGAACGGGGCGACGCCGGTACCGGTGGACAGCAGGTACAGGCGCTTGGCCGGCAGCAGGTAGTCGATCAGCAGCGTGCCGGTGGGCTTGCGGCCGACGATGATGGTGTCGCCGACCTGGATGTGTTGCAGGCGCGAGGTGAGCGGGCCGTCCTGCACCTTGATCGACAGGAACTCGAGGTGCTCCTCGTAGTTCGCGCTGGCGATCGAATATGCGCGCAGCAGCGGCTTGCCGTTCTCCTTGCTCAGCCCGATCATCGTGAAGTGACCGTTCGAGAACCGCAGCGACGCATCCCGCGTGGTAGTGAAGCTGAACAGGCGGTCGGTCCAGTGATGCACGCTCAACACGCGCTCTTTGTTGAAGGCACTCATGGTTCCCGCCGGTCGGTCATGCCGCGGGCTTCATCCAGATCGGCGCGCGGCGTGTCCGGCCTGCCAGGTAGCGCGGCACCAGCCACTGGTTGAAGGCCTGCTGGGCCTCCTCTTGCCAAGAGTAACGGCCACGCACCGCGAAGCGCGAGCGCAGGCCGACCTGCACCAGCTCGTCGACATGCAGATCCTGCGCGACGATCTGCGACACCGCGTGCATGCTCATCTGCATCTTGTCGTCGAACAGCGGATCGTCCATCGCACCGGGAGCGAACAGCAGGCCCTGGTCCATTTGATGGCTCTCGGCCGAATCGGCGCGCAGGATCATGTAGATCACCATCTCGGACGTCACCACCAGCGACAGCGTCGGCGGCACGTTGACGAAGCTCATGCGATGGCGCTCGGCATCGCTGAGCTCGGGGAAGATGTCGAACACCGCGCGCTGCGTCGCGTTGAAGGCGGCGTCGCGGTGCAGCGTGCCGTTGAAGCGGTAGAAGCCGGCCGCGTCCGCCTGCAGCGGCGGGAAGGTGGCCAGTCGGCTCGGGACGAAGTCGTGCAACGGGCCGCGGTGCAGCTTGTTGGCGTGGTAGCCGTCGTTGTTGTTCTCCAGCATGACCTTCCAGTTCCACGGGAAGCGCATGGCCGGCGGCGGACGCGGTCCGTCGGCCGTCTCGAGATGGAAGTTGGCCAGCACCTCGTCGAGGGCAGCGAGGCGCGGACCGAGCGGCTGCGCGAGCTTGTCGAAGTTCACGAAGATGAAGCCCTGCCAGACCTCGACCAGCAGCGTCGGCAGGCTGATCGCCTTCGGGTCGAACTCCTCGCTGCGATCCATCGCGGGCGCGCCGATCAGCGCGCCGTCCAGCGAGTACGCCCAGTGGTGGTACGGGCAGACGAACGAGCGCCTGTTTCCGTGCCCTTCGGCCACCAGCATCGCCCGGTGCTGGCAGACGGCCGACATCGCGCGCAGCTCGCGGTCCATGTTGCGGGCGATGATCAGCGGCTCGCCGACGATGGTCGTCGTGAAGTAGTCGCCCGGATCGCGCACCCAGGACTCGCGGCCCACGCACAGCCACTCGCGGTCGAACAGCGCCTCCTTCTCGAAGGCATAGAAATCGGCGTCGACGTAGCATAGCGGGGGCAGCATCTCGGCCTGCTGCACCGGCTTGACCGAACTGGCGAGCGAATCGAAGAACTCGTCGGAAGGGAACTTCATGGAGGATCCTTGTCTCGGGTTCGCGCGTCTCAACGCACGGACTGCAGCGGCGCCGTGCCGGGAAATCGCGCGCGCAGCTGCGGCAGGATGCTTTCCGAGAAGAGCGGGATGCCGCGCAGGTAGTCGGGAAAGATCAGCATCACGCCGTCGAGCCGGCACTGGTCGATCAGGTCGGTCAGACGGGCGGCGACGGTGTCGGCGGAGCCGATGATGCGGGCGGACATGAAGCCCGAGCGAGCGCTCGCAGTGAACGAGTTCTCCTTGCCGATCTCGCTGTCGATCATCCCGTAGGCCTGCATCATTCCGCGGAACGCGCCTTCGTCGAAGCCGGCGCGGTAGCTGTCGGCCTCGGCCTGCGCGGTGGCGTCGGTGTCGCCGATCACGAGCGTCATCATCGCGTAGGTGCGCAGCGCCTTGCCGGCGTCGGCGGCGATGGTCTTCGCACGCGTGCTGATGGATTTGATCTCCGCGTCGTCCTGGCCGCCGATGAACATCGCGTCCATCTCGGTCGCCGTGAAGCGCATGCCGCGCTCGGAGGTCCCGGCGCACACCAGGAAGGGGCGCGTCAACGGCTTCGGATCGCACTGGCAGTCGGTCATCTGGAAGTAGTCGCCCCGGTAGTCGACCGACGCCTCGGACCACAGCCGCTTGATGATCTGCACCCACTCGGTGGCGAGGTCGTAGCGCGCGTCGTGGCCGGTGCCCTCGGGCCAGGCGTGCATCTGCTCGAACTCGCCCTTGTACGAGCCGGTCACCACGTTCAGGCCGGCGCGTCCGCCGCTGACCTGGGCCAGCGTGGACATCATCTTGGCGGTCACCGCGGGGTTCTGCAGGATGGTGTGGACGGTGGTCCAGACCTTGACGCGCTGCGTGCAGGCGGCGAGCGCGGCCATCAGGATCTGCGAGTCCAACGAGTTGCGCCAGTGCTCCGTCGTGCCGCCGAACCCGCGCCACTTGGCCATCGACATCACGAAGTCCAGCCCGTGCGCCTCGGTCAGTTGCGCCACCTCACGGTTGTAGGCGAACGAGCCGTCCAGGCGCGGCGCGGTGGATGACAGGATCCAGCCGCCGTTTGCCGTGGGCAGAAAGACGCCTAGGTCCTTGCCGCCGTGATCGGAGGGCAGGCCGAAGGCCGGGATCGCAGCGCCGGCGGGAAGTGAATTCGTGGTCGTGTCGGACATGGTCGTCGTCTCCTTGGATGCGGGCGTTCGTCGCTGGCTTCGCACGAGGCAAGCCAGGTCAGCGACGTGAATCCACGATAGCGCGAGTGCCTGCCTTTGCTTTGTACACAGACGCCCCGGAACTTGACCGCGGCGGTCGCGTCGCGGCAGGTACGTTTCGTGCAAATCATCATGTGCGGCTGGACAAGAGGTCGCGGACGGTTCGGGTGCACGCTCAGGCCCAGGCAGTCGATGAATCTGCGAACCCGTCCATAAACTCGCTCAAGGTGTGACTTCATGAATAAGCGCAAACAGTTCCGCACTCTCCGATGGCTCGCGCCTTGCAGCACGCTGCTGCCGCTGCATGCAGCGATGGCGCAGGCGGCGCCGGCGCCCGCCGCCGCCGCGTCGGCGACGGTCGTATCGGCCTCCGCGCCGGAGACCACCGCCACGATCGAGACGGTGATCATCACGGCGGAAAAACGCAGCGGCGATCTGCAGAAGGTGCCGGTGGCGGTGACCGCGATCGCCGGCACGGCGCTCGACAAGTCCAATATCTTCGACCTGGCCGGGCTGAACGGCACTGTGCCGGGACTGTCGATCGCCAAGAGCGGCGGGTTCGAGCGCATCGTCACGATCCGCGGAGTCGGCTCGGAGACGCCCGAGAACTCCTATGCCACGCAACCGGGGGTGGCGCTGCACGTCGACGGCGTCTACATCGCCAACTCGATCTCGCTGGACCAGAGCCTGTTCGACCTCGATCGCATCGAAGTGCTGCGCGGTCCGCAAGGCACGCTGTTCGGCCAGAGCTCGACCGGCGGCACGATCAACCTGGTCACCAAGCAGCCGCTGCTCAACGAGTTCAGCGGCGGCGGCGACGTGAGCATCGGCAACTACAACCTGCACCGCGAACGCGGCGAGATCAACGTGCCGCTGGGCTCCGAGTTCGCGCTGCGCGCCTCGTTGCAGCAGTACGCGCACGACGGCTTCGCGAAGTCCAACGTGATCCCTGGCTACGGCCTGGACGACGCCAACGATCACAGCGAGAAGCTGGCGCTGCTGTGGAGGCCCGACCCGGACTTCAAGGTCACGCTGACCGGCCAGTCCTACATGGCCGACCAGCACGGCGCGGCGCAGAAGAGCATCGACGATCCGGATCCGAACCCGCGCTCGATCACCCAGGACTACCCATCGAAGCTGAAGCTCAACGCGAACCTGTACTACGCCAACGTGGAGTGGTCGCTGCCGCAGGCGACGCTGAAATCCATCACCTCGTACCAGACGCTGCATCACCAGCAGCAGGCCGATGCGGATCGTCTCAGCTATTCCGTGCTGCACCGGGCCGACGACAGCGAGTCCTACGACTACGACGACATCGCCGCCTGGACGACCAAGCTGAAGAACACCACGCAGGAGTTCGACCTGAGCTCGAAGCCCGGAGGCGCGGTGGACTGGATCGTCGGCGCGTTCGGCATGAAGCAGACCAGCGGCCAATACGTACTGGAGTACAGCGGCGTGGGCGCCAACCCGGTGCTGTCCGCCCCCGCCGACATCGAGACCAACCCGCCCGACAACCTCGAGTTCGGCGAAGACACCACCGCGCACCGCTCCTCGTGGGCGGCGTTCTTCCAGACGACCTATCACGCCTCCGACCGCCTGCGCCTGACGCTGGGCGCACGCACCAACCACGACAGTTACCACGCCGACATCGGCACCTTCTCCGGCGCGAACTTCAGCGGCGGCGCCGGCCCGAAGCCGCGGTCGGTCAAGTCGCAGAGCTATTCGGACAGCAAGCCCACCGGCAAGCTCGAGGCCGACTTCGACGTGACGCCCGACAGCATGGTCTATGCCAGCCTCACGCGCGGCTACAAGCCGGGCGGCATCAACAGCAACAGCACGCCGGTGGTGGTGGGCAAGACCTTCAAGCCGGAGTCGGTGACGTCGTTCGAGCTCGGCTCCAAGAACAAGCTCCTGGACAACACCCTGCGCGTGAACTTCGCGGGCTTCTACTACAAGTACAACGACATGCAGTACCTGGAGGTCGACCCGGTGCCGTACAACTACGGCACGGCCAACATCCCGAAGATGGACATGTGGGGCGGCGAGATCGAGGCGTCCTACCTGACGCTCGGCAGCCGGTTGCGCCTGAACGCCAACCTCACCGCGATGGGCGGCCGCTTCGACGGCAACTACAAGGCGATCGACGCCACCACGGCGCAGAACGTCTACAACAACAACGCGGCCTGCGCGTATGGCGGCCAGTACTACAACACGGCCTGCTGGTCGGCGGTGGAGGACGCGGCCAAGAGCCTGAACGGCAACAAGCCCGCCAAGCTGCCCTCGCTGCAGGGGTCCGCCAACGCCGCCTACACCGCGCCGCTGGGCAGCGGGCAGTTGATGTCACGCGTCGAGGTCGTCTATCGCGGCAGCTTCTTCTATCGCGTCTTCAACGAGAGCAGCCTCGATCGTGTGCCCGCCTACACGATCTGGAACCTGCACCTCCAGTACCAGCCGGAGGACAGCCCCTGGACGTATTCGCTGACCGGCTCGAACCTCGCCAACCGCGCCGGCGTGAACTCGCGCTTCACCGATCCGTACGGACGCGGCGCGACCAGCCAGGAATACATTCCGCCGCGCCAGTTGGTAGGCACGGTGGCCTACGCCTTCTGACGCCCGGGCGCACGCCTCACGCGCCCCATGTGCCTGCGCGGGGCGCATGGGGCTTTTTCGTCGGGATTGGAAAGAGAAGCCCGGGCCTTTTTGGCCCCGGGAGTTTTCCTGGCGGCAAGCCGTCGCTCGTCAGGCCCCGATGGCGTCGGTCATGCGGCGGTTCGACGCAGCGTCGCGGCGCGCGGCTTGAGGTGTGGCAGCGCGCGCCCGACGGCCAGCGCGATGCGCGCCTGCAGTTGCGGGCTGGTGACGCGGTAGTCGTCGAAATCGTTCGGGCTTGCGTAGACGCCGATCGGCAGCGTCAGCGCCTGGAAGAAGCTGAACAGCGGGCGCAGCGCGGTGTCAAGCACCAGCGCGTGGCGATCGCTGCCGCCGGTGGCGGCCAGCAGCACCGGCACGTCGACCAGCGCGTCCTGGTCGACGAAGTCGAAGAAGTGCTTGAACAGGCCGGAATAGGACGCCCGATAGACCGGGCTCGCGACGATCAGCGCGTCGGCCGACTCGATGGCCGCGAGGTGCGCTTCGATGTCGTGCGGCAGCTGGCGCCGATCCAGCGCGCACGCGAGGCCCGACGCGACGTCGCCCAGGTGCACGACGTGCGTGGACACGGGCAGCGCCTGGGCGACCGCGGCGGCGAGATGGTCGACGAGCGCGCCGGTGCGCGAGGGCCGTTGCATGCCGCCCGAGACGGCGACGAGTCGGAGGGGACGTGTCATGGAAGGAGGAGGCGCTGGCGGTTCGGGAAGCCGATGGCCGCGAGCGGCATCGGCGCGGGAGTCATCGACGGCGCGCGGCTCAGCGCGGCGCCCACGCGGCGCAGACGGCGTCGGTGTCGGTGACGAGCGCGCAGTGCGCCTGCAGCGCGGCCAGGCTGCTGCGGTGCACGGCGCGGTCGTACGCGTCGCAGGCGTCGGCAACGACGAAGACATTGAAGTCGCGATGGAACGCGTCGCGCACGGTGGCGTCGACGCAGCAGTCGGTGGTCAGGCCCACGACCACCAACGTGTCGATGCCGCGCGCGCGCAGATCCTCGTCGAAGCGCGTGCCGGCGAAGGCCGAATAGAGCCGCTTGCGGACCTCGATGTCGCCCGGCTGCGGGCGCACCTGGTAGTAGCCGGCGCCCGGCGTGCCGTCGCGACAGACCGCCAGCGACTCCGCCGGATAGCCCTTGCGCTGAGTCAGCAGCCGCAAGGCCCGACTGTCGGCCTCGGACGTCGTCACCACGCGCGCGAAGGCGAGCGTCGCGCCGGCCGCGCGTGCGGCGGCGATCGTGGCGTGGATGCGCTCCAGCATCGGTGGCACCGCGCTCAGGTCCAGCCCCAGCCGGCCCATCGCGCCGTCGGGCGCGGCGAAGTCGTCCTGGATGTCGATCACCACGAGCGCGGTGCGCGCCGCGTCCAGCATGCCCGCGAGTTCGGCCGGGGCCACGCGGGCAATGGAGTCGAGTTCGTGCGTCATGGGCCGGCGGTCAGAGGGCGGCGGCGGGTTGCACGCTGATCGGCCTGTCACCCTTGACCCACAGCCGGTACATCTCGCGCTGGTAGCGCTTGTCGTCGTAGAGCGTGCCGGTGTGCAGCGTGCAGCGGTTGTCCCACATCAGCACGTCGCCCACCTGCCAGCGATGGCGGTGCACGAAGCGTTCCTGGGTGCAGAACGCCACCAGCTCGTCGACCAGCGCGAGCGACTCCTGCGCGTCCATGCCGACGATGTTCCTGACGGTGCCGGTGCTGACCCACAGCGCCTTGCGGCCGTCGGCCGGATGCACGCGGATCAGCGGGTGCAGCACGTCGGGGTTCTCGGCGATCATCTCCGGGCTCAGCGTCATGCGGCCGTGCTCGCGCGTCTCCATGAAGTGCTGGTAGCTGTGGTGCAGCACCAGCGGATCGAGCTCGAGCCGGCGCGCCTCGGGCAGCGCGTCGTAGGCGGCGCACAGGTCGGCCAGCAGCGTGTCGGAGCCCTCGGGCGGCACCTCGACGGCATAGAGCATCGTGCTCATCACCGGCTCGGCCTTGTAGGAGTAGTCGGTGTGCCAGCCCACGCCGTCGTTGTGAGCGCCGATGGGCCGGCCGTCCACCACCTTGTTCGACAGGATGTAGATGTTGGGGTGGCCGGGCAGCGTGAACTGCTGCTGCGTGTGGCCCTCGGCCTCGCCGAAGGCGCGCACGAACGCCAGCAGGTCCTCCGGCACGAGCTTCTGCCCGCGCAGCAGGATCGCGCCGTGGCGGTGGAAGGTGTGCACGACGCTCGCCAGCGTGGCGGCGTCGGCACCGTGCAGGTCCACGTCGAGGATCTCGGCGCCGAATCCCGGCCTCAGTTCGCGTGTGGACAGCTCTTGGTGATCGGTCATCTTGGCCTGCTCGTGTCAGTCGCGCCCCGCGGCGCTGTTGACGCAGCATAGCGACGGCGCGTTGCGCGTGTTTGTCCGACCGCGCCCGGGGTCTTGATCGCGCGGCGGCATCGTGCCCTGTCGCTGGCAACACGGCGCGCGCGAGGGGACAAGACGGCGTGGCACCCGACTTGCATGATCTTCGCTTCCACAATCAGGAGCACATGACATGGCCACTCCAACGATCCAGGTCAAGCCGTTGACCGTGCGGGTCGGCGCCGAGATCTCGGGGGTCGACCTGCGCGAGCCGCTGCCGCCGCGGGCGCTGGCGGAAGTCAAGACGGCGCTGGCGCAGTACTGCGTGATCTTCTTTCGCGACCAGCCGCTGGATTTCGACACGCAGCAGGCCTTCGGCCGCCAGTTCGGCGAGCTGGTCACGCACAGCGGCGTGCCCAGCGTGAAGGACCGACCCTACGTCGTCGCGATCCACAGCGACGCGAACTCGAAGTACGTGGCCGGCGAGAACTGGCACTCCGACCTGACCTGCGACGCCGAGCCGCCGATGGGCAGCATCCTGCATCTGCACACCGTGCCAGAGGTCGGCGGCGACACGCTGTTCGCGAGCATGTACGACGCCTACGACACGTTGTCCCCGCGCATGAAGGCCTACGTCGAGGGGCTCACCGCGGTGCACGACGGCGAGCACGTCTACCGCTCGATGACCACCGATCCGAACAAGCGCTTCCCGTGCAACTCGCATCCGATCGTGCGCACGCATCCGGTGACGGGTCGCAAGGCGCTGTTCGTCAACGCCTCGTACACCACGCGCATCGACGGCGTGTCCAAGGAGGAGAGCGACGCAGTCCTGGGCTATCTTTACCAGCACTGCATGAACCCGAACTTCCAGGTGCGCTTTCGCTGGCGCACGAACTCGGTCGCGTTCTGGGACAACCGTTGCACGCAGCACCTCGCGGTGTGGGACTATTTTCCGCAGCTGCGTTCGGGCTATCGCGTCACGCTCAAGGGCGACAAGCCGGTCTGAAGGCGAAGCCCCGGCGACGTGCCGGGGCGCTCTTTGCGAGACGGGCTACACCGAGCTGGGCTGGGCGTCGCCGTCGCCGATGCGGCCCGGCGCGGGCTCGTCCGCCGCCGCGCGCCCCTGGCGCACAGGGGCGCCGAGCAGCATCGTCGGCACGGCCACGATCACCAGCAGCACCGCATAGATGTAGAAGATCGGGCTGAAGCTGCCGTAGTCGTCGGCCAGCAGGCCGGCGACGAGCGGGCCGGCGGCTGCCAGCGTGGTGATCATCCACACCACCGACAGGATGCGCGAGCCGACGTTGCCGCCGAACCAGCGCAGCAGCGCGACGTTGCCGGCCACGTAGCTGGCGCCCCAGCCCGCGCCGTACACCAGCGCCGCGCCGTACTGCAGCGCCGGGGTGTCGGCGCGGGCGATCAGCAGGTTGCCCGCGGCCTGCACGATCAGCCCGCCGGCCAGCAGCTTGGGCACCGGCATCAGCTCGCACAGCCGCCCGGCCACGCCCTTGGTGAGGGTGGCCACGAGCGCCAGGATGCTGAGGATCACCGCGCCGAAGGCGGGCGTGGCGCCCATCTTCACGAGGTGCGAGATGGTGACGCTGGAGTTGGTCGTGATGCAGGCCATGGTCATCGTCATCGCGGCGGCGACGAGCGCGAACTGGCGCGTGAAGATGGCTTCGCGCGGACTCCATCCGGGCGTCCCGGTCTCTCCGGCGGGGGGCGCGTCGTCCCGTGCGCCGCGTGCGGCCGGGGCCGCGATGTCGCGCACGAAGGCGAAGCAGACCGCGCCGACCACCAGCGCGCACCAGCCCATCACACGCCAGTGCGCGCGCCAGCTGCCGGCATGCGACACGATGGCCTCGACCACCGGCGGTCCGACGGTGGCGCCGAAGGCCCCGATCATCAGATAGAGGCCGATGACGCGCGCCTGGCGGTCGGGAAACCAGGCGGCCAGCAGGTAGATGGCGGGCACGTTGCCGCCCAGCGCGTAGCCCAGGCCGAGCAGCATCATCGCGACGTAGAAGGCCCAGATGCCCGCCGAGACGGCGGCGAGGAAGAAGCCCAGGCACAGCGTGGCGGCGCCGGCCACGATCGTCCAGCGCCCACCGAAGCGGCTCATCATCATGGCCGGCAGCGGGCTGCAGACACCGCACGCGATCCCCAGCAGCGTGAAGCTGAACCCGGCCGCCGCCTGCGACCAGTGCAGCTCGGCGACCATCGTGTACAACACCACGCCCAGCGACGTGAACGTGGCGCCGTTCAGGAAGAAGAAGATCAGCGACAGGGCAGCGAACACCTGCCATTTGCTGCGGGATGAAGAGGCGGTCATGGCTGGATCCTGTCGGAGCGCGCCGTCGCCGGTGGCGCAGGCGGTGTGCAGAGGAAGGGTTGTCGGGAAGGTCGGTGGTTCATCGCCCGTCGATTAAGTGCCCGCGCGCGGATCGCGTCTTGTCCGAACATGCACCCGCGCTTGTCGACGCGCGCAGCGCGCTCCGGCGCGTACGCCGTGCGCATCCAGGCAAGTGCGCCGGCCCGGGCGCTGGCATGCTCGGTACCCCGGCAATGCAAGCTCATCCCGCCGGCAGGAGAAACGACATGAAGACCTGGTTCATCACCGGTGTGAGCTCGGGCCTGGGCCGTGCCCTCGCCGAGGCCGCGCTGCAGCGCGGCGACCGCGTGGCCGGCAGCACGCGCAGCACCGCAGCAGGCGAGGAGTTCGAGCGCCTCGCCCCCGGCCGCGCGATCGCGCTGCGGCTCGATGTCGTCGACGAGGCGGCGGTGCACGCAGCGGTCGCCGCCGTGGAGAGCGCCACCGGCGGCATCGACGTCCTTGTCAACAACGCAGGCTATGGCCTGGTCGGGGGCGTCGAGGCGGCGAGCCTGGCCGAGATCCGCGCGCAGTTCGAGGTCAACGTGTTCGGCGCGATCGCGTGCATGCAGGCGGTGCTGCCGGCGATGCGTGCGCGCCGCGCCGGGCGCATCCTCAACATCAGCTCGGTGTCGGGGCTCGTCGGCTGGCCCAGCCTGGGCATCTACTCCGGCACCAAGTTCGCGCTCGAAGGCATTTCCGAGACTCTGGCGATGGAGCTTGCCGGACTCGGCGTGCACCTGACGCTGATCGAGCCGGGCGGCCTGCGCACCGACTTCGCGACGCGCTCGCGCGCACGCACGCAACGCACGCTGGGCGACTACGACGCCACGGTAGGCGCCTGCATGCGCCTGCTCGACGAGCATGCCGGCCACGAGGCCGGCGATCCGCGCAAGGCGGCCGCGGCGATCCTGCGGGTGGCCGACGAGCCGAACCCGCCGTTGCGCCTGCTGCTCGGCGCCGACGCGCTGGGCTACGCCCGGGCCGGGCTCGCGCAGCAGCGCGACGAGATCGAGGCCTGGGCCGAGCTGTCGGACAGCATCGGCTTCGATCCGCACTAGCTAACCCCGGCTCGGCGCACGGCCGCAGATCGCAAGCGCGGCCAGCGCATACGTCTGCGTGCACTGCACCAGATCGTCGACGCTCGGGCGCCAGCGGGTCGGCCCCATCGTGACGGCCGGGATGCGGTTCATGTTGAACACATTGTGGTCGCGCCACATGCTCGAATAGACGGGCGTGCTCGGCGCCATCGGCGCACCGCGCACCAGCCGGTGTGCGTGGTCCAGCGCGGCGACCAGCGGCTTGACCTGGACGGGATCGGCGTCGAAGCCGTGCCGCACCACGTAGGGCTCGATCGCCAGGTCGGTGATGCCGGCGTCGCGGAATGCGGCCTTGAGCTCGCGGTCCACCGCCGCGATGGTTTGCGCTGGCGTCAGGATGATCTCGACGTAGAGCGAGCAGACCTCGCTGCCCGCGCCCATCGACTGCGGGTTGCCGCCGCGCACCGCGCCGATCTGCACCTTGGGAATGGCCGTGCCGCCGGCGCTCTCGAAACGGTGGCGCGATTCGTACGCGCGCGACCAGGCCTGCAGCACCTCGATGGCCGCGCCCATGCGCACGATCGGATTGGGGTGCGCGCCGCTGTTCTCCGGATGATCGAGCAGCGGCGTGAACACGCCTTCGCCGTACAGCGTGATACGGTAGTAGGCATAGCCGCAGGCCACGCTGTTGACGCCGTGGTCGGTGCCCTCGCAGGCGATCGCGTAGTCGGGCGCGACGCCGCCGTGCGTCAGCATGTACTGGGCGCCGACCTCCTTGCCGAGGTAGGCCGGCCCCTGGAACTGCTCCGCGGGTTCGGGGCCGATCTCGCCCGGGCAGGCAGTGAGGTAGAGCGTGCCGGCCAGCTCGATGCCGGCCTTCTTCAGCGCCTTGGCCGCCATCAGGAAGCAGGCCATCGGGCCACGGTCGTTGCCCACCGCGTGGCCGAAGAACACGTCGCCCTCGAGCCAGGCGCTGAGCCACTGCGGATCCTCGGCGGTGCCGGGGCGCAGCGCGTAGCGGTCGTTCTCGTCGTACAGCGGGCTCTCGGTGTCGAGGTGGCTGGTGAACAGCAGGTTGGCGCCGTCCGCGTGACCGCCGAGCCGTCCGATGACGTTGAAGCGATCGGGCGTCAGGCCCGCGCGCACCGGCGCGAAGCCTTCGCGCTTCATCCAGTCGAACACGAACTCGCCGGCCTCGCGCCCATGGCCCACGGGAGCGGGAATATTGCACAGATCCAGTACGAGCTTGACGAGTTCGGCGCGGTCGATCGCGCCAGCGATGGCGAACTGCGTAGCCGCCGACGGCAGGTCGTGCGCGGCGGCGAGCTTGGGTGCGTTCATGTCGATTCTCCAGGTTCAAATCACTAGCATGGTCCGGGCCAGGGGCGTCGTCTTGTCCAGGCTCGCATCGCGACTTGCACGGCGCCAGCGAGAACGCACCAGAAGAACGCGACGCGCACGCATCTCGGCACCTGCGGTGTGCGGACCGGGCGCGGGCAATTGCGCGGTCGTCCAGAGACAAGACCCGGCGCCGACAAGGTGCAACGATTCGTCGATACGACGATCCACAACGACTTCTGGAGCCCGGATGAGCCTGCTGAAACCCGACCACGGCGCGGGGGTCGACGACCCGCAACCCTCGGCGCTGCACGTGTTGCGCGCCACACCCAAGACGGTGCACTGGGGCTATTTCGACGCCGGGCTGGCGCCCGCGCTGCGCGTGCGCAGCGGCGACCTGGTGCAGGCCGAGGCGATCACCCATCACGCCGGCGACGCGCCGGAGCTGATGATGGACGAGACGATCCACACGCTGTTCCGCGAGATCCCCGAGGCCGACCGCAACCCCGGCGTCCACATCATGACCGGCCCGATCTGGGTCGAGGGCGCGCAGCCCGGCGACATGCTGGAGGTGCGCTACCTGAACATGACGCCGCGCTGCCGCTACGGCTCGAACCTGGCCGCGAACTGGGGCTATCTCTACAACGAGTTCGAGCAGAAGGAGCGCGTGACCATCTTCCGCCTCGACGAGGGCGCGCAGGTGGCACAGGCCGAGTACGCCTACGATTTCAAGGGCAGGTACATGACGCCGGGCACGATCACGAACTGCCCCGTCTGCGATCGCCAGCCGGCGCTCAAGGGCGTGCGCATTCCGGCGCGCCCGCACCTGGGCACCGCCGGCGTGGCGCCCGACGTGAAGGGCCGCGTCAGCACCATTCCACCCGGCGCGCACGGCGGCAACATCGACAACTGGCGCATCGGCGCCGGCGCCACGATGTTCTATCCGGTGGCCGTCGAGGGCGCGCTGTTCTCGATCGGCGATCCGCACGTCTCGCAGGGCGACGGCGAACTCAGCGGCACCGCGATCGAGGCGTCGCTGAACGTGCTGTTCCAGGTGATCCTGCGCAAGGATTTCCACTTCCCCTCGCCGCTGCTGCAGAGTGCCGACAGCTGGATCGTGCACGGCTTCCACGAGGACCTGAACGTCGCGGTGCGGCAGGCCTCGCTGGGCATGCTGGGCCTGTTGAACGAACACCTCGGCTTCTCGCGCGACGACGGCTATTCGCTGATGAGCGTGGCTGCCGATTTCGCGGTGACCCAGGTCGTGGACACGCGCCAGGGCGCGCACGTGCGCCTGGCGCGCAACCTGCTGCCGCCCGAGTCCGGTTCGCGTTAACGGGTGTCTTGTGCGGGCGAAAGGCCGCAGCAGCACGCCGGAACGGTAATGGCATAGGAATTGCGTTCTCCGAAGACACGCACGGCATTCGATCCAGTGCGGTTCCCGACGGAGGTAGATGTGAGATCCGCTGTCCTGAAAGCCCGTTCCTGCATCATCGACCCGAGCGGCGGCCACGCGTTCGACCACACCTGGGCGAATGCGATGGAGCAAATCTATCTGCCTGCGCCCCAGCCGCGCGACCGCGACGACTTCTTCGGTTCCGTGTCCACGATCGTGTCGCCGCAGGGCATCGAGTTCTCCCACCTGTGCTCGTCCGCCCAGACCATTTCGGGGCGCTGCAACGAGGCGCCCACGTCGCTGTGGGTCGCGCTGCTGATCGAGGGCGCCTTCTCGTTCGGCGATGACGAGGACGGCATCGAACTGTGCGCCGGGGACCTGTTGTATGGACCGACCGGGTGTGCATCGACGCTCGTCGTGCGCGGCGACTTTCGCATGCTCTACATCACCGTGCCGCAGCGACTGCTGCATCCGCGCCTGCTCAATCTGCGCTCGCTCGAGGCCGGCGCGCTGTCCGGGCGATCAAGCGTGAACCGGGCCTTCGCCGGCATGTTGCGCGTGATCGCGGACGATCTCGAGAATCTCACCGTCGAAGAGATCCGTCCGATCGAGGTCGCCCTGTCGGAGTTCCTCATCGCCAGCCTGTGGGCAGAGGCGAGCACGCCCACGCTGGGACGCCCCCGGGCCGAGCACTTCCATCAGATCTGCCAGGACATCGAGTTGCGTCTGGACGACTGCGAGCTGAGCCTGGGCCAGGTAGCCGACGTGCATCATGTGTCGTCACGCTACATCCAGAAGCTGTTCGGCGAGGCCGGCTTCAGCTTCAGCCAGTATCTGCGGCTGCGCCGGCTGGAACACTGCCGCGCCGATCTGTCGAGCCGCGCGCACGAGGCGCTGTCGATCTCGGAAATCTGCTTCCGCTGGGGCTTCAACGACGCCGCGCATTTCAGCCGATCGTTCAGGAACCAGTATCAAACCACGCCCCGCGAATACCGCCAACAGTTCCTGGGCGAGCCGCCCGGCGCGGGGCGGTCGCAGAAGGCGCTGCGTGTCGATGGGCGGCCGTTGGCGGCGGTATCCGGTGCCGCCTAGCCTTGGCGTTTCAGGGGATTGTTCGCCCGTTCCGCTTTTGAGAAGCGGACGGTTTTGCGATACGTGGCTTACGCTTCAGCCGTGAAAGCTCCCGGCACCGAGGCGTCCTCGCTCGCTTTCACCCACAAGATGATTTCCGTTCCCCACGGATCACGGAAAGCGTGGTTGAAACCGTTGAACGTCTTCCAATGGTGGTTCGTCCACAGGATCGTTGCGCCGCGTTCTTCGGCTGCCGCGAGGATGAGCTCCGGGCTCTCACCGTCGCCCACGAGAATCCAGATACGCGGCTTGCGGCCGTCGGCGCTCAGGGTCCGCGGCTCGACGCCGGCCGGCATCGGATGGGGGCGCGCATTGGCAGCGTCGAAGATGCCGATGTGCAGGTTGCCGATCGCGCTATCGCCGCCGTCCGAATTTTTGAAGTTGCCGCCGGGAACCATCCGGTGGTAGATCCCGCGCGGGCGCTCGTCGTCGCGCCAGCCGAATACCTCAGCGTAGAAGCGGCCCGCCGCGATGGGGTCATCGCTGGGCAGGTCGACGAAGATCAGCGTGTTGGGTGTGCTCATGGACGTCTCGATTTGATGTTGCCGGGCCAATGCGGAAGGGTGAACCGCGAGCACAGTCGACCGGACGCGTCATCACAGCTCTTGTAGCGCCATGAGCGTGGTCGTTGCGGCGATCGCTGCGATTGGCTTCACTGGGTTAGTCGAACTGGAAGGCGGAGATATGGGCCATCATCACGTTGTCCGTGAACGGCTTTGACCCCTTGGCGTCATACGCCGCACCGACGGCGACCATCAGCGGGAGCAAATGCTCTTCGCGCGGGTGCGATTGGCGACCTGCGGGCGCGTCGTCCCACCGGGTCAGCGCTTTCCAGCGCAGTTCAGGGTCGGATTGCACGACGTCCGTCAGCCAGGCGTCGAACGTCGCCGACGGCTTGATGGCGTTCGGCGTGCGAAAGCCGCGCATGTCGTGGTAGCTCATCCCCGAGCCCACGATCAAGATGCCCTCGTCACGCAGCGACGCCAGCGCCCGACCCGCCGCAAGGTGCTCTTCGGGATCAAGGCCCGTTTTCAGCGACAGCGCGACGACCGGGATCGTCGCTTCCGGATCGATGAGGAGAAAAGGCACGAAGATACCGTGGTCGTAGCCGCGAGTGTTGTCCGTTGCGGCCGGCAGGCCAGCGGCCTTTAGCAGGCTGACCACTCGTTCGGCGAGGGCCGGCTCGCCCGGCGCCGGATATTGCAGTTCATAGGTATGAGCCGGAAACCCGGTGTAGTCGTAAATCATCTTGGGCCGCTCCGTGGTCGAGGCGGTGAACGCCGTTTCCTCCCAATGGCCCGAAATCACGACAATGCCTTTCGGGCGAGACGGCAGCGACGACAGCAGACTGCGAAGGTACGCTTCAAGCTTGTACCAAGTGTCGGCGGCACCGCCCATCACGGTCCAGTCCATAAAGAAGCACGGACCTCCGCCATGGGGAATGAAAAAGGTCGGCATCCTGGCCGAGGTTTCTGTTGTCATGACGGGTTGCTTCCTTCGCAATGGAGAGCCAGTGGTTCGAAAAATTGTGGCTGAAAAGACTTCGATGGTCTTGAACGCGCATGCCGGGCCACTTGTCGGGCAGATGCAGGTTGGCCCATCGCGGTGCAACAGAGCCGGTCGACGGTCAAGATGGGTCACGACCATCGGCTCCCCGATGAAGGTCCTGGCGAGCCTGGCGACGAGTCGCCAGCCCCGGCGGCCCCCGCGCAGCACCCCCTCGACCGCTGGCGCGTGTCTTGGCGCGCACCGGCGTCTCGGATGCATTGCTTGGCTGTCGGCTAGGCGAGTCGCGACAACTATGGTGCACCACGGGTCACGCCCGTCGGCACCTGTCACTAATCGTGTCACTTCTCATCAAGACTCGTGACACAGAAACTGAAAAGCGCGAGCAAAATCAATGGTCGACATTTCACTTTCTGCGTCACCCGACAGATCTTGTAGGGTGTCGCCGGCCGAAGGAAAGGCGCGGCCAGGCATCGCACCCGCTACGTGGGGACGGCGTGCCCGGCGCGCAAAATGATCGCTCGTGGACACCCATCGACAGGGGCATCGAATGATCCGGTCGCCGCTCAAAACGCTCGTATTGCTGTTCCTGTGCGGTGCGTTGATCGAGGACGCGGTACTGTTCGGGCTGTCCTGGCTGGCGCCGGATTTTTGGTTCCAGCTGTTGCACCATGCGCGGGCCGCCGGCCTCGAGGCGGCGTTGTTACGCCGGGCGGGTGGGCAATGGCTCGCGTTCGCACTCGTGCAGGCCATCGCGTTGTGGCGTTGGCGTGTTCAGCCGATCTGGTTGGTGGTCGTCGCTGGCGTGCGGATTTCCGACCTGTTCACGGATATCTCGTACATGCTGGCCGTGCCGTTCCTGACCGCGTCCGGATGGTTCGCGCTCGTGCCGCCGCCGTTCCTGAACGCCCTTTTCGTTGTCGTCATGGCGCAGGCGTATCGGCAGGCAACAGCGGTCCCCGATGCGCGACAGGGTGCTGGGTAGGCGCGCCCGGCATCGCCGGGCGCCTCGACCGCCTTTACTGGAACGTGGCCGCCCCATTTGCCACCAGCGCGGCGGCGTCAGCCGCCAAGTCCCGCCCGGCTCAGGCCGAATCCATCATGGCGCCGCCGCGCCCCGCCCCTTCGCCGCCTCCAGCAACGGCCCCACGATGTCCAGCGGCAGCGGAAACACGATGGTGGAGTTCTTGTCGGCCGCGATGACCGTGAGCGTCTCGAGGTAGCGCAGTTGCAGCGCCTGCGGATGGCGGCCGAGGATCTCGGCGGCTTCGCTGAGCTTGGTGGAGGCTTGCAGCTCGCCTTCGGCGTGGATCACCTTGGCGCGCCGCTCGCGTTCGGCCTCGGCCTGGCGGGCAATGGCGCGGATCATCGTCGTGTCGATGTCGACATCCTTGATCTCGACGTTGGCGACCTTGATGCCCCAGGAGTCGGTCTGGGCGTCGAGGAGCTTCTGGACGTCGAGATTGAGGCGGTCGCGCTCGGACAGCAGCGCGTCGAGCTCGTGCTTGCCGAGCACGGCGCGCAGCGTGGTCTGCGCGAGCTGGCTGGTGGCCATGAGGAAATTCTCGACGCGGATCACGGCGCGTTCCGGGTCGATGACCTTGAAGTACAGCACCGCGTTGACCTTGACCGAGACGTTGTCGCGCGTGATGACGTCCTGCTTGGGGATGTCCATCACGATCAGGCGCAGGCTCAC
>FSXQ01002769.1_pt1 | contig 32918 bp, 22 predicted proteins | sample 1638011 | NCBI WGS metagenome assembly FSXQ01 (sample SAMEA3914789, study PRJEB12502) | metagenome | biome: forest; material: soil | place: Canada | collected 2011-07-03 | depth 0.3 m | reverse complement strand
GGGCGTCAGCTTCACCGACGATCCGCAGAAGATCCAGGAAATGCGCGTCGGCTACCGCACCGGCGACATGTGGGCACCGCGCCTGGCCGTGACCGAGGCCCTGAGCGTCGAGGGCGCCCACTTCGTCGACTGCATCGAGCACGGCAAGACGCCCAAGACCGATGGCCAGCTCGGGCTGCGCGTCGTCGGATTGATAGCCGCCGCCAACCAGTCGATGCGCCGCAAGGGCGAGACCGTCTACATCGTGCAGGAGAAGCAATCGTGATCCCGTTCGTCGATCTCAAGTCCCAGTACCTCTCGATCAAGACCGAAGTGGATGCCGCGATCCAGGGCGTGCTGGAGAGCTGCGCGTTCACGCTCGGCCCCGAAGTGGCGGCATTCGAAAAGGAATTCTCGGCCTACAGCGGTGCGACCATCGGCGTGGCCGTCAACACCGGCACGAGCGCCCTGCACCTGGCCTTGCTTGCCGCCGGCGTCGGTCGCGGCGACGAGGTGATCACCGTCCCGTTCACGTTCGTGGCCACCGTCTCGGCGATCGACTACACGGGCGCCAAGGCGGTCTTCGTCGACATCGATCCGCAGACCTTCACGATGGACGTCGCGGCGCTCGAAGCGGCGATCACCGACAGGACCAAGGCGATCATTCCGGTCAGCCTGTACGGCCAGCCGGCCGACATGGATCCGCTGCTGGAGATCGCCCGCCGGCATGGCCTGGTGGTCATCGAGGACGCCTGCCAGGCGCACGGCGCCGAGTACAAGGGCCGGCGCTCGGGCAGCGTCGCCGACATGACCTGCTTCAGCTTCTACCCCGGCAAGAACCTGGGCGCCTATGGCGAGGGTGGTATGGTGGTGACCGACAACCCCGAGTACGCGCGCACAATCCGGATGCTGCGCGACTGGGGCGCGGAGAAGAAGTACCACCACGTGCTCAAGGGCTACAACTTCCGCATGGAAGGCCTCCAGGGCGCCGTGTTGCGCGTCAAGCTGCGCCGTCTGGAACAGTGGACCGAGGCACGCCGCACCGCCGCCGCGCACTACGACCGCCTGTTCGAGGGCACAGGGGTCGTGTCGCCGAAGGCGATGCCCTACGCTCGCCACGTCTATCACATCTATGCGATCCGCACGACGAATCGACAGGCCTGGCAGGACGCGCTGCTGGCGCAAGGCATCCAGTCCGGCATCCACTATCCGACGCCCGTCCACCTGCTGCCGGCGTTCGCCGACCTCGGCTACAGTGCGGGTCAGTTCCCGCACTCCGAGAAGGCGGCCCAGGAAGTGCTGTCCCTGCCGATGTTCCCGGAGCTGACCGCGGCCCAGTGCGAGGAGGTCGCACGCGCCGTCGTGAACCTGGCCGGCGGCAACATCGTGTCGACGGACCCCGCGCAGGCCCTTTGAAGAGTTCACCCGATGCCGATCAATGAGAAGGCGGATCGCCCGCCACGGCCGACGCCCCTTCTCATCTTTCCGTTCAATGGCAACGCGCTCGAGGCGGTCGACTGCCTGGGCGACGACTTCCAGTTGATCGGCTTCATCGACGACACCCCCGCCAAGCAGAACGCCGGCTTCTTCGCGACGCCGGTGCTCGCGCGCGACGCGCTCGGGAAGTGGCCCGACGCGAAGGTGCTCGCCGTGCCCGGAAGCGCTGCGTCGTTCGCGACCCGCGGCAGGCTGATCGCGTCCTTGCAGGTGCCGTCCGAGCGCTGGGCGACCGTCGTGCACCCAACGGCACGGGTGTCGCCGCTGGCGACGATCGGCCGCAACGTCTTGATCATGGCGGGGGCCGTTGTCACCAGCAACGCCGTCATCGGCGACCACGTCTGCGTGCTGCCCAACACGGTGATCCACCACGACGTGACGATCGGCGACTGGACGCTCATCGGCTCGAACGTGACGATCGCCGGCGGCACCGCCATCGGCGAGAACTGCTACGTCGGCAGCGGCACCAGCATCATGAACGGCTTGCAGATCGGCGCCCGATCGTTGATCGGCCTGGGCAGCACCGTGATCCGCAGTTGCCCGACGGCCAGCCGCCTTGCAGGCAGTCCGGCGCGATCGCTGACCTGACGCCGCCGGGCATGGACAGTGCCGGCTTTCGCCGGGCACCGTGACACACCCGTCCGCGGCTGTGGACGTCCCGCCCTTCCCTTCGTCGCCACGTCGCCCTTCGGCTCGCCACCTGCGCGCCGCCCACCAAGTGGCGAAGTGGCGGCGACGCACGTCGCGCAGGCAGCGACCCGTCAGTTCGGGGTGAAGACCACGTCGACCCAGTAGTTCGAGGACGACCACGTCGAGTTCGGGAACTTGTTCGACGACGAGTACACGTACACGCCGTCGCCACCGCTGACGCCGTCCTGCAAGGCGTGCAGCGGCGCGTTGTCCACGCCTGAAGCGAGGCCGCCGTTGTCGCCCGCGTAGTGGCCGGCAGGTGCGAAGTACGACACCACATAGACCGTGTTGGCGGCGATCTGGATCGGTGTCGCGAAGTTCATCTGCTGCCATCCCGACGCGGTCTCGTTCGTGAACGTGACCGAACCGAGCGACGCGCCGGCCAACGTCCAGACGGTGCCGACGTGCGTGCCGGTGTTGCCGCTGCCCTTGTAGAAGCGCACGCCGGAGATCAGGCCCTTCACGTCGCTTTGGAATTTGACGCCGAGGTTGACCGGCCCGTTGTCGGCGATCGACGGACTGCCCGGCACGGCGCTCGCGGACCAGATGTTGCACGGGCATCCTTGCGCGCGGACAGTGAAACTCACGCCGGCGCCCGGCGTCTCGATGTTGCCGCTGTCATCGACCGCACGCGACTTGATGACGATGGTGCCGGGCGTCGAAGGCGTCCAGGAATACGTCCAGTTGGCGCGGCCGCTGGCCGGATGCCACGTGCTGCCGCCGTCCATCGACACCTCGATGCCGCCTACCACGCCACCGCCCGCGTCCGTGGCCGTGCCACTGATCGTGACCGGCGTGCCCGCAGTGCCGGAGCCCCCGGTCGTCGGCGTCACGATCGTCGACGACGGCGCGGTGGTGTCGGTCGAGGCCGTCGCCGTCACCAGGCCGGATTGCAGCGTCTTCGGCTGCACGCCCATGTCGGCGAGGACGTTGACCGTCGCTTGCTGCATGCTCGGATCGGGGGCGGTGTTGCCGCGGTCGTGGTTGGCGTCGAGACCCCACGCCCACTGGATGGAGCCTGCGCTGAAGACGCGAGCACCGCTCGAGTGCCTGTACATCGTCAGGTAGTGCGTCAGCGTCCCCGCGCCGTAGGTGGTGCCGTAGTCCTGCAGGACGCCATTCGACGTGATCGTGGTCGTCGACATCCGCACGAGGCCCGGCGGGCGGAATCCGTTGTCCGGATCGGTATCCCACTCGTAGCCCAGCGTGCCGACCGGCAGCGTCGCGACCGCCCCCGACGCCAGCGATGCCACGCTGGTGTTGCGCCACAGCCGCATCTTGCCGTCGGCGCTCGGCACGGTGATCGCGTACGAATCCGGGCCGTTGTTCATGAACAGCGTGCCGGACAGTGCATTCTCGGGACGTCCACCGTCGGCCGGCGGCGAGAAGCGCGGGTCACGCCAGGTGCCGGTCCAGATCGGTGTCGGGTCGATCTTCGCATTGGCGCTCGTTTCCTTGTAGGTGACCAGCGTGCGGTACGGCGTGCCGGTGCCGTCGATGCTGTTCTCCCAGCGCGTCTTCCAGAAGATCTCGTTGCCGCTGAAGAAGCCCAGGTTCACGCCCGCCGCACGCGCGGCCTCGACATTGGTGCGTTGCGCCGCCGACCAGTACTCGTCGTGGCCGACCGAGAGGAAGGTCTTGTGGTTGAGGATCAGCGACCCCGAACGATCGGTATCGACGCCGCTGGAATAGCTGACGTTGTAGCCGTTCGACTCGAGCCAGCGCACCATCGGGTACTCGGCGTTGAACACCCAGTCCTCACCACCGGCCGTGGTGCGCGTCATGAACGGACGGTTGTAGCTGACCTTGTAGGCACGACCGACGGGTGCGCCGACGTAGAGGCTGTTGCCGCCGTATTCGTTGTACGCCTGCCAGGTGGTATCCGACGTCTGGAACAGCAGGTCGGATGTGCTCGAGTCGTCGCGCACGACGAAGAAGATATGACTGGCGCCGCCGGTGTCCGTGCGCACGACCTTGGCGAAATAGATGCCGGAGACGGCTGTCGAGGGCACCGTCCAGGATCCCGACACGCCCCAGTTGCCGCAATCGAGCAGCCCTGTCGTCGCATCGCTGAGACACGCCGGTTGCACCTGGGGCAGCGTCGCCGACGGGGTCACGCTGGCGATCTTGCGCGCGCCCATGCCGCCGTAGTAGCCCATCCGGTAGATGTCGAACCGATAGTTGGTCGCGTTCGTATTGACCTTGAAGCTGATCGCGCCGCCCTTGTTGACGCTGATCTGGGTCGCGAAGCCGAGGATCGTGGTGTCGCCGGCCCCGCTGACGTCCCAGTCCGTCGACGGATTGCCCACCAGGCAGTTCTCGGCCACGATGGCGTTGGCCGGTGCGGAGCACGAGCCCGGCGCCGCGCCCGTGACGAAGCTCCAGGTCGCGGTGGTCGCGAGCGCGTTGCCGGCCAGATCCTTGATGCGCGGATCGGTCGTGCCCCCGACCAGGAAGACGTTGAACGCCGTCGATGCCGGCAACGGGCTGGCGGGCACGAACGTCACGGTGTTGCTCGCGGTCGCGTAGGTGACGGTGCCGCTGATCGCCACGTTCGCCGCCGTTTTCACGAGGACGGTACTGGCGGTCAACGTGGTCGGATCGATGGCCTCGCTGAAGGTCGCGGTGATCGAGGTGACCTGGTTCTCGGACGCGCCGTTGCCCACCGGGAACTCGGAGATCACGGTCGGCGGGGTGGTGTCCGGCGCGCTCGTCACGAGTACCGGCTCGACCCAGTAGTTGGTCGATTGGTAGCTCGAGGACGGGAACGAGGATGAACCGCCATAGGCATACACGCCGTTGTGGCCGGAAACACCGTCCTTCAGCAGGTGGAGGGGCGCGTTGTCGACGCCCGCAGACGCGAAATAGCCCGAGTTCGCCGAATAGTAGCCGCTCGGAGTGAAGTACGAGGCGACGTAGACGGTGTTCGCGGCGATCGCAATGGGGGCGGCGAAATTGACTTGCTGCCATCCGGTGTTCGGTTCCGACGTGATCGTGGCGGTGCCAAGCAGCGCACCCGTGTTGGTCCAGAGGTTGACGATGTGAGGGCCGGTGTTCGAGGCGCCCCTGTAGAAGCGGATGGCGCTCACGTAGCCGGCGATGTCCGACTGGAAGCGCACGCCCAGTTCGACACCGTTCGGGTCGGCCTCCGAGACGACGGCCGGCGTCGCGCTGGCGCCGAACGCATCGCAGGGGCAGTTCTGCAACGTGGCCGTCGTGAACGACCAGATGACGTTCGCCGGGAGTGCATTGCCCGACGCGTCGGTGGCGCGCGCGCCGCTCGAGCCACCGTGCAGGGTGGCCGTATAGACCGTGTTGCCCGCCAGGCCGGCGGTCGGAGTGAGGATGGCGGATCGGGAGCCGGCGTCGTAGCCGACGGAAGCATTCACCAAGTTGTTGGACGCGTCGCGCAGTTGGAAGGTGTTGATGTTGAGCGACGAGGCGTCCATCGCCTCGCTGAACGTCACCGTCGGGTGCACGGAGACGTTCACCGCGGTCGAGCCCGGAGCGGGCGACTCCACGGTCGCCGACGGCGGCGTGACGTCGGCCGCGTACGTTGCGACATAGGTGCCCGCGTCCGCCGAGAACAGGGCGTATTCCACGCCCTTGATGCCGCTGACCGTGAACGTCACGGCCGAGCCGCTGCGCGTGATCGCGCTCAATATCCCGGCGCTCGAACGCGTCGGCAACATCCCTTGAAGACCGTTGGCCGCCGGATCGTGCGTGACCGTGAACGTGAGCGTGCTGCCTGTCCACGACTGCGAGCCGAACGAGGAGGCGTTGCGTCCGTCGAGCCAGACCAGCATTTGCCGGCTCGTGACGACCGGAACCCCGTGCGCCTGTGCCGACGCGACCACCGCGGTCGCCTCGGGCGAGGCGACCAGATCCGTGTGGGCATTGATCGTGTAGACACCGTAGTAGCCCAGTGTCCCCGTGGCCCGGTCGAGGAGCGTGTCGATGGTGTAGGGATAGGTCTGGCCGGATTCGTCGGTCATCTGCGAGGCCGCCATGTAGACGTCGACGTAGGTCCCGTCAAGATTGGCGAAACGCATCGGCATGGCCGATCCGGTGAAGACGCCGGGAACGTTGCTGACCCAGCTCGGCGGCCAGAAGTAGTACGACGTATCGAGCCGGATGCCGTTGCTCAGCTCGGTCTGGGCCCCCGTGGTCCAGTCGCTCCAGACGATGCAGTGGTGACGCATGGTCACGGGTGGCGGCAGGCTCTGGTACTTCGCGGCCCAGTCGGCCAACTGGCCCGAGTAGAAGGAGGCCAGGGAGGATGGCGTGAAGTCGGCGCATCCCGTATTGAGGTGCAGGCCGATCTCGAAGCCCTCGGCGTTGTACGTCGCCGCCTGGGCGTCGGTCAGCGGCGTGCTGGTATAGATGTACGAGGTGCCGCGGATGCATTCCCAGTTGGCGACCGAGCAGTTCGCCGCGCTGTCCGCGACAAACTGGTCGAAGCGGCCCGCGGTGCCGCCGTTGCCATGGTCGTCACCGGTCATGACGACCGCGGCCTTCTTCCCGTTGGGCAGGTACCAGAACCTGGGCAGCGGCTTCGAATCCATGCGCAGGATGAGATTGACCAGCAGCCGCTGCTGTTCGTCGGCCTGCGGAATCGCGACCTTCGTCAGGTCGATCCAGTCCGGCTCCGGGTCGCTGGAGGCGGCGCCGAAGAACTTGTCGTCGGGACGGATGGGCGCGAAACCATCGCGTTCCTGGGCCGCCCATGCGGGGTTGCCTTGCCGCGTATAGACCACCGACCCCGCGAGGTCAAACGCGAATGCAGAGGCCTTGCCCAGACCCGACGCGTTGAGCGTGACGGCCGCATTGGAGGTCGCCACGGTTGCGCTGCTGTACAGCGTGGCGAGCCGCGTCGCCCCGTTGGTCGCGAACAGGTTGGCCGGGCCGTGAAACTGAATCGTGTCGCCGACGATGCCGTTGCCCGGAGCCGCGGACGTATCGACCTGCAGGTAGCCATTGGTCAGGGTCGAGCCGGACGGCGTGATACCGAGCACGCCGGCCAGCGAGGTGTCCGGCGCCATCACGATCAGGTTGCCGCCTGCGTTCACCCAGTTCGTGAGCAGCGTGGCCTGCCCGGCAGGCACTGCCATCTTGGCGACGATGACCACGTCGTAGCTCGCAAGAATCGATTGCGTGAGCGTGGAGACGTCGGCGACAGCGAACTCGTTGAGCCCTTCCGTGCGAAGGATCTCGGCGTAGTAGTTCGAGAACGTCGATGTGCTGGAAGTGACGATCAGGATGGGGCCGCCCGGCCCCTGGCTGGGATTGCCTGCGGCACCAGCCATCAGCGGTGTCGCCAGGCTCCACAGGAGAGCGAGCGCCGTCAGGATCAGCCTGGTCAGCCGCCATTGCAGCAAAAACGCGTGGTGCAACATCTTTGTTCCTTGATTTCCGTCCCGCTGCGTCGCCCCTCGCGCACAGCAGGCCATCTGCACTCGGATCGCGACACTTACCTGGCCGACTGATGCGGCACGCTCATCGAGAGCACGCTGCTGTGGCCGTCGCCGAACAACAATGCGCTCCTGTCGCTGACACCGAAGGTCAGCGCGTTGACGGCTGCGCCGGCGCTCGCCGACTCCGACAACACCTTGCGAGCGGCCATGTCCCAGACCTTGATTCGTCCGTCGGCTCCGCCCGCCGCCAGCAACTGTCCATCGCTGCTGAACGCCAGGCTGCGCATGGGCGCTCCGCTGCTCTGAAGCACCGTCGACACCTGGCCGCCGGTCGCATCCCAGACCACGACCTTGCCGTCCTCGCCGGCACTCGCCAACACGCGTCCGTCCGGACTGAAGGCCACCGCGTCGACTTCGTTCGTGTGACCGCGCAAGGTGTTCAGCACCTTGCCGGTGGCCGCGTTCCAGATCAGGATGCGCGCGCTCGCGTCGCCGCTGGCGACCGATCGACCGTCGGCGCTGACGCTCACCGCATTGACGAAATCGCTCGGGCCGCTCAGTACCCGCTTCAATTGCCCGGTGCTTCCGTCCCAGATCATCACGCGGGTCTCTTCGCCGGCCGTCGCGACGACCGACCCGTCCGCGCTGGCGCCGACCGCGCGCAGGGGATGCTCAGGGCCGCTCAACGTCAGGCGGCGCACGCCCGTCTCGACGTTCCAGACCTGCGCGAGGCTGTCGCGATCGACCGTCACGAGGTAGTGCCCGTCCGAGCTGAAGATCAGGCCTGCCGCGACGCTGCCGCCAGTCCCCTTCAACTGCTTGATCTCGCTGCGGCTGTTCGCATCCAGCAGGGAGACACGGCCGTCTGAATGCGCCACCGCCACCATTTTTCCGTCAGCCGACGCAACGATCGCGGTGATGCCGGCACGGTTGTAGGGTATCGCGCGGCGGGCGGGAGCCTGGAGCGCGGTGGCGTTCGCCGCCGCCGCCTCCGCCGCCGTCGGCGGGCGTTCTTCGCCGCCGCCTCCGCAGGCCGTGAGAGCCGCTCCCAGCATGACAACGATGACCGCCGTCGCGAGCGGTCGCATGGAACCAGCCGCCATCTTCATAACTTTCCCCTCGCGTACAACCCTCTTGTTTCCGTTCGAGAACCTGCAAGGAACGGTGCGTATGTGTTGAAATTGTAAGCAAATGATCGGAGCGGTCTATCCCTAGATGACGCTTTACAAAACCGGTTCGGGACTGCAGGCCGTGGACGAATCAGTAGTAGCCGTACCCATAACCGTAGCCTGCACCGGACGCCCGCTCGCTCGACTTGTTCAGAACCGACAGCACGATCGGGCACTGCTCGACCGCCGCAAACGCCTGTTCGACGACGTTGCGTTGCGTTCGCGACGCCTCGACCACCAGCACGACCTGGCCGACCCGCGAGGCGAGTACCTTCGCCTGGCTGGTGACCAGCAGCGGTGGGGCATCGAAGACGACGACCTGCCGGGGGAACTCGCTCGCGAGTCGATGCAGCAACTGATCCATCGCGCTGCTCGCCAGCAGTTCGGTCGAGAGGTTGTGACGATTTCCGGCCCGCAGCACCGAGAGCTTCGCAACGTTGGTGCGCAGCACGACGTCATCCAGGCCCAGCGACGTGTCCGTCAGCAGATCGAGCAGGCCGGCGCCCGGGCCGACGCCAAGCCTGTCCATCGCATCCTGGCGCACGACGTCGGCGTCGATCAGCAGCACCGAGAGGTCGATTTCCGTCGCGATGCTCATTGCCAGGTTGATGGCGAAGAAGGTCTTTCCTTCGCCCGGCAACGCGCTCGTCACCATGATCAGCGGCAGCCTCTCGGCGGCCGCGTTCTTGCTGCGGGCGCTTTTCAACAGGGGTCGCTTGATTGTCCGGAATTCCTCGGCCAGCACCGACCGCTCCGCGGTCGGGACGAGCTGGCCCGCACGTTCGAGCCCCGCGATGTCGAGGACGACATCGACACGTGGCGCAGCCTCCGGGGGATCCGTTTGCACCGGCGCGACCGGAATGAGGCGCGGCGCCTCGGCCAGGCGTGGCGTGCCGGCCGGCGCAAGGCGCGGCGCGACCGTGCTGTCTCGCGGCGGCGCGTTGCTCGCCGCATCGGCCGCCGGCCAGGGCGCGCCGATACCGGCCCGGTTCAATTCCTCGAGGCGCTTGGCTGCTTGTTCGATGATGCTCATGAGGGCCTCACAGGGAATGCGCGCGCAGCGCGGTCCAGGCAACCCATGCAACCTGTGCAGCCATCAGCAGGGCGAAGGCCAGAGAGAATCGCAAAACGCTGGTGCGGTGCTGTGCCAGCGCGCCGGGCGTCCTCAGCATCGAGACCGAACCGAGTACCGGGCGCCCGGTGCGCAGCCGCAGCGATTCCTTGTCGTCGAAGGTGGGCTTGACCAGGTCGGCGGCGATGGCTGCCCCGACACCGGCCGCCAACGACAGCAGTAACGCGATCACGGCAAGATGCAGCTGACTCGGAAACACGGGTGAAGACAAAACACGCGGCGGCTCGACCACGCGGAACTCCGCCAGTTGCGACGATTCGTCCAGCTTCACGCCCAGTGCCGCCGATTCGCGACGGGCCACCATGAGATCGTAGTTCTTGCGGATGATGTCGTAGTCGCGATTGAGCTGGACGAGCTCGGCCTCCGCCTGCGGCTGGCGTCCCGCGTCCGCCCGGACCTGATCCAGCAGGGCCTGCTTGGCGGTCAGTTGCGATCGCAGTGACGCCACCTGGGCCTCGCTCTCGGCGATCGAGATGCGCAGTTTCTGGTAGACGGGACTGGTCGCCGCACTGGTGGCGCGACCGCTCCGCGCGAGCGCCAGGTCTTCGGCATTGCGACGCCGCATTTCCGCTTCGAGCTGGGCCAGCACGCGCCGCGCGTTGACAACGTCGGGGTGTTCCTCCGTGTACCGTCGCAGGAGTTCGTCGAGCGTCCTGCGTTGCTCCTCAACGCGAGAGGCGAGGCCGCCCGCAGCGCCCGCGCCGGCCAGCTCCAGCGGCAGTTGCGGATTCTCGGCGGTCAACTCACGCCGATAGGAATCGCGCGACTGCTCCGCGGCGCTCAGGTCGACACGCAGCTTGCTGACTTCCTCCGTGAGCGCGGAGACGCGGCTGAAGTAGTCCTGGTTGGACACGCCGGTGACGCCGAAATTGCGAACCTTGAACTCCTTCAGCCGGTTCTCCGTCTCGATGAGCTTGGCCTCATTGCTCTTGATCTGTTCGTCGATGAAGCGCCCCGCTTCCTGCGAGTCGCGCTTCTTCGCGCCCGCGCCGGAATCGACGAAGAGACCGACCGTCGCCACGACCAGGCGGCGCGCGAGTTCGGGGCTGGTCCCGCGAAACGAGATGTCGTAGAGGTTGCCGGCACCGACCGGCACGATCTTGATGTCGTTCATCAATCTCGTGACCATGCGGTCGTGCGCGAGCGGATCGGTCGAATTGAGTTCGAGCTCCGGGCTGGCCACCAGCTTTTCGACATTCGGCCGCGAGATCAGCGTCCGCGCCAGCATGCTCACCTGCTGGTCGATGTCCGGCTGGAAGGTGAGGCTCTCCATCAAGGGCTTCAGCACCGTCTGGGTGTCGACGTAGACGCGAGCCGTCGCCTGGTAGCGGTCGTGATAGGCCGCGACGCCGATCATCGACGCCATCGCGACACCGGCAGACGTCGCCAGCACCAGCCAACGTCGCAGAAAGGCGATTCGACAGATCCGTCGGATCCTGTCGACGAACATTTCCAGGACGTTGTTCAATGAATTCCCCCGTCTGCGACCCCGTCGGCGGACCAGGGTCATTTTCAATTTCTAACAGTTTTGCACGAGTTAACCCTTGACAGACCCATCGATTCCCCTGACTCCCGGAATCTAGGGGGGGCCTACTTTTGGGGCATTGCACGAATACGCGGAACCATGCATTCTTCGTTACAAAGAAATACAGAAAGAAGGCTACCGCCGCGTGTGGGACGCGAACCGTGCCCTGGCCGCCGGGCTGTAGTCCGGTTGCGTCATGCGCCACTGCAGGAGGGGAAAGACATGAGAAACGAGAATCGAACTTCGCCCACGATCGTCGCCGACACCAGCGGTGTCAACGGCTTCGTCGAGATCTACTCGTCGCATGACGAGAGGCCGCACGCCAGGCTGCCGTCCGGCGCTAGCAAGTCCAGGGCCAGGCGCAGCACCAGCGCCCGCCCGGTGCATGCGCATGCGCAGATGCACTGGCATGACAGCCTGCTGCAGCCGGACAAGTTCGCCGAGGTGGTCCATCGCGAGACGCGTCGCTCGGAGCGAACGGGCACGCCGCTGTCGATCGTCCGCTACACCATCGATGAATCGGCCGCCGACGACCCGCTGCACTTCGACCGCCTGGTCGAAGTCCTGCAGGCCTCCAAGCGCGAAACCGATTTCCTCGGCCACATCGGCACCGACACGCTGGCCGTCCTGTGCCCGGACACCGACGGCGCGGGTGCACACGGACTCATCGCCAAGCTCACGCCGCTGGTCTCCGACCTCCATGTTCTGCCGGTGACGGCGACCTTCCCCGAACACCTGTTCGAGAGCTTGTCGGGCAACACGGCCCCCGGCGGAGCGTATCAACTGTTCGTCACCGCCGCGCCGTCGGTCGACAAGCTTGGACACTATCCGCTCAAGCGCGCGCTCGACGTCGCACTGGCACTCGTGGCCTTGACGCTGCTCGGCCCGCTGATGGTGCTCGTGGCCCTCGTCGTCAAGTTCACTTCCAAGGGACCGGTGATCTTCAAGCAGCCGCGGCTTGGCAAGGGTGGCGTGCCGTTCACGTTCTACAAATTCCGTTCGATGGTCGTCAACGTCGACGACAAGATCCACCGCGAGTACATGGCCAACCTGATCCGCTCCGGCCACGGCGACCCGGCCTCGGCCGGTGCCAGCACCGCGAGCTACAAGATGAAGGCCGACCCGCGGGTCACGAAGATCGGCAAGCTGATCCGGGCGACCAGCATCGACGAATTGCCGCAGTTGTTCAACGTCCTCAAGGGCGACATGAGCATGGTCGGGCCGCGCCCCCCGATCCCCTACGAGGCCGCGCACTACGAACCCTGGCACCTGCGCCGGATCTTCGCGACCAAGCCCGGGATCACCGGACTGTGGCAAGTCGAGGGTCGCAGTCGTGTCACGTTCAGCGAAATGGTCAGAATGGACCTGCGCTACATCCGCAACTGCTCGTTGATGCTGGATCTCAGGATCCTGCTCCGCACGGTGGTGGTGGTGCTTCGCTGCGACGGCGCGCGCTAGCAGACCGGATCGCCGAACTCCGAGGCGGCGCTCGCGCCCGCCTCGTCCCCATAGAGAAAACAAGGAACTCAAGTCGATGGACATCAATGGATCGCGAATCCTCGTGACAGGAGGCGCCGGCCTGATCGGATCCACCACGATCGATCTTTTGCTTGGCAGGCACGCACCCGCGCAAATCGTCATTCTCGACAACCTCGTCCGCGGATCGATGGCCAACATCGAACGCACGATCGAGGATCCGCGGGTCACGTTCGTGCACGGCGACATCTGCGACCCGCAGACCGTCAAGCGCCTGACAACAGGCATGGACGCCGTCATCCACATGGCCGCGCTTCGGATCACGGCCTGTGCTGCCGAACCGCGTCAGGGGCTCGAGTCGATGTGCGACGGCACGTTCAACGTCGTCTCGGCGGCCCGCGAGGCCGGAGTGAAGAAGATCGTCGCCGCGTCGTCGGCGTCGATCTACGGAATGGCGGACTCCTTCCCCACGCGCGAGGATCACCATCCGTACAACAACACCACCTGGTACGGCGCGAGCAAAGTGATGCTCGAGGGGTTGTTGCGTTCCTTCCACGCGATGCATGGGCTGCCCTACGTGGCGCTGCGCTACTTCAACGTGTACGGCCCGCGGATGGACCTGCACGGCAAGTACACGGAAGTGCTGATCCGCTGGATGGATCGCATCGCCGCCGGACAAGCGCCGCTGATCCTGGGCAACGGCAAGCAGACCATGGACTTCGTCTACATCGACGACATTGCCCGCGCGAACGTACTCGCGCTCGAGTCCGATTGCGAAGACGACGTCTTCAACATCGCCAGCGGCACGGAGACCAGCCTCAACGATCTCGCCGCGGCGCTGCTCAAGGTCATGGGCTCGGACCTGCGCCCCGAATACGGCCCCGAACGCGGGGTCAACGCCGTGCCGCGCCGGCTCGCGGACACGAGCAAGGCACAGGCGCTGCTCGGCTTCAAATCGAGCGTGAACCTCGAGACCGGCCTCGCCAGGCTTGTCGACTGGTGGCAACTCAGCAAATCCACCTTGGCGCACACATGATCGCAATTGCCAAACCCCTCATGGGCGAAGCCGAGGCGGACGCCGCCCGTCGCGTCATCCTCAGCGGCTGGATCACACAGGGCCCGGAGGTCGCCGCTTTCGAGCGCGAATTCGCGGAGTATGTCGATGCACCGCACGCCTGCGCGGTCTCCAATTGCACCACCGCCCTCCACCTCGCATTGAGGGTCGCTGGAGTGAAGGATGGCGATGAAGTCGTCACCGTCAGCCACTCGTACATTGCGACGGCCAACAGCGTACGGTACTGCGGCGCGACACCGGTGTTCATCGACGTCGAACCGCGAACCTTCAACATGGATCCGGCGCTCATCGAGGGCGCGATCACCGCGAAGACCCGCGCCATCCTGTGCGTCCACCAGATCGGCATGCCGTGCGACATCGAGGCGATTGCCGCGATCGGGCGCAAGCATGGCCTGCCCGTCATCGAAGACGCCGCATGCGCCATCGGCAGCGAGCTCCAGGTCGATGGCCAGTGGCAGAAGATCGGTCGCGTGCACGGCGACGTCGCCTGCTTCTCCTTCCATCCACGCAAGGTGGTGAGTACCGGCGACGGCGGCATGATCACGACGCGCGACGCGAAATGGGACGCCCAGTTTCGCCTGCTGCGCCAGCACGCGATGAGCGTGCCCGACACGGTGCGGCACGGGTCGAACAAGGTGATCTTCGAATCCTATCCGACGGTCGGCTACAACTATCGAATGACCGACATCCAGGCCGCGATCGGCCGCGAGCAGCTCAAGCGCCTGCCGCACATCATCGCGGAGCGGCGCGGTCTGGCCGAACGCTACGCGTCCCGGCTCGCCTCGATCTCCGGGCTGGGGTTGCCTTGGGAGCCGTCGACCGCGCGCAGCAACTGGCAGAGCTATTGCATCCGCCTCCCGGCGCATTGCGACCAGGTGCGGGTCATGCAGGCCATGCTCGACGCCGGGATCAGCACGCGACGCGCTGTCATGTGCGCCCACCGTGAACCGGCTTACCGTGAGCACCCGCAGGTCACGCCGCTGCCGCATTCGGAAGACATTCAGGATCGGTGCATCCTGCTGCCGATCTATCCCGGCATGACCATCGACGATCAGGATCGGGTCGTCGAGACGCTGGCCAGGGTCTGCAGCCCCGAGTTGCAGGCCGCGTGAACGCGAGCGAAGACGAGAGCCGACGCAGTCTTCGAGCCAGGCTCGTCGTCAACCGCATCACCGATGTCGAGAAGCACTCCATGTCCCCAGTTTCCGCGCAAGAGAACACCGAGCCTCCGGCAGCGGACGTGGCTGTCCCGACAACCGCGATGCGCGAGAAGGCGACGGGAACCTACACCCAGATCCTGATTTCGTCGGCGCTGATCGGTGGATCGTCGGTACTCAACATCGGCATCGGCATCATCCGCACCAAGCTGCTGGCGATCATGCTCGGGCCCGCGGGCTTCGGCCTGCTCGGGGCGTACTCGGTGATTTCCGACATGGCCCGCAGTTCGGCCGAGTTCGGCATCAACAGCAGCGGCGTGCGCCAGATCGCCGAATCCGTGGGTTCGGGCGACATGCGGCGCATCGCGCTGACCGTCGTCGTGTTGCGACGCACGGCCGTCGTGCTCGGCATTCTGGGCGCGATCGTTCTGATGCTGCTCTCGAGCCAGGTGGCCCGGATCACGTTCGGCGACGACAGCCACGCCGGCGCCGTCGCCCTGCTCGGACTCGTCGTCTTCTTCCGCATGGTCGCCGACGGCCAGAGCGCGCTCCTTCAAGGCATGCGCCGCATCGGCGACATGGCGGCCGGCAATGTCATCGGCGCGATCGTCAGCTCGGTCGCGATGGTCGTGCTGGTCTGGAAGTTCGGCGAAAACGGCCTGGCGCTCTCGCTCGTAGTGGGCACGGCCGCGTCGATGGTGATCCTGTGGCGGTACAGCCGCAAGGTGAAGGTGGAACGGATCAGCACGACGCCGGCCGCCATCCGGCGCGAAGCCGGGAACCTGCTCCGGCTGGGCCTCGCGTTCATGGCCAGCGGACTGCTGATGATGGGCGCGACCTACGCCGTTCGGCTGATCCTGATTCGCTTCGACGGGCTGCAGGGTGCGGGCATCTACCAATCCGCCTGGGGCCTTGGCGGGCTCTACGTCGGCTTCATCCTGCAGGCGATGGGCACCGATTTCTACCCGCGGCTCGTCGGCGCCATCGGCAGCAACGCCGACACGAATCGCATGGTCAATGAACAGGCGCGCGTGAGCCTGCTGATGGCCGGGCCTGGCGTCATCGCGACGCTCGTCTTCGCGCCGATTGCGATCTCGCTGTTCTACACCTCGGAGTTCGCCCCGGCCGCGGATGTGCTGCGTTGGATCTGCATGGGCATGGCGCTGCGCATCATCTCGTGGCCCATGGGCTACATCATCGTATCGCGCAACCACCAGGTCGCGTTCGTCGCCACCGAGCTGGCCTGGACCATCGTGAACATCGGAGCCACGCTGTGGCTCGTCAAGTTGTGGGGCTTGAAGGGCGCCGGCGTGGCCTTCTTCCTGTCCTATGTCTTCCACGTGGCGATGATCTACCCGATCGTGCGACGGCTCTCCGGCTTCCGCTGGGAGCGCGACAACTTCCTGTCGGGATCGCTGTTCGTCGGCGGTGCGGCAGCCGTCACCATGGGCTTCGCGCTGCTGCCCCCGCTGGCTGCGAACGTGTTCGGCGCCATCGTCACGCTGGTCGCCTGCGCCTATTCGTTGAGCGCCCTCTCGACGCTCGTTCCTCCGGAGCAGTTGCCGCGGCGGGTGCGTGCACTGGTGAGCCGATTCCAGCGCCGGGAAGTCGCGCCAATCGCACCGGTCAACATGGAGCGGCCATGACCTCGGCGAGCCCGGCCAAATCCTTGCAGCAGTTCCACGAGGCTGGCACGGCGCGGCTGCAAGGTACCGACGTCTCCGCGCTCGATGCGACACGCGTCGATGCGGCACGCGCATTCCTGCATGCCAACAGCGCCTCGTACGAACACCTCGTGCGCCGTGTCACGAGGCAGGATCCCAGGCGAGAACCGGGCAAGGTGCTCGGCGCGATCGCTGCGGCGGCGAACTTCGCGGGCAGTTTCCATCCCGGTCGATTCTCCGACGGCGCGCTCGAGAACCTGCTCCTGGAGATCGGCCGTTCGGAACAGGCCGTGGCGGCGACCACCCCGGAGGCCGCGCGGACGCGGGCCGCCGACACCCCGCTGCACGTGCTGCACGTGGCCACGCGAGTGCTGTCGATCGGAGGGCATTCCCGGATGCTGCATCGCTGGATCGGCGAGGATCGCGGCAACCGACATTCGATGGCGCTCACCTGCCAGGATCGCGATCACGTCCCTGCGTGGCTGGCAGAGGCGGTCGAGTCGGCCGGCGGCGAGATCCTCGCGCTCGGCGATACGACCACCGAATGCGAGCGGGCGGCCGTGTTGCGCCGCCATGCCCACGCGTGCGCCGACCTCGTCGTCCTGCATCATTTCGGCGACGACGTGATCCCGAGCCTGGCTTTCGCAGTCGACGGCGGCCCGCCCGTGGCAGTCGTCAACCACGCCGACCACATGTTCTGGCTCGGAAATTCGGTCGCCGACCTGTGTGTGGATCTGCGCTCGATCACGAACGAGCATTCGGTGTCGCGCCGCCACATCCAGCGCACGACGGTGCTGCCGATCCCGCTGCCCGCGCCGATCGACGGCGTGGATCGCGAGGCGGCACGGCGCGAATTGGGCGTCGGGCCGGACGACGTGGTGCTGCTCACCGTCGCCCGTGCGACCAAGTTCCGTCCCTGCGGCGGCCAGGACTTCCTCGCGACGGTCGAGACCGTCCTTGCCCGCGACCCCGCCATCCACCTGTACGTGATCGGCGAGACCGAAAAGGGCATGACGCAATTGCTGGAGCGCCCGCTGCACCCGCGCATCCACTGCCTGGGCACCGTCGAATATCCCACGCGCCACCGCGCCGCCGCGGATGTGTATATCGAGACCTTCCCGTTCGGCTCCAACACGGCCCTGCTCGAGGCGGCCCTCGACGGCCTGCCCGTCGTGCCCGCGTGCCGACCACTGACGAAGCTGCTGGTCGCGGCCAACGATTCGCTGCAGGACTTCGTGACCAATCCGGTCGACGAAGCGGAGTACGTCGAGCGCATCCTCGCGTTCGTCGGCAATCCGCAGGGACGGCAGGCCTTCGGCCGACGACTGCGTGACGAGCTGTCGAAGCATCATGTCGGGTCGGCGTGGCTGTCCCACCTGCAGCGCGTCTACCAGGCCGCGGAAGGACTCCTGCACCGCCCCAGGCCGACGCCGACGACACGCTGTGAGGCGCTGCCCGCCGACATCGGCTTGGCCCTGTTCAACGCCACCTCGAACGGTCGCTCGACCAGCGGCGGCAACCTCCATTCGCGCGTCGCCGCCCTGCGTCATTCGGCGTTCGTCGCGAAGCACGCCCGCGACTTCGCGCGCGCGCGACGACTGTCGTTCGCCGCGGTGCTGGCCGATGTCCGAGGCTCGGACACCTGGCGCCTGTTCCTGGTCTGCATGCTCGGACCGATCGCTCGTGCGACCGGCGACCGTCTGCGGCGCATGGGGAGGACCAGCTGAGATGGACGCGCCTGCCGGCACTTCACGAATGAGAGGCAAGAGATGACCCGTTCCTACGTTCTGGTAACCCCGGTTCGCGACGAGGCCGAGCATGTCGGTCTCACCATCCAGGCGGTGGCATCGCAGACGATCAAGCCGCTGCGATGGGTCATCGTCGACGATGGCTCGACGGACGGCACCAGTGCGATCCTCGACGAACTCGCCCGCCTGTATCCATGGATGACGATCGTGCACCGACCCAACCGCGGCTTCCGGGCCAACGGCGGCGGCGTGATGGACGCCTTCCATGCCGGGTTCCCCGCCGTCGAGAGCCTGGACTGGGACTACGTGGTGAAGCTCGACGCGGATCTCTCGTTCGCACCGGACTATTTCGAGCGCTGCATGGCACGCTTCGACGCGCAGCCCAAGCTGGGCATCGGCGGCGGAACCATCTGCTCGCTGGTCGACGGCGTCGAGCGCGTCGAGTTTCCAGGCGATCCCCGGTTCCACGTTCGCGGCGCCACGAAGATCTACAGGCGTGCGTGCTGGAACCAGATCACGCCGCTGATCAAGGCCGCCGGCTGGGACACCATCGACGAGATCCGGGCCAACTACTTCGGCTGGCAGACGGCCACCTTCGCCGACCTGCCCCTGGTACAGCACAAGGCGACCGGCAGCGCCGACGGCTCCTGGGCCAACTCGTTCAAGAACGGCAAGGCGAACTACATCACCGGCTATCACCCGGCGTTCATGGCCGCGAAGTGCGTGCGGCGTCTGCTGCGCAAGCCCTATCTGGTCGACGGGATCGCGATGAGCGCAGGATTCCTGTCCGGCTATTTCAAGCGCGTGCCGCAGCTCGCCGACACCGAGACCATCAAGTACCTGCGACACCAGCAGCTGCGGCGCCTGCTGCTGCGGCCCAGCATCTACGACTGAGAACGGGGCCGACCACCATGTGCGGTATCTGCGGAAAGGTCAATTTCAATCGCGAGGAAGCGGTCTCGCGGGATCTCCTGCGAGCGATGACACGCATCATCGGGCACCGCGGGCCGGATGGCGAAGGTCACCACTTCGACGGTCCGGCCGGACTTGGCCATCGCCGCCTGAGCATCATCGACCTGAGCACCGGCGACCAGCCGATGTCCAACGAAGACGGCTCCATCTGGGTCGTCTTCAACGGCGAGATCTACAACTTCGCGGTCCTGCGTGCCGAGCTGATCGCGCGCGGTCATGTCTTCAAGTCGTCGTCCGACACCGAAGTCATCGTGCACATGTACGAGGAACTGGGCGATGCCTGCGTCGCCCGCCTTCAGGGCATGTTTGCGTTCGCGCTCTGGGATGCAAAGCGCCAGCGCCTGCTGCTGGCGCGCGACCGCGTCGGCATCAAGCCGATCTACTACGCGAACACCGGCAGCGCGCTACTGTTCGGATCGGAGATGAAGGCGATCCTCGTCGATCCCACCGTGCGGCGCGAGGTCGACCTGCAGGCCATCGACCGCTTCCTGACCTACTACTACATCCCGGGCGAGGCAACCCCGATGCAGGGGATCCGCAAGCTTCTGCCGGGCCACTACCTCACGCTCGAAGCGGGCCGGATCGACGTCACGCGCTACTGGGACCTCACCTACAGCGTGCCCGACCGTTCGGCCAGCCTCGAATCGTCGGCGCATGCGCTGGACGAGTTGCTGGATCGCACCGTCAAGAGCCACATGATCAGCGATGTTCCGGTCGGCATCCTGCTCAGCGGAGGTGTCGATTCGACCGGTATGCTGCACTATGCGGCGCGGCACGCCAACGGCCCGCTGCACAGCTTCACGATGGGATTCGCCGGCACCGGCGTGCCCGACGAGCGGCCCTTCGCCCGCCTGGCGGCCGCGCGGTTCGACTGCATCCACCACGAGACCACCGTCACGCCGGAAGCCTTCCGGGACTTCCTGCCGAAGTACATGTGGCACATGGAAGAGCCGGTCTGCGAGCCACCCGCGATCGCCCTGCACTTCGTCGCGAAGCTGGCACACGATCATGGCGTCAAGGTGCTGCTTTCGGGCGAGGGCGGCGACGAGGCCTTCGCCGGCTACCCGGAATACCGCAACCTGCGGGCGCTCGAGGCACTCAAGGCCGGCGCCGGACCGGCCTCGGGCCTTCTGCGCTCTGCGTTCGGCCTGATGTCCGGCCTCGGCTGGCAGCGCGGCTCCCACTATCGCGCGCTGGTCGATCACCCGGTCTCCAACTACTACTTCAGTCGCACGGCCACCCCCGCCTCGCCGTTCAACCGGCTCAAGCACGTGCTGTACGGCCCGGACATGCTGGCACACAGCGCACGGGGCGAGGCCGACCTCCCGACCCGCCGGATGCTGGAATCGATGGCGACTCAGCCGCTGCTCAATCGACTGCTGTACGTGGACACGAAGAGCTGGCTGCCGGACGATCTGCTCGTCAAGGCGGACAAGATGACCATGGCCGCCTCCGTCGAACTCCGCGTGCCGCTGCTCGATCATCATGTGCTGGAATTCGCCGCCGGCCTGCCGCTGGCGCACAAGTCCCGCGGCTGGTCGATGAAACGAGTGCTGAAGAAGACACTGGAGCACAGCGTTCCGCAGGAGATCCTCCAACGCAAGAAGGCCGGATTCCCCGTGCCGTACGAGCGCTGGATGCGCAACGAGTTGCGTGACTACGTGCGCGACACCATCCTTGCTTCCGACTCCTTCTGCCGGCGCCATTTCGACACGCGCACGGTCACGCGAATCCTCGACGAGCAGGCGGCCGGCAACGGACACTCCAAGGAAGTCTTCAGCCTGTTGGTGCTCGAGCTCTGGAACGCCCAGTTCATGAGGTCGCCAATCGGCCACGGCCAACCCGATTTCCCCCGCGGCGCCCTGTCGGCGCCACCGATGGAAGATCGACGCCCGATCCCACGCCATTTCGAGGACGCGGCTTCATGAACGTCGTCGGCGCGATCTTCTTCGTCATTGCGGCGATCTACACCTTCGCGTTGCCGCGACGGCTGGCGATCCTGCCGCTGCTGCTGAGCGCGGTGTACATGACGCGTGGACAGGTGCTGGAGATCGGGCCAGCCAATTTCACCATTCCGCAATTGCTCGTGACCGCCGGCTTCCTGCGCACGATGATGCGCGGCGAACGTATCACCGACGGACTGCACACCGTCGACAAGCTGATCTTGCTGTGGGCGACCGTCCTGATCGGCACCAGCGCGTTCCACACCGACGATGCGTGGCTATACCGCGCAGGCATCGTCTGGACGGAACTCGGCTGCTACTTCCTGTTCCGGATCTTCATCACCAGCCTCGGCGACCTGACCAGCGTCTTCAAGGCAATCTGCGTGCTGACGCTTCCGTTGGCATTCCTGATGCTCTACGAAAAAGCCAGCGGGCAGAACCCGTTCGGCAGCCTGGGCGGCGTCGTCGCGACATCGCTTGTGCGCGATGGCAACATCCGCGCGGCCGGCCCGTTCGCACACCCGATCCTGGCCGGGACGACCGGGGCCGCGATCATCGGCATGGGGCTGGCGCTGCGCAAGATCTCGCTGCGACATACGTTCGCTGCCTCGATCAGCGGAGGCTCCATCGTGCTTGCCGCGACGTCGAGCGGGCCGATTCTCATGGTGGGCTTCACCGTCGTCGCTCTGTCGGTCTGGAAGTGCCGTCATCACATGCGGGCCTTGCGCTGGACGATCGTCGCTGGCCTGCTGGCGTTGAACGAGGTCATGAAGGACCCGATCTATTTCCTGATGGCCCGCATCGACATCAGCGGCGGCAGCCAGGGCTACTTCCGGGCGCAATTGATCCGCTCCTCGATCGAGCACATCGACGAATGGTGGATGGCCGGCACCGACTACACGCGGCACTGGATGGCCACAGGCAATCACGCGAACACGCGCCACACGGACATCACGAATCAGCTGCTCGGTGAAGGGGTTCTGGGCGGATTGCCGCTGATGCTCGTCTTCCTCGCGATCATCGCCTTCTCGTTCCGCGACGTCGGCCGTGCGATGGCGCAACACGCCACGGCACCAATGCCACAGCAGACGCTGATCTGGGGCGTGGGCGCGATCCTCTTCGGCTACTTCATGAACTTCTGGACGATTTCGCTCTTCGACCAGTCGGTCATGTTCCTCTATCTCACGTTCGCGTCGATCCAGTCGGTCGTCCGGCAGTCCGTCGCGCTTCCGGCGCTGACACCACTCCGGGCGACGACGACCCCGGCCGCGCATGAAACGACGGTGTCGCCCCAGCCGAGGTTCCCGAGCCCATGAAGCCCGTCTCGATCCTCATCGTCAGCTGGAACACGCGCCAGCACCTCGCGGCCTGCCTCGACTCGATCCGGCAGTCGAGCCCCGACTGCGTCGAGGAGGTCATCGTCGTGGACAACGACTCCGCGGACGGTTCGCCCGAGATGGTGGAGCAGAGCTATCCGGAAGTGATCCTGATCCGTTCCGGTGCCAACTTCGGATTCGCGAAGGGCAACAACCTGGCGATGGCGCGCGCGCGCGGGTCGCAATTCGCGTTGATCAACTCCGACGCTCTGGTTCATCCGCGCTGCCTCGAGACGCTGTCGCGCTACCTGACGAATCACCCGGACGTCGGACTCGTCGGCCCGCGAGTCATCGGCGGTGACGGCCTGCTGCAGCGCAGCTGTCGCCACCTGCCGGGGCCCTGGAACACCTTCTGCCGCGCTCTCGCGCTCGATCGGCTGTTCGGTGCGCGCGGCATCTTCAGCGGCTACGAGGTCTCGCCGGCGCAGCACGAGAGCCTGCGCGAGGCCAAGGTGCTCAGCGGATGCTTCTGCGTGGCGCGTCGCAGTGCCGTGGAGCAGATAGGCGGCCTCGACGAGCAGTTCTTCTTCTACGGCGAGGACATCGACTGGTGCCGCCGCTTCCACAAGGCGGGCTGGAAACTGGTCTTCATTCCCGAGGCGACCGCCACGCACTTCGGCGGCGGCAGCACCTCCAAGACACCCTTGCGGTTCAGCGTCGAGATCCTGAAGGCCACGTTGAAGTATTGGCGCAAGCACTACGGCCCGATCGGGCAGGCGACGTGCAATGCCCTGCTCGTCATGCACCACGGCATACGGTTCTTGATCCGGGCACTGAAGAACCTCGTGGGGCTGGGGCGCTCCCCAGGCAGCCAGGCCAAGCTCCAGGAAGACGTCGTGTGCCTGCGCTGGCTGCTGCTCCGGATCGACGTAGGGGACGCGCTGACGCGCGCGCCATCACAAGACAGGCCTCGCCATGACGCCACTTGATCACATCGGATGGGTTTTCATCGACGCCGACGTCGAGCGTCACGTCGCCGCCTTGCTGCCGATCATCGAGCGCCTGCTGCCGCTGCGGTTGGGCGGCTCGTCGACGCGAGCGCCAGTCGCGCGCATCGTGACTTCGACCACCGCGACGCCGCCGCCTGACATGCCGACCCTCGTGCTGCCGCCCCTCGACGAGTGCCGCGCCAGCCACTCGATCGGCCGGATCCGCTTCGCGGACGATCCGCACGTTCCATGGCCGTTCCGTGGCCGCTCGCTGGATGTGCAGGTCGACATCGACACTTCGACGCAGCAATCGCTGCGCGACGTCCGCGGCGCGGTTCTCGCGACGGACGATGCCGGTGTTGCGCTGTGGAGCGTCGAACCGGCCGGGAGTTCGGCCCTGCATCGCAGCGCGATGAAGACGCCACATGCACCGGCCGAAAGCGACGCCGGCGTTGCCGTGGGCAACGAGCGCTTCGTTCCCGTGCTGCCGCTGTTCAACTTCCTGCGCGCCGCCGCCGGCGACAAGGCGTTTCGCAATCCCGCGCTGCGCGCCAGCTACATCATCGACGACCCGAACCTGCACTGGCCGACCTACGGCTATGCCGACTACCGCGACATCGCCGACAGCGCGCGCCGGCATCGCTATCACGTGGCGTTCGCAACCATCCCGCTCGACGGCTGGTGGGTGCATCCGCCCACTGCGGACATCTTCCGCGCGAGCCCGGACGTGCTGTCGCTCCTGATCCACGGCAACAATCACGCGCGCCAGGAACTCGCGCAGGACTTGCCGCCACGCGAATGCGCCGCGCTCCTGCGACAGGCCATCGCGCGCATCGAGCTGCTCGAAGCGAAAGCCCGGCTGCCCGTGAGCCGTGTCATGGTGCCGCCGCACGGTGCCTGTTCAGCGCGCATGCTGGCCGAACTGCCGCGGCAGGGATTCGAATCGGCCTGCATCTCGGCGGGCTCGCTGCGCGCGCACAACCCGGGCCAGGAATGGACCCGGTCGCTGGGCATCGCGCCCAGCGAACGCGTCGAGGACTGCCCGGTGCTGCCCCGCTGGGCCTTCGCGGGGACGACCGATGCCATCCTGCTGACGGCAGCCTATCTCGGACAGCCGCTGGTGCTGCGCGGACACCACCAGGATCTGAAGACCGGACTCGACGTGATGGAACGTTTCGCGAACACCATCAATGCGTTGGGCGATGTCCGCTGGGGCAGCCTGACCGACCTGAGCCGTCGCAACTATCGTTTTCGCGTCGACGGATCGACGATCGTCGTCGCGCCGATCGGCAACCGTGTCGAGGTCGAGATTCCGGCTGGCGTCGACACGCTGCGCCTGCCTGGCGGCGCGTCGGCGTGGACGGCGGACTGCGTCGGAACGCCGCGCGAGTCCGGCGAAGGTGACCTGGTCGTACCGGTGACCGCGGGCTGCGCGATCACGCTGACCCGACTCATGCAGCGCCCCATGGCGGCGCCCCCGGATCCGGTGTTCCCGACCAGCACCAGGCTGATCGTGCGCAGGCTCCTGACCGAGACGCGCGACCGCCTGCGTGTCGAATGATCCGTCCAACTCCACCCTGAAAGACAGACGCGCGCTCATGTCCAAGACAGTCAACGTCCTGCTGCTGGTCGAGAACAACGGCTTCCCGCGCGACTTCCGGGTCCGCCGCGAAGCCCACGCCTTGCGCGATCACGGCTTCAACGTGAGCGTGGTCTGTCCGCGCGAAGGCAAGGAGCCCTGGCGCGAACAATTGGAGGGCATCGAGATCTACCGCTTCCCCGGGCCGCCCGGCGGCGGCGGCGTGCTGGGCTACGCGCTCGAGTTCGGCTACGCCACGTTCGCGATGCTCGCGCTGTCGCTGTGGGTCTGGCTGCGCCGCGGCGTCGATGTCGTCCACGTGGCGAATCCGCCCGACACCCTGTTCGTCGTCGGCCTGGTGTTCAAGTTGCTCGGCAAGCGCTTCGTGTTCGACCACCACGACCTCGCGCCCGAGATCTACCTGTCGCGCTTCAAGGAGCCGCGCCGCAACCTCGTCTATCGCACGCTCAAGTGGATGGAGCGCCGCACCTATGCCGTCTCGGACATCGTCATCGCGACCAACGAGACGTATCGCCGTCGAGCCATCGACGAGGGCGGACTGCCTGCCGACAAGGTCTTCGTCGTCCGCAACGGGCCGCCGCTGTCCTATCAGCCCTTGCCCCCGCCCGCGGAGCTGAGCGGACGCGCGCCTTTCATCATCGGCTACGTCGGCACCATCGGCACGCAGGACGGGCTCGACTACTGGCTGCGCGCCATCAAGCACCTGGTCACGACGTTCGATCGGCGCGACTTCCTTGCGGTCATCATCGGTGACGGCGATGCCATGCCGGATCTTCGCGTCCTCGCGCGCGAACTGCAGGTCGAGGAGTTCGTGATGTTCACCGGCCGGCTGCCCGAACTGGACGCGCGCCGCTACCTGTCGGGTGCCGCACTGTGCGTGCAACCCGATCCGTCGGGCCCCCTCAACGATCACTGCACCATGAACAAGCTCATGGAGTACATGGCTCTCGGCAAGGCGACGGTCGCCTTCGATCTGCCCGAAACGAGGTTCTCCGGGGGCGAGGCGACCGTCTATGTCGCCAACAACGACGAGCGCGAATTCGCGCATCAGGTTGATCGACTTCTCGGCGACCCGCACGAGCGCAGCCGGCGCGGCGAGATCGGACGCCAACGCGTCGCCTCGGCGCTGGCATGGGAGTACTCCGTCGCGCCGCTCGTTCAGGCCTATGTCCAAGGCCTCGGCCTCGAGCCCGACATCCGCGCGACGCTCGCCAGCCCCGGCGAGGAGGCGCAGCAGCCATGAGCGCCCGCCGGCCCCGCGTCCTGTTCGTCAGCCATGCCGGATCCCGCAATGGCGCGACGATCCTGCTGCTGAGCTTCCTGCGCTGGCTAAGGCCGCAGGTCGACTGGGACATCGAGGTACTGATGAACGGACACGGTCCGCTGGTCGACGAATTCCGGGCGGTCGCCAGGACAACGATCTGGCGCAACCCCGAGACCCGGCTGGCAGCGCTGCTGCCGCGCTCGACGACGGCGCTGCAGCAAAGCGTCGTATCGGCGTACGCCGGGCTGATGCTTCCGGGCGGCGAGTTCGATCTCGTCTATGCGAATACAGCCGCCGCCGCGCCCATCGTCGCCCACCTCGGCACGCGCGCACGCAAGCTGTTGTGGCACGTCCATGAACTCTCGTACGCGCTCGATTCGATCCTGACCCGACCCGACTGGCTGCAGCGCTTTCGCGGCGCGACGCGGCATGTCGCCGTCTCGCGTGCCGTGCAGGACTGCCTCGTCGATGTGCACGGTATCGATCCCGCGGGCATCGACCTGGTCCACGGCTTCGTGGAAGCACGCGCCCTCGGCGCCGAGTCCGAGCCCGTGCGGCGCGCGCGCATCCGGGCGCAACTGGGCATCCGCGACGATGTCTTCCTGATGGGCGCCTGCGGCAGTCTCGGCTGGCGCAAGGGCAGCGACGTCTTCCTGCAGGTCGCACATCACCTCGCCCCGGACCAGGACATCGCCTTCCTGTGGGTCGGAGGCCACCATGGCGAGGCCGGCGCGATCGAGTTCGAGCACGACATGCGGCGCCTCGGGCTGGGCGATCGCTGCCGTCTCGTCCCGACAACCGCCGAGGCGCTCGACTACTACGCGGCAATGGACGTCTTCGCGCTGACATCGCGCGAGGATCCGTTCCCGCTGGTCGTGCTCGAGGCGGCGGACTGCGGCGTACCCGTTGTCTGCTTCGATGGCGGCGGCGGTGCGATCGAGTTCGTCGGCGACGACGCCGGATTCACCGCGCCCTACCTGGACATTGCCTGCTTCGCCCGACGTGTGTCGGACCTCCGCGCGAACCGCGCCCTGGCGTCCCGCCTGGGCGAGCGCGGGCGGGCGCGAGTCGAGCAGTCGCACCGGCTGGAGCGTCAGGCGCCGCTGCTGCTGCAGGCGATGCAACGCTGCCTGGCCGGCGAGTCGGCGCCGCAGACGACCAGGATATCGACCGACCTCGAGCCGCGGCCCACCCCTCACCCCCGATGATCGAGGAGACATGCCCTTGTCCGTATATCGATTCACGCTCGTCGCAGCGGTCAACTCCCGCAAGACGCTCGAGAGCAACCTGCTCGCATCGCCCGCGCTGAAGAGTAGCCAAGTGGTGCAGATGATCTTCAAGGAGGGGGCTTCCTCGGCATCGCTGGCGTACAACGCGGCACTTGACGAATCCGTCGGCGATATCGTCGTGTTCGCTCACCAGGACGTCTATCTCCCGGCGGGCTGGTTCGAGGCCGTGGCGCAATCCGTCGCTGCGCTGGACGCGTCGAACGTGCGCTGGGGCGTCCTCGGTTGCTTCGGTTCACGCAAGCATGCCGCCGGCGGACTGGGAAGGGTCTACACGCACGGTCTGGGATTGCACGGAAATGCAATCGCGAAGCCCGAACCTGTAGAGACCATCGACGAGATCGTCCTGATTCTGAGAAAGTCTTCGGGTCTGTCCTTCGATGGCAAGTTGCCGCACTTCCACATGTATGGCACGGATATCTGCCTCGCCGCCAGGGCGCAGGGCCTCTCGAGCTACGTTGTTCCCGCCTTCTGCGTCCACAACACCAACCAGTTGCTCATCCTTCCGCCCGAGTTCTATGACTGCTTCGCGTTCGTCAAGCGGAAATGGTCGAAATACCTGCCGATCGCGACTGCATGCGTCACGATGACCTCATGGGACGGGGCATTGTGGAGGAAGCGCGCCGAGGAGATATTCGTTCGCCTCACCGGCAGGCAGCGTGAGGCGTTGAAGCGAGTCGACGATCCAAGAAGCTTGCTGCCCGACTCGTTCTGGAACCATCTTGCGCTCGACCCGCACACTGCGCTGACCATGCCCGCGAGCCCGCGTACAGGGTTCCAGACCCGCAAACTGGATGATCGGAGTTGGGAGCATGGAAGTCGATGAAAGTCGCGGCACTGGCGACGGCAAGCAGCACTCGCGGTTCGAGCGCTGGCGTTTCACGCGTGTCCACTTGCAGGACAGGTCCATTCGAGGCAAACGCTCCACAGGAGTCGGCATGAACAAACCCAAGCGAGATATCCGAGTGCTCTACAGCTTCCCGCATCGGCTGGGCGCTGAACGAATCTGCTACACGGCCTGGCAGCAAGTGAACGGCTTGGCGGCGGCCGGCACGCAGGTTCTCGCCATGCCGGGGTCGCTCGAACGACCGGTCGACTCGACCGTCCGGGTGCGCCCAACCCTGACGCTCGGGCCGCTGCGCATGCCCTACCGCCTGCTCGGGAGCCGACGTGCATTCGCCCTGCACGACCAGATCGTGGCCCGAAGGCTGGCATCCCTCGGGAACCAGATCGATATCGTGCATGTATGGCCGCAGGGAGCGCTGCAGACGACGAGAGTGGCGCGCAAGCTCGGCATTCCAGTCGTGCTGGAACGGCCGAATGCCCACACCAGATTCGCCTACCAGGCAGTCAAGGATGAGTGCGAACGAATCGGTGTCGCGCTGCCAGACAACCACGAGCACGCCTTCAACGAAGACATCCTCAAGGTCGAGGAAGCGGAGTTCCGGGCAGCCGATCGATTGCTGTGCCCTTCAGATTTCGTGGTGAAGACGTTCGTCGACAAGGGCTTTCCACTCAGCCAGTTGGCTCGGCACATCTACGGATACGACGAGAAGACCTACCATCCTGCGGAACGGGAGGCCCAAGATCAGCAAGGGCTCACCATGCTGTTCGTCGGCGTCTGCGCTGTCAGGAAGGGCGTGCACGTCGCACTGGAGGCCTGGCTTGCGTCAGGGGCGCAACATACCGGCAAATTTCTGATCGCGGGCGAATTCCTGCCGGCGTATGAATCGAAGCTCTCCGCGATGCTGTCGCACCCAAGCGTCGAGGTGCTGGGCCACCGCACCGATGTTCCCGAGCTCATGCGCCGCAGCGACATACTTGTGTTGCCGAGCATCGAAGAGGGGTTCGGACTGGTTTGCACCGAAGCCATGGGCAGCGGATGCGTCCCGCTCGTATCCGATGCCTGCACTGATCTCTGCCGCCATATGGAGAATTCGTTGGTGCACCGCGTCCGCGATGTGGCGTCACTTGCCGAACACATCAAACTGGCCAACGAGAACCGCGACCTGCTGCGATCGCTGCGCAAACGTGGCCTCGAATTCGCTCCACAGATCACCTGGAATGCTGCCGGTCAAATGCTGCTCGACGTCTACGCCGAGACCATCGATCGTCATGCGGCGATCCGGGCCGTCGCCTCGTCGAATCCCGATCGGACTGCTTACCGTGCGGGAGAAGTACTGTGACGCGAACCACCTCCCTGAGACAGGCTCTCAGGTCAGCGCCGCCGGTGGTGCATGACCTCATGAGAGGCCTCTTCATCTACCCGTTGCGCCTGGCAATCCGCTTCCTGCCGTGGCCGGGATTGAGACTGATGTTGTTCAATTCCCTGGCAGACCATCTGTGGTGGCTCGAGGGCCATGTCGACGCAAGGACGGTCCACGGATCGACTCTACGAGTCGATGCCAGTGACATCGTGGGCAAGCACCTCTACTACTTCGGCATCTGGGAGCCGAGCCTCACTGAGTGGATGCGCAGATCCCTCAAGCCGGGTGCAGTGGTCATCGATGTCGGAGCCAACATTGGCTACTACAGTCTGTTGACCTCGAAACTGGTCGGCCCCGGCGGACGCGTGATCGCCATCGAGGCGCTGCCGGAGACCATGCAGAGGCTGCGCTTCAATCTTGACCGCAACGGTGCCACGAACGTGCGCGCCATCAACTCCGCGGCCTGGAGCCGAGTGGAGCGCCTGAAGATATTTGTTCGCCAGGAAGGCGCCTCCGGCGCGACGACGCTGATGAGCGACTGGGCAGATCGCTGGCAATTGCGTCGTCAGGTCGAAATCGACGCGGCGCCCTTGAGCACGCTCCTGAGCGACTCCGAAATTGCGAGCGCCAGAATGATCAAGATCGATGTCGAAGGCGCTGAATGGGAAGTGATCTCCGAAATGACTTCCTGGCTGGGTCGCACCGCCCCCGACTTCGAGGTGGCGATCGAGATCTCGACCAGCATGATGGCCGCGCAAGGAAAGTGCTTTCAGGACATCCTGGAATTATTTCAAGGTTTCGGCTTCTTCGCCTATCGCGTGAGAAACGACTATCTCGCAGCCAGTTGCATCTCGTGGAGGGATGCGTCCAAGCCAGCGCGCATTTCGGCGTGGCCAGACGAGAAGGTCGATCAAATCGACGTCGTCTTTTCAAGGACGGAGGCCGGGTACCTCTAGGGAAGCCGGTCTCCCCTGTCTCGTCGACCGAACTTCGCGCCTGCGCGCCGGCGGCAAGGACGAGGTGCGATCAAATCGTCACCAAGTCGGCAATGCAGCGTTGTGATCGGTCCTACGCATGCCGCTGCATGCGCAGGACCCTCCCGGGAGTGCAATCGGTGGTGAGGGCGGCCACTTGGACTACGTCGAAGTCCCTTTTTGCTGCCAACGGACTTGTTGGCAACAAGTCGCGATTTGACCTGCATCGCGCGTTGCTGCCCATCACCACGCCATGCGTGGCAGACACCCCCGACAGGTTTTCAGCTCAGTTGACGCGCAGGCTGGTCGGAGCCGGAACAATGACCGCGGTGCCAGGCCCGTAGTAGCCGATACCCATGTCACGGCTGTCCGTGGCGACATGGTATCCAAGCGAGGTCGACGCCAGGGCCAAGCCGGCCCACGCCGTCGGCGAAGCGCCACCGGTGTAGGTCGGCTTGCCGATCAGGTTGGCGGTACCGCGCGCATTCGAACTCGACGTGAACAGGTTCGACTGGTACACGCAGTTCGTCGCGCAGCCTGGTTGATCGCCCGTGTCCGCAATCGAGGTGCCGTCGAAGATGTTGTTCGCGTAGAGCGCGTTGCTGTTGCGCGCAGATCCATTCTTCGCACCCTGCGCGACGACAAAGTTGCCCTTCACGGTATTGTGAGTGAAGGTCAGGCCCTGGACCGATCCGAGTTGGAGCTTCTGTTCATTGGTCGCACTCGGACCGAAAACGTTGTTCGTGATGGTCTCGTTGCTGCCACCGTCATAGAAGCCGACGTAGATCGTGTCGTTGGTGAAGTAATTTCCGGTGATCGTCGTATTCGTCTGGCCATAGCCCTGGATCGAATCGATGTGCCGGGCATAGTTGCCCTGGAGGAGGCCTTCGAAGACGTTTCCGGGCCCGATGACGGCACCCGAGGCGTTGATCTGGATGCCATCGGCTTCACCGCCGCCGCCGAAGTGACTGTTCGTGACCGTGACGCCGCTTCCTGACACGATCTGCAGCCGTCCTTCGTAGCAATTCGTGCAGACCGAAATACCGTCGAAGGTACTCTTGTCGAACAGGATGTGCACGTTGTTGGAGCTGGTGGAAGAAACCACTGCCTGGTCGGTGAACGTGCTGCCGACGAAGCTGATGTAGCTCGAGGCGTCCCGAATCGTCGCGCCACTGATCGTCAAGTTCTGGAACTTGACATGCTGCGATGCCCAGATGTCCGGCGCCAACGTCGCCCCGGTTCCACTGGTGGACTGGACGACGACGTCCGATGCCTTGGAAATGTTCGTGAATGCTTGAGCGCCGTAGTTGCCCGGATTGAGACACACGGTGCTGCCGGCCGCGGCGCCGCTCACGGCAGCGCCCACATCCGAGCCGGGATTGAGCGTCTTGTCGCACGCCGCATGAGCGGCCTGCGAGAGAGCGAAGACTGCCAGCGAGGCAACGACCAACCTATTGAACCTGAAATTTTTCATGACGAACCCTTGCGATGACTTTATTGAACGAGCTTCGAAGCTTCGTTCGAATACGTGCTTTCATTTCCCGCGGAGTCCACGGTCGTTACGGCGAAATAGTAGAGCTTTCCAATCGGAAGACGAGGCACCGTGTAGGTTGTGTTCCGTCCAGCCGAGATGCCGCTACCGTAGGCCTGACTGTATGAATGAGACGTCGTACCGTAGTAGACCCGATAGCCACTGACCGTGGTGCCGGTTGTCGCGACCCACGACAGGCTCGCGCTTCCCGACGACGGTGCCGGGGCGGGCGCCGGTGCCGGGGTGGGCGCGGGTGCAGGCGTGGGTGCCGGGGTGGGCGCGGGCGCGGGTGCCGGGGTGGGCGCGGGCG
>FSXQ01001881.1_pt1 | contig 32974 bp, 27 predicted proteins | sample 1638011 | NCBI WGS metagenome assembly FSXQ01 (sample SAMEA3914789, study PRJEB12502) | metagenome | biome: forest; material: soil | place: Canada | collected 2011-07-03 | depth 0.3 m | reverse complement strand
CTGCAGACGCACAAGATGCTTGGCATTCGCTGAAAGCGAATGCCTGGCCTCTCGCGGCCCGCGGGTCTCGATCCCATCATGCTCACGATCACCAAACGACTCGAATTCGACGCCGGCCACCGCATCCCGCAGCACAAGAGCCAGTGCCGCAACCTGCACGGCCACCGCTACGCCCTGGCGATCACGCTCGAGGGCGAGCCGATCGACGACCCGTCGTCCAGCGACCACGGCATGCTGATGGACTTCACCGACGTGAAGGCCATCGCCAAGGACCACCTCGCCGACCTGTGGGACCACGCGTTCCTGGTCTACGAAGGCGACACGCTGATCCGCGACCTGCTGGCGCAGATTCCCGGCCACAAGACCGTGGTGCTCGATCGCGTGCCGACCGCGGAGAACCTGGTGGCGATCGCGTTCGAGATCCTCGATCCGCTGTACACCGAGCGGTTCGGCAATCACCTGAAGCTGCGCAAGCTGCGGTTGTACGAGACGCCGACGAGCTGGGCGGACTGCGCGGGCTGAGTGATCGCCTGAGGGGTCTGGCCCCTCCTCGAATCGCGCCATGACGTCGCCGTGTGCGGTCGTGTCAATCGCGATTCGAGGCCGGGCCTGACCCCTCTGGCCGCGCGACGCAGGCGCTACTTCTTGCCCGACGCCGACGACACGTCCCCCGACTTGCCCTTGTCCCCCGCATCCTGCGTGGCATCCGCCTGCGTCGCGCCGCGGCTGCTCCGCCACTGGTCGAACTCGTCCGCAAACCGCTGGTAGCGATGCTGGCGCCACTCGTCGTACTCGCGGTCGAGGCGGCTCAGCTGCTCGCTGCGCCACTGGTGGTAGTCGGGGTCGTGGTACGCCTGCCCGCGCTGCCCTTGCTGGAAGTTGCCCTGGTAGCCGTTGTCGCCGTAGCGATCCTGGTTGCCCGGGCCGCCGCGGTTGCCCTGGTAGTTGTCGGCCGACGACTGGCCGTAGCTCGAGCCGTAGCCCGCGTCCTGGCCCTGCCCGCCACGGTAGCGCTGCTCGTCGCGCCAGGCGCGTTGAGCGTTCCAGTCGCCGCCGGTCGAGTCGCTGCGCGCGTCATACCCGTGGCGGTATGAGTCGTGGCGCTGCCGGGCGTACGAATCTTCACGTCCGCCGCCGTAGTTGCCGAAATTCCCGCTCTCGGTGATGCCGCGATTGCCGTAGTCGTTGTCGCTCGCCTGGCCGCCGAAACTGCCCTGGCCGCCGTAGCTGCCCGACGGTGCCTGGCGCTCGCGCCAGTTGTCGCCCTGCTGGCCGCGGTGGCTGTCGAACTGGTTCTGGTGGCCCGTCGAGCTGCCGTCGTGATGGCCGCCCTGCTGCTCGCGTTGACCTTGCTGCCAGGCGCCGGATTGCGTGCCGCCGGGGCGGCGGCCGTTGTCGTGTTGAGCCATGTTCACTGTCCTTTGCAAAGAGAGTCGTGGTGCCGGCGAGGCCGGCGTCGGACTTCCGATGCGGCAACGGCGATGCCCCGCCGAGCGCACGCAACGCGCAAGCTCATGCGCTTCCGCTACGATCCGACGGCCATGCGCCTCCGCGTCCTGCTTCGCCTGCTGCTGACGATCGTCGTGCTGGGGGCGTGCGCGTGGCTCGTGCGCCGGCAGCTCGCCGCCATCGACCTCGACGACCTGCGCCGCGCGCTGGCGGCGGTGTCCGCGCCGCGCCTCGCGCTCGCCGCCGTGGCCACGCTGGGCAGCTTCGGCGCGCTCGCCAGGGTCGAGTTCATGCTGTTCGCCGCCATCGCCACGCCAGTGCGCTGGCGCCACGTGCTGCCGGTGGCGTTCATCGCCGACACGGTGTCGGCCAGCGTCGGCCTGGTGATGTTGTCGGGCGCCTTGCTGCGCCTGCGGCTGTACCGGCGCTGGCAGGTGCCTGTGGCCGACGTGGTGCGGGTGTCGCTCGCGATGTCGCCCGTCGTGGTGGCGTCGGGCCTGCTGGGCGCGGGCCTCGCGCTGGTCGCCGGCTTCGGCGACGCGCAGCGCGTGCTGGGGTTCGCGACGCCATTGCTGGCCTTGCTCGCGCTGGCTCTCGCGGCGCCGGCGGCGGTGCTCGTCGCGCCCGCGGGCGGCCGCGAATGGCGCTGGGGACGGCTGCGCGTGGTCGTGCCGTCGCGCGGCCGCCGCGTCGCGCTGCTGGGCGTGGGCCTCGGCGACTGGGCCTGCGCCGGCACGGCGGCGTTCCTGGTGACCGGCCTGCCTGCAGGTTCGTGGCCGCTGTTCGTGGGGCAGTTCATCTTCGGCTGGCTGTTCGGCGCGACGTCGGGCCTGCCCGCCGGCGCGGGCGCCATCGACGCCACAATGCTGGCGACGTTCGGCGCCCACGCCGACCTCGCCGCGCTGGCCGCGGGGCTACTGCTGTTCCGTCTGGTCTACTTCATCGGGCCGACGCTGATGGCGCTGGCCGTGTGGGCGGCGATCGAATGGACAACGACAACGACAACGACAGAAGAACAGGCATGAGGACCAACATCAGGATCATCGGCACCGGCGCGGCGTTGCCCGCGGAGGTGGTCACGCGCGAGGCGCTCGACGCGCGGCTGGGCCTGCTGCCCGGCACGCTGTCGTCGTACGGCGCCGCGCGCCGCCGCCATCTCAGCACCACCGAGACGGCGGCCGGCCTCGCCGCGCGCGCCTGCGAGCAGGCGCTGGCCGCGAGCGGCCTGCAGTGGCAGGACATCGACCTGCTGGTCGCCGCCAACGCCACGATGGACCAGGGCCTGCCGTACAACGCGGCGCTGGTGCACGCCGAGCTGGGCCTGCGCAACCATCCGATCGCGTCGTTCGACATCGGCGCGAGCTGCCTGTCGTTCCTGTCGGGGCTCGACGTCGTGAGCCACCTGCTGCACAACGGCCGCTACCGCAACGTGATGCTGGTGTCGGCCGACATCGCCACCTTCGGCCTCAACTGGAAGGAGCTGCGCGAGTGCGGCAACTTCGGCGACGGCGCGGCCGCGGCGGTGCTGCGCGCGTCGGCGCCGGGCGAGTCGTCGTGCATCCGCGCGTCGAGCTTCCGCACGCTGTCGCAAGGCGTGCACTACTGCGAGATCCCCGCCGGCGGCTCGCGCTTCGCGCCCGCCCGCGTCACGCAGCCGTTCGAACCGCTCACGAAGTTCTCGATGGACGGCAAGGCCGTGTTCCGCCTGGTGGCCGGCGTGATGGAGGGCTTCATGGCCGAACTTCTGACTGCGTCGGACAGGACGCTCGACGACATCGCCGCCGTCGTGCCGCACCAGGCGAGCCGCCTCGCCATCGACCACCTGCGCTCGCGCCTGCGCGTGCCCGAGGCCAAGGTGGTGGACGTGTTCGACGAGTTCGCCAACCAGGTGGGCGCGTCGCTGCCCTCGGCGCTGCACCGCGCGGTCAGCACGAACCGCCTCTTGCGCGGCGACGACGTGCTGCTGATCGGCTCGGGCGCGGGCGTGTCGCTGGGCGGCATGGTGCTCACGTACTGACATGCGCGTGCTCGTCACCGGTGGCACCGGCTTTCTCGGACGGCATCTCGTGTGGCGACTCGCCGACGCGGGCCACGACGTCGTCTTCAGCGGCCGTGACGCAGGCAAGGCGCACGAGGTGACGTCGCGCGCGACGCGGCCCGTCGCGTTCACGGCGCTGCGGCACGGCGCGAACGACGCGCAGGCCACGCTCACGCGCGCGGCCGCGGGTGCCGACGCCATCGTGCACTGCGCGGCGCTGTCGTCGCCGTGGGGCCGGCGCGTGGATTTCCACGCGGCCAACGTCCTCTCCACCGCCGAGGTGCTGGCCGCCGCGCAGGCCAACGGCGTCGCGCGCCTGGTGCACATCTCCACGCCCAGCCTGTACTTCGCGTTCCGCGACCGCCTCGGCGTGCGCGAGGACGAGCCGCTGCCGCCGCCCGTCAACGACTACGCCGCCACCAAGCGCGAGGCCGAGCAACTGGTGCGCGCGGCCAGCGTGCCGTCGGTGATCCTGCGCCCGCGCGGCATCTTCGGCGCGTGGGACGAGACGCTGCTGCCGCGCCTGCTGCGCCTGCTGCGGCGCGACCGCTTCCCGCTGTTCAACGGCGGCGACGCGCTGATCGACCTCACGCACGTCGACAACGTCGTCGACGCGATCGAGCTCGCGCTCGCATTGCCGAACCCCGCGGCCGACACGTTCAACGTGAGCAACGGCCAGCCGCGCCGCGCCGCCGACCTGTTCGCCGAACTCGCGCGCACCTTCGGACTGCCCTGGCGCCCGCGCCACGTGCCGTTGGCCGTGGGCCTCGCGCTCGCCCGCGCGTGCGAGCTCGCGGGACGCGTCGCGCGCGGGTGGGAGCCGCCGATCACGCGCTACAGCGTGGGCACGGTGGCGTTCTCGCAGACGCTCGACCTGCGCCACGCGCGCGAGCGCCTCGGCTACGCACCGCGCGTCGATCTCGACGAGGGCATCGTGCGCACCGCCGCCTGGATCCGCGCGCGCGCCGAAGGACGGCCATGCTGAGCCCGGTCTCGTTCGAGATGCTGCAGGTCGGCTTCTGCCGCCATCCCGAATGCGTGGCGCTGCGCGGCGGCTCGCTGCGGCCCGTCGTGTTCCCGGCGATGTGCGCGCTGATCCGCCATCCGAGCTTCGGCAACTGGCTGTTCGACACCGGCTACGGCGAGCATTTCCACGCGGCCACGCAGCCGTTCCCCGAGCGCTTCTATCGCTGGGTCACGCCCATCGTGCTGCCCGAGAACGAGCGCCTCGTCGCGCAGCTGGCCACGCGCGGGCTGCGGCCGCAGGACATCGACGGCGTCGTCATCTCCCACTTCCACGCCGACCACATCGGCGCGCTGCGCGACTTCCCGCGCGCCACGCTGGTGGCCTCGCACGCGGGCTACGCGCACGTCGACGGCCTGTCGCGTTTCCGCGCGCTGTCGCAGGGCTTCCTGCCGGCGCTGCTGCCGCCCGACTTCAAGGATCGCAGCCGCTTCATCGAAGGCCTGCCGCGCGTCGAGCTGCCGCCCGAGCTGCAGCCCTTCGGCCACGGCTTCGACCTGCTTGGCGACGCCAGCCTGCTCGCGGTGCCGCTGCACGGCCACGCGCACGAACAGTTCGGCCTGCTGCTGCGGCGCGCGGACGGCCGCGTCGTGTTCCTGTCGGCCGACGCCTGCTGGTCGATGAAGGCGCTGCGCGAATCGCGGCCGCCCACGTGGATCGCGCAACGCATCTTCGCGGACAAGGCCGGCTATCGGCGCACGTTCGAGAAGCTGCGCGACCTCAGCCACGACCATCCCGAGATCCTGCTGGTGCCCTCGCATTGCCAGGAGTCGGCGCGCGAACTCGTCCAGCCTGCAAGCAATGTCGCCGCGTGAGACCGCTATCCTCGCGTGGCACCTGCTGCGCACGCGGTGGGGGCTGCGCTTCGCGTCGCGCGAGCGGCTGCTGCGTTGGCAGTCATCGCAGCTGGCGCGATTCAAGCGGCGCGTCTTGGCGCGCGTGCCGCTGCACGCGGCGCGTTTGGGGGAGCCGTTCGACACGTGGCCGACGATGTCCAAGCAGCGCCTGCTCGACCACTTCGCCGCGTCGAACGCGCGCGGCATCACGCTGCCGCAGGCGCTGGCCGTGGCCGACGAGGCCGAGCGCTCGCGCGACTTCGCGCCGGCCATCGGCGACGTCACGGTCGGGCTGTCCAGCGGCACGCACGGCACGCGCGGCGTGTTCCTGGTGTCGTCCGGCGAACGCGCGATGTGGGCCGGCGTGATGATGGCGCGCGCGATGTCCGCCGCGCACTTCCGCCAGCTGATCAGCCCGTGGCGGCCGCCGCTGCGTGTCGCGTTCTTCCTGCGCGCCAACAGCAACCTGTACGAGACGCTCACGTCGCGCCGCATCGCGTTCCGCTTCTTCGACCTGTTCGCCGGCGTCGAGCCGCACGTCGACGCACTGGGCGATTTCGCGCCCGACCTGCTCGTCGCGCCGGCGCGCGTGCTCGCGTGGCTCGCATCGCAGCAGGCCGCGGGCCGGCTGCACATCGCGCCGAGCAAGGTCATCTCGGTGGCCGAGGTGCTCGAGCCCGACGACGAGCGCACCATCGCGCGCGCCTTCGCGCAGCCCGTGCACCAGCTCTACCAGTGCACCGAGGGCTTCCTGGGCTACACCTGCGAGCGCGGCGTGCTGCATCTCAACGAGGAGTTCGTGCACGTCGAGCCCGAGTGGCTGGACGACGCGCGCACGCGCTTCAGCCCCGTCATCACCGACTTCTCGCGCCGCACGCAACCCATCGTGCGCTACCGGCTCGACGACGTGCTGCGCGTGCGCGCCACGCCGTGCGACTGCGGACGCCACAGCCTCGCGCTGGAGCGCATCGACGGCCGCTGCGACGACATCCTGTGGTTCGCCGACGCGCGCGACGGCGTCGCCAAGCCCGTGTTCCCGGACATCGTCCGCCACGCGCTGCTGCTGGCCGCACTGCCGGGCGACTACCGCCTGGCGCAGGACGGCCATGTGCTGTCGGTGAGCTGTTCCGATCCATCCGATGCGGCCCACGCCGCGATCGCGAGGGCGCTGCGCGCATTGGCCGAGCGCCTGGGCCTGCGGCCGCCCGCGCTGGCGCGCGTGGCGTGGCAGGACTCGCCGTGGACGACCAAGCGCCGCCGCATCGTCTGCGTGCAACGCCCCGAGGCTTAGGCCGATGCCCCGCATCCGCCGCATCACGCCCACCGAGTGGCTCTACCTGTGCATGGAGCCCGAGCTGCCGCCGTTCGCGATCCAGCTGCGCATCGCGCTGGCGCGCCTGCCGTCGGTCGACGCGTTGACGCGCGCGCTGGCGGCGTGCGCGCGCGCCAACCCCGCCGCGCGCCTGCAGGTCCGCGGACGCTGGTGGTGGGACGAAGGCCGCATACCCGGTGTCGTATGCCTCGAGGAGGGCGTTTCGTTCTCGCTGGATCATCCCGCGCTGCGCCGCCGGTTGCCGATCGACGTGCCGCCCATCGAGCTGCTGTGGTGGCCTGGTGCCGGCCTCGTGCTGCGCTGCGCGCACGCGTTGATGGACGCGGCGGGGCTGCTGCACTTCGCGCAGGACCTGTTCCGCGCGCTGCGGGGCGAGCCGCTGCTCGGTTCGCGTGGCGACCTCGACGACTGGTCGTTGCTCACGAGTTCGCCGCATCGTCGTCCGCTGCCCGCGCTGCGGCCCGCATGGCCGTCGCCCGCCGGCGCGCCGTCCCCGGTGGCGCTGGCCGGTCACGTGCACGCGCTGCGCCAGGTGCGCGGCCGCGTCGACTCGCCCACCGCGCGCATCGCGGCGGCGCTCGCACGCACCGGCGCGTGTCGACTGATGATCCCGGTCGACCTGCGCCTGGCCGACGCCGGACTTCGCACCACGGCCAACCTGAGCAACCCGCTGATCCTCGACTTCGATGCGGGTTGGGACTCGACGGCCTGCTGGCGTCACGTGCTGGGCGCGCTGGGTCGGCACGAGCAGTTCGGCGTCGCGCGCGCGAGCGCCGCGCTGCCGCGGCTGCCGGCGCGCGCGACGGGCCGCGTGCTGGGCGCCGCGAACCGTTGGCAGGCACGCCACGGACGCCATCTCGTCGCCGCGCTCAGCTCCAACCTGGCGCGCGTGTCGCTCGCATCGTTCGCGGTCGAGGGCGAGACGCCGGCGCATGTCGGGCTGCTGCCCTTCGACACGCCGGGCGCCGGGCTCAACCTGCTCACGCTGCAGCATGACGATGCGTTGGAGATTGCTGCGTCGTGTCCCGCCGCATCGGGCGACGAGGGCCGATTGGATCGCCTGCTCGACGTCGTGTGCGCGGAGCTCGCGCGCGGCGTGAGCGTGCGGGCCACGACGGCGGGGCCGTCGATCGCGATCGCCGCCACGTTCGTCGCCGAGCCGGTGCAGGGCGTGCTCGCGTCGTGGATGGCGACGCTGGGACTGTCGCTCGCGCCGGTGTTCGCGCCCTACGGCCAGGTGCTGCAGGCGCTGGCCGATCCGCGCTCGGCGTTCGCGCGCAATCGCGACGGCGTCAACGTGGTGCTGCTGCGCTTGGAGGACGTGTGGCGCGCGCGGCCGGGGGACGAAGCGACGCTGCGCGCGCATGTGGACGAGTTGCTCGCCGCGCTCGCGCGCACGGCGGCGCGTGGCGAGGCGCCGCTGGTCGCGTGGCTGGCGCCGTTGTCGCGCGACCATGCGGTGTTGACGTCGTTTCATGAAGAAGTCACGCGATCGATCAAGGCCATCGACGGCCTGCACGTGCTCGACGACGACCACGTGCGCCGCTGGTACCCCGTCGCGCAGGAAGACGCACCGCTGTCCGACGCCCTGGGCCACGTGCCGTTCAGCCGCGACCGCTACGCCGCGCTCGCGAGCGCGCTGGCCCGCACGGTCGCGGGCCTGGTGCTGCCGCCGATCAAGGTGATCGTGGTCGACTGCGACAACACGCTGTGGCGCGGCGTCTGCGCCGAGCAGGGGCCGCAGGGCGTCGAGGTGACGCCGTCGCATCGCGCGCTGCAGGCCTGGCTCGTCGCGCAGGTCGACGCGGGGCGACTGGTGTGCCTCGCCAGCCGCAACGAGCCCGCCGACGTCGATGCGGTGTTCGCGCAGAACGCCGGCATGCTGCTGCGGCCCGAGCACGTGGTGGCGCGGCGCATCGGCTGGCAGCCGAAGTCGGAGAGCGTGCGCGCACTGGCCGACGAGCTGCGGCTGGGCCTGGACAGCGTCGTCTTCATCGACGACAACCCGGTGGAATGCGCCGAGGTGCAGGCGCGCTGCGCCGGCGTGCAGGTGCTGCAACTGCCCGACGAGGCCGGGATCGCGCCCTGGCTGGATCACCTGTGGACGCTGGAGCCCGTCGCGCGCACCGATACCCTGGCCCGTACCCGGCAGTACCGCGAGGAAGGCGAGCGCGCGGCGCTGCGCGCGACGAGCGGCGACTTCCAGGCCTTCCTCGATGCGCTGGAACTGCAGGTGCGCATCGCGCCGCCGGGCGACGACGAGTGGGAGCGCGTCGCGGAACTCAGTCGGCGCACCAACCAGTTCAACCTCGCGCCGCAGCCGCGGACGGCCGCGCATTTCCGCGCGTTGGCGCCGACTGCGCTGTGCCTGGCGGTGCATGTCGCCGATCGCCTCGGGGACTACGGCTTGACGGGCGTGCTCGTCTGCGAAGCCGGCGCACGGAGCCTGCGCGTCGACGCGTGGATGCTCAGTTGCCGCGTGTTGGGCCGTGGTGTCGAGCACCGCGTGCTCGCTGGATTGGGCGACGTCGCGACGACGGCCGGCTGCGACGACATCGTCTTCGCCTTCGAACGCAGCGCCCGCAACGCGCCGGCGCTCTCGTTCCTGGAGGATGCCTGCGAGCGCGTGGACGACAGGCACTTCCGCATCCTCGCGCGCGACGCGCGTGACGCCCGCGGGCGCGCGGCGCCCGCGCCCGCGGACGCGAGCGAGCCCGCGACGCCCGCGCCCCCGCGCGCGACGAGCCTGCCCGCCGGCGCGCTCGACCTCGTCGCGCGCGAACGTCGCGACGTCGCCCGCATCCGCGCCGCCGCGGGCGCCGGCGCGGCCGCCACGCGCGACGACGACCTGCTCGCCGGACTGCTCGCGCTGGCCGTCTCGGCATCGGACGGCCTGCTGGTGGCCGCCACGCCCGACGACTCGCTGGTCGAACTGGGCATGGACTCGCTGCAGATCGTCACACTGCTCGACGATGCCGCGCGCGTCTACGGCCCGGGCCGCGACGCCGCCACGTTCGACGCCGGCCTCGGCCGCTTCCTCGACAACCCGACGCTGCGCGAACTCGCGGGCACGCTGCAACGCCTCACGCGGGAGCCGGGCGCATGACCCTCGACACGCCCGCGCAGCGCTGGCGCACCTACGGCCGCTGGGCCGGCATCAACCTGGTCGTGTTCGGCGTGCTGTACCCGCTGGTGAACTGGCTCACGGGCGTGCGCGCGACCACCTTCGGCCTGTACCTCGACGCCGAGCGCGCGATCCCGTTCCTGCCGTTGTGGATCTGGGCCTACCTGTCCATCAACGTGCTGTTCATGCTGCCGCCGCTGGTCATGCGCGCCGCCGACATGCCGCTGCTGGGCCGTCGCATGCTGGTCGCCACGGGGGCGGGCTGCGTCGTGTTCCTGCTGCTGCCCGCGCGCCTCGGCTTCGACCGCGTGCTGCCGTCGGACGGCCTGTACCACGCGGTGTTCGGCGGGCTGTTCCAGGCCGACGGGCCGCACAACCTGGTGCCGTCGCTGCACGTGACGTACGCGTCGCTGTGCGTGCTCGGGTTCATGACGGCGGCGCGTGGCTGGATCGCGCGCATGGCGTGGGGCGCGTGGCTGGCGGCGATCATGGCGTCGACGGTGCTGGTGCACCAGCATCATCTGCTCGATGTGGCGACGGGGTTGTTGCTGGCGGTCGCGATCAGCAAGCTGCTGCCGGAGAAGTCCGAGGGGTCGGGACTCTCCTTGCGATCGCGCCACGCCAATGACCGCAAGCAATGAACGCTGACCGCGATTGCGAGGCGAAGGCCCGACCCCGATCGTGAGCGAATCGGGGTCAGGCCTTCGCCTCGATGTCGCGTTCAGCGAATCAGCTTCGTGCGGCGTCGTGACGCGACATCGAGGAGAGGCCAGACCCCTTCGGCGAGAGCCCGGCGCGCCCGCTACGTTGCGGCAAGCGCCGGCGTCGCGCTTCGAACCTTCGGCAACGCCAACGCGATCGCCCCCGCGCCCAACCCCACCGCCAGCGACCCCACGTACATCCACGTGTACGCATGGAAGTGGTCGTAGATCCACCCGCCCAACGCCGGCCCGAGCGCCATGCCCAGCCCGGACAGCAATGTCATCGCGCCCAGTACGCTGCCCATGATCTGCGGCGCGAAGTAGTCGCGCGCGAGCGCCGAGTAGAGCGGCATCACGCCGCCGTAGGCCATGCCGAACACGAAGGCCACGGCGTAGAAATCGCCGAGGCCCGTCGCGAAGATGTACGCGCCGGCGGCCAGCGCCTGCACCACGAGCCCCGCGACGATCATGCGCTTGACGCCCACGCGGTCGCCGAGCACCCCGAACAGCAGCCGGCCCACGAGCCCCGCGAAGCCCTCGACGCTGTAGATCGTGACCGCCGTCATCGGCGGCAGCCCGCAGCCGATCGCGTAGCTGATCGTGTGGAAGATCGGCCCCGCGTGCGTGGCGCAGCACGCGAAGAACGTGAGCGACAGCACGATGAACGGACGCGAGCGCAGCGCCTGGCGCACTGCCGCCTTCAACTCGGCGCCGCCCACGCCGCCGCTGGCCGTGGCGGCGGGCATGTGGTGGGGGCGGCGGATCATCAACGCGGCCGGCACCAGCAACAGCACCACGGCCACCGCGAGGATCAGCTCCGACGTGCGCCAGCCGACCATCACGACCAGCCGCGCCGCGACGGGCGACACCGTCATCGGCGCGACGCCGATGCCCGACGACACCAGCGACACCGCCAGCGCGCGATGCCTGTCGAACCACAGCACGACGGTCGACATCAGCGGCACCATCAGGCTGCCCGCCGCCACGCCGATGAGCAGGCCGTAGACCGCCTGGAACTGCAGCAGCGACGTGACGCGGCTGGCGAGCGCGAGCCCCGCGCCCATCAGCAGCACGCCGGCCAGCAGGATCATGCGCGGCCCGTGGCGGTCGCTGAGGCCGCCCCACACGGCCGAACTCAGCCCCATCGTGAGGAAGTTGAGCGTCATCGCGAAGCCGATGCCGCCGCGCGACCAGCCGGTGTCGGCCGAGATCGGCGCGAGGAACACGGGCAGCGCGAGCAGCGCGCCCATGGCCATCCACGTGATCAGCGCGCCGGCGCCGACCACGACCCATCCGGACTTCGAAGCCGTCATGTCGGGATCCTCCTGTTCAAGGACGACGAACGAGCCCTCCCGAAATCGACAACACGCCGCTCATTCGGCCCAGTCGCCGTCCACCTGCACGATGCGGCACTCGCTGGCGTACGCGTCGCGCGCCTTGTCGCAGCGCGCCAGCGCCTCGGCCTTCGCGGACTCCGCGGTGCCCATGTCGGCGGCCCAGCCCGACGGCCCGCTCTCGGAGCTCGCGAACGCCTTGTGGCTGCGCGCGGGCCATCGGCGAGCGCGCGTCGGACCGGCTCGCGCTCGAAGCCGGGAAGGAGCTGGCCCTCGAAGACGAGATCGACGCGGACGTCGTCCTGGACATTGGCAGTCATGGCGGTGGAGAGGTGGGCGACGCGGGAATTGTCCACGGCCGAGCAGCCGCGCGCCACCGGGCAAGCGTGTCCGTGACCGAGGGATTTCGACGCCCGCTTTCGATAGCCCATTGACGGGTTCATGCGGCAGGCGTCCGACGAGGCGCGATGTCCCGAATCGTCCGCATCGTGGCCGCCCGTGGCCTCGCGTCGAGCCCGCGAACTGCCAGACTGCGGGCATCCACCCGAGGAACGACCATGCTCCTGCTCAAGCCTGGCTGCGAATGCTGCGACATCGACCTGCCCGCCGACTCCCCGCGCGCGCGCATCTGCTCGTTCGAATGCACGTTCTGCGCGGACTGCGCGGATCGGCTCTCGGCGCGCTGCCCCAATTGCGGCGGCGAACTCGTGCGGCGTCCGGCGCGGCCGGCCGCGAAGCTCGCCGCGAACCCGGCGTCGGCCACGCGCGTGCACAAGCCGGCCGGCTGCGAGGCGGTGCTCGCGAAGCTCGCGTGACGCTGCGTCAGCGAAGGCGCTTGAAGTCGGGCGCCGGGCAGTCGCTGCCGAAATGGCTGGCCCACGGGAACGCGGCACCGGTCTTCACGTAGCGCTTGTACAAGGCGCGCGAAACGTCGGGCTGCCTGTCGCGCGTCCAGTCCGCGGCGCGGCACAGCACCGCGGCGTAGGCCTGCGACTTCGGCGGCAGGTCGTCGGCGGCCTGCGCGGCGAGCAGCGCGGCCTGGCCGCGGTAGTGGAAGCGGCCGTCGGGCTGCACCACGGATTGCTTGTAGCGCGCCACTTCCTCGGCGGTGGTGAACGGGCCGGCGACCGGCGGCTGCTCGCCGAACTGGAACTCGCCCTCGGCCGCGACGTCGTCGGGTCCGAGCTCGTAGCCGAACAGCTCGAGGCCGTGTTCGCGCACGAGTTGCGCGGTGGCCAGGCGCGTGGTGGCGCGCTGCAGCGGCGTCGACGCGGCCTGCGTGGCCTGCAGGTCCTTCTTGTAGGCGACGGCCAGCGCGCGCACGTTGCCGAATTCGAGGCACTTGCACGGCGCGTGGAAGTAGGCGATGGCCTCGTCGACGCGGCCGTCGCGCATGAGCCGGCGCGCGAGCAGGTCGCGCAGGCGCGGGCCGGCGTCGTCGACGTGGTTCATGAATTCGTCGCCCTGCGTGTCGTGCTCGGGATCGGGCTTGCGCGTCTTGCGCGGCGTCGCGTGCGCGTCGACGAACGCCTTGAGCTCATTGGTGGTGACGGCGCGTTCGGCCACGTAGGCGAGGTCGAGCCAGTAGCGGTCGCCCACGTTCCACCAGAGTTCGAGCGACGGCAGGAACTCGCCGCGCGCCAGCTGGATGGTGCCGGCTTCGGCCTGCAGGCGGGCGCCGTCGAGTTGCGCGGTGTCGGCGTCGTGCGACGCGGCGATGGCCTCGACGGCTTCGGCGTAGCTCGCCGCGGCCTCGTCGTCGTGGCCGGCGCGCAGCGCGAGCTTGGCCTGGATCCACGAGGCCAGTGGGCTGTGCGATTGCGCGGCGAAGCGCGCGGCGAGCGGGTAGCGGCCGCCGCGATACGCGAGCGCCGCCAGGCGATCGGCGTCCTGCAACGGCCCGTGCTTCGAGCCTTCGGCGGCGACGGCGTCCAGCAGGGCGTTCATGCGTGCGCGCGGCGATCCGGGCACCGGCGCCGGTGCCGAGGCGGGCGCGGACGCGCCGTCCGCAGACGATGCGGTGTCGTCGTAGAAGTCGTCGAACGACAGCGCGTAGGTCACCACCAGCCGTCGCAGGTCGGGGTCGGTGATGGCCTGCTTCAGCCGCGCGCTGTCGGCGTACAGCATGCCGGCGACCTGCCGGAGCGACTGCGCGCCGATGTCCGCGTCGTCGCCGCCGGACGCGGCCTGCTGCTCGTACAACGCCGCGGCCTGCGCCACGTGCTGGCGCTCCAGTTCAATGCGCGCCTCCTCGCCGAGGCTGGCGGTGGCGAGCCGCAACGGATCGCCGGCGCCTTGCGCGACGCGCTCGCGCGTGAGCTGGAATGCCGCAATGGCCGCGTCGCTCTGGCCCAGCGCGCGCTGCACGCGGCCGAGGCTGAACGCGGCCCAGGCGGCGCGCGGGCGGGCGGTCTTCGGGTCGAGCTTGAGCACGGCCTCGAAGCGCGCTGCCGCATGGCGCAGTTGCTCGGCATTCTTGTCGCTCACCGTGTCGCATGGCGCGACGTCGTTCGGCTGGCTCGCGGCGGACGCGGGTGCCGGTGGTGCGGCCGGTGCGTCGGCCGTGTCGTCGTTGTTGCAGCTGAAGGGCATGCCGGCCTGGAAGTCGACGGCCGCCGCCGCGTAGAGCCGGTAGGCCGGCGGCAGGGCGGCGCCGATGGCGTACGCGGCGTCGCCCGTGGCCTCGCTGCGCATCGTGGCAATGAGCGCGGACTGCGACGTCGTCAGGCCTTCGAGGCGCGCCATCGCACGGTCGCGATCGTCGGGCGCGCTGGCCGCAGCCAACGCCGTCGATGCCCCGCGCGCGGGCGGGCGCGCCGCGGGCGCGAGCGGCGCGTGCATGTGGCGCGCGGCGTGGTTGAAGTCGTAGCCCATGGGCACCGTGAGGTTGCCCTTGCGTTCGGTGAGCAACTGCTCGAACTCGGGCCCGCAGGCGAGCGCGGCGAGGCTGGCGAGCAGGGCGGCGGCGATGAGGCAATGGCGTGTGCGCATGGGTCGGTCTACAGCGAGGGTGGGTGGTCGCAGCGCGCCCAGCCGATGACGCGGCTGGCGTGCGGTGCGAGCAGGCGGGCGTCGGGCGCTTCGAGCGCGCGCGTGTCCGAAGCGAGGGCGAGTCGATAGCCGTTGGCGCCGTCGGCCTGCGCGCAGCCGGCCGGCAGGGCGACGTGGGTGGGCGCGTCGGCGTCCACCTCGCCGCGATTGACGAGCACCACGTCGTACAGCGATGCGGACTCGGCGCGACGCCAGTCGACGCTGGCCGTGGCGGTCAGCGGCTGGCCCTGCACGACGGCGCGCCACGTGGCGAGGCGCCACGCGCGGCTGTCGTCGGCGGTGGGCAGCCTGAACCACGCCCAGCCCGTGAAGTGCGTGGGCGGTCGGGCTTGCACGCGCGCGACGAAGCCGGCCACCGCGAGCGGCGAGACGCTCAGTTCACGGCGCTCGGCGGCGTCGTGCAGCGTGCGCGTCTCGCTCTCGATGTCGGACAGCTTGCCGTCGGCATCGAATCCGACGCGCGTGCCGTAGGTGGGCAGCGCGACGCGGAACGGCCGGCTCATGCGGCGCGCGTAGTCGCTCGTCCAGCGCAGCGCGATCGCGGGATCGAAGAGGCCTTCGCGCGGCTGTCGCACAGCGTGCACCTGCAGCGTGGACTCGTCGGCCTGCGCGAGCACCTGCTCCAGCGCGGGCGACGCGAGCCACGCGGGCAGCGCGGTGATGGACAGCGGCGTGTCGGCGCCGAGCGCGCGGTGCAGGTCGGCCAGCCACGCGGCGTACGCGGGCAGGCGCGCGGTGGCGCAGTCGTGGTCGATCTCGATGCCCGCGGCCGCGAGCCCGCGCGCCTGCCAGCGCGCGCGCAACGCGACGATCTCGCGCACCAGCGCCGCGCCGTCGAGGCCGGCGAGCTGGCCGTCGATGCGCACCACCAGCACGACGGGGCGATGCGTGGCGGCGAGCGCGTCGGCGTCGATCGCGACGGACGTCAGCGTGCCTTGCGGCGTGGCCTCGGCCGCGAGCACGCGCCACGCGTGCGCGAGATCGGCGGCCTGCGTCAACGCGTCGTGCAGCGCGGGGTGCCACGCGCGCTGCCACACATAGACGTCGTGGGTCACGGGCGCCGGCGCGCGGCCGCAGGCGCACAGCATTGCGACGGCGAGGGCCATCGCGAATCGCTGGAGGATCAGAGTGGTGGAAGAGGCCGGCGTCATGGGGGCCGCGGCGCGAGGATGCGCCGCGAGGCCCGGATGTTCGCAGAACGGCATCGCTGCGGCGTGAGTCTTTCCTCACGCTCGCGCGAGCGTTCGCGCCGACCGTCGCGAGATCAGAAGAACAGGATCGCGCCGGCCGCCACGCCGTCCAGCTTCGCGGTGTCGCCCGCCACGTCCTTCGACTGCGTGTGGCTCAGCTCGGCCGTGAGCGTCAGGTTCTTGGTCAGGCCGAAGTACAGGCCGGCCGTGAGGTTGCTGTTGCTGTGCAGGTCGGTGCCCGTGCCGTCGCGCAGGCGGCTCTCGCCCCAGTTGACGCCCAGCTTCAACTTCGGCGTGGCCTGGTAGCTGCCCTGCACGAAGAGGTTGGTCTGGTTGCGCGGGCCCGAGTCGCCGTCCGACAGCACGCCCAGGCCCTTGCCCGTCTGCGCGTTGGCCAGCAGGCCGAAGCCGGCCACCGAGAAGCTGCCGCCCAGCTCGACGCCGTTCATCGTGAAGCCGTCGCTTTCCGGGCCTTCGAACTTCTGGCTCTTCACGCCCGCCCACACCTTGCCGCCGTCGAACGCAAACGAGGCCGCGGCCTGCAACTGCGGCGAGGTGTGCGCGGTGTAGACGTTGCCGCTGGTGTCGACCGGGCTCACGAGCGCCACGGTGCCGGAGAAGCCGGACATCGTCGGCGTGGTGTAGCTGGCCTGGCCATACGTGCCGAGGTAGGTGTAGCCGGCGCCGATGTGGCCCAGCGTGACGCGGTTGCGCTGCGTGGCCGCGACCGGCGCGCCGGCGCCGAACAGCGTCATGTCGTTCAGGATGGCGGGCTGGCCGAAGATGCCGTAGTCGCGGCCCAGCTTCACGGTGCCCGCGTCCTTGGTGCCGAACGTGAGGAAGGCCTGGCGGACGTCGACGTTGCTGTTGTTGCCGATGGCGTCGTCCGACGCGGTGGCCGCGCCGATCATCAGCGTCGCGCCGATGTCCACGCCGTCCTGCTGGCCCTTCACGCTGGTCACGAGCGCATTGGGCAGCAGGCCGTTGCCGATCACGGTGCGGCCGTCCTGCCCGCCGCAACCCAGCGCCTGCGAGGCCAGCGCGAGGCCGCCCACGGCCTGCGAGCCGCTGCAGTGCGTGCGCGTGTAGAAGGCGTTGATGATGCCGCCGACCGAGAGGTCCCAGTCGCCGGCCTTGAAGTCGGCGGCGCTCGCCTGCGTGGCGGCGAGGGCGCCCAGCGTGGCGACGATGGCGGCGTGTCGAAGGGTGGTCATGAAAGCTGTCTCCTGGAATGTTGGTGTGTCCCGGGCCCGGGATTGCGTTGAAGCCCGGGGCCAATTCGCAACTCACATGCCAGTGCCAGGAGGGAGCGTTCCAGCCGAACAGGTGTCTTGAGCCGACACGTTCCGTGTGCCGAACCGCAGCGTCGTGGCGCGCCGTCGCAGGGATTGCGCGCGGTACGTGTGCCACGCGGTGTCGCGCGGCTGCTCCATCGTCGACTCAGGGAAACTCCGCGCCACTGTCGCGGCGCGGAGCATCTTCAGGACGCATCGGCCGCGCCGAAGCGCCACGTCACGCCCACCCACGCGCCGCGCGGCGCGCCGGCCACGCGGAACTGCTCGCTGCGCCAGGTGGCGCCGCTCGCGTCGAACGTGCGGCCCGGGCCGGTGAACACGTTCTGGCCCAGCGTGCCGAAGCTGGAGCTGCGGCGGTCGAACAGGTTGTCGACGTTGGCGAAGGCTTCCCAGCCGGCGCCCAGCGACATGTGCGCATCGAGGTTGACGAGCGTGAAGCCCGGCACGCGGCCGTTGACGTCCGCGTTGTTCTCGTCGCCGCGCGCCCAGGTGCCGCTCTGCGACGTCGTCGTGATGCCCACCACCGCGCCCTTGCGGAACGCCCACTCCGCGCGCAGCTTGAACGTGTTGCGCGCGATGCCGGGCAGGTGGTCGCCGGCGCGCACCTGGATGTCGGCGCAGTCGTCGCAACTGAGCGGCGCGGCCGTCGAGTTGTTCGGGCTGTTCAACACCAGCGGCGTGCGGAACGTGGCGTCGACGAGGCTGTAGCGCGCGGCCAGCGTGAGCGCGTCCACGTGCGCCTGCAGTCCCAGTTCGAAGCCTTGCCGGCGCGTGTCGCCCACGTTGCGGAAGTAGCCCGCGCTGGTGGCGCCGCCGCCGCTGCTGATGAACTGGATGTCGTCGCGCAACTCGGTGCGGAACACCGCGGCGCTCCATTCCCACGTGCCCGCGAACTGGCCGCGGCCGCCGAGTTCGACGGTGCGCGAGATCACCGGCTTCAGCGCGGGATCCGACGAGAACGCGTTGGGCAGCGAGCACGGCGCGGCCGGGTCGGCGCAGGTCAGCTCCACCGGCGTGGGCACGCGCATGCCCTCGTTGTAGCTGCCGTACAGCGTCACGTCGGGCGTCGGGTTGCTGGTGATGCCGACGGCCGGGTTGAGGCGCTTGAACGTGTGGTGGCCGTTCAGCGCGGTGCCCAGTTGGTCGGCGAGGTCGACGCGCGCCAGGTTGTAGCGGCCCGACACCACGAGGAACGTGCGCGCGTCCAGGCCGAAGGTGTCGGTCGCGTAGACGCCGGCGTCGGCGGCGCGCGCGTGCAGCGAGGTGTCGAGCGAGATCGGCTGGTCGGACGTGGTGTCGCGCGAGTCGCCGGCCTCCTGGCTCGATTGCGTGAAGCGCGTGAAGCCGCTCTCCACGCTCGCGCCGAGGCCCAGGTGGTTGGCGTGGCCCACGAGCGCGGCCGTCGACGTGAGCTGCACCGACGCGCCGGTGCGCGACTGCGAGATGTCGTTGATCGCGTTGCCGGTGGGCTGGTTGCCGGGGCCGACGCTCTCGTCCGGATCGAAGTCGTCGTTCACGTTGCTGTTGAACACGTGCGTGCGCAGCGAGCGGTGGAACAGGTTGGCCTCGAGCAGCGTCGTCGGCGAGAAGCGGTGGCTCGCGTTGGCGTTGACGAAGGCCAGCTTGTTGGTCTGGAAGTCGGGCCACGAGTACGCCTGGCGAGCATCGGACAACCAACTGAGCGGCAGCGTCTGGTTGCCTTCGAGCCGCGTGTTCGCGATCGAGACGCTGAGGTCGGCGCGGTCCGCGCCGTCGCGCCAGCCCGCCTTGCCGAAGGCCTGCGCCACGCGGCTGGGGTCGTGCGTGGCCCAGCCGTCCTCGTGCAGCGCGTTGGCGGTGACGAACCAGGCGAGGTGCGCGTCGTGGCCGCCGGCCTCCATGTCGACGGCCTTGCGGCCCCACATGCCGCCGTAGGCACGCACCTGGCCGCCGTCCTCGTCGAAGCCGTCGCGGGTGCTCACGTTGAGCGCGCCGCCCAGCGTGTTGAGGCCGAACACCGGGTTCGAGCCGGGGATCACCGAGACCTTGGCGATGGCGCCGGACGGGATCAGGTCCCAGTTCACGGTGTCGCCGAACACCTCGTTCACGCGCACGCCGTCCACGAAGACCGACAGGCCTTGCGGCGTGCCGAGCGCGGGCGAGGCGGTGAAGCCGCGGAAGTTGACGTCGAGCTGGTACGGGTTGCCGGCGGTGTCGTTGACGTTGACGCTGCCCACGCCCTGGTCGAGCGCCTGCGCCAGCGTGGCCGCGCGCGGCGCGCCGGTGGCGCCGCCGCGCAGAGTCTGCACGTTGGCCGGCACCTGGTCGAGCGGCGTGCCGTCGCCGGGCAGCACGGTGGTGCCGACGACGATGACCGACTGCAACGCGGCCGTCTTCGTGGCGGCGTCGTCCGCCCGGGCATGGGCGTGCGCGAGCGCGAGCGGCAGCGCGAGCAGCCGCAGCGAGGCGCGCGGCCTCATGGCTTCTTCGCGAACGCGCTGCACCAGCCGTTCGCGGCGACCTGCTTGCGGCCGAACATGGCGCAGCCGCCCCACGCGTCAGCCGGCGTGGCCTGCCAGAACTGGCACTCCACGCAGCGCTGCTGCGGCGTGTGCGCGGGGTACTTCTTCTGGTCGGTGAGCTTGGTGTCGTGGTGGTAGCCGAGCGCGACGGCGGTCTCGTCGGTCTCCTCGACATGGGTGGCGGCGATCGCGGAATTCGCGAGGCCCGCGAGCGCGCAGCCGCCCGCGATCGAGCGCGCGAAGAAGACGCGCCGGGTGGTGTGGTTCATGGATGTCTCCGTGCGGGCCGTCCGCGCGCGTGACGCGCGGGACGGCCTCCGTCTCAGTGATGGCGTGTCAGTTCGCAGCGACCTGCTTGGCCGCGGGCGCGCCGGCCTTCGGGATCTTGAAGACCCACACCATGCCGCCTTGCTCCAGCATGTTGACCTTCTTGGCCACCTCGCCGCCCCACAGCGGCACGGCGCCGCCCCAGCCGGAGACGACAGCCACGAACTGCTCGCCGCCTTGCTCCCACGTGATCGGCGGGGCGACGACGCCGGAGCCGGTCTGGAAGGTCCACAGCACCTTGCCCGTCTTCGCGTCGGCCGCTTTCAGATACCCTTCCGGGGTACCCCAGAACACGAGGTTGCCGCCGGTGGTGAGCACGCCGCCCCACAGCGGCGCGGTGTCCTTCACTTCCCAGACGATCTTGCCGGTCTTCGGGTCGATCGCGCGCAGCGCGCCGATGTAGTCGTCGTTGATCGTCTTGATGGTGAAGCCCGCGCCGAGGTAGGCCGCGCCCTTCTTGTAGGCGACCGGCTCGTTCCAGATCTCCATGCCCCATTCGTTGGCCGGCACGTAGAACAGCTTGGTGTCGGGGCTGTAGGCCATCGGCATCTGGTTCTTGCCGCCGAGGAAGCTGGGCGCGTTGAAGATCGACTTGCCCTTCTTGCCGTCCTGGCTCGCCGTCGGGTCGCCCGGGCGGCTGTCCTCGTTGTAGTTCGGGCGGCCCGTCTTCAGGTCGATGCTGCTGGCCCAGGTGATCTTCTTGACGAACGGGAAGGCGTTGAGCAGCTTGCCGTCGTTGGCGTCGATCACGTAGAAGAAGCCGTTGCGGTCGGCCTTGCCGCCGACGCGCCGGCCGTCGAGGTCGAAGGTGACGAACTCGTTGACGCCGTCGAAGTCCCAGCCGTCGTTGGGCGTGGTCTGGTAGTGCCACTTGATCTGGCCGGTCTTCACGTCGATGCCCAGCGTGGACGCGGAGAACAGGTTGTCGCCGGGACGCATGTGGCTGTTCCACGGCGACGGGTTGCCGGTGCCGAAGTAGGCGAGGCCGGTCTTGGCGTCGTAGGTGCCGCCCAACCACGTAGCCGCGCCGCCGGTCTTCCACAGGTCGCCCGGCCAGGTCTGGCCGGCGACGCCGCTGACGCCGTTCTCGTGCTTCGTGCCGTCCGGGTCGTAGGTGTAGCCCATGTGGCCTTCCACCGTCGGGCGCGACCACACCAGCTTGCCGGTGCGCGGGTCGCGCGCCTCGACGCGGCCCACCACGCCGAACTCGCCGCCGGAAACACCGGTGAGCAGCAAGCCCTGCGCGATCAGCGGCGCGGCCGAGGCCGAATACCCCGCCTGGTAGTCGTCGATCTTCGTCTTCCACACGATGTCGCCGGTGGCCTGGTCGAGCGCGACCAGTTGCGCGTCGAGCGTGGCGAAGATGACGAGGTTGTCGAACAGCGCGGCGCCGCGGTTGACCACGTCGCAGCACGGCATGATCCCTTCGGGCAGGCGATGCTCGTACTTCCACAGCTTCTTGCCGGTGGGGGCGTCGAGCGCGAAGATGCGCGAGTACGACGCCGTCACGAACATGCGGCCGTTGTAGATCACCGGCTGCGATTCCTGGCCGCGCTGCTTCTCGCCGCCGAACGAGAACGCCCACACGGGGGTCAGTCGCGAGACGGTGCTCGCGTTCACCTGCTTGAGCGGCGAGTAGCGCTGGCCTTGCGTGTTCACGCCCCAGGTCAGCACGTTGCCGGTGGTGGTGGCCTCGGCCTGGATCATCTGGTCGGTGACGCCGGCGGCGCCGGCAGCGCCGTCGATCGCGGCCAAGCCGGCGGCGATCATCAGCGGCAAGAGTTTCGAAGTCATGTTGTCTCCTCGTTGGGGTTCGGGGCGACGAGCCGCGCACCGCGAGGTCGTCCGACGAGAAGAGCGCAATGTCCGTGCCACGCGGGCGGCGGCCTCGCGAGGGCGTTCAGGCGTCGTCGCGTTGCGGGTTTCCCCCTTCGAAAACGAGGCCGAGTGCTACAGGTTCGAACACGTGCCGCGCGCGCGTGACAGCGCGCAGCAGCTCAGGCGTGGCCCAGCGCGAGGCCCGGCGTCGCGGCCCAGCGGCCCGACTTGTCGATCCACAGCGCATCGACGCCCCACGCGCGCGCCACCGCGGCCGCGCGCGCGGGGCCGGCGATGAAGAACATCTTGGTCAGCGCGTCGGCCAGCGCGCCGGTGGGCGCGGCCACGGTCACGCCCGCGATGTCGGGCGGCGACCAGCCGGTGTGCGGGTCGAAGATGTGGTGGTGACGATGGTCGGCCGAGAAGGTCGTCTGGTCGTCGCCGGACGTGGCCACGCAGCGGCCGTCGGCGAACAGGCGGGCCACGAGCCGGCCGTCCATGCGCGGGTCGGCGATGCCCAGCGTCCAGCGCTCGCCGTTCGGGTTGCGGCCCGTCATCGCATACTCGCCGGCGTCGACGAGCGCGTGGCGGATGCCGTGGCGCTGCAGCACGGCGCGCACGCGGTCGGCGGCGTAGCCTTGCGCGATGCCGTTGAGCGTGACGCCCATGCCGGTTGCCGCGAGGCGCGCGACGCCGTCATGCGTCAGCCGCAGCCCGCGCCAGTCGACGAGCGCGCGCGCCGCGGCCACTTCGTCGCGCGTCGGCAAGCGGCCTTGCGACTGCGCGCCCGCGAACGCGAGCCACAGCGGCTGCACGGTGGGATCGAACGCGCCGTCGCTGCGGCGCGCGATGTCGAGCGCGAGGGCCAGCAGCTCGCGCAGTTCGGCCGGTGGCGCGTCGAGGCGGCCGTCGCGGTTGAGGCGCGACAGCGCGCTGTCGGCGCGGTACAGGCTCATCTGCTGCTCGATGCGCTGCAGCGCGGCGACGGCGTCGTCGAGCGCAGCGGTCAACTTGGCCTCGTCTTCGTGGCCTGCTTCGAGCGACAGCGTCGTGCCGAAGCCGACGAGCTCGCGACGTTGCCAGCGCAACGTCGGCGTCGCAGCGAGCGCGCCGCCGAACGATGCGAGCGCGCCGACACCCAGCGCCAGCCGCAGGACTTGTCGGCGCGTCATGGGAGGCGATCCGTCGCCGGCAGCGGCTGGATGCGGATCGTGCGATGGCGTTTCGCCTGGATCAGCGGCGCGCAGCGCTCGTCGCTGTCGTGGATGACCACGCAGTCCAGGCACTGGAAGCAGTCTTCGTAGACGACCTGGCCGTCGGGCTCGATCGCCTCGTAGTCGCAGCGATGGCGGCAGGTCTGGCACGGCGTGCCGCACTCGGCGCGGCGCGCGATCCAGTCGAAGCGCCGCAGCTTGCCGAGGATCGCCAGCCCCGCGCCCAGCGGGCACAGGTAGCGGCAGAAGCCCTTGAACACGAACGCCGACGACAGCACCAGTGCCGCGGCCCACGCCACGAAGGGCCACGAACGCACGAAGACCAGCGTGATCGCCGTCTTGAACGGCTCGATCTCGACGGCACGATCCGTCCACGGGCTCGCCGCCGCGCCGAAGGCCGCGAGGCCGACGATGCCGGCGAGCGCGACGTACTTGATGCGCTTGAGCCGCGCGTCCAGCGCCGCGCGCACGCGCAGTGGCTTGATGCGCACGAGCTTCGCGAGCTGGCTCACGAGCTCCTGCAGCGCGCCGAACGGACACAGCCAGCCGCAGAACGTGCCGCGTCCCCACGCGACGAGCGAGACCGCGACGAAGGCCCACAGCAGCACCGTCATCGGGTCGTACAGGAAGAAGCCCAGCCCGCGGCCAGCCACCAGCGCCTGCACGAACGCGGTGATGTTGACGATGGACAGCTGCCCCTGCGCATACCACCCGATGAACACCAGCGTGAACACGAGGTAGCCCTTGCGAAAGCGCGCGAGGCGGCGGGCATCGGCTGCGATCCAGCGCGGTCGCGCGAGCACCACCGCGAGCACGGCGAGGCCCACGCCGGTGATGGCGAGATCCCACGCGCGCGACCGCCAGATGCCTTCCCACGACTTGTTGTCGGCATGCGGCAGCACGACGAGCTCGGACGGCAGCGTCACGCTCAGCGCGAAGTCGCGCGCGATGCGCTCGGGGTAGACGATGCCCTTGCTGCGCACCACGTGCAGCGCCACGTCCAGCGGCTGCGCGGGATCGAGCCCGGCCGGGCCGATCACGCGGAACACCTTCGCGTCGGCGCCGCGCAGGTCGGGCGGCAGCACGAGCGGGTCGTCGAGGTCGAGGTCGCGCATCTCGATCGGCAGCTGGCCCTGGTGCAGCGTGATGCGGTCGGGGATCGCGCCGCGGACGAAGTCGTCGCCGACGAAGGTCCACGGGCCGCGCGAGATTGCGAGCAGCGCGTGGTCGCCCTCGTCGAGGCGACTCTGCAGGTGCGCCCAGCCGGCCTCGCCGAGCAGGTTGCGGCCGGTGATCGGCGTCGAGAGGTACGCGACCCACAGCTCGGCGAAGGCGTCGTCGCCGCCGCCCGCGCCCTCGAGCGGCTCGACGCCCGTGCCCGCGAACGCGCGCGCCGCCTGCGCACGCGTGACGCGCAGGTGCGCGACCAGGCCCGCGCGCGCGAGGGCGTTCCAGTCGAGGGCGCGGTACGTGTCCTGGCGCACGCGCGCGAGCAGCTCGGGGTCGCGCGCGCCGGCGAAGCCCAGCTTGGCGCGCGCCACGCGCAACGAGGCCGCGAGCAGGGTCTGGTTGACGATGCGCACCGACGCCGTCGCCTTGGCCACGCCGTCGATGTACACGTTGGCGCTGCCGCGCTGTTCGCCGCGGTTGCTGTTGGAGCCGATCTTGATGTTCTGCCGCAGCGACAGCCCGCGGTACTGCTCGACGAAGCGCATCAGCGGCGCCGGGCCGAGCCCGTCGACGAACACCGGCTCGTGCTGCGACAGCACCTGCACGTCCATGAACGTGCCCTTGGCGTCGAGCGCCACCAGAAGGTCGGGCGGCGTGCCCGAGAAGCCCGGGATCGGCGCGAGATCCACCGACTCGTACACGTAGCCCACCAGCGGCACCGCGGTGCCGTCCTGGCGGAACAGCGGCCACACGGGCAGCTGCGCGTCGCGCTCGCCGACGATCAGCGGCGACGGGAAGCGCTGTTGCAGATCGGTCTTGGTGAGCGTGCCGGCCTCGCACGCGGACGTGCATGCGAACGCGAGCGCGAGGGCGAATCGCCTAGTCGTCGACCAGCACGGCATTGGGCACCTGGCCGACGGCGATGGTCTTGAGCGGTTGCGCGGTGCGCGTGTCGATGGCGGAGACGTCGTTCGACAGCCCGCCCGCGACGAACAGGCGCGCGCCGTCGGAGGACAACGCGAGCGCCCACGTGCGCTTGCCCACCGGCACCAGCGCGCGCACCTGGCGCGTGGCGACGTCGACGAAAGCGACGCGGTTCGCGCGACCCAGCGCGACGTACATCGTGCGGCCGTCCGGCGCGAGCACCATACCCACTGGGGTAATGCCATCGGCGGCGAGGGCGTCGACCGCGAACGGCAGCGTCGCGATCACCTCCAGCGTGGACGTGTCGATCACGCTGACCGCCGCGCTCTTCTCGTTGGTGACCCACAGCTCCTTGCCGCCCGCGGCCACCGCGAGGCGGCGCGGGCGCTTGCCCACGGGAACGGTCTTGACGATCTTCTTCGTCGCCGTGTCGATGGCGTAGACCACGCCGGCGACTTCGGACGTCACGTACACGCGCGCGCCGTCGGCCGACAGCAGTACGCCCTCGGGCTCGGGCCCCAGCGCGACGCGGCCGACCTCCTTCTTCGCGACGAGGTCGACGATGGACAGCGCGCCGTCGTCCTCGGCGGACACGTACGCGAGCCGCCCGTCCGCCGACAGGTCGAGCGCCTCCGGATCGTGGCCCAGCGGGCTCGAGTCGACGACCTTGCGCGTGGCGAGGTCGACGGTGTCGGCCTGGCCCGCGTCGCCGCAGGCCACCAGCAGCCGCGTGCCGCCCGGCAGCTTCTGCAGGTGGCGCGGCCGCGCGCAGGTGGCGATGCTGCCGGTGACGGCGAGCGTCTTCGCATCGATCAGCGTGAGCGTGTCGTCCTTCTCGTTGGCGACGTAGACGAGGCCCGTCGCGGCGTCGGCGAGCGAGGCGACGAGCAGGGTCGTGGCGGCGAATGCAATGCGGAGCAGCGTCATGGGGTCACGGTGTCGAGAGCCGGCGACAACGCCAGCGAAGCGGCATCGCCGCGGAAGACGAGCCCGGCACCGTGCGCGGCGCCCGGCACGAAACGCAACGGCGCCTCGGGCGCGTGCGCTCGCGCGCGGGCCTGCGCGGCGGCGTCGTCCAGCATCGCGTCGACGCGCTCGCGATGCGGACTCTTGCGGCACACCGGGTCCGTGGCCGCGGCGTCGCCGGCGAGCAGGAAGGCCTGGCAGCGGCAGCCGCCATGGTCCTTGTCGCGCTCGTCGCAGGTGCCGCAGGTGTCGTTCATCCAGCCCGTGCCGCGGTACGCGTTGAAGGCGTGGCTGTCGAACCAGGCGGTACGGACGGGGGTATCGCGGAGATTCGGAAAGTCGAGGCCCGGCAGCATGCGCGCGCTGTGGCAGGGCAGGGCGGTGCCGTCGGGCGCGACCACGAGGAACACGGCGCCCCAGCCGGCCATGCAGGGCTTGGGCTGAGCGTCGGCGTAGTCGGGCGACACCCACAGCACCTTCATCGGGTTGCCCGTCGACTTCAGCCGCTCGCGATGCGCCACGACAATGGCCTCGGCGTCGCGCAGCTCGTCGACGGTGGGCATCAGCGCCGCGCGGTTGTGCCAGGCCCAGCCGTAATACTGCGTGTTGGCCAGCTCGAGGAAGTCGGCGCCCATGCGCTCGGCCATGTCCACGATGCGGCCCACGTGCGGCAGGTTGAAGCGGTGCATCACGCAGTTGAGCACCATCGGATAGCCCGCGTCCTTGATGATCGCGGCCACGCGCGACTTCATGTCGAACGTGCGCGTGGAGCTGATGAAGTCGTTCAGCTCGCGCGTGGAATCCTGGAACGACAGCTGCACGTGGTCGAGGCCGGCGTCGCGCAGCGCGCGGGCGCGCGCGGCCGTGAGGCCCACGCCCGAGGTGATGAGGTTGGTGTAGAAGCCGAGCTTGCGCGCGTGCGCCACCAGCTCTTCGAGGTCGTCGCGCAGCAGCGGCTCGCCGCCGGAGAATCCCAGCTGCACCGCGCCGAGCGCGCGCGCCTCGGCGAGCACGCGTTTCCACGTCGCCGTGTCGAGCTCGTGGCCGTGGCGCGCGTAGTCGATCGGGTTGGAGCAGAACACGCAGTGCAGCGGGCAGCGGTACGTGAGCTCGGCGAGCAGCCAGAACGGCGGGCGCGCGGCGGGGGTCACGGCCGCTCCTCGGCGTCGAGCCAACCGCGTTCGCTCGCCTGCGCGAGGAAGGTCTCGACGTCGCGCGCGAGGCCCGTGCGGTCGAACGCGCGCTCGAGGTCGGCCACGATCTCGTCGACCGCGCGGCGGCCGTCGCAGCGACGCAGGATCTCGGCGGCCGGCGTGTTGAGCTTGACCATGCCTTCGGGGTACAGCAGCACCCAGGCGTCCTGCGCGGGCTCGAACTGCAGGCGGTACATCGCGGCCACCGCGGGCCGTCCGGGCGTGGCGATCATGGGCGCAGCTCCTTGGCGAGGTGGTCGGGATAGGCCAGCGCGATCGCATCGAGCATGGCCCACAGGATGTCCAGCTTGAAGTCGAGGATCGCGAGCGCGCGCTCCTGGCGTTCGCGCGTGACGCACCAGCGGCGCGCCACCTCCAGGCCGTGCTCGACGTCGCGCCCGGCCAGCGTGATGCGATTGCGGAAATACGCGAGGCCCTCGGTCGCGATCCACGGGTACATCGACGGCCAGCCTGCGAGGCGGTCGGCGTGGATCTTCGGCGCGAAGAGTTCGGTGAGCGACGAGATGGCTGCCTCTTCCCACGGCGCGGTGCGCGCGAAGTTCACGTAGGCGTCGACGGCGAAACGCACGCCGGGCTGCACGTGGCGCAGCGATTCGATGTCCTTGCGCGGCAGGCCCGTGGCCGTGCCGAGGTGGCACCAGGCCTCGATGCCGCCGGCGTTCGCGCCGTGGTGGTCGCCGCGGCCGTCGTGGTCGAGGATGCGCTCGATCCAGCGCCGCCGCTCCGCGCGGTCGGTGCAGTTGGCGAGCACCGCGGCGTCCTTGCGCGGAATCTGCGACTGGTAGTAGAAGCGGTTGGCCACCCAGCCGCGCACCTGGAACGGCGCGAGCTCGCCGCGGTTCAGGCGCAGGTTGAACGGGTGGTGGATGTGGTAACGCGACTCGCGGGCGCGCAGCTGCGCCTCGAAGTCGTCGGCGCCCCACGGCGCGAGCGTGTCGGTCACAGCGAGATCTCCATGCCGTCGTGCGCCACCTCGATGCCCAGCGCGGCCAGCGTGCGGCGCGGCGCGCTGTCCTCGTCGAGGATCGGGTTGCTGTTGTTGATGTGGATGAGCACCTTGCGGCCCGGCGCGGCGTCGCAAAGCGCGTCGACCATGCCGGGCCGGCCTTCGAAGCCCTGCTGCGGCAGGTGGCCCATCGCGCGCGCGGGCTTGGTGCCGAGGCCCGCGTGCAGCATCTCGTCCTCCTGCCAGAACGTGCCGTCCACCAGCACGCAGTCGGCGGCGTTGAGCCACGCGAGTTCCTGCGCGCCCACGTCGGCGAGGCCCGGGCAATAGAACAGGCTGCTGCCGTCGGCCACGTTCTCGATGCGCAGGGCGATGTTGTCGCCGACGACCTGCTCGCGCCGATGCGGCGAGTACGGCGGCGCCTTGCCGGGAATGGCCAGCGCAGTGAAGCGCAGCTGCGGCACGGCCTCGATCTCGAACTCGCACGCGGTGCGGTCGCCGTCGACGCCGATCATGTGCCAGCGCGTGCCGCAGTAGTGCTGCAGCACGTTGATCAGCGGCAGGGCGCTGGTGAGGTCCTCGAACACGCAGCGCGTGGCCCAGAGGTCGATGCACGGGCCCTCGCGCAGGCCCAGCAGGCCGGTGACGTGGTCGACCTGCGCGTCCATCAGCACCACGGCCTTGATGGGCGTGTCGCGCAGGCCGTGGCGCGGGTGCAGCTGCGAGTGGCGGCGGAGCTGCTCGCCGATGTCGGGCGACGCGTTGAGCAGCACCCACGACTGCCCGTCGCCCGACACGGCGATCGAGCTCTGCGTGCGTTCGGTGGCGCGGATGCGGCCATGGCGCTGGCCGGCGCAGTTCGCGCAGTTGCAGTTCCACTGCGGGAAGCCGCCGCCGGCGCCGGAGCCCAGCACGAGGATTTTCATGATCGAGGACCTGAGGATGCGGGGGCGGCGCGGGTGCGGGCGCGACCTCGCGCCGCCGGGAGCGTTCAGCGCGAGGCGATGTACATCGTGATCTCGAAGCCGAAGCGCAGGTCTTCAAACGCGGGTTGCGTCCATTGCATGGAAAGTCTCCTGGAATGTGGACGCCGCCGGTTGGCGGTCGTCGTGTCCGCGTTCTCGAAGACGGACACGGGTTGCAATCCGCAAGTCGCGTGCCGTGGCGTCGTGGAGCGCGATTTCCAGGGTTGCTACCGACACGGACGCGTCTCGACGCGGCGCGGCGCGGGGGCGCCCGCGCGCGAAGGCGTCACGCGAGCGCGGGGTGTGCCAGATCGGGACAATGGCGTGGCTCGCGCGGCACAGGGTTGACCCGAGGTGCGTGGCCGGCGCGCTGGAGGCGCGATCGAGTTGGGCGATGATGCGGGCTGCATCCCGAGGAGCTCTCTTGAAAGCAGTCGCCCCCACCAGCAACGAACTGACCCTGCGCGGCGTCGTGCTCGGCTTCCTGATCACGCTGCTGTTCACCGCGGCCAACGTCTACTTCGGCCTCAAGGCGGGCCTGACGTTCGCGACGTCGATCCCGGCCGCGGTCATCTCGATGGCGCTGCTGCGCTACGCGAGCGGCGTGACCATCCAGGAGAACAACATCGTGCAGACCGTCGCCTCGGCGGCCGGCGCGATCTCGTCGATCATCTTCGTGCTGCCCGGCCTGGTGATGATCGGCTGGTGGAGCGGCTTCCCGTACTTCACGTGCGTGATCATCTGCGCGCTGGGCGGCGTGCTGGGCGTCACGTACTCGATCCCGCTCCGGCGCGCGCTGGTCACGACGTCCGACCTGCCGTACCCCGAAGGCGTGGCCTGCGCCGAGGTGCTCAAGGTGGGCGCCGAGAGCGAGAGCGCGGCCGAGAACCGCGCCGGCCTGCTGGCCATCGTGTGGGGCAGCGTCGCGTCGGCGGCGTTCCAGCTGGTGGTCGCGACGCAGGTGTTCGCGTCCGACGTGCTCGGCTATTTCCGCCTGAGCCGCAGCAGCAATGCGGCCACGGGTATGGACGTCGGCCTGTCGCTGGCGCTGGTGGCCGTGGGCCATCTCGTGGGCCTGTGGGTGGGCGTGGCGATGCTCGTGGGCTGGGCCGTGGCCTGGCTGGGCGGCGTGCCGTGGCTCACGAGCTTGCTGCCGTTCGACGCCGCCGCCGACGTGGCCGGCGTCGCGAACCACGTGTGGGCGAAGCAGGTGCGCTTCATCGGCGCCGGCGCCATCGCGGTGGCGGCGTTGTGGACGCTGGTCAAGCTGGTCAAGCCCGTCGGCAAGGGCCTGGCGTCGGCGATGGCCGCGGCGCGCGTGCGCAAGGCCGGCCAGGGCGCGACGCTGCCGCGCACCGAGCAGGACCTGCCGATCGGCTGGGTGGCCGGCGTGACGCTCGCCTGCCTGGTGCCGATCGGCTGGCTGCTGGCCGACATGAGCACGGGCGCGGGCCTGGGCTCGGCGACCGTCATCCTCGTGGTGGGCGGCATCGCGTTCATCGCGCTCATGAGCTTCTTCGTGGCGGCGGTGTGCGGCTACATGGCGGGCCTGATCGGCTCCAGCAACAGCCCGTTGTCGGGCGTGGGCATCATCGTCGTGATCAGCGCGGCGATGCTGGTGGCGCTGGCCGTCAAGCCGATGCTGCCGCCCAGCGCGGGCCCGGCGCTGGTGGCGTTCACGCTGTTCGTCACGTCGGTGGTGATCGCCGCGGCCACGGTGGCCAACGACAACCTGCAGGACCTGAAGACCGGCCAGCTGGTCGACGCCACGCCGTGGAAGCAGCAGGTGGCCCTGGCCATCGGCACCGTGGCCGGCGCGCTGGTGATCCCGCCGGTGCTCGACCTGCTGCAGAAGGCCTACGGCTTCGCCGGCGCGCCCGGCGTCACCTCGGCGAAGGCGCTGGCCGCGCCGCAGGCCGCGCTGATCTCGGCGCTCGCCAAGGGCGTGCTGGGCGGCGACCTCGACTGGAACCTGCTGGGCAAGGGCGCGCTGCTGGGCATCGTGGTGGTGATCGTCGACGAGGCGGTCAAGCGCCTGCGCAAGCCTGGCAGCCACGCGCAGCTGCCGCCGCTGGCGGTGGGCATGGGCATCTACCTGCCGATGTCGACGACGCTGACGGTGATCGTCGGCGCGCTCGTCGGCTGGTTCTGGGACCGCCGCGCGGACGCGTCGGCGCGGCCCGCCGCGCGCAAGCAACTGGGCGTGCTGCTCGCGAGCGGCATGATCGTCGGCGAGGGCCTGTTCGGCGTGGCCATCGCGGCGCTGACGGTGTTCAGCGGCAACGACGCGCCGCTCGCGCTGGTGGGCGCCGACTTCGCGGACAAGGCGATGTGGATCGGCGGCATCGGCTTCGTCGTGGCCATCGGCGCGTTGTACCGCTGGCTGGCGCGGATGAGCGATCGCGTCGCGGCCTGACGCGGGTGTCATCGTTCGGCGCCAGAATCGATCATCCATCCCGAGGAGAAGCCGACATGGCTGACAAGAACGCGACCGGCCTGCCGGACCAGCTCAAGACCCGCATGGAAAGCCTGTCCGGCATGAGCCTGGACCACGTGAAGGTGCACTACAACTCGTCGAGGCCGGCCGCGCTCAATGCGCACGCCTACGCGCAGGGCTCGGACATCCACGTCGCTCCCGGCCAGCAGCACCTGCTGGCGCACGAAGCCTGGCACATGGTGCAGCAGCGCGATGGCCGCGTGGGCGACAACGTGCGCTCGCACATCGGGCTGTCGAAGGACGAGCGCCGGCGGGCGCTCGATGCCCACATGCTGTCGATGCGCACGCCGGTGCAGGTCTGAGCGGCGCGTGACGCCGTCGCTCAGCGCGCCCAGCGCAGCTTGCGATAGATCGTGTTGCGGCTGATGCCCAGCGCCTTCGAGGCCTCGGAGATGTTGCCGCCCGCGGCGTCGAGCGCGGCCTGGATCAGCGCGATCTCGGATTCGCCCAGCGTCTTCGCGGGAGCCGACGGCGCGGGCGCGGCGATGGGCTCGACGGGCGCCATCGCGGCAGCCGCGGGAAGAGGCATCGCCGGCGCGGGAACCGGGATCGACGGCGCGGAGGTGGGCTGGCGCCGCACGTCCTCGAGGAAGTCTTCCGACAGGTGTTCCTCGGTGATCTGCGCGTCCGTGCCCGCCATCACCACCGCCGTGCGCAGCACGTTGGCCAGCTGGCGGATGTTGCCGGGCCAGGCGTAGCGTTCGAACAGGCCCATCACCGACGAGCTGATCTCGGGCGGCGCGTCGGGCGCCTCGGCCAGCACGATGCGGCGCGCCACGGTGCGCAGGTCGCTGCGGTCGCGCAGCGCGGGCAGGCGCACCACGAGGCCGTTGAGGCGGTAGTAGAGGTCTTCGCGGAAGGTGCCGGCGGCGCACATGTCGCGCAGGTTGCGGTGGGTGGCGCTGACGACGGCGATGTCCACCGCGATCGTCTTGTGGCTGCCCAGCGGCGTGACGCAGCGCTCCTGCAGCACGCGCAGCAGGCGGGCCTGCAGCGACAGCGGCATGTCGCCGATCTCGTCGAGGAACAGCGTGCCGCCGTTGGCCTGCACGATGCG
>FSXQ01001878.1_pt1 | contig 33392 bp, 33 predicted proteins | sample 1638011 | NCBI WGS metagenome assembly FSXQ01 (sample SAMEA3914789, study PRJEB12502) | metagenome | biome: forest; material: soil | place: Canada | collected 2011-07-03 | depth 0.3 m | reverse complement strand
GGCGACGAGCTGGTGATGCCCGGCGAGCCGCTGCCGCCGGGCGCCATCTACAACTCCAACCGCTTCATGCTGGGCGCGCTGCTGCGCGGCCAGGGCTGCGTCGTCACCGACCTCGGCAACGTGCCCGACCGCCTCGGCGCCACGCGCATGGCGCTGCGCGAGGCGGCGGCGGGGCACGACCTCATCCTCAGCTCGGGCGGCGTGTCGGTCGGCGAGGAAGATCACCTGAAGCCGGCGCTGGCCGCGGAAGGCCGGCTCGACCTCTGGGCCATCGCCATCAAGCCCGGCAAGCCGCTCGCGTTCGGCGCGGTGCGGCGCGACGGCGCCGAGACGGGTGCCGAGACCTGGTTCATCGGGCTGCCGGGCAACCCGGTGTCCAGCCACGTCACGTTCACGCTGTTCGTGCGCCCGGTGCTGGCGCGCCTGCAGGGCGCCGACGCCGCGGCGCCGCAAGGCATCCCGATGCGGGCCGACTTCGCCTGGCCCAAGCCCGACAAGCGCCGCGAGTTCCTGCGCGTGCGTCGCAACGCGAACGGCGGCCTCGAGCTGTTCGCCAACCAGGGCTCCGGCGTGCTCACGTCGCTGGCCTGGGGCGACGGCCTCGCCGACATCGCGCCCGGCCAGGCGGTGCAGCCGGGCGACACGGTGCGCTACCTGTCGCTGGCGGAGCTGGCGCCGTGAAACTCACGCTGAAGTACTTCGCGTCGCTGCGCGAGGCGCTGGGCGGCGGCGGGCCGATCGAGTGGACACCCGACGGCGAGCCCTCGGCCGCGGCCCTGCGCGCGTGGCTGCGCGCGCAGTCGCCCGCGCACGCGCAGGCGCTGGCGCCGGAGCGCGCGGTGCGCATGGCGGTCGACCAGTCGCTGGCCGACGAGTCCGCGCTGCTGCACGACGGCGCCGAGGTCGCGTTCTTTCCGCCGGTCACCGGGGGCTGAGGCATGCCGCCACGCGTGCGCATCCAGGAGGCCGACTTCGACGTCGGCGCCGAACTCGCCGCGCTGCAGGGCGAGCGCACCGACGTGGGCGCGGTGGCGAGCTTCGTCGGCTGCGTGCGCGGGCACACGCGCGAGGACGACGTCTCCGCGCTCGCGCTGGAGCACTATCCCGGCATGACCGAGCGCGCCATCGAGGCGATGATCGACGAGGCAGGGCGCCGCTTCGGCGTGCTGCAGGCGCGGGTCATCCACCGCGTCGGCCGGCTGCTGCCGGGCGAACGCATCGTGCTGGTGGCCGTGGCGGCGTCCCACCGCCGCGCCGCCTTCCAGGCCTGCGAGTTCCTGATGGACTACCTGAAGACGCACGCGCCGTTCTGGAAGAAAGAAACGACGCCGCAGGGCGAGCGCTGGGTCGACGCGCGGGTGGCGGACGACGAGGCGCTGGCGCGCTGGGGCCTGGCGTCCGCCAACGCGGTGCAGCCGGGCGACGCGGACGCCGACGCACCTTGATGGTGCCGAAGGCGCGGCGCGGTGAAAAAGCCGCCCGATAGGCAAATCGACTCCTGGAGTCACTCGTGTCTTCGCCAGATAAACTGTCGACACTCCGGATATAACTAGTTCATGTCTGAGTCGAACCAGTTCTATGTGGGACATACCCAACTGGTGTTCGAGACGAACCAGTTCATCGCCGGATATAACTAGTTCCACTCGGAGTGAAGCTCACTGGACTCCGAGTCGAACCAGTTCGTCTGCGAGATCAGTCGGTTCGACTCGCGATATAACTGGGTTCCAAAAAAGAGGAGTGGACTTCACTCCGGACATAACTCGGTCATCGCCAGATATGACTGGTTCATGGTGGATGATCATCGGGCTATGTCGGCGAGCGGCAAGCGGCCCGAAATTCCTTGGCGGTCGCAGGCGCTCGCGATCGATTGTTGCGCCGAATTCAGGTAGTTGGACTTGGCCGGTGGCGCTTGTCGATGTCGGCCTGCGATGCACGCGGAAGCTGCCGGTCGTGCCGCTAACTCAATGTCGGCTGCCGGCCAGAGCCGGACGGTTACAGTGGTTGGCTTTGGAGGAACCTGCCACGGGCTCATGGGCGGTGGTCACGGCCATACTTTCACGAGTTTCAAGAATGGAGCGCCATGTTCGGACTTTTCAGCAGTGCGTCAGTTTCTGACCCGGTACTGGCGAGTTGAAGTACGCGAAAGGCCGCTGGCGTGGCATGGTTCAGTTGGCAGGAGCAAACATCCCGCTCGCGATTTCGGGCAGCCGCAAGGGGCCCGACGCGAACGCGATTGAGGCCGCGCAGAAGTTGTCAAGTAAGTTTGCTGCGTTTCGCCCGGAAATCGAGGCTGCACTGTTCGAGCATTACGAGCCCTATGCGGAAGCGATGGCGTCAGGTGATCTTCCGCCTTCCGCCGAAGGTCGCGTTGAAGTCAGGGCGCCTAACGAAGTGTGGCCCCACGTGGTCACTCAGTTCGTTTCGATCGAACCCATGGCAGGGCCGCTGATCACCGAATTGGGCATGGCGGTCGCTTGGGACGAAGAGCACATCGTGGGAGCGCGATTCGATGACAAGATGTTCATCGAGTTGTGTGGAAGCACGATCCCATCGTGATGGCTTTCGGGCGGCGAGTCTGAGCGCATGCGTGTCCGCAACGGGTCGGCAGCGTTACGATTGCTGCGGCCGCTTGGAGGCGGCACCCGGCCATGAGCCGACGGTCGCGACCGTCAGCTTCGGAGCAAGGTGCTGAAGTGTGTGCCGCTACGGCCGCCTACCTCGATGGAACGGCGTCGAAGGCAGAGCCGGCACCCGCGGACGAGGGGCGCATGTGGTCGACCCAGCCAAGGTGGAAGTTCCAGGGGGATGAACGGCGGCGTCATTGCCTCGGCCTCGGCTACGATTTGCGCAATTCCTACTTCCCAAGGTATTGGAGCAGTTCATGGCAACTACACCGTGTCACCTGTACAGAGGCTAGAATTTTGAGGACTACCCGGACGCGTTCGCATCGACAGATCCGGACATTCCTGATGGCTTTCTTTACCCGCGCTGGCAAAACAAGAACTACACGGCGCGCGTGAAACGCGGCGGCATCTGGGTCGAGGAGCAGCGCGTGTCGAAGGCCGACGTACGCTATCAGAACGATGGCAAGGTCAAGACCGGCGGCGGTACCTCGCTGTTCGATTGCGACGGTTGGTTCGGCTTTTCGAAATGGCACTACTTTCAGATCCCGAAGGGAACGGCAATTCCCCCCAATTTGCATCTCGACGGCCCGGGCGAACAGCAGACCAACGCAAGTGGATCGCGCACTGGCCACCACTACCAGATCGAGGTCAAGGTGCCAATGATGCCGGACGCATTCAAGGGCGCGCTGGACACGTTCCTGCGCGCTGCGATTGCTCGCAACGTCGAACTGGCTCACAGCGCGTGATCGGAATGAGCATGGCCGAAATTGATAGTGCAACGCTCATGATGGCCATTCAGGCCATCGACGAAGTCATCGGCCGTCTCACTGAGGCGACTGTTGACGAAGACAGTGCTGACCCGAACGATCAGGTCGCTTTGATGGACTATCGAAAGGCGGCCAGGAGGCTCGAAGACGCCTACGCTAAGGTGTGCGAGGTCGAATTGGATCTGCCGCCCTATGACGAACTGGTCAACTACGACTGATGGCAGCGGGGGTGATGTCAGTCGCCGGCCATCAGCAGCCGCTCGCAGGCGACCGCTTTAGGGCAGCAAGTGTCCTCTCGTGAGATCAACTTTTCGAAGCCATGATTACGTACGACCTATCTAGCCCGGACAACGGCACGTATATGTGCGGCTCAGAAGGTCGCCTTCACCATGATGAGATTGAGAGGATTCCATACTGCCAGTTTTGTGGCTACAAGACCGATCCTTTTTTCATCAACCCAAATTACCGGCTGACACGGACGGCATACGATTTATCTTCGACGTATGACAACTACACCATTGCATCGTTGAAGTTCAAGGAAGTGTGCATTAGGCTGGAGCTGCAAGGAATTGAGTTTCTGCCACTACCCGCGGACCCGATCCATTTTGTCGTGAAAGCAACCAGCGTAATCGCGTTCGACTCCGTTGCCCGCAACACGAGGTTTGAAAGGTTTTGCGAGCACTGCGGACTATTCGGCGACGTTGTGGGAGCGCATCCCGCTGTTTTGAAGTCCGCCCTATCGACAAGCTTTGCAAGGGCCGACATCTTTTTCGGTTCCGGAAATGCAAGAAACCAACTGCTTATCGCGAGCCCTGCCGCCAAAGCGCTATTAAGTAAGGAGAAGCTCAAGGGACTTCTTTTTGACTTGTGCAGAAGCGCCGAAGAGATGACTGAGATCATCAGATTGCACTCAAAGAAAGTGCAGACGCTTTCTTAACGCCATGCGAGACGCAGCGTGCCGCACTGGCATAGTTGGCAATGTGAGGCAGTAGCGGTGAACTTCAGGGTGCCGGCCATGAGCAGCCGTTCGGAAATGACGGCTTCCGGGCTACGCTATAAGCAGGCATTGATCAGCAACTCTTTGAGTGTGGAGGCAAGGTGGCTGCACCCGGAGGTCCCGATAGCGAAACATGGAAGAAGATGTCTCAGCGCGAGCGTGCTGTCTACTGGGTCGTCATGGGATCGCTTGCGACAGCAATCGCCGTCGCATGGTTCTTCTTCTGAAGGCGCCGCGCAGTAGCTACGGAACACGCATTTCGGCCAGCAGCCGGCCAACAGCCGACGGTTACAGATGTCCGCTTTCGGGAAACACAGATGTATGTGAGCAATCAGAGCGAACTGGACGCGGAACTTTCGGCTTTCCCTTGGCACGACTCGTTCGTGCGAGAGGCGCACCTTCTGTGCCCCAGCTATACCGTTCCTGGCCGTCGCAGTGTCGTCGCGCCGGATTCAAAATGGCTTTTCCGGCTGGTGATCTGCTCGCAGGACGAGCAGTTTCCGGGGATCGAATTCATCTTCGAAGGCGTTGATGGACTATCTCTGGAATGCAGGGTTGATCTGGATCCGCGGGGAACAATTGCGGACGGTGAAGTCGTGATGTTCATGACGTCCGTTGATGCGACCCCGATACGAGCGGAGCGACTGCGCATCGAACACCTTGGGGTCGAAGTCTGGGGCCCGACCGTACGATACTGTGAAGTCAATCAATTCGATGACCGAGGCTACCCAATCGAATAGTCCTATTCCCTGCTGGATCCTTGTGATGCGGCAGGAGCCGAAACCCTTGGCTGACCGCGTCATCGCTGATGCGGGTTTGCAAGGCCATGCCTGATGTCACCGATCGGCCATGAGCTGTCGGTTGCCAGTGACAGCTTTCGAGATAGCCAGATACGATGATCCGCGACTGACGCATCCGGGGAATGGCTCAATGATGAACGCTCAGAAGGCGATGGTCGATCGCTTTGGTGGAACGCGAGTGCGCATCAGGTTCGCCCGTGCGCTTGGCTTCCTGTTGGTAGGCGGATGCCTCTTGGCGCTGGTCGTCTGGCGTTTGACGGCAGCAGGCGAGCAATCCGGGGATCTCGGGGAAAAGGTGCGTTCGATGGGCACACTCGACGAAGCCGAGGTCATTGCATTCGCTGGCGTGTCGTTGCCGATTGTCGAGGTGAAGCCGTTTGACTTGCTTGAAGATGGCTGCAAGTCCCGGTCCGAGGATCAAACTCGCGTCCGTGAACTCGCGGACTTGGTGGAGCGAACGGGGTTTGAGCCCCGTGGGGAAGCTCGATTCGTGAACAAGACGTTCGCAGTCTCATTGCATGCGAAGTCGGGTCGAAGCCTCATCATGCTTGGCGCCACTACACCCCAAGGCACGGCGATCGAAATTAGGGAGGGGGCCAAGCCTGCGGTTTTCGGGCTCTATCCTCACGCTGGCCTCGAGCACCAACTGTACGGATGGATCACTAAACTCCCGTATGAAAGCTCGTGCAGGATGATCGCGGAGCGCTGGTATCGAGAAGGCGCTTCAGTGCGGTAACGCTTGGAAAGCAACGCAGGCACGTCAGGCGGGGTCGTGAGCATGAGACTGCCACATGACGCTTGAAACGTCCGCTTTCAGATGACCAGTTCGCCGCGTGCGATGTCCGCACCGGGTCGGGAACCGCCCGTCGCAGACGATCCGTCAGAACGTCGCGTTTCGGGCGTCCAGTCCGACGATGCGGCGGACAGCAACGGGTCGATAGCCGCCGACGGCTGCGCTTCAAAGCAGTCGTTCGCGAACACCGACCCACACCGACCCATCCCTGGTTCCCATGGCGATGAAGGCGGTCATGATGGCCAGCTGGCTGCCACCCAGACGACGCCTTCTGCCGCGTCGGCGTCAGCCAAGCAAGGCATCGCAACCCCCCGATGTCCCGACGACGTTCATTTAAGGCACACGACGGCATGCGAGGCCCTTGACCCTCCTTGCCCGCACGCCAGGCGACGGCATGGTCACCGTCTCCGGGAACGCGGTGTCATTCACCGCATTTCGCATTCCGAAAGGCGGTGTCAGTCACCGGGGCCATGGCCTGCACCTGGTCCATCATCGCGACCGCTCCGCCGACTTCTCATATCATCGGTCGATCGGGCCGGCGATGCTGCTCGCACTGCTTCGACAAGAGCAGGTGGCTGTCGAGATTCGCGACGCTCCCGGCGCGACGGCGCTCGGATTCTTCGACAAGCGATCCCCGACGAATCGATATCACCCGCCAGCCGCCTGAGGCCAACGCCTCGCCACCGTTCAAACGCCCGGGCCACGCATGCACCCCTCGAACACGTCGCCGCCGGTCACGGAGAACCGGCTGCAGGAGATCTCGGAGCGCTGGCCGGAGATCAGCGCGCTGCTCGACGTCGCCCTCGCGCTCGCGCCCGCCCAGCGCGCGCCCTGGCTCGCGAGCCTGTCGCACGACAATCCCGCGCTGGCCGCGGTGGTGGGCTCGCTGCTGTCGACGCATGACCAGCTCGCGACCGATTTTCTCGACGAGGTGCCTCCGCTGGAAAGCGCCGCGCCGCCGTCCCACGGGCCGGTGCCTGGCGACCGGGTGGGGCCGTTCGAGCTGCTGCGCGAACTCGGGCGCGGCGGCATGGGCAGCGTCTGGCTGGCGCGCCGCGCCGAGGGCGTCGGTCATCGACAGGTCGCGCTGAAGCTGCCCCGTATTGCCTGGGGCGATGCGTTCACGGAGCGGCTGGCGCGCGAGCGCGAAATCCTGGCGACGTTCAGCCATCCGAACATCGCGCGCCTGTACGAGGCCGGCGTCGATTCGCACGGACGGCCCTGGCTGGCCATGGAATACGTGGACGGCGAGCCGATCGACCAGTACTGCCAGCGGCAGGGGCTGTCGCTGGGCGAGCGGGTGAACCTGCTGGCGCAGGTCATGGGCGCCGTCGCGCATGCGCATGCGCACCTCGTCGTGCATCGCGATCTCAAGCCCGGCAACATCCTGGTCGACCGGGACGGCCGGCCGCGCCTGCTCGATTTCGGCGTCGCGAAGCTGCTGGACGGCGACCGCACGCGCGACACCGCGCTGACCGAGCTCTCGGGCAACGCGTTGACGGCCGACTATGCGAGCCCCGAGCAGGTGCGTGGCGAACCGCTGGGCACGGCGAGCGACGTGTACTCGATGGGCGTGGTGGCGTACGAACTGCTGGCCGGCGCGCGGCCGTATCGGCTGCATCAACGGAGCCGGTACGAGCTCGAGAGCGCGATCGCGTCGGCCGAGGTGGCGCTCGCCAGCAGCCGCGCCGTGCAGCCGGCCGACGCGAAGGCCCTTCGCGGCGATCTCGATTCGGTGCTGAACAAGGCACTGCGCAAGGACACGGCCACGCGCTATCCGACCATGGACGCCTTCGCACAGGATCTGCAGCGCTGGACGCGCCGCGAGCCCGTCCAGGCGCAGCCCGACACCTGGGCCTACCGTGGCGCCCGCTTCCTGGCGCGTCATCGCCTGCCGGTCGCGGCCGCGGCGGTGGCCGTCGCGGCGCTGCTGGCCGGCACCTCGGCCGCGTTGTGGCAGGCGCGCGAGGCGAGGATCCAGGCGGCGCATGCCGTCAGCGAGTCGGCCACCGCCAACGCGGTCCAGGCCTTCCTGGAGAGCGTCTTCCGGGCCAACGGCAGCAAGCAGGTGGCGCCGGAGCAGGCGCGCCAGGCGACGGCGCGCGAGCTGCTCGATCGCGGGGCCGAACGCATCGACCGCGAGCTCGCCACGGCACCGCGTGCGCGCCTGAAGCTGCTGAACACGCTCGCGTCGATGTACGAGGACATGGCGCTGTTCGATCGCCACATCGAGCTGCGCCGACGCGCACTGGCGCTCGCTCGCGAGCTCGACGGGCCGGACAGCCAGGAGGCCTTGCTCGCCAGCGTCGGCCTCGCGCACGCGCTCACGATGACCGAGAAGCTCGACGAGGCGACCGCCGTGCTGGACGACACGCGAGCCCGCCTGGACAGGCTCGGCGACCAGACGTCGCGCGCGCGCGAGCAGCTCGAGGTGGCGCAGGCCTCGCTGCTTCGGCGCCATTTCCCCGAGCGCGGCCTCCAGGTCGCCGACCGTGCCGTCGCGCTGGCGCGGGCCTCGGGCAACGTGGACGACCTGCTGTTCGCCCTCATGATGCAAGGCGACAACGCCTACTTCTCCGGACACAACGAGCGTGCCGTGGAGAGCTACACAGCGTTCCTGGACCTGGCGTCCCGCAACGGAACGCACGGCGCCGACAACATCGGCACGGTGCGCAGCGAGTTGGGGGCGGTGTTGATCGCGCTCGGCCGTTACCAGGAAGGCGAGGCGCAGATGCGGCAGGCCGTGCAGGCCCTGCGCGAGCGCGGCGAGCCCAACCAGTTTCACGATGCCCAGGTGGCGCTGGCCATCATGCTGCTCTCGACAGGTCGGGCGCGCGAGGCTGTCGCCGTGCTGGGGCCCGAGGCCGCGTGGACGCACAGCGAGCCGCCAGATCCCTACAAGCGCTACTCGCGCCGGAACTACGTGCGCTCGCTGCAGTCCTACGGCCGCGCCGCGGATGCCTTGGCCGAGAGCGACGACGATCCCGCCCTGACGATGCCCCTGTCCCGGGCGACGCAGTGGGACATCCTGGCGCTCGTCTTCCGCGGCGCGGCCCAGATGGATTTGGGACGACTGGCGCAGGCAGACGCCACCATCGCCCGCGCGCGCTCGGCCGTGCTGGCCAGCGGCGTCGACCTCTCCGAGATCGTGAGCACGCTGGAGAGCCGGCTGGCAGTCGCGCGGGGCAGGGCGGCCGACGCGCTGCGTATGTTGCAGGACTATCGCGTCAAGGCCGGCAAGCCGGCGCTGCCGGATCCCCTGACGTCGACCGACCTGCCGGACCTGGTGGAAGGCGCGTGGCTGGCCGCCCACGCAGGAGAGGGCGCCACCGGCGAACGCCTGGCGCGGCGGGCGCTCGCGCTGATCGCGTCCGGTCATGCCGCGGAGGTGCAGCGCCACCGCGAAGCACAGGCCACCATGGCGCTCGGCGAATCGCTGGCGCAGCAGCAGCGGTGGGCCGAGGCTTGCCCGACGCTGGCCCGCGCGTTGGCCGCCCAGACGGCGCTCTACGATCCGGCCAGCGCGCGCATCGCCGAGGCCGCGCACGCGCTAGGTCAGGCGAACTGTGCGCGGCGCTCGCTGTAGCGCGTGCCCCATGACGCGTGCCGGTCGCGCCGCCTCACCGCGGTGCACGCCGACGTTGCCGTTACCATGCGGACAACCGGCCATCGGAGGGAGAACGTTCGCATGGGAGAGGTCACGCTGCTGATCGCGCAGGCTCGCGAGGGGGACCGCGTGGCCTTCGATCGCCTGTTCGAACTCCTGTATCCGGAGCTGCGCAGCATCGCGCACCGGCGTCTTTCCCGGAACGTGCGCGACGGTGCATTCGACACGACGGCGCTCGTCAACGAGTGCTACCTGAAGTTCCGCGACCGCGACCAGCTGACGCCTGCCGACCGCGCGCATTTCCTCGCGTACTCGGCCACGGTGATGCGATCGATCATCGTCGATGCCGCGCGCGCCGCCAATGCCGACCGGCGCGGCGGCGAAGCGTCCCACGTGACGCTGGACACGCTCGTCGGCGATTCGGTGGCGGGCGCCGCGGACCAGATCCTCGAGGTGGAAGAGGCGCTCAAGCAACTCGCCCGCCTCGACCCTCGCCTGGCCCGCGTGGTCGAGATGCGCTACTTCGGTGGCATGACGGACCTGGAGATCGGCGAATCGCTGGGCATGACGGATCGCACGGTGAGGCGGGACTGGGAGAAGGCGCGGCTGTTGCTCGCGCATGCCCTGGGGCACTGAGCGCTGCGGCTGACGGTGCATGTCCGGAATGCCGGCCTTTGCACGTACATCCCTCGATGAGCGTCCAAACAGCCAACCGGAGTTCCGACATGCCGCATTCCCTCGCACGAACAGCCCTGCACGCGACCGCGATCGCCGCGTTCCTCGGCACGACACTGCCGGCCCGAGCCCAGGAAACGTTCACCCCGACGCTGGGCGGAAACGGTGGGCAGCAATTCATCGCACGCTGTCCGGCCAACACCTCGCTGACCGGCGTGGAGGCCCGCACCGGCGCCTACGTGAACTACATCGCGCCGATGTGCAATGGCCGCCCCATCCAGGGCGCCGGCGGCGGCGGCGACCGGCGCAGCGCCACGTGCCCTCAAGGCTCCGTCGTCCGGTCGATGGCGGTGACGTCGCTGCGCAGTCCCAACCATCTGCTCAAGGCGTTGATCCTGGATTGCGCGGCGCGCGGCAGCCAGACGCGCACGGCGTCCGTTCCGTTGGACACGCCCGGCGCCTTCACCTCGCCGAGCGGGACGGTCGGCAACATCGCGCTGTTCGTCTCGGGACCGGTGGGCGCCCTTCGCATGGCCGAGAACCTCAGCAAGGACTATCCGAAAGGCACGCTGTCGTGCGGTGCCAAGGACATCATCGGCCTGCAAGGACGTTCGGGGTCGTCGGTTGACGCGCTGGGCCTGATCTGTCGATAGCCCGCCTGCGCGCGCGGCGCGGGTCGAGCTTGCCGAGCAAGACTCGACTCGCCGCCGATCCTCAGAACAGGTCGTAGCTCGGATAGGCGCCCAGCTTCGCGAACGACGTCCAGAACGTGTTGTCCAGGTCGCCGTCGAAGGTCGTGTACAGCGACCGCGTGTTGACCAGCATCACGAAGTTCCAGCCGGTCCCCGTTCGGATGATCTCCGTCTCGCTGCCCGGCAGGCTGCCGATGTGCCACCAGTTGTTGGCCGAGTTCACCTGCCAGCCGCACGCGTAGTTCGCGTTCGCGGTGGACGGCGTGGTCATGGTGGTGATCGTCGCCGCCTGCAGGATGTCCGCCTTGTCCGGGAAGCCGTCGACCTTGACGAGGAAGGCCGCCAGGTCCTTCGCCGTCGACACCCAGCCGCCGTGCGAATCCATCCGCTTGATGTTGAACGAGTAGGGATCCTCGCCGAACTGGCCGTAGTACTTGACCTCGTGGGGCAGCCGGTCCGCCAGCGTGTTGCCGGCGATGGTCATGTCGCTCACGCCGATCGGCCCGAGCACCAGCGCCTTCACCGCCGCCTCGTAGCCCTGGCCGGTGACCTTCTCGATGACCCGGCCCAGCACGCAGTAGCCGAAGTTCGAATACGCGTAGGTGGTGCCGGGCACGTTCTGCAGCGGCCGGTTGTCGAGCGTCCACGAGATCAGCTGCGCCGCCGTCATGGTGGGGTTGGTGAACATCGGATCGGTGGCGTCGTTGGTCCAGCCCCCAGCCACGTGGTGCAGGAGCTGGTCGACGGTGATCTCGGTGATGTGCGGCCCGTACGGCAGCGTGCCGTAGTCGGTGCCGAGGAGGCCGCCGGTGCCGAACACGGTGTCGGACAGATGGAGCTTGCCCTGCTCGACGAGACGCATGATCGCCACGGAGGTGATCGGCTTGGAGACGCTGGCGAGCCGGTAGAGATCCTGGTTGGTGGCGGCCACGCCGGCCTCCTGGTCGGACTGGCCGTACGACTTCAGGTAGACCAGCTTGTCGGCATGCGTCACCGCGATCGAGACGCCCGGCACCGCGTACTTGCTCATGAACGCGTTCACCGTGTCGTCGAAGGCGGCCAGGTCCGTCACCAGCGTGACGGTGTAGTTCGCCACTGAGCCGTCCTCGGCCGTGACGACATAGCTGACGGGCTGCGTGAAGTCGTTGGGGCTCGCCTCGGTCGTCTGCGCCGCGGTGCCGACCGACAGCGTGGCGCCTGCCGACACGCTGAAGGCGGCCTTCAACGCGGTGCGGTCGGTACCGGGCGGCAGGAACGCCTGGATGGCGGTGCCGGTGATGGTGGCGGTCGAGTCGACCGGGATGGCGTTGTCGGCCTTGAGGAACGAGAAGGCGGTGATGCTCTTGGCCGTCGAGGGCGGCGAGGGAGGCGGCGGCGGCGGAGGCGGTGGCGACGGTGGGTTCGGCGCAGGCGGCGCAGGCGGCGGAGGCGGCGGAGGCGGAGGCGGCGCCGGTGGAGTTGGAGCCGGCGGCGCAGGCGGCGTGACGGTGTCGTCGGCCGAGCCTCCTCCGCAGGCGGTGAGAAGCGCCGCCAGGCTCGACGAGAGGGCGACGCCGCCCATGCCCGACAGCTTGAGGAAGCCCCGGCGTTCGATTTCCTTGCTCATTGATCACTCCCCCTTTGATGGTGCTGCAGCTCGACGCCTGCCCGCGTGCTTGTCGACGAACACCTCGATGAAGGATCGAGAGATGTCGGCAGCAAAGTGCAGACGTTAGGGCATGTCGGGCGAGGCGGCAGCACCTAACCCGGGGTGCGTTCGTCTGTCCGCGAAGGGGCCGGAATTACGTACGTGCAACTGCTGCGACGTGTCCGTCCGCGAGGCATTGATCGGGAGGATTTCTGCGACGCGATTCAGCCGGGGACGGCCCAGATCCACGGCGCTGGCGCAGGACGGCTCGCCGCATGGCGCGACCAGCCTACTTCTTCGTGAGCAGCAGTTGCCCGGCCTTCTGCAGGCGGCCGCGAAGACCGTTTGCCAGGAGGCCCAGCACGCCCTGGAGTTCGAGATCCATCCGGATGCTGGCGTCGAATACCTCGATCACGCCTGAAGCGGTCTGGCCCAGGCCCGAGACATCGAACGTCAGGCGGTCGCCGTCCCATCGTTGGCTGGCGGTGCCGGTTCCACCGGGAAGTTGCTGGATCAGTTTCACGAACCCGGCTTCGATGCGTCGACGAGCCTCCAGGCGGCCGAGCTGGTGAGGAATGTTGATGGAGAGGGGCGTTGACATGATGACGGACGGAACGGAGGGGGGTGGCACGGGCTGCAGGAGAGGCGCTTCATCGAGCGTCCAACGCCGTGCGCCGGTCAGGGCGTCGCGTCTTGCGGCACATGGACCAGCTTCGTCGGGTCGTAGCCCTGGGCACCCACGAAGGCGACGAGGCGGTTGAGGTCGGCATCGGGGATCGTCGGCGTGCGCGCCATGATCCACACATGATCGCGCTTCTCTCGGGTGATCACCGTGAGCCGGTAGTCGTCCGACACATAGGAGATCCGGTAGTCGGCCTTGATGGGCCAGACGTACTCCTGGCCCCAGACCGCGTTGGACGCGGTGTCGAGGACGTAGCCGTGCGACTCGTAGTGCTTCCGCGGACCGTCAGGCGCATCCGCGTTGTACGTGAAGGTCGTGGGAATGGTGCCGTCGGCCGCCAGTTCGTAGTGATCCTTCGCGTTGTGCGCGCCCTTCTCGAACATCGTGGGGATGCTCGCGATGACGTACCAGTCGCCCATGAATCGCGGCAAGTCCACATGGGAGGCGAGCGTGAGCGGTGGACGTTGATCGGCGGGCGTCGCGCATCCGGCCACGGCCAGTGAAGCCAGCGTGATTGCAAACCAGCGTGAGTTCATGATCAGGGTCTCCTTGGGATGCCGGGGCCGGGCGGTGATCAGTGCGCGTGAGCGACCGTCAACGCTTCGATCATCGCTTCGGCGATGGCATGGCTCGACCTGGGGTTCTGCCCGGTCAGAAGGTTGCCGTCCCGCTCGACGTGCGACAGCATCGGCAACAGCGCCGAGTGGAAGTCGCCGCCCTGGGCCTTCATGGCGTCCTCGAGCAGGAACGGCACCTTGTCGTGCAGGCCGGCCAGGCGCTCCTCGGTGTTGGTGAAGCCCGTCACGCGACGTCCCTTCAGCAGCGGCGAGCCGTCACGCCGCCGGACGTGCAGCAGGCCCGCCGGACCATGGCAAACCGCGCCGATGAGCTTGCCCGCCGCGTCCTGGCGCGACAGCAGGTCTTGCAGCACGGCATCGCTGCCCAGGTCGACGAGCGGCCCATGGCCGCCGGGCAGGAAGATCAGGTCGAACGCCTGATCCTTCACCGAGGCCAACGTAGTCGTCGAGCGCAGTGCGGCGAGCGCGGGCCCCCATTCCTTGGCCTCGCTGTCGCTGGGCTTGGACTTCTCGTCGATCGGAACCTCGCCCCCGTTCGGCGAGGCGACCACGATGTCGATGCCGACTTTCGCGAATGCCATGTACGGAATTGCAAATTCCTCCGCCCACAGGCCCGTGGGATGGCCTGACGGCAGGCGGTTGCAATTGGTGGCGACGATGAGGACGCGCATGGCGGAGGCTCCTGGAGGCTTGACGGGAATCCGTTTCGGCAAGAAGGGCGCCTGGGTGCGAACGGGCTACCGCACCCGGCCAGATGACGCGGCGATCCTCTGGTCGAGTAGAGCCTCCGCCCTGTCGCCCTTAGTCGCCCGCCGCGTCCAGGACATCCTCGATCGCGTCGATGATGACCTGGGGCTGGTCGACTTCGATGTTGTGATGGGTGTCGGGAACGATGCGATGGACGCCATGCGTCGACAGCGCCGCCGTCTGTTCGTGCAGGCGCTGCTCCGCGAAGTTGCCCAACGCCGCGTAGGGGCGGGCGGGGGAGTCGATGCTGTGGCTCAGCACGACGAGTGGCAGGTCTGCGAACACGCCGGGCGCGCCGAATGCATGGGCATAGGCGGCGTCGAGCGTGGCATTGGCGGGTCGCTGGTAGACGCTGTTCGACCACTCCGACGCTTGTGCGGCCTGGTAGGCGCTTCGAACCTGGAGCACCTGGCGCTCTGCGGCGATGTCCACGCCCAGCGGCGACCGCACGGGATCGGTGCAACTCTTGTAGGACTGGGAGGTCGGCGACAGGTCGTGGCTCGCCGCCTCCTTGGCGCAGGCGTTCAACGTCGCCGCGAATTCGGTGGTCTCCGCGTGATCGAGCGCCATGGCCTTGTCGACGGCGGCGCCGCCGAAACGGGCACGCACCGCCGGGTCCAGGCGTGCCTCGTCGCGCTCCTCCGAAGGGTCGACCAGCACCATGCCGGCGACCTGCGAACGATACGTCGCCGCGTACAGCTTCATGTTGAAACCTCCGAGCGAGTGGCCGACGAGGAGGTACGGCGGCTGGATTCCGGCGGCAAGCAGCAGTTGGTGCAGGTCGGCGACGATGTTGGGTGGCGAACCGGGTCGACCGCTGGGGTCGCTGTAGCCCATGCCCGCGCGGTCGTAGGTGCATGCGCGCGTGCGCGTGGCGACCGCCGGTTGCACCAGCGCCCAGATGCTCGACCAGTCGCTCAGGCCCGAGTCGAAGATCACCGTGACGCGTCCTTCCCCGCGGCAGTACAGGTTCATCTTCCTGCCGCCCACGTCCACCAGGGTGTGCGGGTGAACGTAGTCTTGAGCGATCTGCGGCGCCAGGGGCGGCAGGACAGCCGGCCTCGCATCGGCCATCCAGGGTGTCCCGGCGAGAAGGGCGGCGACAGCGAGAGAGAAGTGGTTCATGGCCTGTGGGAGTGGCGGACGTTGACGATGCACTGACCACGACACGGAGCGCAGGCGCGGCGAGGCAGTATGGGGCCACGACAGCAAGGTTCTTCGAACCGATCGACGATGAGTTGCTTGCTCGTGACTCGACGGCGTCACCCTGACTGGCCTTGGAGTCGACCGTTTTCGGACGACGCATCTCCACGGTCGGATAGCATTTGCGCATTGCGTGGCCTCAGGAGGAAATAGTGGCTTTTCGCGGTTCTTCCCGAGTTCGGCGAGCGTTGGCGATCACCTGGCTGGCGAGCGTCGTCTTGCAACTGCCGAATACTGCGCAGGCTCAAGCGACTGCGCCTCTGGTCTGGTTGAATGGAGACGGCCCGAGATCGCACGAAGATCACTTGGCCCTGGCCGTGACGGCCGAAGTGGCGGGACGATCGTGCCTCATGCAACTCGATACTGGTTTCAACGACGCGGTTCGTTGGCAGGAGACCGAATCCGAAGAGGATCCGCAGGTCGTGGTGAACGTCGAGTTCCTCGGGTTGGCGATCGATGTCGGGACGTCTGCAAAAGTGGCTGGCCACCTGCAGCACTGTGCGCCGGGAGGGTCGGTCGGCACCCTGGGCAATGCGTTCTTCGAGAGTGGGTCGCTGACCATTGACCTGAAGAACATGGCGCTTCGCTACCAGGCGGGCAGCGCGCTGGCAGGCGACCCCACGGCTGAGCCGATGTTCTATGCCCGGTGGACTCCGCAGGGCGGGCATCCCCTGGTGGAAGTTCGGCAGGACGGTGTGCTCCTGGGATACGGACTGCTGGATACCGGCAGTGCCTCCTTCGGTTTCGCGCCGCTTTCCGAGTCGCAGTGGAGCCTCCTGACGGGCTCTGCACCCCTCGCACAGACAGGGCACGTGCGCACGTTCATGGTGTCGTCATGGAACCGTCAGCACGCTTGCTTCGAAACAGCGCCGAGCGGGAAACTCCAGGCGGGACACTGGGCGATGGGCAATTCACCCGTGGACTACTGCCCCGAGCTTGGTTTCAAGCCGCCGATGAGGCTGGAAGGCGTGATTGGGCTTGACGCGTTCCCGGACGCTGTCATCACCGTCGACTATCCCGCGGGGCGATGGCTGGCTCGACCAGTTCGATAGGTTGAACAGCAGCACGCGGCCACAGGCTGCCGATCGCGAAGGTCGGCTCCCAGGCGGCTTGAAGCAATCTCTTGAAAGTGATGTCGATCAGATGGGAAGACTCATGAGGTGGCTGATGCTTGTACCCGCCGCGGCCATGGCAACGGGGGCAGTTGCATCTCCGTGCGACGGTGTCGATCGCTCCTTGAGCGATGTTCGAAAGACCGAGCTTGCGCCGAGCATCGCGAGGCAGCTGAAGGTGCCCTCGGTAGACACGCTGCGGTCATTCCGATATCTCGACTGGACCATCATCAACGTCGATCCCCACGTGTCTGACGCGGCGTACCTGTTCTTTGCCGGGGATCCTCTGAAGTCGAGATACGTTGCGCTTTGGGGCGGCGCTGCCACTGCAAGCGAGGGGCCCGAGATCGAGCAGTGGGTGCAGCGGAACGCCAAGGGGATACCGCGGCGATTGGCGGCCTGCTTCGCCTTCCACGTGACGAAGTCCCGCGAAGAATGACGTACGACCAGTTCACATGGCCGCCTTTGGCGTCGCGTTGCGAGTTCGCCAGTGTGCATGCGGCCGTTGCCACCGTTCGAAGTAGTCTGCTTGCGGGTAGGCCAAGGCAGCTTTCAGTTGCGCGCTATAAAAGCGCTTCAATCAGACTCAAAGTCATCGACCTCGAGACTTCGGCTACATCTTCATGAAACGCAAACTTTCCACTTGTCTGTCTCTTTTCGTGCTTGTCGCTCCTGGACTCTGCTTCGCGTTGACCGATCAGGACAAGCGCGACTTGCACGAGTTCTTGGAAGTACAGCACATGGATGAAATGTGGCCTCAGATCTACCCCAAGATCGCCACTGACACATCGCGGTGGGTGCGCCAGTTCGCGGTGGCGGACATCGATGAATCAACACAGTTTTCTCAGGCGCAGCGCTCGAAAGCCAAGGACTCGCTCGAACGGTTCATGCCGGCAGCTCAGGACGAGCTGACAGCGTATCTGAAGGCATACGACTACCGACAACTGACCGACTTCTTGGCGGTTGACGTCTATGGCTCGCTCTTCGAGATGAACCAGATTCACCAGTTGACCGCCTTCTACAAGACACCGACCGGGCAGAAGCTCGTGCGGGAAACGCCGGCAATCATGAGAGAGATGAAGGCGGGCGACAAGAACGTCATGGAGAGGCGTTTCACGAAGCCTGAACTCACCGCTGTATTGGCGTTCTACCAGTCATCGGCAGAACAGCGCGTTCAGGCGACCGCGCCGCAAGTGCAGTCACGGATGAAGGAGTTCTACGAGAAGCAGATCGAACAGGAAGTGCACAAGCTCGAGCGACAGGTAGTGCGCCAAGCCATCGCTGCCGCCAGCGAGTGAAGTCGAGCGCCAGAACGACGTGAGGGATGGAAGTGGATAGCTACAGACCCAGCACCGTGGAGCATCGATTGCGGCCAAGCTCAACGCGATAGCGCTGGGTTTTGAGGTCAGGTCTTGCCTTTTGCTTCGGCTACCGAGTTTCCAGCGTGGGCAAAAGACAAGACCTGACCCCGGCTACGGTACAGGACGCTCTCCGACTTCGCTGGCGAGGATCCAATCGACATAGACTTTGGTCACTGATGGAAGAGCTGTGCGCCGGCTGCCGGCCAAAAGCGGCCACCAGCTAGAGTCCACTTTCCGGTAGGCTAGTGACATGAACACGTCGCGTACCCTCGAGCAACTGGAGGCGCACCGCTGGCCGGAACCGACAGCGGATAGCTCGCCCATATTGACGCGTTGTCACGCACTGCGTACGGTTCCGCTTGCAAGCCTCTCCGCTGGCGATTGCAGGGTCTTGCTGACGCAGGGGATCGGTACACGCTACGTCCTACCCATCGCTCTGAACCTTATCGATGCAAATCCATTGGTCGAGGGTGATTACTACACGGGCGATGTCTTGACCGCACTGTTGCGCCTCTCCCCTGACGAATGGGCGGGAAATGAAGCATTGCGGCCTCGACTGATGTCGGCCGCAAAGCGGGCTGACGATGTTCTGGCCATGGATCCCGAGCCGTCGGGCTCGGACATTCGTTTGCGAAGAGACATTCAAGCAGCACTAGCAGCTCTTGGCGCTTAGTTCGATAGACTGATGTCGGCCAGAAGCGGTTGTCGGCAAAGGTCTGCTATCCGGTGGCGCACCGAAGCATCGTCCGTGACTGACTGCAGTTAGTCAGTACGTCGGTTGGACTCGTTTCAACGTCAAATAGAAAGTGCTAAGTTCGTGCATCGGCGACCCCTTCTGGCGGTATCACTACTAGCGCTCTTCTGCGGTGGTGCTTGCGCGCAATACGCAGACATTGACGGAAAGTTCCAGTCAAACGCCACAACGCTTGAGCTCATTCCGTTGGATCCAGAGGTCGGAGTGATTGCAGCATCTACGACAGTAGTCCTTGGTTCATGCTCTGGAACGGTATCCGGAATCGGCAAGATGACGGGGAACGAGCTGAAGTTCACTCCCTATGCAAAGCTGGATGCCAAGGACGTTTGCGCAGTGAAGGTTGTATTCGACAAACAGCGCAAGACCGCCAGGATCGTCGGCGAGAACTGCTCAGCGTATAGCGGAGCTTCTTGCGGCTGGGAAGGCGACACCATCAAGCGAGTTCGGTAAGTCGTTTGACCGACGGCTTTTTGGGCAGCCGGTCGGACAAGGCAGATGACGGCTATGGGTCGACAGCTGCCGCCCGCGGAGCCGCAGGGCGGTCGGTCGCTCGCGCCTGACCACAGCCGCAAGCCGGCTGACTGTTCCACAGCGAAAGCAGTCATGACCTGCCGCCTGGTGGACGTCAGCTTCCGCTGCAGTGCAGGCTTGTTCAAGCGAGCGTCGACGCGCTTCGGGCCGGCCTCCGACAGCGCCAGGCGTTCCACACCGCCTTGTCGGACGACGTGAATAGATCGCCTCGGCTCTTATTGGCGACTGCCGCTGCGTACCGCGGATCGCAGGCCGCGGGGATCGTCTCGAAAGACCGGAAGGCGGTTGCAGCCCCCCGCGTTTTCGGAGCGGCCGGCTGCTTTGGCACCTCGAGAAGACACCCGATCGCAATCCTGAATTTCGGTGGCTGCCTGGCAACGATGTCGACTCACGGCGTCTTGTCGATCGCCTGGAAGTCGGCACGGTACTCGTCGAGCACCTGGCGTGTGAAGCGCCCGATCGCGGCGTACTCGAACTCGGTGAGGTTGGCCAGCGACACCCGGGCGGAGGTGTTGACGACCTCGAAACCGTTGCCGGGGAGCAGCACGACGCCCGTTTCCTCAGCGAGCCGAAACAGGAAGCGCGTGCCCAGGTCCTGCTTGACGAACCAGGTCTCGAACGCTGGCCCGTACAGCTGCGCGCCGATTTCCTGCAAGTCGATCAGCGTGTAGTAGTCGACGTCGTTCGAGTCGCGCGACGGCGCCACCCCCATCGACGTGAACAGCGTCCGATACCGATTGCGGATCAGCTGCTTGGCGCTCGCCTTGTATCGGTGCTCGCGATCCATCAGCCCGTTGAGCGCGAACAGCGCCATCTGCAGTTGCTGAGGCGCCGACAGGCCAGCCGTATGGTTCAACGCGACGGCACGACTGTCGGCCACCAGCCGATCGATGAAGGCGAGCTTGCGCGGCTCCGTCGTCAGCGTGGCATAGCGCGCATCGAGCTGGCGCTTGTCGGCATCCGGCAGCCGGTCCAGCGCCGCGTCGAACACGTTGTCCACGTGCGCGGCGATGGCCCCCAGTCGCCAGCCGGTCGCGCCGAAGAACTTGGAGAACGAATAGACGCACAGCGTGTTGCGCGGACACTTGGCGAACAGCGACACGAAGTCGTCCGCGAACGTGCCGTAGACGTCGTCGGTGACGATCATCAGGTCGGGGCGCCTCTCGCGGACCAGCGTCGCCAGTTGGTCCAGCACCGCGTTCGACAGCCTGGTGGACGGCGGGTTGCTCGGATTGACGAGGCAGAACACCTTGACGGCCGGATCGAGCAGCTTGTCGATCTCGGACTGCGGCAGTTGCCAGTCGGCGTGTTCGTCCATCCGGATGTCGACCACCTCCAGGGCGTACTCCGCCAGCATCGGGATCTCGAGGTAGGGCGAGAAGATCGGCGTGGCGATGGCGATGCGGTCGCCCGGCGCGATCAGCCGGTTGGCTCGCAGGCTCTGGAAGATGTAGGTCATCGCCGCAGTGCCGCCTTCGGTGGCGAACGCCGAGAAGTCGCCGCTCGGCGGCACCGAGCCGAACATCTCCTGTCGCAGATAGGCCTTCACGATCTCCTCGACATGCACCAGCATGCGCGGCGGCGTCGGATAGCTGCAGCCGAGGAATGCGCCCACCATCTCGAAGAGGAAGGCCTCCTGGTCGAGGCCCAGTTGATCCTTCACATACGACAACGCCGAGCGCAGGAAGCGCACGCCGTCGGTGAGCCGATGGGCGGTGGCGTAGGCGTCGAAGCGCTGCACGATGCCTTCGGCCTCGGGCAGTCCTCCGAAGCCGCTGTCGAGGTACGAATAGGAGCGCTCGGCCTCGCGCATCGAGAAGTCGCCCAGTGACAGGAACGCCCACCGAGGCAAGGTCGCGAGAAAGTTCGGATTGCCGCGTCCTGCATTGAGCATCAGGCGCTGCGCATCGGTGGAGGCCGCCGCGATGAGCTTGTCCTTGAGCTCGAACGGGCTCAGGGAGGCGAACTGGCTGTAGTCGGGTGCGTTCATGGGAGAGTCCGGTCAGGCAAGGATGAGATCAGGGAGCGGCGTTCGTCTTGACGATGCCGACGATCACGGGCCCCCACAGGGTCAGGAAGACGTTGGCGACGGCGTACGTGACGGTGAAGGCCACCACGGGTGTCGCATTGCCCGCCTTGGCCAGCAACGCCGCGAAGGCCGGGTTCGCGCTGCGGCCGCCCGCGACGCAGGCAAGCGCCTCGATCGGATTGCGGATGCGCAGCACGAAGTACGAGAAGAAGAACGTGACGACCTGCGGGATCAGCGTGACGCACACGCCCAGCAGCAGCAGCGTCAGCCCGGACTTCTGGATCGCGACCAGCGCCTGCGGGCCGGCGGAGATGCCGACGATCCCCACGAAGACGGCCAGGCCGAAGTCGCGCAGGAACGTCGACGCACCGATCGGCAGCGCGGCGAAGCTCGGATGCACGCTGCGCAGCCAGCCGAAGAACAGGCCGGAAAGCAGGCAACCGCCGCCGCTGCCGATCGAGATCGGGACGCCGGCCAGCCTGAACTGGATCAGGCCGACCAGCATGCCCACCAGCATCCCGATGCCGAAGAAGACGAAGTCCGTCGCGGCGGCGGCGGATATCTTGTAGCCGATCTTGCCCTGCACGCGATCGAGGTCGCGCGGGCTGCCCACCAGGTGCAGTTCGTCGCCCGTGTGCAACTGCAGCTCGCCGAGGACCGGCAACTCGATGCCCATGCGCTTGACGAGCGTCAGGAAGACGCCGTGGCGGGTGGCCGCGTTGGCCTTGTCGTGGATGTCTGCGACGCTGCGTCCGCTCAACGCCTTGTTGGTCAGGACGAGCTCGCGGCTCTCCTGCACCAGGCGAAGGCCGCTCGGCGCATCGACCTCGCGGCCGAGCCTGGCGGCCAGGTTCTCCAGCACGGGCGTCGTGCCGGTGACCGCGACGATGTCGCCTGAGAGAATGCACGTCGAGTCGCCGACCTCGATCGCCTTGCCATCGCGCACGATGGCCTCGACGGAGGCGTCGGACATCTCGGCGTCCAGCGCCAGCGCCGTCTTGCCGATGGCCGGACTGGTCGCGGCAATCGCATACATGCGCGTGTCGACGCCGCTGATCGCGTCGAACTGGCCGGCGTCGAGCTCCTGCTTGCCGCCGGACAATGCCGCCGCCAGCTTCACGGCTTCGGCGCGGATGTCCCACTTCATCACCATCGGCAGGAACCAGGTGACCATCAGGATGGGTCCGAGCGAGCCGAAGATGTAGCAGACCGCATAGCCGACCGCGACATTGGTCTGCATCGTCTTCATCAACTCGGGCGAGAGTCCCAGCCGTGCGATCGCGTCGCCGGCGGTGCCGATGATGGCCGACTGCGTGAGGCCACCCGCGGCGAGGCCCGCTGCCATGCCGCGATCCAGGCCGAAGGCCCACGCCGCCAACAGGACGCACAGCAGGCCCGTGGCGCACATCACGAACGACGAGGCCAACTGGTTGAGCGAACGCCGGTTCAGTGCATGGAAGAACTGCGGGCCGCCCTGGAAGCCGACGGCGTAGATGAACAGCGCGAAGAAGATCGCCTTGATGCCGGGGTCGATGGCCACGCCCAGCTGGCCGATCACCACGCCCACCAGCAGCGTGCCCGCGATACCTCCGAGCGTGAAGCTGCCGAACTTCAGGCGACCGACGAGGTAGCCCAGCGAGACGGTGAGAAAGAGCGCGAGCAGCGGCTCGGCCGTGAACAGGCGGTGCAGGAGTTCCATGGAGCTTTCGGGTGGCCAGGCGCGATGGGGAGAAGTCGTCCGCGCGCACGGCAGATGCGCGATGGCTCAGAGCTTCCGCGGACGCGAGATCGGCGTCTGTGCGTTGTCGCACGTGTCTCGACAAGCAGGCGCTAGTGCAGTGCCCGTTGCGGCAGGTCGATGGTGAACACGCAACCCGTGCCCGGCATGTCGCGCACGCTCAGGGTGCCTCCATCGGCTTCGACGGCACGCCTGGCGATGGACAGGCCCAGGCCCAGGCCACTTCGATCCTCGCCCGTCTGCGTGAACGGCCTGAACATCGTCTCGGCCGCTCCGTGGGGGAGTCCCCCGCAATGATCCGCGACCTCGACGAGGATCCGCGCGCCATCGGCATGCGCATTCAATCGAACAAGGGTTCCGGCATGCGTGAACTTGAAGGCGTTCTGGAGCAGGTTCGCCAGCGCTGCAAGGAGACGCTCGCGGTCTCCGGAGATGCCCAGGAAGGGGTCCACCGGCGACACCGTGAACGCACACCCACGCGCAGAAGCGTCGAGGCCCGCTGCTCGTCCGGCATCCGCGATGAACTCCGCAACGGAGAAGACCTCGCCGGCGGATGCATGGGCCGCGCCGCGCACCTGCGACATCGAATCGCCGAGCATCGTCGCAAGCGAAGTCAGGCACCTTCGCACGAGCGCCCCCGTCGCGCCATTGACGGGCAGCAGGCCGAACTCGAGCGCCTGGAACGCGAGGTTTGCCGTTTGCAGGACGTTGCGCAATTCATGGACGAGAACGCCGAGTCGCTCGTTCTCCGCAGCGCTCCGCGCGTCTGCCACTTGCGCGTCGCGCTGTTGTCCGAACTCGATCACGGCATCGGCGATCGCGTTGTCCAGGCATCGATTGAGCGTGCGGAATTCGTCGACGGTGAAGGGGATGTCGCTCTCGACGGCCAGGTCCGTGATCGCCTGGCAAAGATCGCCATAGTCGTGGACGACGGCGTCGACGGTGAAGCCCAGCTGAAGCAAGGTTCCGCCGTGAACGGCCGCGCTCGCGCCGATTTCGGACAGCGCCAGCGCATCGCCTCCGGACGCGCCGGAGATCCTCATGCTCTCGGCATCCAGCCCGTTCTCTTCCGCATCCAGCGTTCGGGTGAGCTGGTCGATGAAGATCGGAATGCCACCGGCGAGCTGCGCGGGCGTGGCCGCGCGCGCGGGACGCTTCGCGACCTTCGCCTTGCAACGTTCCATCAACTCCGCGCGATTGTCCAACAGAAACTTGTGCATGGAATTCCAGTGAAGATCCGTTCCTCTTGCGATGGAGCGACCGGTGCGCATCATGTTTTCGCTTCGAAGTGGACGGGTGCCGAGAGTGCATCGTCAACCGTCCTGCGTCTGTGCGATCGCGCACGCTGGAAGCCATTCAGGAAGAACGGCATGGTCCTGCTGTGACGGGCGCCCGCATTGCCCCACTGACCGGTCCACATCTCGAGAGCGACCATGAGTTCGACTTGCAGTGTCGTCGTCGCCGACGACAACCGTGATGCGGCGGACTCCCTCGTCGAACTGCTCGGTGCATTGGGCTACCACGCCGTGGCCGCCTACGACGGCCGGGAGGCCGTCAAGGTCTGCTCCGCGCTGGAGCCCCACCTGGTGATCCTGGACATCCAGATGCCGCTGCTGGATGGATGCGCCGCCGCGCGCCTCATCCGCATCGGCGCCCATCCGCCCGGAACGATCGCGTCGCTCTCCGCGTTGCGCCATTGGGAAGAGCCCATGAAGTCGGGCGGCGGGGCCTTCGACGTGAGGCTCGCCAAGCCCGCTCGCATGGATCAGCTGAGCGCATTGCTTGCCGGGGCCTTCAGGCCTGTCCCAGGCAACTCGGTGCGCTGACGCACAGACCCGAACAGGGCCGACCCGATATGTTCCGATGAACGGCAATCCATGCCGCTCTGCATCGGAAAAGCCTGTCATGAATCCCATCGCATCGTTCCTCGTCGCCGTGTGCGTGCTCGCAGCGCTGGCGTCCGGCTACTGGCTGAGCCCGTTCGCGCCGGTGCCATTCCTGCTGTTGGCAGCCGTCGTCGCGATGTCGCTCAAGATGGCGAACGTGTGGGAGAAGTTCGTCGTGTTGCGGCTGGGCAAGCTGCAGGGCGTCAAGGGTGCCGGACTCTTCTTCATCGTTCCGGTGATCGACAGCGTGATCGCGGTGATCGACGGCCGCATCCAGACGACCGCCTTCAACGCGGAGCAGGCGCTGACGCGAGACACCGTCCCCGTCAACGTCGACGCCATCATCTTCTGGCATGTGGAGGATGCCGAGAAGGCGGCCCTCGCCATCACGAACTATCGGGAGGCGATCGACCGTGTCGCTCAGACATCGCTGCGCGAGATGATCGGCTCGTCGATGCTGGCGGCCCTGCTATCGGACCGCAAGGATGCCGACGAGCAGCTGAAGAACGAGATCGCGCTCAAGACCGCACCGTGGGGAATCTCCATCAGCTCGGTCGAGATCCGCGACGTCGCCATCCCGGTCGCGCTGCAGGACGCGATGTCCCGGCAGGCCCAGGCCGAACGGGAGAAGCAGGCCCGCGTGATCCTGGGATCCGCCGAAGCGGCGATCGCCGGCAGGTTCGTCGAGGCCTCCGAGATCTATGCGGGCCATCCCATCGCCCTGCAACTGCGGGCGATGAACATCATCTACGAGACGACGAAGGAGCGCGGCGCGACGATCCTGATGCCGAGTTCCATGGTGGAGAGTCTCAATCCCGCGGGCGCACTGGCCGCGCTCGCCTTGAAGGAAGCGGTCGTGCCCAACGGGCATGACCTGCCAGGCCGAACGCTGATCGCGAGCGCCTAGGCTCGAAGCGGCGCCGCGATGTTTCGACGTGCCGCAGCACGCCCGACTTGAACGAGCGTGCGGTTCGCGGAACACGCGTGCTTCCCATGCGCCGTGCGACGCAAGGCGCCGCGCGGCCCGATCGGGCAAGCGGCGCCCCTTCGCTCAGGGCGTCATCGTCAACTCGTCGATCACGTTGCGCACGCCGGGACTCGACCAGGCCGAGTCGGTGGCGAGGTCGCGTTCCGACCAGCTGTGCACGCGTCCCTTCAAGGTCACGTCGGTGCCCTGCACCTCGACCTGGATCTCGCTGCTGTCCAGTGCGGCGCTGCGCCTGATCGCCGCATCGATGTCTGCCTTGACGATGCTGGCCATGGGCTTGTGCTTGATGGCGATCTGGTTGCTGAGGCCTGTCACGCCCAACAGGCCGCGGACGGCGCCCACGGCCGCCTGCTTCTGGTATTGCCAGTCGACCTCGCCGCTGAGCGTGAGCCAGCCGCCTTCGACCTGTACCTTGATGTCGTCGGACTCGACAGCGCTCGTCCAGTCGAGGATGTTCCTGGCGGAATGCCCGATGTCGGCATCCGTGCGATGCGACGCGCCATCCAGCTTGACCTTCAATTCGATGGCCAAGGCCTGCACGCCCCTGACACGCTGGACGGCGCGTTCGGCATGCCACTTCTCGGCGTAGCTGGCGACCTCGCCGGCCAGCGTCACGACGCCGTCTCGCACCTCGACGCCGATGTGGGTTGCATGGATCGCCGATTCCCAGCTCAGCTGGGCGATCACGGCTTGTTGAAGTTGTGCATCAGTCTTCATGTCGGTCTTTCGTAGTGGAGACTCGATGCTCCTCCGATGCTCCTCCGATGGTTCGCGGCGGTCTGTGCGGCACCGCGCGGAGCGGCGCGCCAGCCGGCGGAGGTGCGCTGACGTACAGACATGCGTGCCTCGGAAGCGCACCGTGCCTGCATGAGAATCGATCCGACACTGCATTCCGGCAAGTCTCGTCCCCAAGTCCCGCACGATGTCGCCCAGCCGGCGACGCGTCCGCGCGCGAAGCGAAGACTTCGGTCGATTCCGGAGCCCGCCGCGGAGACGATCATGAACACGACCGAAGCACAGTTCCTGCTGCGCTTCATCGTTCCGGCGCGCGAGGTCGACGCACTGGCCGCAGCCATCCAGGCCGAGGAGGCGCATGCGCATCGCTGCCTGTCCACCGGCTTCGACACGGCCGATGGACGGCTCGCCGCGCGCGGCGTCTTCGTGTCGCTGTGCAAGCGCGGCAGCGAATGGGTGCAGGTCGCCATCGCCACGACCTCGGACTGCGCGAGACTGCTCGTGCACGAGGTCGATCTGGGAATCTGGCGGCGCGGTGTCGTGCCCGGTCTGTTGCCGCACCTGCACGACGGCTCCGAGGCCGGGGCCGCGCTGCGCGCCGCCGTGGGTGCGGCCGATGACGACACTCCGCTGCTCGCGTCGTTCGCCATCGACGCGACGCACCTGAAGCGCGAGCTGAGGCTGGCCGACTCCGTCGTCGAGATCGCACAGGTCACCGGCATGATCACGACGGACGACGCATCCATGCCGTTCCAGGAATTCGAAGTCAGGCTCGTTTCCGGACCGGTCGCCGGGCTGTTCGAGGTGGCCCGGGAATGGTCGACACGGCACCGATTGTGTCTCGGTACCGCGTCGAACGGAGAGCGCGGCGCGCGTCTCGCCGCCGGTCATCCCGACGGGTTTCCCACGATCGCGATCCCGCCCGAGGCGCCGTTCGCCGACGGCGCCTGCTTCCTTCGCGCGACGCTCGACAGCTGCCTGACGCAGATCCTGTCGAATGCCAGCGTCATCAGCGAGGAGGCGCAGGACCGGCATGTCGTCGACCAGCTCCGGCATGGCGTGGAGCGCCTGCGCACCACCGTCGACGCGTTCGCGTCGATGGCCCCCGACATGGACGCCGGCTGGGAGCCCGTGCTCAAGCGCACCTTCCACGAGCTCGCGTCGCATCACTGCGCGCCGGCGATCCACGCGCCGCTGATGCAGGAAATGCGGTTGGCGGGGCTGGCCTATGCGCTGGGGTCGTCGCGTCCGCGGGAAGTCCGGTCGCCAAATGCCGTCGTGAAGGACCAGGAATTCCAGCTCGCGCTGCTCGCGATCCTGGCGTATCGCCACGCGCTGGCGCCGCCGTTCAGGCCGAACCATCGAAGCTTGAAGCAGATGCAGAAGCGCTTCTCCGACCAGCTGGTCGGGCGCCAGGACAGTGTCTCGGAAAACGCCGACGATCTGCGCTCGATCTCGAGTCGACGCCGTGCGTGCCGGCACCTCGATCATCTTTGCCGCCTGGCGACGTTCGCCGGCCCGCTCTACGAGACGCGCCGGGTCGATGCCTTCCTCGTGCGGTGCCGCGTCGCCCAGGACGCCTTCACGGTCGACAGGCAACATCGATCCGGGCTGGAGGCGCTCGAAGACGACGACGGTGGTGCGGACGTCAAGCTCGCTCGCCGCTGGCTCGCGGCGCGTCTCGTCGAGGATCGCAAGGCCTGCGAATCCTTGCTGCGCCGCGTCGGCAAGGCGGCCGCCTTCTGGACGGCCTGATGCGTCTCACTGGACGCGCGGCGTGGCGACCATCTCGCCCTGGCGCACGAAGAACTCGCGCGCCAGCTTCAACACCTCGGGTTCCGTCGGATGGTCGATGGTCTCCCAGCCCACGATGTGCAATGCCAGCGCGGGCCGGTGCTTCGAGACGTATTGCCTGAAAGCGGAATGCGGCTCGTGATGGCCCACGACCAGCACGGAGCGGATGCCGACCAGCGCCTCGCAGACCTCACCGAAGAACTCGTGCTGGCCGCGCACCTGGCTGCCGTGCTGGCGCGTGAAGTGCACGCGCTGCTTCACGCGCTGGTCGACGGATTGCTGGTCATCGAACTGGATCACGTGCACATCGAGGTGCCCGATCCAGGCAACGGCGTGGCTGAGCGGCATGGCGGATGAACTCCCGAAAGGCGCGGCGCCATGGACGGCGCTGCATTCGAGCCAGCTTGGACGCCATCACCGTGACTGTCTGTACGCCAGCGCACCTCCGGTCCGCGTCGAGACTCGCCGCTTCCGTGCTAGCGGGCGGTGGTCGCCGGCAGCAGCCGGTCGTATTCCTTCTTCACGACGGCGTAGCACTCGCAGCTGCGGCTTTCCAGGCCGGCACGATCCAGCACCGTGATGTGGCCGCGGCTGTAGCGGATCAGGCCCGCGCGCTGCAGCTTCAGCGCGCCTTCGGTCACGCCCTCGCGGCGCACGCCCAGCATGTTGGCGATGAGCTCCTGCGTCATCACCAGCTCGTTGCCGTGCAGCCGATCCAGGCTCAGCAGAAGCCAGCGGCAGAGCTGCTGGTCGAGGGAATGGTGGCGATTGCACACCGCGGTCTGCGCCATCTGCGTGAGCAACGCCTGGGTGTAGCGCAGCAGCAGGTGCAGCACGGGGCCGGCGAGGTTGAATTCCGTCTTCATGCGCATGGCGCTGAGACGATAGCCCTTGCCCGCGCTCTGGACGACCGCCCGGCTCGGCGTCGTCTCGCCTCCCATGAACAGCGAGACCCCCACGATGCCTTCGTTGCCGACGACCGCGATCTCCGCGGACGCGCCGTTCTCCATCACGTACAGCAACGACACGATCGCCGTGGTGGGGAAATACACATGGCTGAGCGGGCTGCCGGATTCGTAGAGGACCATGCCGAGCGGCAGATCCACCTTTTCGAGAACGGGCTCCCAACGCTTCCATTCCGCGTCGGGCAGCGATTCGAGCAGGTGGTTCTTCTTCGGATTGGGCATGGGAAAGCGGGACTCCAGCGCACCCGACTCCCGCAGCGGGGAACGAACGAGCAGGCGCAGCGTTCGACTCTACTTCGCGCCGCACATCCGCTCTGTGCGATACCGAACAGAGCAACAGCCCGAGTTCAGGCGCCTGGGGCGGTCGCTCGACAGCGCTCCCCGCCGAACGGGCCACCGTCGGCATGGCGATGTCCGTCGCAGGTCGTCGCGTCGGCGCGGCGCCCCGCTCAGTCCCAGTAGCCGGTGCGGTCGTAGGCGCCGTGCAGCCGAACCTCGTAGTCGCGGTGCACGGGCGAGCTGGCGTCGTAGGCGGGACTGCTCCCGACCTGGGCCCGCGTGATGTTCACGTGCACGCACTGCTCCGCCCAGTCGATCTCCTCGAGCCAGTGAACCCCGATCAACACGCTCTTGCCGCCCGGCCACCAGTGGCGGGTGTCGACCACGAAGTAGCGGATCGCCCACGTCTCGTTGTCGAAGAGGAAGTCCGAGACATGGCCGATGCTGCCGTCGGTCGCGTGGATGGCGTAGCCCTTGACGCGCGCGGCGCTGCGCAGCGCGCCGTCGCTCGATGCGGCGCGCGCGTCACGCGCCGTCTTGTCCACCAGCAACTCGGCGTCGGTCGGCAGCGCCACCGGAAAGTACGGATAGCCCCCCATCGCCCACAGGCCCGACGCGCCCCAGTACTGCGGGTAGCCGTAGTAGGCGACGACCTCGCTCTCGTGCTGCCGCGAGACCGGCATGTGGGTGTCGACGTCGGGGCTGTCGGTGACCTGCTGGCGGGTCAGCCGCACGTCGATGTTCCGGCTCGCCTCGACCAGCGGCTTGATCGCGTAGGGCGAGACCAGCACCTCGCGGCCGGATATCCAGTGGCCGGTGTCCACGACCAGGTAGCGGATCGTCCAGCGGATGTCGTCGAAGAAGACGTCCTTCACATGGCCGATGACGCCGTCCGATGCCGTGACGGTGGACTTGTCGAGGTGGTGGACGCAATCGAGCATGGAAGGTCTCCTGGAATGCCCGCAGCGTGACGGCCAGCCCTGCGCTCGTCTGTGCGCTGACGTACCGGCGTTCAACGAATCGCAAGCCACCGTCCTTCTGTCTGCCATCGCACAGACGCGGGCGTCGCACCGCGCCCACGCTCGAACCCTTCGCAGACCTCGAGGAGAACGCAATGCAGCTAGGAATGATCGGCCTCGGCCGCATGGGAGCCAACATGGTCCGGCGTCTCGCGCGGCAAGGCCACGCGTGCGTGGTGCACGCCAGGCGACCTGCCGTGGTCGCCGAGGTCGTCGCCGCCAGCGGCGGCGACACCGTCGGCGCGGCATCGATCGCGGAGCTGGTGTCCCGGATGACCCGGCCGCGGGCCATCTGGCTGATGGTTCCGGCAGGCACGGTGGATCTCGTGCTGCGCGACCTGTTGGACTGCATCTCGCCCGGCGACATCGTCATCGACGGCGGCAACTCGTACTATCGCGACGACATCCGGCGCGCGGAAGGCCTGACGGCATCGGGACACCACTACGTCGACGTCGGCACCAGCGGCGGCGTGGCCGGCGTCGACCGCGGCTACTGCCTGATGATCGGCGGGGAGCCGGCCATCGTCGATCACCTCCAGCCGATCTTCGAATCATTGGCCCCCGGCGCCGGCACGGCGGAGCGCACGCCGGGCCTCAGCGGTCCGCCTTCACCGGCGGAGCAAGGCTTCCTGCACTGCGGCGGCCACGGCGCGGGTCACTTCGTGAAGATGATCCACAACGGCATCGAGTACGGAATGATGGCGGCGTACGCGGAGGGCTTGAACGTCCTGCGCCACGCCAACATCGGCAAGGCCACGGACGCCGCCGTCTCGAGCGACGCCGAGACCACGCCGCTGCGCGACCCGGAGTTCTACCGCTACGACATGGACCTGGCGCAGATCGCCGAGGTGTGGCGCCGCGGCAGCGTGGTCGCCTCATGGCTGCTGGACCTCACCGCCAGCGCGTTGCACAAGGAACCCGGCCTGGCCAGCTACAGCGGTCGCGTGTCGGACTCCGGCGAAGGCCGTTGGACGCTGCTGGCGGGCATCGACGAAGGCGTCCCCACGCCGGTGCTGAGCGCCGCGCTGCACGAACGCTTCGCGTCGCGCGGCGAGTCGGACTTCGCGAACCGGGTGCTGTCCGCGCTGCGCCATGAGTTCGGCGGTCACGTGGAGAAGCCGGCCCCGACCTGAACCGGCATTCGCATCGCTCAATCGGCGATGCGGTCCATCGAGTCCAGGGCGTGGATCGAGCTGACACCGCCTTCGAGCACGATCGACTCCTGGCCGTCTTCATGCTCGACCGCGACGAAGCGCCGCTGCGGCGCATGGCCGTCCTCGCCGCGGAACAGCGCGAACACCGGATCGCCGTTGTGGATGGCGTCCACCACGTCGGCGACCGGCGCGCGCCTCTCATCGGTGGCCCAACGGTTGCCCGCCGTGTCGACCTGGCCCCAGACGACCTCGCTGACGCGTTGGTGGCCGTCGAGGCGAACCTGCGACACGGCATGGAACGTCACCGCGTCGGCAGACAGCGGCAGGGCCGACTCCCGCATGCCGCGAGCGCCTCGGTCTTGCGATCCGACGAGGACCGGGTCGGCTTCGATTCGTTGCGCCATGTGCATCCTTCAAAGTGAGCGAGCCGCATTGAGCCACGGTGCGCCGGCGCGTTCCGTGCGCCAGCGCACACACGGCGCCGCCCGCGCGCTTTGCACTTCGACACGGGGCTGCGTCTGCCAACGCACAGACCCGGGCCACGGGCCGGCGCACCGTGAGGACATCGCCTCCGTCCGCCGCCGTCTTTTCGCGGCGGCCATCGTCCCCACGTCAAGGAATTTCACATGGCCTACCAAAGCGTCAACCCGAACACCGGCAAGCAGGTGAAGAGCTTCGAGCACATGAGCACCGCGCAGCTGCAGCACGCGCTCGCCACCGCGCAGACGTGCTTCCAGAGCTGGAAGAACACGTCCTACGCCGACCGTGCCGCGGTGCTCAGCCGCGCCGCCGTGCTCCTGCGCGCGCATGTGGACAACTTCGCGAGCCTGGAGACGCTGGAGATGGGCAAGCGCATCGAAGAGGCCCGCGGCGAGGTCGTCTTCAGCGCCGACATCCTCTCGTACTACGCGCAGCACGGCGAGGCCTTCCTCGCCCCCGTCAAGCTGAAGCCTGGGCAAGGCGAGGCCCACATGGAAAGCAGCCCGTTCGGCATGCTGTTCTGCGTCGAGCCCTGGAACTTCCCGTACTACCAGCTCGCGCGCGTGGCCGGGCCGCAGCTGATGGCCGGCAACGTGCTGGTCGTCAAGCACGCGGGCAACGTGCCGCAATGCGCCATCGCCTTCGAGAAGCTGCTGCTCGACGCCGGCGCTCCGGTGGGCGCGTATACGAACCTGCTGATCTCGCACGAGCAGGCCAACCACGTGATCGACGACCCGCGCGTCAAGGGCGTCGCGCTGACCGGCAGCGTGGAGGC
>FSXQ01004250.1_pt1 | contig 33437 bp, 33 predicted proteins | sample 1638011 | NCBI WGS metagenome assembly FSXQ01 (sample SAMEA3914789, study PRJEB12502) | metagenome | biome: forest; material: soil | place: Canada | collected 2011-07-03 | depth 0.3 m | reverse complement strand
GCGCTCAACGCGCAGATGGCGCGCAGCGACGAGCAGCTCGCGTACTACGTGGCGCAGGCGCGCGAGGTGATCGACCTCAGCATCCTGTCGCAGAAGCAGATCATCGAGGAACTGCAGCGCCTGGCCGGGCGTCGCGCGGCGGAGGCGGTGGCGTGATCGTCGACGAGATCGACGACGGCGGCGTCGACGCGTCCACGCCCGTCTGGGCCGTGTTCGGCGACCTGATGGCCGGGCTGCTCGGCGCGTTCGTGCTGATCCTGCTGTTCGCGCTGGCGTCGCAGCTCGAACTCGTGACGCGGCTGCAGGACGAGATCCGCCAGCACCAGCTGGAGGAGCAGCGCCGCGCCGAACTCGAGCGCGCGCTGGCGGTGCCGCTGGCCGCGGGCCGCGTCACCATCGACCACGGGCGCATCGACATCAACGGCGCCGTGCTGTTCGCGTTCAACTCAGCCGAACTGCAGCCCGACGGCCGCGCGCTGCTGAAGACGCTGGCCGGCCCGATCGCCACATACCTGAAGTCGCGCGACGAGATCCTGATGGTCAGCGGCTTCACCGACGACCGCCAGGTGCGCGGCGGCAACCACCAGTTCGCGGACAACTGGGAGCTGTCGGCGCAGCGCTCGCTGACCGTCACGCGCGCGCTGGTCGAGGAGGGCATTCCGTCGTCCGACATCTTCGCCGCCGCGTTCGGCTCGCAGCAGCCGGTGGCCGACAACGGCGATGCCGATGGCCGCTCGAGGAACCGGCGCGTGGAGATGGCGCCGACGCCGCGGCCGGCGCGCGTGAACGTGGCGAAGCCGGCGTCGTCGGCGAGTGCGTCGCATGCCTGAGGAAGCGCCGTTGGACCCGCTCGAGGCCTTGCGCGCGCAGGGCGCGTCCGCGCGCGACCCGGTGCGGTTTCGCCTGGCCGAGGCGCTCGCGCGGCGCGCGTCCGGGCACGCGGGCGCGGCGCGCGAGGCGATCGACGCGCGGTTGGCGGCGGTGTTGCAAGGGCTGGGCTCCGAGGCTGTCGACGGCGACGTCTCGCGTGACGCGCCCACGCGCGCGGCGCGCGGCCCGCTCGCGATGCTGGTGGCCGATGCCGCGCGCCAGAAGCCGCTGCCGGTGCTGGGTGCCGTTGGCAAGCCGCGCGATGCGGCGCCTTCGACGTCGACGTTGCCCGCCGCTGCGAAGCCCACGCCGGCGCCCGCGCTCGACGCCGCGGCCCGCACGCTGCAGTTCTTCAAGCGCACGTGGTCGCGGCTGAGCGCCGACCAGCGCCTCGCGCAGTCGCGCGCCACGCTGCCCGACAACGCGGGGCCGTTGAACTCGCACCACCTCGTGCACCGCGCGCTGACGCTGATGCAGTCGCTGTCGCCCGAGTATCTCGAGCACTTCGTCGGCTATGTCGATGCGTTGCAGTGGCTGGAGCAGGCCAACGAGGCGGGCGCGTCGGCGCCGCCGCGGCGCAGCGCGGCGTTGCGTCGCTGACGTTCGGCGTGGTCGCCTCGAGAAGGCCGCAGGGGTCTGGCCTCTCCTCGGAATCGCGTCGTGCATTGGCCGGCAGCGGTTCGGCTGAACGCGATTCCGAGGCGAAGGCCTGACCCCGATCGCAAGAACCAATGCCGGCAAGGTGCTTGCGAATCGCGGGGGCCTCGCGCACGTTCGGGGTCAGGCCTTCGCCTCGGCACCGCGATCGGAACTGGCTCGTTCGCCGGCACCATGGCGCGGTGCCGAGGAGAGTCCTGACCCCTCTGGCGTCAGTGCGCCGCCGCGGAGGCCGCCGCTGCGGCAGCCGTCGCTTCGGCCGCATCCGGCGCCAGCGGCAGCCCGAAGTCCCGCATCATCTTGTCGACGTCATGCGTCGCCGCCCGCGCCGCGACGAAGTCGGCGTGCGCGCCCGCGCTGTCGCCCTGGCGCAGCCGCAGGATCCCGCGGCCGTACAGCGACGACCCCGCGTCCTTGTGCAGCCCGATGGCCTTGTCGAAATCGGCGCGGGCGTTCTCGGGCTGGCCCAGGCGCAGCCAGAGCCAGGCGCGGCTGTCGACGTTGTGCCAGTTCTTGCCGTCGACATCGAGCGCCTCCTCACAGTCCTTCATCGCGACGTCCAGCTCGCGATCGAGCAGCACGCGATCCCAGCAGCGGCTGTTGTAGGCCGCTTCCAGGTGGGCGTCGTGCGGGTGCGCGGCGATCCACAGCGTCCATTGCGGGATGGCGCGTTCGGGCATCCGGTTGCGCTCGTGGAGCAGGGCGACGCCGGCGTGTTCGTGCGCCTGCGGGGACAGCAGCTTGTCGACCGCGGCGAGGTCGGCGGCCGCCAGGTCCTGCGAGCGGGCCTCGGCGTGTAGCGCGGCGCGCGCCAGCAGGGCCTGCACGTCGGCGGGCGCGAGGCGCAGCGACGCGTCGAGGTCGGCCAGGGCCAGCGCCGGATGCTTCATCTGCACGTGGATGGCCGCGCGCGTGACGAGGAACGACGCGTTGGCCGGCTCCATCGCGCAGGCGCGGTCGAGGTCGGCCAGCGCCGCCGGCAGCTCGTTGCGTGACAGCGAAGCGGCGCCGCGCCGGGCGTGCTCGTCGGCGCTCAGCGTGTCGGCCCCGGACGCGGCATCGGCGACCGGGGTCGGCGCGGCGCCGCGGTTCTGTGCGAACACGGCGCCGCCGTTGTAGGTGAAGTACATCTTGCGCTGCTTCTTCGAGACGTAGACGCGGTGCGACAGGAAGAAGTCGACGCCGATCAGCATGTCGTTGGTCTCGATGGCGTAGTCGGCGACGCGCAGGTGGTTGTGATTGACCGTCTCGCCGCCCAGCGAGACGGTGGCGAAGTCGGCCGACCACGTCTGGGCCTTGCCGCGGCCCGCGCCGTACGACGTCCCGTCGGGCTTCATGTCGGCATCCTTGACGCCCGCGCGGTGCGCAGCGCGCAAGGCCACGGTGGTGATGGCGCCGGTGTCGAAGAGCGCCGTCATCTCCTCGTCGTTGATCTTGACCTTGGCGCGGATCTCGGGGTTGCCGAGCGAGCGCTCGTTCAGCAGCTCGAGTTCGGAGACCGGCGTGTCGGCGGCCCAGTAGGCCATGTTGGCGTGGTCGCAGTCGGCGCTGGGGCGCACGAGGCGGACGACGCCGTGCGCGAGGTCGTATTCGGTGTCGACGGCGCCGAGGAAGTCGCGGCCGAGCACGCCCAGGGCCGTCTCGCCGATCTCGTTGCCGGCCACCATGAACTCGATGTTGGGCAGGTCGCCATCGAGCAGCTTCAGGTGCTCCACGGTGGTCATGCGCGCGTCGGGGATGCGGCCGTTGACGCCGTAGATGTCGAACGGCAGGCGGCGCAGCGGGAGCTTGAGATCCGTCGCGGTGGAGCGCATCAGCATGCTGAAGATGGCGCCGCTGTCGACCAGCAGCGTGACGGGCGTGCCGTTGACGCCGACGGTGGCGATGGGGCGCCAGCCGACCATCTTCACGGGCATGTCCACCATGCCCACGCTGCACGCCGCGCGGGCGGTGCCGGCCAGGCCCAGCGCCAGCAGCGCGCAGGCCAGCAGGCCGGTGTTCGTGGGTCGCATGTCTCGTCCTTGTCGCTTGAGATGTGAACGCGGGCCAGGAAACGGCGGCGGCGCTGGCTCGCCGCGTTGCCTGGCTAGCTCGCCGGCGCCGACGCCGATGCCTTCCTGATCGCCGGGCCGGCATCGGGCGCCAACGGCAGTCCTTCGGCCTTGATCCGGGCATCGATGGCGGGGCTGGCCCGGCGTGCCGCCGCGAAGTCGGCACTGGCGCCGGCGACGTCGCCCTGGCGCTGGCGCGCGTCGCCACGGCCGTACAGCGACAGGGCGCTGGCGTCCGGCGACTTGCGCAGGCCGATCGCCTTGTCGAAATCGGCGCGCGCCTTGTCGGGCTGGGCCAGCCGCAGGCGGAGCCAGCCGCGCGCGTCGAGCGCGTCGGCGTTCTGCGCGTCGAGGTCGATCGCGGCGTTGCAGTCGGTGGCGGCGAGCTCGAGCTCGCGCGCGAGGCGCACGCGGACGAGGCAGCGCTCGGCGAGGGCGTGCACGCGATCGAAGTCCGACGGGTGCGCATCCAGCCAGAGCGTCCATTGCCGGAGCTCGGCCTCCGGCAGCGCGAGGCGGTGGTACTGCATGGCCATGTCGAGGCGCTCCTGCGCCTGCGGCGGCAGCGCGTTGTCCAGCGTGGCGAGGTCGGTCGCGGCGGCGGCCTTGTCGCGTTCGCCGCCGCCGCCGTGCCACCAGGCGCGCATCAGCAGCGCGCGCGGCAGCGTGGGCTGGAGGCGCAGCGCGGCGTCGAGGTCGGCCCAGGCGGCCTGGCCTTGCCGCAGGTCGGCATGGATCTCGGCGCGTGTGAGCAGGTACTCGGCGTTGCCGGGCTGCAGCGCGCAGGCGCGATCGAGATCGGCCAGCGCGGCCGGTAGGTCGTGGCGCGAGAGCGATGCCGCGCCGCGGCGCGCGTGCTCGCCGGCGCTGAGGGTGTCGGGCTCCGACGAGGCCGAGGCCTGGGCGGGCGCCGCGGCGTCCTCGTGGTTGCGCGCGAACACCGGGCCGCCGTTGTACGTGAAGAACATGCGCTGGCGCCGCGCCGACACGTAGATGCGGTGCGACAGGAAGAAGTCGATGCCCAGCAGCATGTCCATGTCCCGCGGCGGGAAGTCGGCCACCGGCAGCTTGTTGTGCAGCACCGTCTCGTCGCCCAGCGCCACGCTGTCGAAGTTGGCGAGCCACAGCGGGATGCTGCCTTGTCCCGCGCCCCAGGTGACGCCGTCGCGCTTCATCGACGACTCTTCGAGGCCGGCGGCATGCGCGCCGTAGAGCGACACCAGCGTGGTCGCGCCGGTGTCGAACAGCGCCTTCAGGCTGTGGCCGTTGAGCTTCACGGAGGCATACATGGCGGGGTACAGCTCGGTGCGGCGTTCGCGCAGCAGCGGCACTTCCGACACCACCACGTCGTTGGCCCAGTACGCCATGTTGGCGTCGCCGCAGTCGGTGGTGGGGAACACGAAGCGGATGACGCCGTGGGCGAGGTCGTACTCGGTGTCCACGCGTGCGAGGATGTTGCGGCCCAGGATGCCCATGGCCGTGTCGCCGATCTCGTTGCCGCCCACGACGAACTGCATGTTCGGCAGATTGCCGTGCAGCAGCTGCAGGTGGTCCACCGTGGCCAGGCGCAGGTCGCGGATCTCGCCGGCGATGCCGTCCAGCTCGAAGCCGAAGGGCAGGCGATCCAGCGGCAGCTTCAACTGGTCCGCGGCGGCGTGCGTCAGCATGCTGAAGTACGCGCCGGTGTCCACCAACAGTGGCACCTGCTGGCCGTTGATGCCGACGGTGGCGATGGGGCGGGTGCCCACCATCTTCACGGGCAGCTCGTACATCTGCAGGCCGCAGGCTGCGCGGGCGGTGCCGGCCAGTCCCAGCGCCAGCGCCAGCAGCGCGCAGGCCAGCAGGCCGATGTTCGGTCGTCGCATGTCGCCTCCCTGTCGTATGCAGTCGACGAGCGCCCGCCTCGGAGCGCCTCTTTGCAGCGACTGTATGACAGATTCCGGCGCGCGCTGCGGCGACAATGCGCGCCATGCAGATCACGCCGCATCTACAGCACATCCTCCAGCTGGCGGGCCACATGATGGCCTACCGCTGCGTCGAGCTCGCCAAGGGACGCACGCCGGGCACCGACCTCGCGCGCTTCACGCCCGACACCGCCCCCCAGGTGACGCTGGGCGACCCGCGCAGCCATGTCGAGGCCGCGCAGTACCGCGCCCTGATGGCCGCGCCGCCCTGGGGCAACGCGATGGCGCTGGTGCTGCAGGAGTCGCGCCGATTGCAGATGGACGGCACGCCGTTCACCGACGCGATGGTCGTCGAGTTCGTCGACGTCGCCGGCCAGCTCGATGGCCTGGCCATCGCGATGCCGTACCAGCCCGCGCAGGGCAAGCAGGCGTGGGCGACGCATCCGGTGCGCCTGCTCTCGTGCCCGCCCGCGCTGCGACCGCTGGCCGACGACCTGCTGATCGCCTTCGCACGCGGCCTGAAGACGCACGCCGAGGGCCATGCCGCGTGGTCGGACGCGCGCGCCATCGAGCCCGGCGTCGAGCCGGTGCCACCGGCCGACGGCCGCGATCCCGGCTACTGGGCCGCCGCCATCACGCCCGACGACCCGCACGTGCACAGCAACGGCAAGGTCACCGCGCACCTCGACGCCTACCTCGCCGAAGGCAGCTTCGAGGGCGGGCTCGCCTTCGAGAAGCTGCTGCGCCCGCTGGCGCTCGACTTCACGCTGCCCAGCCTCGCCGCCGTCGACGAGCTGCTCGACCGCCTGCGCACCGAACGCGAGCCGCAGCGCGACACCTTCCTGGGCTCGCCAGCCGGCCGCAACTTCGTGCACCTGCTCGCGGGCTACCTCGGCGAGACGCTGGTGCTGTCGCATTCGACGCTGGTCACGTGGTACACGCCGCAGCAGCTTCGGCTCCAGGCCCCGGGCCGGCTCGACGGCCGCGTCACGCCGTCCACGTCGCTCGTGGCCGTGCTCAATGGCGACGGCACGAAGACGGGCTACCTGCTGATGGCCAGCGACATCGTCGCCGGCCGCCTGTTCGGCGACCCCGAGGCGCTGTCGCTGGCCGAGACGGCGGCGCTGGCGACGGGCCAGATCCGCGCCGCGCGCGCGAGCACGCAGGTCGACCCCGGCGCCGCCTGGAACGCGAGCTACTCGCACGGGCCGCTGGGCGTCACCGCGCCGCAGTGGTTCGCGCACGACCCGGTGTTCCAGCGCTGGTTCGCGGCGCTGCCGGCGCTGTGGCGCGACGGCACCGTGGTGTGGTCGCAGCTGGTGCAGGCCAACACGCTGCTGTTCAGCAAGGGCACGGCCGACTGCCCGGGCGAGGTGCTGTTCGACCCGACGGGCCGCGTGGCCCCCGAACGCTTCGCCGAAGCGGCGCAGGCCATGTACCAGCTCAAGGGCCTGCGGCTGCGCAACCCGTGGCTCCGGTTCTTCGCGGACGCGCTCACGCACGAGCGCGTGCGCACCAGCGGCCACGACCTGCCCGCGAGCCTGGGCGCGCGCGGCATGCAGACGGCCTCGCTGCTGTTCTTCCGGCAGCACCTGCCGGGCGGCGTGCTCGGAGGCGGCAGGCTGCCGCTGCTGGTCTCGCGCGAGCATCCCGGCATCGTGATGATGCTGCCTTCCAAATACTGGCCGGAGCAAACATGACCGACATCCGCGACAACGTCGCCGCCCACCGCTTCGAGAAGGTCGTCGACGGCCACGCCGCCATCGCCACGTACGCGATCGACGGCAACGTCATCACGTTCATCCACACCGTGGTGCCCGTGCCGCTGCGCGGCCGGGGCATCGCGGGCGAGCTGGTGAAGTTCGCGCTGGCCTCGGTGCGCGAGCGCGGGCTCAAGGTGGTGCCGCAGTGCGAGGTGTTCGAGGCCTACATGCGCAAGCACGCGGAGACGCACGACCTGCTGGCCGACCCGGCGCTGTTCGACTGACGCGTGAGCACCAGCGTCATCCGAGGCAACCCGCGTGCCCTCGCGGGGCGCGTCGCCCGGGCGCGAGAAATGCCTGCAACCGGCTGCGCCACCGTCGGCGTGCAGGAGGTTCGGGCATGTCCAACCAACCGATGAATCCGCAGCAATCCGCCGAGACCGAGAAGTCCTGCGGCCGGCCGCTCACCGTGCTCGAGCTGACCGTCGTGCTCGAGGAACTCGATCGCGTCGTCGGCGAGCTGGAAGACTCGCTGCTGGAGCTCGCGCTGCCGTTCGACGAGGCCTCGCACTTCGCGGCCTGCGACGCCATCGCGGCTGCGCGCGGCGCTCGCTGAAGCTCAAGCGATCGTCTCAGGCCAGCGCCTCGATCGGCTGCAGCGCCAGCGCCAGCCGCACGTGGCGCAGGCAGGCGAGGGCGGTGACGGCCAGCGTCGCGCCCACGGCCGCGAGCGCGGGCCCGCCCAGGCCCCACGCGGGCGTGACGCGATCCACGAAGCCTGACAGGTAGATCCAGCCGACCCAGCCCGCGACGGGCAGCGCCACCCCGACCGCGCCGACCAGCGGCCCCGCGAATTCGGCCGCCACCTGCCGCGCGATCGCCGCGTTGCCCGCGCCGTGCAGCCGGTGCAGCACCAGCTCCGTGCGGCGGCGGCGCAGCGTGTCGGCCACCATCGCGTAGGCGCCGAGCATCGCCACCACCACGGCCATCAGCGACACGACCGTCACCGTGGTCGTCATCTGCGCCTCCTGGCGGTAGACGTCGGCGAGCTGGTCGTCGGCCCATTGCAGGTCGTAGGGCACCTTCAGGCCGTACGCCATCCACGCGCCGTCGAGCGCGGCCCGCAACGCGCCCTTGTCGGGGCCGGTGGCCGACACTACCCACTGCGGCGAGCCCATCAGCCAGAACGCCTGCGGCATGCGCGCGGCGCGCGCCGATTCGAGCGTGACCTCCCTGATCACCGCCACGATGCGCCGAGTCTCGTTGCCTTGCTGCAGGAAGGGGCCGCCGCCGGTGAGCAGCGCGCCGACCGCGGCCTGCGGCGTCGCGAAGCCCAGCAGGCGCGCGGCCTTCGCGTCGACCACGATGTTGGATTCGCCTTCGGCAAAGCGCGGCGTGCCGGCCAGCACCGTCATGCCGTAGGTGTCGAAGAACGACGCGCCGACCGAGCTGAAGCGCGTCTCGGCGACGTGGCCGTCGGCGCTCCTGAGCAGCTCGCGCGAGCCGAGGTTGTCGACGTCCGCGGCCGGCATCACGTAGCTGTACGACCAGTGCGTGATGGCGGGGCTGTGCGACAGCGCGGCACCGAACGCGTCGAGCGCGGGCACGTGGTCGGGGTCGGTCTCCATGCTCAGCGTGAGGCGGTTGTGGGTGTCGAAGCCGCGGTCGATCGTGAGCATGTGGCGCTGCTGCAGCGATAGCACGCCTGCCAGCGTCAGCAGCAGCAGCGCGCCGCCCAGCTGCACGCCCAGCAGCGCCTGGCGCGCGCGCCGGCCCCACGGGCCCTCGCTGGCCGTGCGGCCCTGCAGCGCCGTGGCCGGCACGCGGCGCAGCGCGCGCCACGCGGGCAACGCCACCACCAGCGGCAGCAACGCGAGCACGCCGGCGGCCAGGCCGGCCAGCGCGGCGAGCGGCACCGGGTCGGCCAGCGGCAGCTCCGGCGGCACGCCGATCCAGTTGGCGACGGCGGGCGCGACCCACCACGCCAGCAGCAACGCGGCGCCGGCGCTCGCGGCGATCGGCAGCAAGGCCTCGACGGCCCACAGCTGCACCAGGTGCGGCGCCGCGGCGCCCAGGCTGCGCCGCAGCGCCGTCTCGCGCTGGCGCTGCAGCAGGTGCGCGGCTTGCAGGCTCAGCATGTTGAAGGCGGCGAGCACCAGCAGCAGCACGCACGCGGCGCCCACGGCGGCGAGCCCGCGCCAGCGCAGCTCGTTGCCGGCGCCGGCGAAGGGCAGGTCGGCGAGCGCGATGCCGCGGAAGAACGCGGCCTCGCGGTGGTCGCGCCACGCCGGCGGGATGTCCTTCTTGAAGCTCGGGGCGTTGACGAAGGCGTCGCGCATCCAGCCGGAGACCTGGTCGATGGACGTGCCGGGCCGCAGCCGCGCGAACACGCGGGCCGACATGATGAAGACGCCGGTGCGATCGCCGTCGGACATCTCGTTGGCCGGCGAGTCGAAATTGGCCATCGCCATCGCGTGGCCCACGAGCGGGCTCGCGCCGTACAGCGGGCTGCGCGGGTCGGCGTTCGGCACGACGGCGGTCACCGTGTACCAGCGCTTGTGCGACAGCACGCGGCGGCCGATCGCGTCGGCAGGGCGTACGGTGCCCCAGAGCTTGTGCATCAGCTCCTCGCTGATGGCGATGGTGTCGGGCCGCGACAGCGTCGCGCGCAGGTCGCCGGCCAGGCTGCGCAGGTTCAGCACCTCCACGATGTCGGGGTCGACGGCCAGCAGCACGGCGGGGATCAGGCGGTCGCCCGCGGGAAATTCCATGCCGCCGTACGAGAACCGGCTGATGAGGTCGAGCGGCGCGTGGCGTGCCTTCAGCAGCGGGCCGAACACGGCCGGCACGCGCGTGAACCACGGGCTGGGCTCGCCGGGCGGGTTGCCCTTGAAGTCCAGCATGATGGTGCGCTGCGGGTCTTGCACGTCGGGATCGGGCGCGGCCAGCGCCAGTGCGAACAGCGCCACCAGCAGGCAGGCCGACAACGCGATCGTGAGACCGACGATCGCGATGACGGTGTTCGCACCGCGCGCACGCACGTCGCGCAACGCGTCCAGCAGCAAGGCCTTCATGCGAACTGCTCCGCCTGCGCGTCGACGAGCACGCGGCCATCGAGCAGCCGAATCGTGCGTGACGCGAGCGCCGCGTGCTCCGCGCTGTGCGTCACCATCACCAGCGTCGTGCCTTCGTCGTTGAGCTCGCGCAGCAGGCGCATCACCTCCTGCCCGTGCGCGCTGTCGAGGTTGCCGGTGGGCTCGTCGGCGAGCAGCAGCGCGGGGCGCGCGGCGATGGCGCGCGCGATGGCCACGCGCTGCTGCTGGCCGCCGCTCAGCTGGCTCGGATGGTGGCGCGCGCGGTGCGCGAGGCCCAGGCGCTCGAGCACCTCGGTCACGCGGGCGCGCTGCGCCTTTTCCGGCTGCCCGCCGTAGCGCAACGCGAGCTGCACGTTGTCGTGCACGCTCATCTCGTCGACGAGGTTGAAGCTCTGGAACACGAAACCGATGCGCCCGCGCCGGATCGCCGCGAGCGCGCGCTCGGGGCGGTCGGTGACGTCCTCGCCCTGCAGCTTGTAGCGGCCCGAGGTCGGCCGATCGAGCAGCCCCAGCAGGCCCAGCAGCGTGGACTTGCCGCAGCCCGACGGCCCGGTGACGGCGACGTACTCGCCGGCCTCGATGTGCAGGTCGATGGCGTCGAGCGCGGTGGTCTCGATGTCGCCGGCGCGATGCCGCTTGGTGAGTTGCTGCAGTTCGATCATGGCAGGGCCAGTTGTTCCTGGTCGGCGGGGGGTTGCGAAAGGAGGACTTCGTCGCCGGCACGCAGGCCGGCGAGCACTTCGACGAGGCCGCCGGCGCGGCGTCCCAGTTGCACGTCGCGCCGACGCAGCGTGCGGCCGTCGTGCACGTAGAGCCGCGATTGGACACCGGCGCCCTCGGGCAGCACGAGCGCGTTTGCGGGCGGGCTCAGCTGCAGGCGCACGTCCACGGCCTGGCCCGGTTGCAGCGACGCCGGCGCGCGGCCTTCCGGCCAGCGCAGCAGCACCCGCACCTTGCCGTCGTGCACCTGCGGCAGCGTCTGCGCGAGCCGCAGTTCGCCATCGGCGCTGCTGACCACCTGGCCGACGTGCAGCCGCGTCAGCCAGTACTCGTCGACGTCGGCCACCAGCTGCATGCCGCCGGCGGGGTCGTCGATGCGGCCGAGGCGGTCGCCGGGCCGCACGCTGGCGCCCACCTGCAGCGCGAAGCCGCTCAGCTGGCCGGCCATCGGCGCGCGCTGCAGCAGGCGGTCGCGCGTGCGTTCCAGCAGCTGCAGGCCGCGTTGCAGGCCTTGCACGGCGGTGGTCATCTGCGCGATGGATTCGGCGCGGATCGCGGCCTCCTGGCGCTGGTCGGCGTCGGCCTGGTGCAGCAACTTGTCGGCGAGGTCGCGCGCGCGGCGGGTCTGGTCGACGGCCGCGGGCGACACGAAGCCGTCGTCGGCGAGTCGTTGTTGGCGCTGCCAGTCGGCCTCGGCCTGCTGCTGCGCGGCCTGCAGCTGCGCCAGCTCACGCCGGTTCTGCGCGAGGCTCGCGGCCTGCGCCGTGCGTTCGACCGACACGTTGGCCATCTGCTGCGCCACCTCGGCGCTGCGCTGCATCAACAGCTGTTCCTGCTCGGCGCTCTGCAGGCGGAACAGCGGCGCGCCGATCGCGACGTGGTCGCCGTCGTGCGCCTGCACCTCCTCCACGCGGCCGGCCTCGGCGGCGTCGAGCTGCACCGAACGCAGAGGCTCGGCGTGGCCGCGCAGGGCGACCTCGTCGCGGAATTCGGCGATGCGCGCCGTCGCCAGCTGCGGCGACGCGACCGCCTGCAGCCGCGGGCCGCGCTGCCACGCCAGCGCCGCGGCGCCGACCGCGAGCGCGCACGCGGCGACGGCCGGCACGAGCCAGCGTCGGCGACGTGGCGGCAGCGTGCGGTCCATCGCAGCGCCGTGGGGCAGGGCAGGGGCGTTCATCACGCTGTGCACTGTGGCGAGCGGCGGTGTGGCGGGCAATCCGCCTGTCCGCATGCGGACACACCCGTGCCCCTCGCCCGCGTGGGCCTGCGACACTTGTCGACGTGCCCGATCCCGCCATCCTGCTCCTCGACGACGACCCCGACGTCGGCCTCGCCGCGCAGCTGCTGCTGCAGCGCCGCGTGGCGCCCGTCACGTGCCTGCGCAGGCCCGCCGAACTCGCCGGCGCGCTCGACGCACAGCGTCCGGCGCTGCTGCTGCTCGACCTCAACTTCGGCCCCGGCCGCACCGACGGCGCGCAGGGCCTGCGGCTGCTCGACGAGGTGCAGGCACGGCCGCAGCCGCCGGTCGTCGTCGTGATGACCGCGTACGCCGACATCGACCTGGCCGTGCAGGCGCTGCGCCGAGGCGCGTTCGACTTCATCACCAAGCCCTGGGACAACGTGCGCCTGATCGCCACCTGCCGCGAGGCGCTGCAGCGCGCGGCGCCCGCGGCCGACAGCGCGCCGCCGCCCGCGCCGGCCGCCGAGCCCGTGCGCTCGCTGGCCGCGCAGGAACGCGCCGCGGTGCTGGCCGCGATGGCGCAGGCCGAGGGCAACCTCAGTGCGGCCGCGCGCTTGCTGGGGCTGTCGCGCGCGGCGCTGTATCGACGTCTCGACAAGCATGGCCTTTGAACGACTGCGCGTGATCGCGGGTGCCGGCGCGCTGGCGGCCGCGGGCGCGCTCGCGCACGCGTCGGGCGGCGCCTCGCGCGCGTGCACGGGCGCGGCGGTGCTGGCGCTGGTGGGCGTCGCGCTCGCGTGGCCGCGGCGTTCGCAGGCGATCGCGCGGGCGGCGGTCGTCGAGCCGCCGCCGCCGGCCGACGCGCGCCAGCTCGCGCTGTTGCAGGCGCAGCTGGAGGCGTTGCCGGTGGCCGCGTGGCTGGTCGACGACCGCGCGCCGCGCGCCCTCACGAGCCGCGCGCGTCGGCTCGCGGCGCCGGGCGGCGCGCGCGACGTCGAGGCGCTGCACGCGCTGCTGCGCGGCGCGGTGCAGAGCGGCCCGGTCGTCATCGAGACCGAGCGCGGCAGCGAGCGCTGGCAGCTTCGTCGGCAGACGCTTTCGCTGGACGGCCACGCGCTCGCGCTGCTGGTGCTGGTGCCGCTGGAGAACGAGCTCGAGACCGAGTCGCTGCTGGCGTGGCAGCAGCTGGTGCAGGTGTTGACGCACGAGATCATGAACTCGCTGACGCCGATCCGCAGCCTGAGCCAGGCCGCGGCGTCGCTGGCCGACGAGCCCGGCGCCGAGCACGAGCTGCGCCTGGCGCTGGACGCCATCGCGCGGCGCGCCGAGAGCCTCGCGGCCTTCGTCGGCACGTATCGGCGCGTGAGCCAGTGGCCCGCGCCGACGCTCGCGCCGGTGGACGTGGCCGCGCTGTTCGCGCGCCTGGAGCAGGCCGTCGCGAAGGACTGGGCGGCGCGTGGCGGCGCGGCGGCCTTCGAAGTCGGCTCGCCGGGGCTGCGCCTGCAGGCCGACGACGGCCAGCTCGAACAGGCGCTGCTCGCGCTGGTCAACAACGCCGCGCAGGCGACGGCCGACACGCCCGCGCCGCGCCTGTGGCTGCAGGCGCGCCAGGGCCGTGGCGGGCGTTTCCAGATCAGCGTGCGCGACAACGGCCCCGGCGTGCCCGCGGGCCTGGAGCGCCAGATCTTCCTGCCGTTCTTCAGCGCCCGCGAGGGCGGGCAGGGCATCGGGCTGACGGTGGTGCGGCAGCTCGTGAACGGCATGGGCGGACGCGTGCGCCACGTGCGGCCGCTGGAGGGCGGGGCGGCGTTCGTGTTGAGTTTCTGAAGCGGCGCGTCGGCGTGGGTGGGCCCTGCTGCCACGTCTCGTCAGGAACAGTGACTGGACGGACCTGCCCTCCTTTTGGGGATGGTCGCCCCCGCGCGACGCTCCGATGATCCCGGTGCCCGCCGCGGCAGCGACCGTACCAGGGCAATCCCCAAGTCTTTCCACGAAGGAAGCCCCATGAACCTCATCGAACGCGCCAAGGCCATCCTGCTCAAGCCCGAGGACACCTGGCCGGTGATCGACGCCGAGCCGGCCACCGCGGGCTCGCTGTACAAGGAATGGATCCTGATCCTGGCCGCCATCCCCGCGGTGTGCAGCTTCGTCGGCAGCTCGCTGATCGGCTACGGCTGGTTCCGCATCCCGCTCGTGTGGGGCCTCGAGCGCATGGTCACGCACTACCTGCTGTCGCTGGTGGGCGTGTTCCTGATGGCGCTGCTGGTGGACGCGCTCGCCACCAACTTCGGCGGCGTGAAAAACCAGGTGGCCGCGCTGAAGCTCATGGCCTACAGCCTGACCTCGGCCTGGGTGGCGAGCGTGCTGCTGCTGGTGCCGTCGATCCTGCTGGGACTGGTGGTGATCCTGGCCCTGTTCTACGGCCTGTACCTGTTCTGGCTGGGCGTGCCGGTGCTGATGAAGTGCCCGAAGGACAAGGCCACGGTCTACACGATCGTCGTGGTGGTGGTGTCCCTCGTCGTCGGCGCGCTGGTCAGCGGCATCTACTCGGCGATCTTCGGCTTCGGCGGCTTCATGGGGCACGCGTCGCGCCAGCGCGACGGCGTCACCATCACGTCGCCCGACGGCTCGGTGAGCATCGACACCGCCGGCCTCGACGCCATGAGCAAGCGCATGCAGGCCGCCCAGGCGCGCATGGAGGCGGCGCAGAAGTCGGGCGACCCGGCGTCGGCCGGCGCGGCGCTGGGCGACATGATGGGCGCCATCACGGGCAGCGGCGGCACGCCGATCCCGGTGGCCGACCTGAAGGCGCAGCTGCCCGACGCGCTCGGCGCGCTCAAGCGCGAATCCTTCGAGACCAGCGGCGGCTCCGCGATGGGCATCTCGAGCTCGGTGGCGAAGGCCACCTACGTCAACGGCGAGCAGCGCGCCGAGCTCACCATCAGCGACATGGGCGGCCTCGGCGGCCTCGCGTCGGTGGCGGCCTGGGCCAACGTGACGCAGGACAAGGAAACGCCCGACGGCATCGAGAAGATCTACAAGGACAACGGCCGCACCATCCACGAGCAGTCCCGCAAGGACGGCAGCCATTCCGAGTACACGGTGATCCTGAAGAACGGCGTGATCGTGGGCACCACCGGCGACAAGCTGGACGGCGCCACGCTGAAGTCCATGGCCGGCGCCGTGAACCTCGACACGCTCGAGGGCATGAAGCGGCCCGCGAAGTCGTGAGCCCTCTCTAATTGCGCCACGCCGGCGGCGTAGAGTCGGGCTCACCTCAACAAACGACTCCTCACATGGCAATCGTCCCTGGCTTCCCGAAGGAAGGCACGTCCTTCAACAGCCCGCAGCTGGTGCGCAAGCTGGTCATCGGCGTCGTCGTGCTGATCGTCCTGGCCGTGTTCTGGCCGGTGCGCACGGTGCCCACGGGCTCGCGCGGCGTCATCACCGTGGGCGGCGCCATCCGCGGCCTGCAGAACGAAGGCTTCACGATCGTGCTGCCGTGGCAGAAGCTGGACGTGTTCAGCATCCGCGCCGAGCAGGCCGACATCGAGAACGCCGAAGGCTCCACCTCCGACACCCAGCCGGTGAAGGTCAGCCTGACGGTGCGCTACTCGATCGCGCCCGACCGCGTGACCGAGGTCTACGAGAAGTACAGCCACGACGGCAACCTCGCCAACTACGTGCAGACGGCCACGCAGGAAGTGTTCAAGGCGGTCACCGCGCGCTACTCCGCGCCCGACCTGATCAGCCAGCGCGCCGCGGTGTCCAACGACATCACGTCCGCCCTGCGCACCAAGCTGAGCAACTACGGCGCGATCGTCATCAGCATCGACATGCGCAACTTCTCGTTCAGCGAAAGCTACATGCGCGCCATCAACGACAAGGTGACGCAGGAGCAGCTGCGCCTGGCCGCCGAGAACAAGCTGAAGACGGTGGAAGCCGAGCAGAAGCAGAAGGTCGCCATTGCCGAGGCCGAGGCCAACGCGGTCAAGGCCACGGCCGACGGCGACGCCTACGCCAAGCTCAAGGTGGCCACCGCCGAGGCGCAGGCCATGCAGGTGCAGAACGACGCGCTGGCCAAGAACAAGGACGTGCTGGAACTGCGCCGCATCGAGGTCGAGCTCACCAAGGCGCAGCGCTGGAACGGCGCGCTGCCGACGTCGATGTACGGCAGCGCTCCGGTGCCGTTCCTCAACGTCAGTCCTGCCGGCGCGGGCAAGTAGGCGCCCGGGCGCCAGAGATTTTTTTTCGTCTCCCGCGAATCCTTTTCGCTTCGGCGCCCCACTTCACCTCTGACGACGGCGATCGCCCCGGACTTCCCCGGGAGCGGCCCGTCCGTCGCCGGGCCACCGGCTTGACCTCAGAGGATTCCGATGCCTTTCTTCATCCGCCGCGCGCCTGTCGCGTCCGTCTTGGCTACCGTGCTCGTCGCGTCGGCGTCGCTCGCGGGCTGCGCCCAGGCGCCGTCCTCGCTCGCCGGCCCGTCCGACGCCGCGTTCGTCCTCGTGCATGGCGCGTTCGAGGACCACGCGATCTGGGACACGGTCGCCGCGGGCCTGCGCCGCGCGGGACGCCAGGTCGTCGTGGTCGACCTGCCGGGCCGCGCCGGCGGCGGCGACGCGGACGACGCGTTGACGCTGGATCGCTACCGCGACGCCCTGGAAGCGCGCGTCTCTGCGCTTTCGGGCCCGGCGGTGCTGGTCGGCCACAGCTTCGGCGGCATCACCATCTCCAATCTCGCCGAGCAGCATCCCGAGCAGGTGCGCACGCTGGTCTACCTGGGCGCGCTGCTGCCCCGGGACGGCGACAGCGCCCTGACGCTGTCGCACGCCGACCACGCCAACGGCATCGCGCCGGGCAGCCTGGTGCTGTCGGCCGACCATCGCTGGGGCCGCATGCTGCCGTCCGACGCCGTGGCTCGCCTCGCGCTGTTCTGCGCCGACTGCGACGCCGCACAGGCCGCCCGCTTCCAGGGCAGCCTGGTGGCGGAGCCCATCGAGCCGCTGCGCACGCCGGTGCACCTGAGCGCCGAGCGCTACGGGCGGGTCGACAAGGTCTACCTGGCCACCGACCAGGACCGCGTGATCAGCCCGCCCGCGCAACAGGCGATGCTGGCGGCCACGCCCGTGCGCCAGGTGCAGCATCTCGCGACCAGCCACAGCCCCTTCCTCAGCCGGCCCGATGCCGTGGTGCAGGCCCTGCTGCACCTGGACGACCGGAGCCGCCATGATCATCCCTGAACCGATCTTCGCCGCCGCGCAGGCCGGCGATCCGCGATCGCTGGAGCGCCTGCTGCGCGACGTCACGCCCGACATCCGCCGCTACGCCGCGTGGAAGTGCCGGTCGTCGAGCGCCGTGGACGACGTGGTGCAGGAGGCGCTCATCATCCTGCATCGACGCGTGCACACGGTGCGCAGTGTCGCGGCGCTCGGGGCGTGGCTGGCGACGATCGTCGCGCGGCTGTGCCTGCTGCCGGCGCTGCTGTTCATCCGCGGCGTGGAGGAACTGCGCAGCATCGACGATTCGCTGCGCTTCTCGCGGATGTCCACCCACGACCTGCGCATCGATCTCGTGCGCGCGCTGGAGTCGCTGTCGGAGTCGCATCGGCAGATCGTGCTGCTGCGCGATTTCGAGGAGTTGACCATCGCCGAGATCGCCGGCGTGCTGGGCCTCACGCGCGCGGCCGCCAAGAGCCGCCTGCATCGCGCGCGGACGTTGCTGCGCGAGTTCCTGGCGCCGGACGACGGCGCCGGCACCGAGGTGTCCTCGACGAGCGGGTAGCGCGCCGGCCTCGTGTGGCATCATCCCGCGGGCTTCCCAGGGCATCCACGCCCGCCCGCCGCCACCCCATGAATGCCGCCAGCCTGCTCGAGATCGACGGTCTCGTCACGACCTTTCGCACGCCGCGCGGCACGGTGCGCGCGGTCGACGGCGTCAGTCTGACGGTGGCGCGCGGCGAGACGGTGTGCATCGCGGGCGAATCGGGCTGCGGCAAGAGCGTCACCGCGCTGTCGGTGATGGGGTTGCTGCCCGACTCGGCGAACATCGAATCCGGCGCCATCCGCTTCAACGGCGTCGACCTGCTGGGCCTGCCGCCGCGCGAACGCCGCGGCCTGCGCGGGCGTGCGCTGGCCATGATCTTCCAGGAGCCGATGACGGCGCTGAACCCGGTGCAGTCGGTCGGCCGCCAGATCGCCGAGGTGTTCGCGATCCACGGCACGGCCGGCCGCGCCGAAGCGCGCGCGAAGGTGCTCGCGCTGCTGCGCCAGGTGAAGATCCCCGACGCCGAGCGCCGCTACGACGAGTACCCGCACCAGCTCAGCGGCGGCATGAAGCAGCGCGTGATGATCGCGATGGCGCTGGCCAACCGCCCCGAGCTGCTGATCGCCGACGAGCCCACCACGGCGCTCGACGTCACCATCCAGGCCCAGGTGCTGCACCTGCTGAGCGAGCTGCAGCGCGAGCTCGGCACGGGCATCGTGTTCGTGACGCACGACCTCGCCGTCGTCGCCGAGATCGCCGACCGCGTGGTCGTGATGTACGGCGGCCGCGTGGTGGAGCAGGGCAGCGTGTTCGACGTGCTGGAGCGCCCCGCGCACCCGTACACGCGCGGCCTGCTCGCGGCGCGCCCGCGACCCGGCCAGACGCGCCACGACGGCGTGCGTCTCGATGCCATCCCGGGCAGCGTGCCTTCGCCGCTCGAACGCATCGACGGCTGCCGCTACCAGGCGCGCTGCCCGCGCGTGCAGGCGCGCTGCCGCGCGGAGGCGCCCGTGCTGGCGCCCGTGGACCAGGTGGGCCAGGCGGGCCACGCCGCGGCCTGCCACTTCGCCGAGAGCACGGCGGCATGACCGCGCCGCTGCTGCAGGTCGAGGATCTCGCGGTCGAATTCCCCGTGCGGCGCGGCCTGCTGCGACGCGAGGTCGCGCGGCTGCGGGCCGTCAACGGCGTGAGCCTCACGCTGAACGCGGGCGAGGTGCTGGGCGTGGTCGGCGAGTCGGGCTGCGGCAAGACCACGCTGGGCCGCGCGATGGTGGGGCTGTACGCGCCGAGCAGCGGCACGCTGCGCGTCGAGGGGCGCGACGTCGCGTCGCTGGGCGACGAGGAGCGCCGCCAGTTGACGCGCGACGTGCAGATGGTGTTCCAGGATCCGTTCGCGTCGCTCAACCCGCGCAAGCGCATCCGCCAGATCCTGGAGGTGCCGTTCGAGGTGCACGACATGGCTGTCGGTGCCGAGCGCGAGGCGCGCATCCGCGAGCTGGTGTCGCTCGTCGGCCTGTTGCCCGAGCACCTGGATCGCTGGCCGCACGAGCTGTCCGGCGGCCAGCGCCAGCGCGTGGGCATCGCGCGCGCGCTGGCGCTGCAGCCGAAGGTGGTGGTGCTGGACGAACCGCTGTCTGCGTTGGACATGTCGATCCAGTCGCAGGTGCTCAACCTGCTGGTCGACCTGCAGGCGCGGCTGTCGCTCAGCTACGTGTTCATCTCGCACGACCTGTCGATCGTCGAGTACCTGTGCGACAGCGTCGCCGTGATGTACCTCGGCCGCGTGGTCGAGACCGCGCCCGCCGCCGCGCTGTTCGCCGCGCCCCGCCATCCGTACACGCAGGCCTTGCTCGCCGCGGTGCCCGACCCGGTGCCGCGCCGCGAACGCGCCAGCCGCCAGCTCGAAGGCGACGTGCCCAGCCTGCTCAACGCGCCCGCGGGCTGCGCCTTCCACACGCGCTGCCCGATCGCGGAGCCGCGCTGCCGCGAGGCCGTGCCCGAGCTGCGCGTCATCGACACCGCCGGCCTGCACCGGGCCGCCTGCCATCTTCTCTGAATCGAATCCACGCATGAAGCTCCTGCATCACGCCATCGTCGCTGCCGGCCTCGCCGCGACCACCGCCTTCGCGGCCGAGCCCACGGTGCTGACCGTGCCGCGCCTCGCGCAGTTCGACACGCTCGACCCGCAGCGCGAGGCCGACGTCTACAGCGACGGCATGCTGCGGATGCTGTACTCGACGCTGCTCACCTACGCGTACCTGGAGCGTCCGTACAAGCTCGAGCCCGACCTGCTCGAGAGCCTGCCCACGCTGGGCGCCGACAAGCTCACGTACACGTTCCACCTGCGCAAGGGCGTGCGCTTCGTGGACAACGCCTGCTTCCCGGGCGGCAAGGGCCGCGAGCTCACGGCCGACGACGCGATCTTCACGTTCAAGCGTTTCGCCGACGCCAACGTCAACACCAAGAGCTGGGCGTTCATGCAGGGCATGGTCGCGGGCCTCGACGACTTCCACGCCGCCACCGTGAAGGCCGGCCCCGGCGTCGACTACGCGAAGATCGACGTGGCCGGGCTGCGCAAGGTCGACAAGTCGACGTTCACCGTCAAGCTCGTGCGCGAGAACCCGCTGTTCCTGCACACGATCTCGATGCCGACGATGTCCATCGTGCCCGTGGAGGCCGTGGCCACGTACAAGGACAAGCTGTCCGTCAACGCCGTGGGCACCGGGCCGTTCATGGCCGCCGGCGCCCTCGATCGCAAGGGCACCGTGCGCCTCGTGAAGAATCCGGGATACCACCGCACGTATCCGACGGTGGGCGAACCGGGCGACGCGGCCAAGGGCCTGCTGAAGGACGCCGGCAAGAAGCTGCCGCTGGTGGACGCGCTGGAGATGCCGCTGATCGAGGAGTCGCAGCCCGCGGCGCTGAAGTTCCTGCGCGGCGAGTTGGACCGCCGCAACCTCGACCGCGCCAACTTCACGAAGATGGTGGCGCGCGCGCCCGACGGCTCGCTGTCGCTGGTGCCCGAATACGCCGCGAAGTTCAACCTGGCCACCGCGCCGGCGGCCAACGCGCTGTTCATCAGCTTCAACATGCGCGACCCGCTGGTGGGCGGCGCCAAGGGCAAGGCGCTGCGCCAGGCGATCGCCGCGGCCCTCGACGTGCAGCCGCTGATCAACGTGATCTGGAACGGCCGCGGCGTGCCGCTGAACAGCCTGGTGCCGGTGGACTTCCCCGGCAGCGAGCACGACACGGCCGCGCCCACGCACAAGCGCGATCTCGTGCTGGCGAAGAAGCTGCTGGCCGAGGCCGGCTATCCCGACGGCAAGGGCCTGCCGACGCTGACCCTGCGCCTGCCGGCGGCCGACACCGACACGCGCAACGAGGTCGACCTGATCAAGAGCCAGCTCGCGGCCATCGGCGTGCACCTCGCGGGCGACTTCGACGACGCGCCCACGTTCTTCAAGACGATGGAGGCCGGCAACTTCCAGCTGGCCTACTACGCCTGGTACGCCGACTATCCCGACGCCCAGGACTACTACCAGCTGCTCTACGGCAAGAACCTGGCGCCCGGCGCCAACAACGGCAACTTCATCGACCTGGCCTACGACAAGGCCTACGAGGCCTCGCTCGCGCTGCCCAACGGTCCGCAGCGCTACGAGCTGTTCAAGCAGATGAACGCGATCCTGCGCGACCAGGTGCCGTTGATTCCGCTGTACGAATCGGTGCGCAGCGACAGCCTGCAGAAGTGGGCGGGCAACTTCAAGCGCAACGTGTTCACCACCGAGATGCAGTACATGAGCATCGACCCGGCGGCCAAGAAGAAGGGTCTCTGACAACGCCATGGCGCGCATCGCAACGTCTCTGCCTCGCGTCACGCGCGCGGCCGCGCTCGCGGCGCTCGCATGCGCGGGCCTGGGCGCGAGCGTGCCCGCGAGCGCGGCCGACCCCGTCGTGCTCACCGTGCCGCGCGAGGGCCAGTTCGAGACGCTCGACCCGCAGCGTTCGTACGACGGCTTCTCGTACGAGGTGCTGCGCAACCTGTACAGCAACCTGCTGACCTACTCGTACCTCGAGCGTCCGTACAAGCTGGCGCCCGACCTGCTTGCGGCGATGCCGACGCTGTCCGCCGACGGCGTCACGCTCACCTTCACGCTGCGCCCCGGCGTGCGCTTCGCCGACGACGCGTGCTTCCCCGGCGGCAAGGGCCGCGTGGTGACGGCGGACGACGTGCTGTACTCGCTCAAGCGCTACGCCGACGCGCGCGTCAACGTGAAGACGTGGTTCGCGATGAAGGGCGCGGTCGTCGGGCTCGACGAGTTCCACGACGCGAGCGCGAAGGCCGCGCCCGACGTGGACTTCGGCGGCCGCGACGTGGCCGGCCTCCACAAGGTGGACGCCACCACCTTCACCATTCGCCTCACCCGGCCGAACCCGCTGTTCCTGTACGCGCTGACGTTCTCGTCGACCTCCATCGTGCCGGTGGAGGCGGTGCGCTTCTACAAGGAGCGGCTGTCGGTGCACGCGGTGGGCACGGGGCCGTTCCGGCTGGTCGGCGACGCCGACCGCAAGGCAACGCTGCACCTGCTGCGCAACCCCGACTACTTCGGCGTCTACCCCTCCGTCGGCGAGCCGGGCGACGCGGCCAAGGGCCTGCTGAAGGACGCGGGCAAGCGCCTGCCGCTCGTCGACGTGCTGGACATGCCGCTGATCGAGGAGCCGCAGCCCGAGGCGCTGAAGTTCCTGCACGGCGACATCGACCTGTACAACGCCGACCGCGCCAGCTTCGCGCGCCTGGCGCGGCGTGGGCCCGACGGCACGTTCCGCATCGTCGACGACGAGGCCGCGCGTGTCGCGCTGGCCGTCACGCCCGAGCCGTCGGTCATGTACCTGGCCGTGAACATGAAGGACGCGGTGCTGGGCGGCAACAGGAAGCTGCGCCAGGCGCTGGCCACCGCGGTGGACGTGCAGGAGCAGATCGAGCGCCTGAAGAACGGCCGCGGCCGTGCGATCGCCAGCGTCGTGCCCTACGAGCTGCCCGGCAACGAGCGCGACACGGGCACGCCGGTGCGCCGTCGCAACCTCGCCCTGGCCAAGCGGCTGCTCGCCGAGGCCGGCTACCCGAACGGCGCCGGGCTGGAGCCCATCACGTTCACGCTGTTCCGCGCCGACGCCGAGGCCCACGACCTGGCCGACCTCCTGCGCGCGCAGCTCGCCGCCATCGGCGTGAAGCTCAAGCCCGTGTACATGGACATGCCCACCTACGACAAGGCCGTCATCGCGGGCAACTTCCAGCTCGTGCTGGGTTTCTGGCTGGTCGACTACCCGGACGCCGAGAACGTGTACCAGCTGCTGTACGGCCGCAATGCCGCGCCCGGCCCGAACATGGGCAGCTGGTCGAATGCGGCCTACGACCGCGAGTACGAGGCGTCGCGCCTGATGCCCGACGGCCCGGCGCGCCTCGCGCACTTCAAGGCGATGGACGCGCTGATCGTCGACGAGGCGCCGGTGTTCGATCTCTGGAACCCGTTGCGCGTGGCGTTCTACCGCACGTGGGTGGGCAACTTCAAGCGCAACCCGCTGCTGCCGGAAGAGATGTTCCTGCGCATCGACACGGCCAAGAGGAAGGCTCCCTGATGGGCGCGTACATCCTGCGTCGCCTGCTGCAGGCCATCCCCACCGTGCTGGGCGTGGCGCTGCTCACGTTCCTGCTGTTCAACGCGTTCGGCCCCGACCCGGCGCTCACCGCGCTGGGCCATCACGCCACGCCCGAGGCGATGGCCAACCTGCGCCACCAGTGGGGCCTGGACAAGTCGCTGCCGCTGCAGTTCCTCGACTTCCTGCGCCAGATCGCCACGTTCGACTATGGCGTGTCGTACGTCACCGGCGAGGACCTCGGCACGCAGCTGAAGGCCGGCGCGCTGGTGAGCCTGTCGGTGACGGTGCCGCCGTTCGTGTTCGGCGCGGTCGTCAACGTGTCGATCGCGCTGTTCATCACGCGCCATCGCGACGGCATCGTCGACAAGGCGGCGCGTGCGCTGTTCATCGCGGCGATGAGCGTGTCGGCGCTCGTGTACGTGCTCGCGCTGCAGTACCTGCTCGCGTTCAAGCTCGACTGGTTTCCCATCAACGGCTACGAGGGCGGCTGGTCGGCGGTGAAGTACCTGGCGCTGCCGTGGCTGATCCAGCTGCTGTTGCTGATGGGGCCGGACATCCGCCTGTACCGCACGCTGTTCCTGGCCGACATCAACGCCGACTGGGTGCGCACCGCGCGCTCGAAGGGCGCCGGCGAGGGCCGCGTGCTGTTCGGCCACGTGCTGCCCAACGCATGGATCCCCATCATCACGCAGAACGTCACCACGATCCCGTTCCTGATCCTCGGCTCGTTCCTGATGGAGCGCTTCTTCTCGATCCCGGGCATCGGCAACCTCACCATCGACGCGCTCTCGCGCGGCGACCTGCCGGTGCTCAAGGCCGTGACGGTGCTGGGCGCGTTGGCGCTGGTCGTGTTCAACCTGGTCAACGACCTGCTGTACGCGGTCGCGGATCCGCGGGTGCGGCTGTCATGAGCGCCGTTTTGACGCCGCACCGCCGCCCGCGCTCGGCGGCCACCGAGGCGCTCGTCGCGCTGTGGACGCGGCCGCACATCCGCGGCTGCATCGTCGTGGTGGGGCTGTTCCTGCTGGCGGCGGCCTGCGGCTACGCGCACCTGCTGCCGGATGCCGACGAGGCCGTCGGCGGCTCGCAGGACGCGCCCAGCTGGCACCTGGCCACGCTGCTGGGCACCGACATCCTCGGGCGCTCCGTGCTGTGGCGCGTGCTGGCGGGCGCGCAGACGGCCGTCACCATCGGCCTGGCCACGACGGCGCTGGCCGTGCCCTTCGGCACCGCGCTGGGCCTGGCCGCGGGCTACTTCGGCGGCTGGGTGGACGCGGTCATCAACTGGGTGTATTCGGTGGTGGTGTCGGTGCCCGACATCCTGCTGATCACCGCCATCTCGTACGCCATGGGCAAGGGCCTGGGCTCGATGTGCGTGGCCCTCGCGGCCACCAGCTGGGTGGGCATCATGCGGCTGGTGCGCGGCGAGGTGCTCAAGCACCAGGCCAGCGACTACGTGCTGGCCGCGCGCAGCCTGGGCGCCGGGTCGCGCCGCATCATGTTCTCGGAGATCCTGCCCAACGTGATCCACGTGGCGATCGTCACGACGTCGCTGGTGCTGCTGGGGGCGGTCAAGGGCGAGGTGATCCTCACCTACCTGGGGCTGGGCATCCAGGACGGCGCCAGCTGGGGCCTGCTGATCGCGGGGGCGTCGCAGGACCTGGTCAACGGGATCTGGGGGCCGCTGGTGGGAACCGTGACGGCGATGTTCCTGTTGATCTATTCGCTCAGCACGATCGGCGACGCGTTGCGCGACGTGCTGGATCCTCGCGTCGGTTAGACCCGGACCGCGTTCGCCGCGGCCGTGTCGCCGAAGAACGCCAGGAAGATCTCGGGCTCGTGGATGTCGCGCACGGCCAGGCCCTCGAGCGTCTCGCGGAAGGTGACGGGCTCGTTGATCTCGTCGAAGCTCGCCGGCATCGTCTCGGCCCAGGTGGGCGTGTCCTGCGACGCGGCCTCCGGGCGCACGACCAGGTGCTGCAGCGACGGCTGGAATTCCCAGTCGATGCCCATGTCCGGCACGCGCTTGGCCAGGATCTTGGAGATGTTGAATGCGTTGCTCATGGCGGTTCCCTCTGATGTTGCCTAAGGTAACCGCGGCGGGGCGTCGCGAAGGGTCGAGAAGAAGGGTTTTCCCGGTCAGTTCACGCTCGAGTTCGCGCCTTGCCTGCCGAGCCCCGATGTCGTCGTGATGTCCACCGCAACTGTGGACAACTCTGTGGGGAGGATCGCAGAAGTGCCCGCCAGGCCGCGCCAATGCTGGGTGTCAAGCGGTGTGCTGCGGAATGGAGCAGGCGGGGTGGAAAACTTATTTCGGGGTCGGCGGGCCGGAGTGGGTGGTTTCTGTGCATTGCCGATTGGCAGCCCGACGCGCCTGTTCATTGGCAGCCGCAAGGCGTCCACCAAGCGGTCATCCTGCGACGACGCGCAGAATGACGAGACAGTGCGGCGAAGGGTGACGTTCCAGGGCCTGAGGCCCCGCCTGCCGACGCGTCGCTGGAGTACCAGGTCGTGCCGCCGCCGGGCGAGCAGACGCGCTTCTGTCGGGCCCGTGAGGCCGCTCAGAGGAAGATGAGCGCGCCGATGATCACCGCGACGCCGGCGGCTGGCATCAGGTAGTCGCTTTCTTCCTGCGCGAACACGAAGTCGGTGGGATCCTTCGGGTCGTAGTACACCAGCACCTTGTCGCCGGCCTTCATGCTGTCCAGCGCCTTCGACGGGATCGAGTGGTTCTCCTTGATCTCGTTGCCGGCGTCGGTCTTGAAGCGGATCTCGCCGGTGTAGGTGTGCGAGCCGTTCTGGCTGTGGTCGGTGTAGGAGTCGGGCGGAATCACTTCGGCCGTGGAGCCGAAGCGCTTCAGGCGCGAGAGGTGGTGGTTCTCGTTCAGCGAGACGCCGATGAAGGCGATGCCGGCGATGACGGCCAGGATCTTGTAGAGGATCTTGCGTTGCGGTTGCATCGAGGAGTGTCCGGTGCGGGAATGCGCCGGATTATCGATGGCACCGTCGAGTCGGGAAGCTCCGGTCTTTCCCGGGCCAGTCGGCCTCAGAGCCCTTCGTACTTGCCGTCGTCGCAGACGTACAGCACGCTGGCGACGAACCAGCGGCCGTCGGCGTGCGTCAGGTGGTACTCGTAGTCGTCGGTGACGGTGCGGGTGCCCAGTTGCTTCTCGCGGGCGGTCCGGACGATGGCGGTGCTCGCGGTGCGCTGGCTGTCGACGATGCGTTCGCGCGCCGGATCGTGCGTGGGCTCGCTGCCGTACGCCAGCGGCTGGTGCGGGTGGCCCGGCGGGCAGAACTTCCACGACAGCATGGCGTACGCGGCCTGCGCCGCCTCGGCGGCCATCTCGCGATGCGGGTGCGACTGGTCGACTCGCCAGGCATAGCGTTCCCAGGCGTTGTGGGCGCCGATGAACGCGAGGACCATCGCGTCCGGATCCAGCGTCTGCACGTCGACCGCAGGCAGCTCGAACGCCGGCGGCAGCGGCACCTCGCCAGCGGCCGGCGCGGCAAACCCGGTCGCCAGCGCCGGGCCCCAGATGGCGATGGTCGCCTCGAAGCGGCCCGGGTCGTGGGCGACGATGCGCAGGCTGGTCGGCACGAAGCTGGCGCCCTCGTACGTCGGCGTGGCCTGGTAGCGGGTGACCTGTCCGCGCTTCGCGAGGCCGGCGATGGTGTTCGTGGCGAGACGCATCGCCATCGCGGCGGCGAACGCCGGCACGTAGACCAGGTTGGCCGGGCTGTCCTGGCCGCCGAACATCATCGGCAGCAGCGGGATCTCCTCGAGCTCGCCGCGCTTGAACAGGGCCTGCGCCTTCTCGCGGGAGTCGACGTGGCGGTAGTCGGGGCCCGGGGTGGGCGCCGCGGCTGTCGCAGGGGCTGACGGCGTCGGCGGCTTTTTCCTGAACCAGTCGAACATGAACGCTCCCGGAGATGGCGCGTCATTCTGGCCCGTCGCCGGGGCGGCCGGGCCTCAGGATTTCACGAAGCCGTCGGCCCCCGCGCGCGCGGCCGCGAGGGCCTCGCGCAGCACGTCGAGCCTGCCGACGTGGTTGGCCAGCAGCAGCACCAGGCGCGCGTTGAGCGCGTGGCTCGCGTCGGCGTCGAGGCCGTCGTGGGCGGCGATGAGCGCCTCGTAGAAGTCGTCGGGCGACTCCAGGTTCGGGTCGGTGACGAGGCTCATGCGGCGCTCCCGGGCGGGTTGAAGACGCGTTCGATGGCGGCGCGCACCTGCGCGGGCGTGGGGCGGCGCCAGCGTGCGCAGACGTGCGCGTCGGGGCGCAGCAGCACCACGGTGCCGCGGCGCAGGTCGTAGCGGCGGGCGACGGCGCCGTCGATGTCGACGAGGTCGGCGGGCGTCGACGCGTCGGGCGGCGCGATCGCGAGCACCGTGAGCGGCGTCGCGCCGAGTGCTCGCAGCATCGTCTCGGTCGCGCCGTCGGCGCCGACCAGCGCCGTCATGCCGTCGCCCAGCGAGCGCAGCAGCCACGCGTCGCGCCCGTCCGCGCGCGTGACGCGCGCGTCCGCGGCGGCGGCGCCGGGCACCATCGCGCCGTCGAACGCGTCGGCGTCGGGCGTGTTGAGCGGCGAACCGTGAAGCGTGGTCGCGGTCGACAGCCGCCCGCTGTTCACGAGCGTGCGCGCGAACGGGTGCGTGCGCGCGAGGTGCAGCACGGCGTCGCGGAACAGGCGGCTGGCGGGGCTCTTGGGCGTGATGAAGTCGGTGGCGCGCGTGGAGTGGCGGATGTTCTCGTCGGCGGCGGCCTCGCGCTCGCGGGCGTAGGTGTCCAGCAGCGTGTCGGGCGCGCGGCCCTGCAGCACCGCGGCCAGCTTCCATGCGAGGTTGTCGGCGTCCTGGATGCCCGAGTTGGCGCCGCGCGCGCCGAACGGCGACACCCCGTGCGCCGCGTCGCCCGCGAACAGCACGCGGCCGTGGCGGAAGCTGTCCATGCGCTGGCACGAGAACGTGTAGACGCTGGCCCATTCGAGCGTGAATTCAGCGTCGCGGAACGCGGGCGAGTGCGCGAGCAGCGCCTTCACGCGCGGCACGATGTTCTCGGGCTTCTTCTCGCGCTCGGGGTCGGCGTCCCAACCGAGCTGGAAGTCGATGCGCCACACGCCATCGGGCTGGCGATGCAGCAGCACGCTCTGGTTCGGATGGAAGGCCGGGTCGAACCAGAACCAGCGTTCGGCGGGCGCGTCGCCCTGCAGGCGGACATCGGCGATCAGGAAGCGGTCGCGGAACGTGCGGCCCTTGGCCTCGAGGCCGAGATGGCGGCGCACGGCGGAGCGGCTGCCGTCGCAGGCCACGACCCAGTCGGCCTCGAGCACGTGCTCGCCGTCGGGGGTGCGGATCGTCAACGCCACGTGGTCGCGGCGCGGCTGCGTGGCGACGACCTCGTGGTGCCAGCGCAGGTCGAGGCCGGCGAGCTGGCGCGCGCGTCGCACGAGGTGGCCCTCGACGACGTACTGCTGCACGTTGATGAACGCGGGCCGCTCGTGGCCGGGCTCGGGCAGCAGGTCGAAGCGCCACAGCAGCTCGTCGCGCAGGAACACCTTGCCGACGTTCCACGACACGCCCTGGTCGACCAGCGCGTCGCCGCAACCCAGGCGGTCGAGGATCTCCAGCGTGCGCTTGGCGAAGCAGATGGCGCGCGAGCCGGTGGACAGGCGGTGGTCGTCGTCGAGCAGCACCACGGGCACGCCGCGCTGCGCGAGGTCGACGGCCAGCGCGAGGCCGACGGGCCCGGCGCCGACCACCACCACGGGCCGGCGGACGGGCGTCGCCGAGTTCGCGTCGGCATGCGGCGCGAAGTCGAACGCGAGCGACGGGAAGTCCTCGTCGACGGCCACGATCAGCCTTCCAGCGTCTCCCACATCTGGCGGTCGCGCTCGGCCGTCCAGATGCGCGGGTCGGCGAACTGCGTCATCTCGTCGAAACAGCGCGTGACGTCGAACGGCATGCAGTGGTCGAAGATCACCCAGTGGCCGTACTTGGGCTTCAGCGCGGCGACGGTGGCCTTGTAGACGGCGTTGAGATCCTGGCCCGCCGCCACGCCCGCCTCGACGCTGGCGCGCACGTCGGCGATGAACGACGCCGTCGAGCGCAGGCCGTCGGCCACCTGCGCCTCGCCGCGTAGCGCAGGGCCGCGGCCCGGCACCAGTTGCAGCGGCTTCAACGCGGCGACGTTCGCGAGCGTCTGCGGCCAGTCCTTGAAGTAGGCGTCGCCGGCGTAGGGCGTGGCGTCGAACTCCACCAGGTCGCCCGAGAGCAGCGTGCGCTCCTGCGGCAGCCACACCACCGTGTCGCCCTTCGTGTGGCCGCGCCCGAGTTGCAGCAGCTGCACCTCCAGCTTGCCCAGCCACAGCGTCATCTTGCCGCGGAAGGTGAGGGTGGGCCAGGTCATGCCGGGCGGCACGGTCTCGACGTTGCTGAACAGGCGCGGGAAGCGGCCGATCTCGCTGGCCTTGTCGGCCTCGCCGCGTTCCACGATGAGGTCGTACGTGTCCTCGCTGGCGATCACCTGCTGCGCGCCGTACGCGCTGGCGCCCAGCACGCGCACCGCGTGGTAGTGCGTGAGGACGACGTAGCGGATGGGCTTGTCGGTGACCTCGCGGATGCGGCGGATGACGTCCTGCGCCATCGCGGGCGTGGCCTGGGTGTCGGCCACCAGCACCGCGTCGTCGCCGATGACGATGCCGGTGTTGGGGTCGCCCTCGGCCGTGTACGCCCACGCGTGCTCGGACAGCTGGGCGAAGGTGACCTTCTTTTCCTGCAGGTCGGCCTGCGAGGCGAATTTCTTGGGGGCGTTCATGGCGGTCTCCGGCGAACCGGCGCTCGAACGGCGCCGTGCTCGGCTTATTGTGATCCGCCTCGCGCGACGCTGCCGCCCGCAACGAGAAAGGGCCGGTGCCCGCCTTTCGGCGAACACCGGCCCTTCGGGATGGATGCGTTGCGCTTCAGCGGGCCGCGCGGCGGCGGGCGACCGCGCCCAGGGCGCCGAGGCCGGCCAGCATCAGCAGGCCCGACGTGGGTTCGGGCACGGCCGGCAGGAAATCGCCAGTGGCCTGGAACTCGGAGACGGCGTAGGAGTTGTCGCCGCCGGCGGCCTGGATGTCGAAGGCGATGGCGGTGACGGCCGCGAAGCTGGTGGTGGCGACGCCCAGGCCCCAGCTGGTGGGCGGGTTGGCCGGGTTGATGCCGACCAGCCAGTGCCACGTGCCGCCGGTGTCCTCGTAGCTCACCGAGTAGAGGTCGTTGTTGTCGGCTTCCAGCGTCAGGCCGGTGACGGAGGCGGCGCCGGCGAGCGTGATGGTGATCGTGTCGGCAGTGTCGGGCGCGCCGCCTTGCCAGAACACGCTGCCGGTGTTCCATTGGTGGCCGTTGCCCAGGAACGCGCCGTCGACCACGGTGGACGGATCGGCGAGGGCCGCGCCGCCCCAGCCGTTGGTCAGGCCGAAGCCGGTGCCCGTGGTGGTGACGGCGGCGCCGGTGGCGACGTTGGCGGCGCCGGCGAACGGCGCGGCGGCGGCCAGCAGCGTGGCCAGGAGAACGGAAACCTTGGTGTTCATGGCGGACCCTCGAATCGTTGTACGCGTCGAAATCGCGCGCGTCTCCGATGCTAACGAGGGCTTGCGTGGGCGCGCATCCCTCGGACGTGGGGAGTGCGCCGTTCAGGGCGCGTGCGGCGCGTCGTCGGCGGCCGGCCGGGCCGGGGGCGCGAAGACGATGGTCGTCCGGTGCACCGGCGCGGCGGCCTGCGGCAGCAGCGCGCGCCGTTCGGCGTCGGTCGCGGACGCGCGGTCGCGCGCGATGTCGTACGTGATCGTGTCGCTGGCCATGGACTGCGTCACCACCGTGCCGGCCAGGTTGCGCAGCGAGGCGGCGCCGATCAGGCGCACCTCGTTGGCGAGGCTGTCGTACTCCACGCGGTCGGCCTGGCCCTCGCTCCATTCGCCGGGCCTGTCGCCGCGCTGGCGGAAGCGCACCGGTGCGCCGGCCTTGCCCCACGCCGAGCCCAGGCGCTCGCCGTTGGCGCCCTGGCGCAGGGTGACGCGGTCGGCGTGGATCTCCATCGTGCCCTGGCTGACGACGACGTCGCCGTTGAACTCCGCGGTCTCGGCGCGGTGGTCGGCGCGGGCGTCGTTGGCGGTGACGGCGATCTGCTGGTCGCGGTCGGCGTGGGCGGCGTGCGCGAGCGGGGCGGCGGCGAGGCCGCACAGCGCGAGCAGCAGCGGGGCAACGGCCGAGCGGGTGCGCATCGTTGCGCGGTCGCTCAGGGACGCGGCGTCTTCTGCACCGGCTTGCACACCGTCACTTCGTGCTGGTGCTTGGCCAGGATGTCGGTGGCGGTCTGCTTGTCGCCGTTGAACGCCGCGGCGACGGCCGTCTGCCATTCCTTCTTGCTGACCTTCACGCGCAGCACCTCGGTGGCGCAGGAGCACGAATCCTGCACTTCGCCCGCCGGATCCTTGCGCTCGACGCCGCGGTCGACGCAGCCCTGCTCGATGCCGGTCTGCAGCAGGCCGATCTCCGGCTCGGTGACCGATTCGGGTGTGCGCTGAGCGAACGCCTGGGTGGCGATCAGGGCGGTCGACAGGAGGGCGATGCGGGAAAGATGACGGAATTGCATGGCGCTGACGGTGGCTCGTGGAGGACGGAGCGGGCAGCGTAGCAGATCGCTGTAACGGCAGTTCAGGACGTCTGCCGGCGCTTCTCGTGGGCCAGCATGGCCTCGGCACTGAGCACGAACGGCATCACCCATCGCATGCCTTCCCCCGTGTAGAGCAGGGCCGGTGCGATCTCGAGTTCGCGGATCGGCTTGCCGTCCGACTTCGCGCGCTCCAGGTAGTGCTTGAGCGCCAGCACCGCCGCCGCGGCCTCGGTGTCGCCCAGGGACGGCTGGCGCCGCATCGCGAAGGCTTCGTTGCAGTGGCGCAGGGTGCGGCAGGCCTGGTGGATGTCCATCGGTGTCCTTTGTCGGTGTCCTGAGGGGTACAACGATGGGCGGGCCCGATTTCTTCCGTCGTCAGCCGCGGCGCGACCGCGTCGCCAGCGCCACCACGGCGATGCCGGCGCCCACGACCAGCGCGTCCTCGATCAGGCCGCTGCGCGTCTGCCCGATGCGCGACATGGCGCGCTTGCGGCCGGCCAGCGTCGCGTAGGCCAGCGGCACGGCGGTCGCCACGGCCACCGCGGCGCCGGTGCGCTCGCGACCGGCCGGCGCCAGCGCGGCGCCCGCGATGCCGGCGCTCATCACGCGCGCCAGCAGGCCCAGCGCGACGGTGCGATCGGGCGCCGACTTCATCTTGTCGCCGGCCAGCTCGCCAGCACCCATCGCCAGCGCGCCGTACTTGATGAGCGGCCGATCCAGCAAGGCGAGTTCGCCGGGCGTGGAACGGCCGGCGATGCGCGCCGCGGCCAGGGTGGCCATGGGCGTCATCGAGCGGGCGCTGGCCACGGCGCCGATCAGGGCGGATGGGAGGAGGCTGGTCAGTTTCATGGGGCGCCGATGAGTTGCGGGTTGACGGGGGCTTCGCGTCTCGTCGAGGGCGGAAGCCGGCCGGCGATCCTGGCAAGTGCTGCGCCCGCGGGCGTTCTTCGGGGGGTGGAACTCGCGGATGTCATCGCGACATCGAACGCGCGGCCAAGCGTCGTGGAGAGCGGCGCAGGAACGAAAAAGCCCGCGCGAGGCGGGCTTTTCGAACTCGGCGGATCGGGGATCCACCGGGAGGTGTTGGTGCCGGAGAAAGGAGTCGAACCCTCGACCTTCTCATTACGAATGAGCTGCTCTACCAACTGAGCTACACCGGCGTTTCAGCAATGCCCCACAAGT
>FSXQ01001973.1_pt1 | contig 33556 bp, 27 predicted proteins | sample 1638011 | NCBI WGS metagenome assembly FSXQ01 (sample SAMEA3914789, study PRJEB12502) | metagenome | biome: forest; material: soil | place: Canada | collected 2011-07-03 | depth 0.3 m | reverse complement strand
TGACGCGCTGCTGCATGCCATCGCGCGCGACCCGCTGCCACTGCTGGTGATCGGCGTGTTCCTTCTTCAATTGGTCAACTGGCTGGTGGTGCTGGAGCGCGTCGACCTGAGCTATGCCCAGCCTCTGACGGCCCTCAGTTACGTTTCGGTGTGCCTGCTGTCGGCGTGGCTGTTCGGCGAGCGCCTGGATATCCACAAGGGGCTCGGCGTGTTGCTGGTGCTGCTCGGTGTCGCCCTGGTCAGCATCGAATCAACGCGACGGGAAGCGCAATGAGTGCCCGGCTGATCGGCATGCTGCTGGTGCTCGCCTGCACGGTGGTCGAAGGCCTGGCGCAGATCTGCTTAAAGCAATCGAGCCGGCGGCCGGCCCGGCGAGTGCGTTGGATCGGCGTGGGCGTGGCGTTGTTCGTGGTCGAGGCGCTGCTCTATACCGCGGCCCTGCAGCGGCTCGATGTCAGCCTGGCGTATTCGCTCGGAGCCATGAGCTTCGTGGCGGTGGCACTCGGGGCAGCCTGGCTGCTCAATGAATCGTTGCCGATGACGCGACGGCTGGGCATCGCCTGCATTGTCGCCGGCTGCGTCGTATTGGCGACTGGCGGATGATCGCGTCGCCGTTCGAGGTCGTCTGGGTAGATCGCGCCGCCGACATCCCTCCGCCGACGTGGGCACAGTTCTTCGCGCCGCCCCGCGAAGGCGCGTGGTGGTACGGCGCGCTCGAAGAGAGTGGCCTCGACGACCAGTTCTCGTTTCGCTACCTGGTGCTGAAACAGGATTCGACCATCGTCGGCCTGGTGCCGACGTTCCTGATGGACGTTCCGATGCGCTTGGTGGTTCCGCCGGCGCTTCTGCCCTGGGTTTCGGCGCTCGGTCATGTGTTTCCCTGGCTGCGAGCCCAGCGCACGCTGTTCGTCGGCTCGCCGTGCGCCGAGGAGGGATGGATCGGGCTGGCGCCCGGCATCGACGTCCCGGCTGCGCTGCGCTGCATCGACGCGTCGCTGCGCGCCGAGATGCGACGCCAGCGCGCCAGCGTGCGAGTCTGGAAGGACTTCGGAGCCGCGTGGGACGAGGCGCTGGGTTCGCTTGCGCGGGATGCAGGGATGTTCCGTCTCGTGAGCTTTCCGGGCACCGCCGTAGCCTTGCACGGTGCGCGTGAGCAATACCTGCAGTCTCTTGGCGGCAATCGACGGCATCAGTTCAAGAAGAAGATCCGGCGCAGCAAGGAGGCGATCGATCTTGGAGTCGAAGTGCTTCGCCAGCCCGATGATCCCACGCTGGACAAGTTGTTTGCGCTGTTCTGGCAGACCTACGAGAAGGCGACGACACGGTTCGAGCGGCTGAACCGTCGATTCTTCGGAATCGTCGCAGCCGAGCCGAGCACGAGCTTCATCGTGTTGCGCTCGCCGATCACCTTGCAACCCGTCGCGTTCATGATGTGCTTCGAGTTGCCGGGATGTCTGATCAACAAGTTCATCGGCATCGACTACCGCACGCCGCGAGAGTGGATGCTGTACTTCAGGCTATGGGACGCCGCGTTGGATCATGCGATCCATCTGGGCGCGACGGTGCTGCAGAGCGGCCAGACCGGCTACCGTCCCAAGATCGACCTCGGGCACGAACTGGTTCCCCTGACCAACTACGGCGCCCACCGCAATGCGTTGATCCATTGGATCTACGCGCGCGTGGCCGCCGAGGTCAGTTGGGATACGCTCGATCCCTCGCTTGCAACTGCGCTGGAAGCCCATCCTGAATTGAGGCATCCGCCTGGGAAGCCGACATCGAGGGGCGTGGCCTACGCGCGGACTTTGGATCAGTTTCCCGCCGACTAGCCGGACGGAGAAAGGCGTCCAGCGTCGTGTGGAAACGAGAACCGGACGAGCGCCCCTTTGGATCTTCCAAAGGGCGAGGACGACTGACCGCCCTAGAACATTGCGGGATCGAGCCGATGGTCAGGCCGCTGGTGACGCGATGCGGCGCGAGTGCGGGCACGAACTCGGTCTCCATCTGTCTACCAAACTCCGGAAATGGCCAAAGAAACGAGTCCAGCATGACGCCGCCCTCATTTGAAACGCCACGCCAGGACGATCAGCGCGGATGCTCGCGAGTTCGTGTCAACGCGGGGACTGTCGCGAATCGCATGATCAAACAGCTCGTATTGGACGTGCGCGAGAAGGACCCAGTTGTCAGTCAAGGGCAATTCACCGGAGAGTTGCAACTCTGGCGTCGTCGAGGCGCCCGGCGAGTACGACGCGTCCCCATACAGGTGCGCAACGTAGCGCGCACTGCGGTGTGTCATGCCCAGTTGCGGGTACAGCGTCACGGCGCTCAGCGGCAGTTCGGCCGCATACGACAACTCGACCAACGTACCGCCAGAAACCGTATCGGCAAATGCGTCGAAAAAGAAGCCGCCCCACGGCGTCTCCTGGAACGTGCCGAAGCCGAACGGGCGCGGATTGCGGCGATGTGCCAGCCTTGGGCCATCGCCGTCGCTGCCTTCGGTGCTGACGCGCCCAACCACCTCCAGCGCGCCCCAGCCTACAGGCACCAGCTTGGCGCCGAAGGTGTCCTCACGAACGAAGAGCCGCCCCAGGTCGCCATACGCGTAAGGAAGCAGCCAGTTGCGTGCCGACGCGCCGGGTGCGGATGCCTGGGTGCGCTCAGCTCCAACGCCCAGGTCGCCGCTCCAATGCCAGGCATCGGTGTCCTGCGCATGCGCTCCCACAGCCGACACCAGGCCCGCCAGGACGGTGGCACGAATCCGCATCACGCGCGGCTGAAAACCAACGCCACGTTGGTGCCGCCGAAGGCGAACGAGTTGCTGATCGCATGACGCAGGTCAGGCGCGCGCTGGCTCTCGCCCAGCACGTGGGACAGCCCGGTGCAACTGGCATCTATGGTGGTGACGCCCAGAGTCGGCGGTACGACGCCCTTCTGCAACGCCAGCACTGTCAAGGCAGCCTCAAGCGCGCCGCCCGCACCCAGCAGGTGGCCGTGGGCGGCCTTGGTGGAGCTGACGCGCAGCTTGGATGCGTACTCACCCCAAACCTCGCGCAACGCCTCGCATTCGATCGGATCGCCGCCGATCGTCCCCGTGCCGTGCGCATTGCAATAGCCGACGTCGACCGGCCTGAGGCCGCTGCTAAGAAGCGCTGCGCGGAGCGTGGCTACCTGCCCGCGCACTTGCGGTTTTGTCAGATGGAGCGCGTCGCAACGCACGGCCGATCCGGCCAGCCAAGCGCGTGGCGCCTCGGGCAGATCCTCTTCGCGACGAAGCACGATGAACGCAGCGCCCTCGCCAAGGACCAGGCCGGCACGATCGGCCGAGAACGGGCGGCACGTGTGCGCCACGTCGGTCTCGTCGGGCATCGCCAGAGTGCGTAACGCCTGCCAAGCCGCAACGGTACCGCGGGCGAGCGGGGCCTCGACACCGCCGCAGATGGCGACGTCTATCTCTCCACGCCGCAGCGCATGCGCGGCCTCGGCGATTGCCACCGAGCTCGACGCGCAGGCAACCGCGTAGGTGATGACCGGTCCGCGGATGTCCGCGTGGATTGCCACCACCGCGGCGGCGCCGTTGACCATGCCCGCGGGCACGGTCAGCGGCGGCACGCGTCCGCTGGAATAGAGCGCGGCGAAGCCCGCGTCCATCGTGGCAGCACCGCCCATGCCGGTGCCAAGGTAAAGGCCGATGCGCTCGGGATCGATCCCATCGTTGATGGCGGCGTCATCCATCGCCTTGCGAACGGCGCTCAACGCCATCTGGCTGACGCGCTCGGTGCCAACCTGCTGCAACCGGCCGAGTACTCGTGAGACATCGGCCGTGACCTGAGCAGCGGCAATCTCTCCAAGGCCTTCGAAGGACATGCGGCCGACGGCGCCCCTCCCTGCGATCAGGCGGTCCCAGTTGCTCTCGAGTTGTTCGCCAAGCGGGCTCGTGAGCCCAATGCCGGCGACGCCGATGCGCGCGGCAGACGTCATCGTTCAAGCCTTCTTAATTTGCGCCGGCAGCCCGTCTATCAGAACGGCGAGTTGACGCAAGGTGGTCACTGTGGTGGCGGCCTCGTCGGGTACCGTCACGTGAAACGCGTCGTCGATCTCGAACATCAGCTCGGCGACCGTCAGCGAATCCAGGTCATAGCTGGCGAACGGCGCGTCGGGGTCGATGACGTCAAGGGCGACGCCGAACTTGCCGTGGATGAGGTGGGTGAGTCGATCTAGGGTGGCCGTGGTCATGGTGGAATCGCCGTCTTTGCGACGTCGAATGGCAGAGGAGGGATCGTGCGCGAACGATACGCTGTCGAGCATACAAGACTCGCGCTCCAGCAAGAGGCGCTCAAGCAATGAGTCACCTGGAAAGAGTGGCCCAGGAGTGCCGGTTCCGGACAGGCGGAGTGGGTGAGCCGGCTTCCTGCATCATAGGGCGCATTGAGATTCTTCGATTTCTCGTTGTCGAGCTCGATTCACGCCAGCGCCGCGCTGTCAAATCGGATCCTTTGAACGGCCATCTTCTCGTAGGGCCAACATCGTGAGCGGGCTGGACATGCAGCGGCAATCCGCGCACTCGAACACCAGCTCTGCGCTGGCAGGTTGCCCGGAGATGTGGGGCACAAACCGGCTGTCTCGCTCGCACCGCGGAGCTGACTATGCGCGTAACGCAAAGGATTCGCGCAGGCTAACGTAGCGCGCCGGAGTCTGGAGCGGCGGGTGGAGCCGGATCAACCGACGCGCCCGGCGCGGGCGTGCCGCTAGAGCCGGCATCGGTGGCCTTGTTCGACATCAACTGGCCTATCAGGTTCTCGAGCACGATCGCGGACTGGGTCTGCTTGATCAAATCGCCATTCGCCATGTTTTTGTCGTCGGCGCCCGGCTCGATGCCGACGTACTGTTCGCCAAGCAGACCGGCGGTGAGGATCTTGGCCGACGAGTCGATCGGAGACTGCATGCCGTCGTTGATCTTCATGTTCACCAAGCCCTGGTACGTGCTCTCGTCCAGCGTGATCGACGTCACCTGTCCGACCGACACGCGGGCGCTGCGCACCGGCGCGTTCCTCTTTGGCGCGCCTATGTTGTCGAAGCGAGCGCGTAGGGTGTAGGACTTCGCGGCGCCGAAGCTGGCGAGGTTCGCCGCCTTCAGAGCGAGGAATGCCAGGGCGATGATGCCCGGCAGAACGAAGACTCCCACCATGATTCCAGTGCCTTTCTTTGCCAAGTCAGGTCTCGGTCAAGCCTTTGACGTTGCTTACGAGGTCGAAAACATCAGTGCCGAGAGCAAGCACTCCATCGAGACACGGCCGCCTCGGAAAGCACCGCGTGCGTCCCATGGCCTGGAGTGGTTGGCGGTGTTTCGTTGCTCACTCGCGACATGCCGCCTCATCTCAGGAATTCGAACCTGACGAGCGTCCCGCGTTTGCCTGGTACGTCGGAAATCGAGACCTTGGCGCGATGCAATTTCGCGATGTCTCGCACGATGGAAAGCCCGAGTCCGCTACCGGACCATGAGGTCTGCTCGCCGCGCACGAAGTGTTCGAAGACCGCATCCCGTTCATGGGCCGGAATGCCCGGGCCACTGTCGGAGATCTCCAGCGCAGGCGCGTCGCTCGAGACTGCGAGGCGCACGAGACCGCGGGGCGGACTTGCTTTCAGCGCGTTATCGACCAGATTGGCGACAGCCTCCGCAAGCAGCTCGGACTGCGCCAGCACCACGACGGGATGATCGGGCGCCTGCACCTCGATCTCGACGTTCCTCGCGAGGGCGATATCCGACAGCGCACTGCAGACATCGCGCACCACTTCGCACAGGTCGACAGGTTGCAGTTCGATGCTGGCGTATTGTTCCGGATCGAGACGGCCGAGCAGCAGCAACTGTTGCACCATCCGCGCCGTGTGATCGGTGGAGGCGTCCAGCTCCAACAGCACTGCGCGCGTGGCGGCGAGGTCAGGCGCCCGCCGTGCGCGGTCCAGTCCCAGGCGCAATGCGGCGAGCGGTGTCCGCAACTGGTGAGCCGCCGTCGCGGCGAACCGGCGTTCGCGCACGAGCATCTGGCGGATGCGGGCCAACAGGTCGTTCAAGGCCGTCGAGAACGGGATCAGTTCGCGCGGCAGGTCGCCGGGAGGAATGGGTCGCAGCGATTCGTGCGACTCGCGGTTCCACTGAGCGGCGAGACTCTCGAGGGGCTGCACCGTGCGGCGCACGGTCATCAATATGGCCGCCATCGTCGCCAGCAGCAGCAGCGCCATCGGCGAGAAGATCCAGAACATGCTGCGCTCGACGCGCTGTCGCTTCAGTAGCGTCTCCGCCACGAGCACGGTGACGCCATCGCAGTTCGTGCAACTCGGGCGTGCCGAGGCGACACGCACCCTTTGGCCGCCGATCTCCGCATCGAAGGCGCGTCCGCTGGGGTACTCGATTTCTCGGGTGCCGACGTGCGGGATTCCCGGGGTTCCCAGCAAGATCGCGCCGTCCTTCTCGACGGAGAAAAACGTCTGGTCTATCTCGTCGTAAGCGAGCATCGATTGCGACGAGCGCGGCATGTCCACCTTCACCGCACCGCCGTCACCCGTGACTTGTTGCGCGAGCGAGACCGCCGCGTCGAGCAGCCATCGGTCGAAAACCTCCGAGGTCAGCTTCGTGGCCGCATACACCCCCAGCGCGCCGCCGCCCGAAACCAGGATCAGCATGGGCAGGAGCAGCCGTACCGTGAGACGGCGATACAACCCGGGCTGTCGTGAAGTCATGCGGCGGGATCGTCGCGTGGTGTCCGGGCCGGCGACGTGATGGCCAACTGGTATCCGACGCCGCGCATCGTGCGGATCTCGACGCCGGAGCCTTCGAGTCGCTTTCGGAGTCGCGAGATGTAGAGCTCGGCAGCGGTGTCGTTGATCTCCTGGTTGCTGATTGACAGCGCATCCACGATGCTGCGCTTGGGCACCAGCCGGGGTGCGCGCGAGATCAAGAGTCGAAGTACCTCGAATTCGCGCGGCGCGAATTCGAAGGGCTCGCCGTCGAGATAAGCGCCGAAGCCTTCGGCGACGACGCTGATCGGACCGAACCGGATCACGCGATCACGGTCCGGGTGAGTGCGTCGTAGCAGCACGTCGATGCGTGCGTCGAGTTCGTCAGCCGCGTAAGGCTTGACGAGATAGTCGTCGGCCCCTGCGCGCAACCCTGCCACGCGCTCGGCGACGCGGTCGCGCGCGGTCAGCACGATGACAGGTATGCGCGGATCTCGCGCGCGCAACGCTTTAAGCCAGACGATGCCATCGCCGTCCGGCATGCCAAGGTCGAGCAGGATGAGGTCGTAGGCATCGTTGGCGAGCGCGCCGTCGGCCCCTTCCAGGCGCTGGACATGCGAGATCAGCCACGCGCCGCCATCCCAGCGCAGCTTCAGCTCGCGGGCAATCGAGGGGTCGTCTTCTATGAGCAGCAGTCGCATGACGCGCGGAACCGGAAAGATGCGGAGCATCCATTGTGTTGTCACAAGCGGAAGACGGCGCAATGACAGGCGTGCGCCGTGGCCGATAGGTTCGGGATAGGGAAGCTGCAGACACTGCAGAGCTTCGACGTCTGCCCGCTTCCTGTCGCGTGCTGACGGTGCCTTGCCGTGCCTCCGATATTGCCTGGAATGATCCGCCGACTCCTCGAACCCCTTCCGCTCCGGGCCATCACCGTCGCCGCCCTGGTCACGCTCGCCGGTGGCCTCTGGCTCGCCAGGAGCGGGCGCGCCGAGGCGGTCAAGCCTCTGGCGTCGACGGAAATCGCGACGAGCAAGCCTGCTTCGGTCCAGTTGACCGACGCGCAATGGACGACGCTGGACATCCGCAGCGCCACGACGGCCTCGCTGGCCACCTTGGCAGTTGCCGACGCGGTGGTGACCGTCGACGAGCGATCAACCATCCCTGTCTTCTCGCCAGCGACCGGTCGCGTAGTAGATGTCGCGGTCGAGAACGGGCAGCCCGTGCGGCGTGGCCAGCTGCTCGCGACCATTGCCGGTGTGGAGACCGCACAGGCCGCATCCGAACTCGCCGGGGCGATCGCGCAGGCCCGCACTGCCGAACGGCAGCTCGCGTTGAGCCAGGAGGTGGCGACCCGTCAGCAGGCGCTGGTCGACGCCGGTGGCGGCGCAGCGAAGGACTGGCGCCAGAGCCAGTCGGACCTGGTCGCCGCCGAGGGCGCCAAGCGCATTGCCGACGCGGCGCTCGCCGCGGCGCGCGTCAAGGCCACGTCGGTCGGCGTCGATCCTGTCGCGCCGGATGGTGGCGCAAATGCAGCGCGGCTCGTCGCCCCCATTGACGGACAGGTCATCCAGCGCCAAGTCGCGGCGGGACAGTTCATCAGCAGCCTGGCAGCGGGCGGCGCGATGCCGCTCTTCACGATCAGCGATCTCCGGCGTGTGTGGGTGGTCGGCAGCCTGGGCGAGCGCGAAGGCGCTTCGCTGCACGTCGGCCAGGCAGTCGAGGTCTGGACGCTGGCTTCGGAGTTCCATCCGCTTCGTTCGGTCGTCAGCTGGGTCTCGCCTACCGTCGATCCGCAGACGCGACGCATCCAGTTCCGCGCGGAACTCGCGAACCGGGATCTGGCGCTGAAGCCGCAGATGACCGCGCGCATCCGCGTGATCGACGCCGGCGGGGCCCCTACCGTTGCCATTCCGAGCACCGCCATCATCCACGACGGCGACGAGACGCATTGCTACGTTGCTTCGGGCGCGCGCACGTTGACGCCGCGCTCCCTCAAGGTCGGCCGCACGGAAGCCGGGCTCACGGAGGTGCTGTCCGGCCTGAAGCCGGGCGAGCGCGTGGTGACGCGCGGCGCGATCTTCGTGGACACGCTTGCCGAGGGCGCGGCATCTTGAATCGCGTGATCGACTTCGCGCTGCGCCAGCGCATACTGGTCGTGGCGTTGATGGCCACGACCTTCCTCGTTGGCGCGATCTGCTTCTGGCGGCTCAACATCGAGGCCTATCCTGATCCGGTGCCTCCCTCGGTCGATGTCGTGACGCAGAGCGCCGGGCAGTCCGCCGAGGAGATCGAGCGTGACGTCACCATTCCCATCGAGATCCAGATGGCCGGTCTCGCCGATGTGACGAGCGTGCGAACGATCTCGCTGTTCGGATTGTCGGACGTGAAGGTGCAATTCACCTACGACGCCAGCTACGAGCAGGCCGAGCAGTGGGTCTACAACCGGCTCTCGCAGTTGCCGCCGCTGCCCAACAACGCGCAGGCACAGATTTCGCCGACGAGCCCGATCGGCGAGGTCTACCGGTACCGCGTCGTGGGACCACCAGGTGCGACGCCAGCCGACCTCAAGACCTTGCAGGACTGGACGCTCGAGCGCCGCTTCAAGGCGGTACCCGGCGTCATCGACGTCACGGGCTGGGGCGGCAAGACCAAGGTCTACGACGTGACCGTCGACCCGCGCCGGCTGCTGTCCGTCAATGTGACATTGGCGCAGGTGGTGCAGGCGCTTTCCACGAGCAATGCGAACGTCGGTGGGCAGTCCATCGACATCGGCGCGCAGACGGTGGTCGTGCGCGGCGTCGGACTGGTCGGATCGCCTGACGCGCTGCTCGACACGCTGATAGGACGCAACGCGGGCGCGGCCGTGCGCCTGCGGGACGTCGCCGATGTGTCGGAGGGGCACCAGCCACGGCTGGGCATCGCTGGCAGCGATGGCGACAGCGACATCGTCGAAGGCATCGTCCTGATGCGTCGCGGAGCGGAGAGCAAGCCGACGATCGAGCGAGTGAAGCAGGAAATCGAACACATCAATACCGGCGGCATCCTGCCGGCAGGCTACCGGCTGGAAAAGATCTACGACCGCAGCGAACTCATCGACCTGACCACGCACACCGTTCTGCACAACATGCTGCTGGGCATGGTGCTGATCTTCTTCCTTCAATGGGCGTTCCTGGGCAACCTGCGCAGCGCGGTCGTGGTTGCGGCAACCATCCCGTTCGCGCTCGCCTTTGCCATCGCGTTGATGGTCTGGCGAGGCGAGTCCGCCAACCTGCTGTCGGTCGGCGCGATCGACTTCGGGCTGATCGTCGATGCCTCGGTCATCATGGTAGAGAACATCTTCCGCCACCTCACCGAGAGCGCCGCCGCGCATCGCACCGGCGAGCCGATGTTGCACCGCGTGCGGACCTCCGTGGGCTGGCGCGGAAAATTCGAGGTGATCTCGCAGTCGGCCACGGAAGTCGCGCAGCCCATCCTGTTCTCGGCGGCGATCATCATTGCCGGATTCGTACCGCTGTTCACGATGTCGGGCATCGAAGGGCACATCTTCGGTCCGATGGCGCGCACCTATGCCTACGCGATCGCGGGCGGTCTGCTCGCCACATTCACCGTCGCGCCCGCACTGGCGAGCCTGCTGTTCGGCCGACAGGTCTCGGAAGTGGAGACACCGCTCGTTCGCGTGCTGCACCGGGGCTACGCTCCGCTCGTCGCCTGGGTGCTGGCGCATCGGCGCCAGACCCTGATCGCGGCCACCGTCGTCGTGCTGGTGACGATGGTGGCGGCCGCCAACCTCGGGCTCGAGTTCCTGCCCAAGCTCGAGGAAGGCAACCTCTGGATCCGCGCGACGATGCCACTGTCGATCTCGATGACCGAGAGCGACGGTTACGTCAACGAGATGCGACGTGTCATCGGCACGTTCCCCGAAGTGCAGACGACCGTCTCCCAACACGGACGCCCTGACGACGGCACCGATGCCACCGGCCCGTTCAATGCCGAGTTCTTCGTGCCCCTGAAGCCGACTGGCGACTGGCCGACGGGTGTGAACAAGGAGGCGCTGTCGTCGCAGATGGAGGCCGAGCTCGAGTCGCGCTTTCCTGGGGTCGAATTCAACTTCTCGCAGTACATCGAGGACAACGTCGAGGAGGCCGCCTCGGGCGTGAAAGGCGAGAACTCGGTGAAGATCTTCGGGCCCGACCTGCGCGTGCTGGAGCGCCTGTCGCAGCAGGTCGCCGCCACGATGCGTACGGTTGCAGGCATCACGGATCTGGCCGCGCTGCGTTCGCTCGGGCAGCCCACGCTCGAGATTGCGATCGACCGCGATCGCGCAGCGCGCTTCGGTCTCGGCCCGGCCGACGTCAATGCGACGATCCAGACAGCACTCGGCGGCCAGGCGGTCGGCGATCTGCACGAGCCCGGTGGCGACCGGCACTTTCCCGTGATCGTCCGACTGGCATCGGAATTCCGAAGCGATGTCGACGCAATCCGGCGGATCGGCATTCCCACGCCCGACAGTAGCGCGACCTCCTCAGTGCAGGCAACGCTTGGCGACGTCGCGCACATCGCGATGGTGTCGGGCGCTTCGTTCATCTACCGAGAAGGTCAGGAGCGCTACGTTCCCGTGAAGTTCGGCGTGCGCGGTCGCGACCTGGGCACCACGGTGCTCGAGGCCAAGCAGCTCGTCGCGCAGCGCGTACCCTTGCCACCCGGCTACCACCTGGAGTGGGTGGGCCAGTTCGGGAACCTGCAGGAGGCCGTCGGCCGCCTCACGGTGGCGGTGCCCGTGGCCATCTGCTTGATCGTCCTGCTGCTGTACCTGAATTTCGGGCGCGTCCGGGACGTGCTGTTGGCCATCAGCGTCATCCCGATGGCATTGGTCGGCGGCGTGCTCGCGCTGTTCATCACGGGGACGCCATTCAGCATCTCGGCGGCGATCGGCTTCATCGCGCTGTTCGGCATCTCCGTCATGGACGGCATCCTGATGCTCGCCTATTTCAATACCCACGTCGAAGCCGGCGTGCCGCGCGCGCAGGCGCTGCGTCGGATGTGCGACGTTCAGATGCGACCGGTGCTGATGACCTGCGTCGTCGCTTGCGTCGGTCTGCTGCCGGCGGCGCTGTCCACGGGTATCGGGTCGCAGGTCCAACGCCCGCTGGCACTGGTCGTTGTCGGCGGCATTCTGCTGGCGCCGCTGTTCATCCTGACCGTTTTGCCAATCTTGATCGAGCGATTTTCGGATCGTCAGGCGCGCGAGCCGATCGTGGAGGATGGCGTCCGCGAAGGGGTGCGCGCGTGACGTCGCGACTCACCAGTCTATTGATGACATGCGCCCTGGCAGGATGTGCGAGCTCGCCCCCGAATCCGCTGCCAGGCATGGCGCTCCCATCACGCTGGACAACCAGCGATCTTCCGAGCCTGACGGCCGGGGTCGGCGAATCGCAGGATCGGGCGCAATCGCTGTCGGAAGAGCACGACCTCAGCGCGGCTTGGTGGTCTGCGTTCGGTGGTGCGCGCGTCGACATGTTGATACGCGGTGCCCTGGCTGCCAACCCGAACATGGCCTCGGCCACCGCGACATTGCGACAAGCGCACGAGCTTACGCTGGCACAGTCAGCGGCGTTGTGGCCGGCCTTGAGTGCCGGCATTGGCGCGGTTCAGGCACATGGCGCCAACGCCGCCGTGATCAATTCGGGCGCACCTCGCTCGCGCACGGCACTCGTTTCGGCGAGCTATGCGCCTGACTTCTTTGGCGTGAACGCCACCAACCTCGCGTCAACCAAGGCTCAGGAGGAAGCAGCGCGGTGTCAGCTCGATGCCGCGCGACTCACGCTCGAAGGCGCGACGCTGAACGCGCTCGCGACCGAGAAGAGCGCGCTGCGCATCGAACAGTTGACCGAGCACCTCGTGGACATCGACGCAGCGGTACTCGCCATTCTCCGCGCGCGCGAATCCCTGGGCGACGTGCCGAGTGCCGCGGTCTGGGCGCAGTCCCAGCAACTGCACGATCGGCGCGCGCAGCTTGCGGCGGCGCGCCTTCAGACCGCGCAAGCGCGCGACCTGCTGGCGTCGCTGCTCGGCGACGCCCCCGGGAACTTCGTCGAGCCCGACATCGACTTCGAACAGCTCACGCTGCCCGACGTCGGCCCGGGCATGCCAGGCGACGTCGTCGAGCGCCGCCCCGACGTTCAAATGGCGGCCGCGCAATTCCGCGCGGCGAACGCGGCACACCAGGCAGCGATCGCGGCATTGTTGCCACAGATCACGATCAGCGCGGACGCGGGGGATGTCTCCACGACGGTCAGGCACCTGCTCGATCCGGCCAGCCTGGTCTGGGACTTGAGCCTGTCGGCGACGCAGAGCTTGTTCGACGCCGGCGCCCAACGTCATCGGGTGGCGGCAGCACAGGCATTGGCCGATGTGCAGTCGTCGCAGTACCGCGCAACGCTCGTCGGTGCGTTCAAGGATGTCGCCGATGGACTCGAAGCGGTTCGCCACGACGCGGAGGCGGATGTCGAAGCGCTCGCGCGCTCGCAAGCGGCGCGACGGCAGTTCGAGATCGCGGCGCGCAGCGAGGCGCTCGGCGAGATTTCCCATCAGGACGTGCTGGCGGCGCAGGCTCAGCTGATCCAGATGCAACTCCTTCAGACGCAAATTCGCACCGGCCGTCTTGTGGACGCATCGAATGCCCTGGTCGCCTTGGGCGGCAGCCAGCAAACATACGGCGACGAATCAACGGCGACCTCGCCGGGCCGATCACTTTCCCCCATCGCGACCGCAACCTCACCATCGACTCTCAAGCCATGAAATCATCCAGTTCTTCGACTATTCGCGTCTTGTCCCTGGTCATGGTGTGCGCGGCTGCCTCGCCCGCGGCCCATGCGGGCGACTGGCGACAGGCCCATGTTCGCAGCGTGTCGACGTTGTCCGAGGTCGATTCCGCGGTCGATCTCACCTGCGCGCCGAAGCGCCCTGACCAACCTGAACTGAAGGTGGCGGTGGTGAGCTTCAGGGTCGGCAAAAGCCTGCAATGGCGCGCCATCAATCTCTCGGCGGACGATCGCTATTCGGCCGGTGAGGAGGTCGTCGTCAATCTCGTCGATTGCAGCATCGCGCGGCAGCCGCAGCCCGCCGATGCCACCGCCTCGGCGCCAGGCGTCATCCGCTGATTGCCGCATGGATGCGACGACCCTGGTCGAGGCCGCGTTGCTGGGCGTGCTGGACGGATTCACCGAATTCCTGCCGGTGTCGAGTGCCGCCCACGTTGCCGTCGCTGCAGGGTTTCTTGGCCTGTCCGGCGAGCGCCTGCGCACGCTCGAGTGCGCGCTGCAGCTCGGCTCGGTTCTGGCGGCAATCGGCGTGTGCGCCCGTCGCTCCGGCCTTGCATCCCTGCGAAGCGAACGTCGAGCCGATACACGGCGAATGGCCGCCAGCGTGTCGATCGCTGTGTTGCCCGTGTTGCTTCTCGGCCTCCTGGCGCGGCGTGCACTGCAGGGCTACTTCGTCAACGGCTCGATGATGGCTACCCTGCTGTTCGCAGGGGGTGCGTTCATGCTGCTGGCGGAAGCGCGCTATCGAGTCGCGCCCCGCGTGCAAACGCTACGGGAGCTGAGTGAAATGGACGCGCTCAAGATAGGCCTGTTTCAGTGTGTCGGCGTCGCGCTCGTCGGCATCGGGCGTCCCGATGCCTGCGTGGTCACGGGTTTGCTGCTGGGACTGTCGCGCCGCACAGCGCTGCAATTCAGCATCCTGCTCGCTATCCCGACGATTCTCCTGGCTTGCTCAACCGGGCTCGCCAACGGATATGACCTGCTGGCCGCTGACGATCTTGCGCCGGTCTTCGTCGGGTCTGCCTGTGCTTTCGGCTGCGCATGGGCGAGCCTGGAGTGGATGCTGAGATTCGTCAGCGAGGAGAGCTACGTTCCCTTCGCCTGGTATCGATTTGGTGGCGGCTTCGTGCTGCTCGCCACATTGATCTCCGGCGTCGTCAAATGGTCGGATGGCTGAGGACAGCTGCTTGCGACCGCTCTATCCGTTCAAGCCGCGGTCCCGGCCGCAAGCTGTCGATCGATGAGTTCTGCCAACTGGCGCAGCGTGGTGACGGTCGTTGCGGCCTCGTCAGGCACGACAACGTGGAACACGTCGTCGATCTCGAACATGAGTTCGGCCACGGTCAGCGAGTCGAGGTTGTAGCTCACGGACAGCGCGTCGGGTTCGATCGCGGCGATGTCGACATCGAACTTCTCATGGACAAGTGTCTTGAGTCGATCCAGCGTGCCCATGCGAGCCTCTTCGCTGAAGTGCATTCGATGTGTCCATTGCGCAGGATAGTCGACAGGCGCATTTCCCTAGGTAAGGCACGACTTCGCATGAAGCTTGCGCCAGCCTTGTTGCTGGTGGCTTGTCGCGCAATCCCCGTCAACGATTCGAAATCGCCTCACGTTGTCGAACTGCGGGGCATCTCGACAATCGTGACTCGATGCCTCCGCTCACATAACTCGCAGAGGACAATTCAATGAACCGATCCATCCTGAAAATCGCGCTGTCGGTCACGGCACTTGCGCTGGCGCCGCTCGCGGCCTCGGCGCAGGTTCTGCCCGGCAAGCACCCGGCGTACCTCCATGCGCTGACCGACCTGCGCACCGCACGCTGGCTGCTGGAGCATCAGCCGGGCGACGTCAAGGTCTATGCCGACGAAGACGTCGCGATCACGGAAGTGGACGCGACGCTTAACGACATCAAGCACGCGGCCATCGATGACGGCAAGGATCTGCACGACCATCCGAACGTCGATGTCCACGAACACGGCAGCCGGCTGCTGCGCGCCATCGAGAGCCTGCGCAAGGCGCGCGCCGACATTGCCGGCGAGGAAGACAACCCCGACATCCACGACCTTCGCCGTCGTTCGATGGAGCATCTCGACCATGCCATCCGCGCCGCCGAGCATGCGCACGATGCGTGGCTGAAGGACGTCCGGGGATGATCGAGGTGCGGCAACGCCTGCTTCAGGCGACGAAGTTGCGTTGCCGCAGCCAGGTCTCTTGGAGCATCGATTGCGTTACTGCCAGGGGAAGTTCGACGTCGCGATGGATCTCACGGTGCAGGCTTCGCGTGCCCTGAACGCGCGACCACGGCCGACTGCCCGAATGCTCCGCCGTCGAAGGCCTTCGCATAGCCACGCCAATCCGACTCGACGTCATCCGAGTAAGACTGTGCCATCTCGATCAAGCTTTCGCGCCATTCCGCGCGTGTTGCGCCGTAGGCGATCAGCCTGTCTGCGATATCGGAGCCTTGCCTGCCCGAAGAGCGCAGATGTGCCGAGGCCATCACGCGCCCCATCACGTTGATGGCGCCCTTGATCGACTTCAATGCCGTCCCCTCGACGCCGAGCGCCACGCGATCCTCGCTGGGCTGGAGCCCGCGCAGGATGTACGAATCGTGTTCCCACGAAATCGCGTTGAGGAATGCCATCGGCACGGCCTGCATCCGCCGCTGCAACGAGACCACGCGATCGGCTTCGGACGACCAGGCCGGCTGGGCGGCCGTCGACCACCGCTGCGCTTCTGAGGGAAGCGCCTGCTTCAGGTCGAGCAGGTAGTTGCCGTCCGGAGACCCCTTGCCGCGCACCAGGATGATGAACCGGTCGACGCCGAGGCTGCCCGTCCCGGCAATGCGACGGGCGACGTCGAGGACTTCGAAGAACGCGGGTTCCGGTTGTGCCGCGGCGACCTTGTCGATCAGGCGGGTCACCTGCCCTCGCTGTGCCAGGGTGACGGGCAATGCGTGCTTGCCGTCGCACACGATCTGCCGCTGCTTGCCCTTGCAATGGGTGCGGCGATCGAGGAATTCCGGGCGGCGCCGGTCGCGAACGTCGTCGAGCAGGCAACGCACGAGGCCCTGGGCGGTCTCGCGCTCGATCCAGCAAGACTTGCCGGACTCCAGCGTCGCGCCGTAGGCTTCGATGAACTCGTGGCAGAGCTGGATGCTTTCGTTGGCCGTCGCGCGCACGGAGTCGCCGGCCAGCAGGATGCTGCACAGGAATCGCACCAGATCCAGCGAGACGGGAGCCAGCGCACTCTCGTCGAAGTCGTTGATGTCGAAGTAGGCGAGCCGGTTGTCGCCCTTGTAGGTGCCGAAGTTCTCGAGATGCGCGTCACCGCAGATCCACGCGAGCGGGGCCTTGGCGAGCACGTCGGCGCGCGGAAGGCGCGCGTAGAAGCGGTGGCATGTTCCGCGCAGGAAGATGAACGGGCTCAGGCGCATGCGCGCGAGCTTCATGGCCAGCCGTTCAGGGTCTCGGCCGGCGTTGAACGCGAGAACGCTTTCGTCGATGTCATTCGAATGCATGTCAGTTCCGGCAATGCGACAGTTGAAATCCCGCGACGCGCTCGTGGGCTCGCATCGCGCTGGCGAGCGCCGGCATCGACAGGGTCTTGGATTGGCGATGCAGCGCCGTAGCGATGAAGTGCCATTCAGTCGCGCCATCGTGCACGGCAATCGAGAGCGATCCCTCGGCCAGCGCGTAGCCATGCTCGCGGATGGCAGCGGCGAGACTTTCGGCACCCGGCTCCGCGCCTGGCTTGAACTGAACGACCACGGCGATGCCGGCGCGCGAAGGCAGCCACTCCTCGAGGCGATGCACCCACAACATGCAGAGCGTCGACAAGGCCGCCAGCAGGATGGCGGCGCCGTAGAAGCCTACGCCGACCAGAATGCCGATGACCGCGGCCGACCAGACCGATGCGGCCGTGGTGAGCCCGCGGATGTTGAGCCCGTCCTTCATGATGACCCCGGCGCCCAGGAAGCCGATGCCGGTCAGGATGCCCTGGACGACTCGCGTGGGGTCAGCCGCCGCAATGGTGGCGGCATGGCCACCGTACCAAAGCGCCGGATAGCCCACGAACGTGGTCAATGCCGCCGATGCCATGCACACGAGCCCGTAAGTGCGCATGCCGATCGCTCTTCCGTGATACGTCCGCTCGTATCCGACGACCAGGCCAAGGAACAATGCGCCCAGCAGCGTGAGGAAGATCGCCAGGTTGGCGTTCATTTCGCTGACGGACCAATACGCGGACAACGTGCTGTCCCAGATCTGCTGCATGTCGCTCGTTCCGGAGGAAGTCAGCTGACCATTGTCAGCGTCGATGCAGGCACTGACTGAAACGGCGCTGAACGTCGAGCCAGTTGTCACGCGGTGCAGCCCCACTCCTGAAACCCGTGAATCCCCGGCTCAGAGGAACGAGCAGGAGCAGGCCTACCGCGTTTCAGCAAAGCAAGTGCGAACCCTTGCCTGCGGTGAGGACCGAAATTCAACGCCTTCATCGTCGTCGGCCGAGGCGGTCTCCGCGTGGATCTCGGGCTCGAGTTGATCCAGCAGGCTGCTCAACTCGTCGGATCCAAGATCGCGCCACACACGAATGCGGCGCAACAGCCATGAGAACCCACGCCGTCCCGGGAGCGTCCATTCACCTAAACGTCAGTTCGGGGCGACGGCCCGTGACCTTGCGCGAACTCCTCGGGTGGCCTCAATGCCAGCCGCGATGCCAGCCGTATTGGGGGTGGTACCAGCCCCATCCGAACTGCGCGTGATAGCGCCATCCCCATCCCGGACCGGGGGCTGCGTACGTCGGAGCGACGTAGACGACCCCTGCCGGAGCGTAGTAGCCGTCGGCGCCGTAGCGGTAGCCAGGTAGCGGAGCAACGATGCAGCCCGACGTGACGACGACTGCCGCGAGGCTTGCGAGCACAAGGAGAAGCTTCTTCATTTTGATCCTCGGATGAGCGCGTCAAAGGCTCGTGGGACTTTCAAGACCGGCAACTGGAAGCCCATCATGGCCGGACTGCGCGGGATTCGACGCTGGGTGAGTGAACGATGCGATGTAGTACCTGCTCAACGGAAATCGAGCTGACGAGTTGACACCTGGATGGCGCGTCAGCTGTGGCGAAGTTGAATGGCGCGCTGAACGATCTACTGCGTCGCGGTCGTGACTCGGTCATGACCGCCTGCGAGAGTCGCAGGCTCAGGGCGGTGTCAGCTTCGTGAACACGTGGCGCGATACAACGGCATCGACCCGCGTCGCGATACCCGTTGCGCCGACAGCATCTGGCCCGACCGGACGAAAGCCGCCCCTTGTGACGATCGCATGAACACTTCAGCTCCCCATGAGTCCGATCATCGTCCGGTCTCGCTGAAGACGAGCGGCCGCGCGCTGCCAGCGCTTGCATTGGCGGCGATCGGCATCGTCTTTGGAGATATCGGCACGAGTCCCCTGTACACGCTGGGCACCGTGTTCAATACAGCCGGTGGCCTACCATTGACCCGCGGCAACATCGTCGGAGTCGTCTCCCTCATCTTCTGGTCGTTGGTGATCGTCGTCTCGCTGAAGTACGTGACGCTGATCATGCGCGCAAGCAACGCCGGCGAGGGAGGCATCATGGCGCTCCTGTCGCTTGCTGCAGCGTCGGTCGTTGGGCGACCCAGGCTCCGCGCCGTGTTGCTCATCGCAGGAGTGTTCGGTGCCTCGCTTTTCTACGGGGACGGCGTCATCACTCCGGCGATCTCCGTCTTGAGCGCGGTGGAAGGACTGAAGGTGGCGGCACCCGGCCTGGGGCCGTATGTCGTCCCGCTCTCGTTGGTCGTGCTCATCGGCCTGTTCCTGATGCAGAAGCGTGGCACGGCAGGTATCGGCGCCATCTTCGGCCCGGTGATGCTGGTGTGGTTTGTCGTCCTTGCGCTGTCCGGGCTGGTCAACATATTCATCGCCCCGGAGATCGTCGACGCCTTGAATCCCGTGGCCGGCCTCCAATTCCTTCGAACGCAGGGTTGGGTAGCCTTCGTGTCTCTCGGTGCGGTAGTGCTCGCGCTGACGGGGGCCGAGGCACTCTATGCAGACATGGGACACTTCGGCGTCGCGCCGATCAGGCTGTCGTGGTTCGTCCTGGTGTTTCCAGCGCTCGGGCTGAACTATCTTGGCCAAGGCGCGTTGCTGCTCTCGAGGCCCGCCGCCGTGAGCAGCCCGTTCTTTCATCTGGTGCCAGCCTGGGCGCTGTATCCCATGATCGGCCTCGCGACGGTGGCCACCGTGATCGCTTCCCAGGCCGTCGTGTCAGGGGCTTTCTCGATGACGAAGCAAGCCATCGCCCTAGGCTTCCTGCCGCGCATGCGCGTCGTGCACACTTCGGCGCGAGAGATCGGACAAGTCTACGTTCCGACGATCAATTGGTTGCTGCTGACAGCCGTGATGGGCGCCGTCGTCGGCTTCGGTTCTTCCACCGCACTCGGCGCCGCCTATGGCATTGCAGTGACCGGCACGATGCTGATCACGACCATCCTGACGTTCTACGTGCTGCGCTATGCATGGCACTTCAGCTTGCTGCCGTGTCTCGGCGCAACGGGGTTCTTCATCATCATCGATGTCACGTTCTTCTCGGCGAACGTATTGAAGTTCGTCGACGGTGGCTGGTTCCCGCTCATGGCCGGCGCGATCGTCTTCCTCCTGATGTCGACGTGGAAGCGCGGCCGGGAGATCGTCTCGGAGCATGCGAAGGCACGCGGCGCAGCGGAGCCGCTTGGCGAGTACTTGGCAAAGCTCTTTGCGAGCGATGTCGATCGAGTCGACGGCACCGCGGTCTATTTCACGATTGATCCGAAAGCAGTCCCGTTCGCGCTGGCGAGCAACCTCGCGCATTACAAGGTAGTCCACAAGCAGTTGCTCTTCGTGAAGGTGACCACAAGAGAGACGCCCTTTGTGCCGGTGAACGAGAGGATCGTCTGCAACGAGCTTGCGCCCGGCAGCGTCTGTGTCGAGGTCATCTACGGCTTCAAGGACGAGGTCGACCTGCCGCAATCGCTCGCGGAGTGCGGGCACCTTGGAGTGGACTTCGATCCCGCCACGGTGTCCTACTTCCTGAGCCGAACCACCGTGAATCCGACGCCCGGGTCGGGCATGTGGCCGTGGCGCGAGAGACTCTTTGCGTCGATGGTCCAGAACGTCGGGTCGCTCGCAGTCTTCCTCAAGCTTCCGGCTGAGCGAGTCGTGGAGTTGGGGACGCAGGTCGACATCTAGTTCAGCGAGCGCGGCAGGATCGCCGCAGCACGTATGCCGCATTGCGCAGCAATCGGCCTGACGAATCGCTCGAGCGCGAGATTCGGCTGCAACGAGCCCTTGTCCGACAGCCGGGTGGCGCGGTCGTGCGTTGTATGGGTAGCGGCATGGCGAATGCTGAGGTGCCGCCATCCAGTGCGTCGCGTCGATGCATTGCTCGGACAACCGCAGGAGACAACCATGATTCAACGCTTCCGTTCACGCACCACCACCTTGCGTCGATCTGTCATCGCGCTGTCGATCGCAGCGGCATTCGGCCTCGCTGCGACCGGCGTGGCCCATGCGCAGGTTTCAGTCGACGTCGACGTCAACGCGTCGGCGCCAGGCTGGCTGTACGACCTCGGAGCCGTAGTGAGCCTGTTCGTCGATCCGCCGGTCGCGGAACCCGAGCCCGTCGCGGTCGCCTGGGCACCGCCGCCGATGCTGGTCGAAGAGCTTCCTCCGCAGCCCGATCCCTACGCCGTCTGGACCGGCGGCTACTGGACGTGGCAGGGAGATTGGGTCTGGTGTGCGGGCCGCTGGATGGATCCGCCCCGGGAGGAGTACGTCTGGGTGCAACCGTATTACGAGCACAGGGACGAGCGCGTGATCTTCATCCCCGGATACTGGTCGGCGGCCGACGCTGAATTCATCGCGCCGCCGATGGACGGTCCGATTCCATGGGCCTACGTGAACGCAGGCGTGGTGATCGGGCCGGCGCCCGAAGGCCCCGCGGGCATCTTCGTGCCGCCGCCGCCAGGATCGCGCCCGGGACTCATCATTCCGGCACCGATCGGCACGCCGCCCGCGGTCGTCATCAGTGCACCTGCCGTGCTCGCCGTGGGCATGCGCATCACGGGTTCCGTGGTGATCGACGCGCGCCATACGACCATCAATGACAACCGGGTCACGAACTACTCGGTCACGAACGTGCGCAACGTCACCAACGTCACAGTTGAGGCACCGGCGGGTGCCACCGCAAACGGTCGGGCGTTCCAGGCGCAAGTCCCCCATGAAGCTCACCTGGCTGCCGCGATGCATCCGCAGGTTGCGGCACGCGCGCCGCAACCTGCGACCCGCACGGCGGTGGCCGCATATGTCCCGGGTCACACGCCGGCCGCGCTTCCGGCCCCGCAGAAGGTTCAAGGCATGCCCGCGGTTCCCTCGCACGGAGCTGCCAACGTATCGTCGTCGCAGCGTGCTCAGATGGGCCACGCGCCGATGACGCCTGCGGAAGCACGTCAAGCTCGTCCTGGCGTACCCGCTGCCGCCCGCACGGAGCCCGAGAATCGCGTGCCGGCGACGGTTGCGGCTCCTGCAACCGCGCAAACCCGAACGCCTCAGGTCGAGCCCCAGCAATCGCGAGAGGCGACTGTGCAGCAGGGTCAGGCGCCAGTGCGAAACTCGTCGGAAAGCGCGCAGCGCGCTGGACAGCAACGCGCGGAAACTCAGCAACCCCAACAGCAGCAAGCACAACAGCGAGCCCAGCAGGAACAGTCCCAGCACACTCAGCAGCAGACCGAACAGCAGCGTGCCCAGCAGGCGCAGGCACAACGTGCGCAGCAAGACCAAGCCCAACAGCGAGCGAAGCAAGAGCAGGCGCAGCGTAGTCAACAGCAGGCCGAACAGCAACGCGCCCAGCAGGATCAGGCACAGCAACGGGCGAAGCAAGAACAGGCTCAGCGCGCCCAGCAACAGGCGGAGCAGCAGCAGGCGCAGCAACGTGCCAAGCAGGAACAGTCTCAGCACGGTGAGCAGCCACGTCCGCAAGGGGAGCGCGGAGATCAGGCTCACCCTCGCGGTGAGGAAGCAAGCCGGCCTTCGAGCGGGCACGAGTAACGGTCGCAGCCTCCGTCCGGTATTACCGAATGGAGGCTGCTCTAAGCGGAGGCCGTGAAGGCTTGAACGTCTGGGCCTCCAATTGCGATGTCTGCTTTGGAGTGCGCAGACTTTGGTTTCGCGCTTCGGCTTTGGGTCGTTCTGCGACATGCGCCGCGCCGGCAAGCGGTCGTTCGACGGGGAGGGGGCTGCGTGGCGTTCAAACGCCTTCAACCGACGCCTCGAAGGCCGGCTTCGGCGGCCAGGCGCCACGAACGACCGGAACACTCTGAGAGTCGACGTCGTCGGCGGCATCGTGCCGAGCCTGGCCAACCCGCAGGGAACACCAGACCGGATATCGCGGCGGCAAGTCGGAAGGACTGCAGCCGCTGCTTTGCTGCCGTCGCGGCTTGGCCGCCAGCCAGCGCAGACCGGGCACGAGCTGCCAGTCATCGATGGCGGCTTTTGGGGTCTCCATTTTCTCAATGAAGCCTGTGTGGCCCGAGGTCAAGGCCGACGGCCAATTCAAGGCCAGTGTGGAGGCCGCTCGGTCGTAGCGGCGCTGCCAGCAAACCTTCTCTGATTCACAGAGCTACGAATACGATGCCCAAGAAGACCGCGCGGGGTTGCAACATGTAAGTCGTATGGTCCACGAAACCATATTCCACTTCGAACTGCGACTGAATGAAGTTCCTTCCCTCCCGGTCGTCATTGGACGACGCGCCTATCTTGGTGTGTCGCCCCTTTACGAACTCTTGATGAGTGGGCCGCAACTCTTTAGAAGATCTTGACGCCCTCGGAAATAGGATTGCCCGGTGCTTTGTGCAATCCGGCGTATCGCAGTCCAAGCATCCAGAGCGCTGGGCAAAAGATGCCCTCGCATCAGGGTCCGTGGCCGGGAAGTCCGTTCAAAGAGGGAATCAATCATGCAAAGAGCGTTCTTGGTAGCGCGAGGCGTTGGCGTCCGGTCGGTTGCTGGTCTCGGCTCTGTACTCCTGTTCCTCTTCGTAGGCGATTCCTTCGCCGCTGGTGAGGCGGGCCAGATGCTGGCGCAGGACAGCGACAACAAGGACGTCATCGTGCGACCGGCGACAGTGTCCGACGTCGGCAGCACATCGAGCGCGGTGCTCCCCCTGGATCATGGACCACGCGCAACGACCACACCCTGGCTGAATCAGCAACGCAGGCTGAAGGCCGCCGCTACCGCCAGTGCAGCAAGGCACGCCTCTTCGGTCGGTACAGGAACTGCGGAACCCGCTCAGCACTGAGACGCTGGTCGCCGGAAATGGCGGCGACTGGACATCTCACATCGCGGTCGCCGAAACGGACTCGAGCGACGTCACCGCGCCGGTAGTGCATGGGCGGCTGGAGCCAACGGGATGGTGCATTTCTCAGTATCCGTGCGAGCTTGAACAAGGTGGGTCGCGGCGTCGAAGAGGCATCGCCTCGTGCACGCGTCCGTCCGCCGCGATCAAGCACGACGACCCGGGCTTCAGCGGTCCGGAAGTGCAACCCATTTCTTTCAATCAAGGCAACAACGTGATCTCTCAAAAGTCCGCCAAATCGGGATCTCCGCTTCTCAATGGCCTGCGTCGCAGATCAGGTTCATTGATACTGACGCTCCTGCCAATCGCTGCTGCACTCCAGGATGCGCAGGCGCAGACGTCTTCCCAATCAGTGCCTTCCGCTTCGCAGGACGCCGGCGGCGATTCTTCTGCGCAACCCAAGAAGCCTTCATCTCAGGCACAAATCGCCTCAGCGACGGTCGCCGACGCCGCGAGCGCTTCGCAACAGGTCGTGGTCACGGCGAAGAGCGACTCCAATGCCGTACAAAAAAGCAGCCAGAGCGTGGATGTGGTCGGTGGGGTAGATCTCGAGAAAAGAGCCGTGCCGGATCTCGCGACACTCATCCAATCGATAGCCGGTGTCTCCTTGAAGACCGAGGGCGTCGGGCAGACAGAGATCGAGATGCGTGGCATGACCTCCAGCGGTGGAAATTCGCCGACGACTGGCTTCTACCTCGATGGCATTCCGTTGACGCCTCCGTCCGGCGCGCAGAACGGGAAGGTTGTGATTTCCCCCGCGCTCTACGACATGGAGAGCGTCGAGGTTCTGCGTGGACCCCAAGGCACGCAATTCGGCGCGGGCGCGATGGGCGGCGCCGTGAAATTGACGACGGTCTCCCCCGATCCCAGCGGACTGAACGCCTCCATTCAGGCGATCCTGTCCGGAACGCGCGGTGGCGGACTCAATCACACCGAGAACTTCATGCTCAACGCGCCCCTGGTGCAGGACACGCTGGCATTGCGGATCGTCGGAACCGAAGCCTATACCAGCGGCTGGATCGACCGGATTGTCGCCAATCCATTTCCAGTCGTCACCAACGGCGGCGCCACACGTGGGAACGTGCAGGATGCTCCGGTGCAAGCGAGCTACAAGAATTCAAACGCGGATCAGCAATACAACTTGCGCATGAGCCTGCTCTGGAAAGTGACGCCGCAGTGGACGATCACGCCGGGCATCTACGACTTCACCAGCTATCAGGCCGGTATCAGCGCCTATGACAGCACGCCGGGCACGGAAACCCACTACCAGCCCTTCGATATTGCGGAGCCCATGACCGATCGAATGAGGATCGAGGCGCTGACGACCGCCTACGCGTTCGACTCCTCCAGACTGACATGGAACGTGTCGTATTGGAAGCGACGTTCGACGCAGATCCAGGACGGGAGTGAAGATTTCAATAACCCACTTTCGGGCGCAACCCTGGCTTCCAACACGAATTCCACCGGCCCTCAGCCAGGGTACTACGGCCCGGGCGGAACGGGCACGGTCGTTGGTACCGAAGACGATCCGTCCAGCCAGCTCAGCAGCGAGATACGACTCGCCTCCAATGGGAATGGCCCGCTACAGTGGGTGCTGGGTGCATTTGCGAGCAACAATTTTTCCACGTGGAATTTCTCCGGGATCACGGCGAATCCCTCCGTCTACATGGACCTGGGAACCAACCAGGCAGCAACGACCGACCAGTGGTTCGTGGCGTACTCGCCGAACCACATGAAGCAATACGCGCTCTTCGGCGACGGGACCTACGCGCTGGACGATCATTGGAAAGTCGAGGCGGGTGCACGGCTATACCGTTACGAGAACACGTTCTCGTCCACCATCAGTGGCTGGGGATCGGGTTTGGGTGCCGCAACGCCATCGACCTCAGGATTGATCACCACAAGGAAAGACGGCATCAATCCGAAGCTGGACGTGTCCTATGAGTTCAGCGAAGACAACTTGGCTTACGTCACTGCAGCACGGGGCGCCCGTCCAGGTGGGGGGAACGCGTCCTATCCAACCACAGGGCCCTTCTGGGGGCCGGCCTATGCGCCTTTCGACTACACGAACGGGTGGCCCAAGAGCTATAAGCCGGACGACGTCTGGAGCTACGAAATCGGGGAGAAGGCCCGGTTTCTTGATCATCGCCTGACCGTCAGCGCCAGCGCCTACTACGAAGACTGGAGAAACCCGCAACTGCTGGCCTATCCCGGCGACTGGGCCTTCAATGTGAACGGCGACAAAGCCAGAATTGAAGGAGCGGACGTGGATATGAAGGCGAAGTTGGGGGGCGGCTTCACCGTGGGTGCGGATCTTGGCTATACCCACGGTTCCGTTTCGCCGGGGGCGCATTGGGAGATTTCGCCTAGTAACGTCATGCCAGACGTTCCCAAGTTCAACGGCAACCTGAATCTGAGCTACCGCAGGCTCCTTGCCGATGGTCGAGCGTTGACGGCCGAGGTGGACAACGCGTACGTGGGGGCACGCTATTCGTTGAGCTTTGTCTATCCATATCAATCCACGGGCACGTATGTCAGTCTGCCTGGCTACAACTTGACCAACCTGCGGTTGGGCCTCGAGTCGCCCAGTGGCTGGAGCGCGAGTCTGTTTGTCGACAACCTGTTCAACAAGCATGTTGCGCTCGAGAACATGTTTCAGGAAACGGAGCCGTCTGCGGCCTTCACCCGCACCATGACCAATCAGCCGGCGACCATGGGAATCAACCTCACGTACAGAATGTAGATCGCGCGGGCGCGCCTCCACGAGGGCTGCGAGAACTGTTTCGCGAGCGGCTCGCATTCGCTTCGATCACGAGCACGGGCATGGTTGCGAATGACGCGCGCGGAGCGAGGCGCGAGCTTCGACGCTTGCCGACTCGACTCGCGGTTTGTCCTGTCCCATCCCGCTGGCTCGCACCGGTCATTGATGAAGTCTTTGCGGCCGAGCCTCCATTCTTGACGACATCTTGATGCGACCTGGTCTCCAATGATGCGTGGATCGGCAGGAATTCCTCTCCGACAGCACACGGGGTATGCAATGGGAGTTGGTCGGATCCGTCAATCGACGATGAAGAGTCTCCATCATGCCGGCCTCGCGATCCGGCACCTCTTTGGGCTGCTCCAGCCGACGGATGCGAGTAGTTCGAACAGGTTGGACGCGTCGCGGGGCGTATTGCGTTGGCACAGCCCCCTTACGGAGCCGCGATGAAACAGACCGTCGTCGGCATCTTTGACTCTGCGCTTCGCGCCAACGAGGCCCTTCGCGTCCTGGTCAAAGCACGCTTCGATGCAGAACGATTGCCGCGAATTCCGGACTTCCCATCGCCGATTCGCCGCCCCGCGCAAATGAGGCTCTGGGACACGCTTGTTCGCCGCGTCCGAGACTTCATGGATGCCGACATGTACTTGCAACCCTACGCCAGTGCGATGGCGAAGGGCCGCTTTGTCGTGAAGGTCTATGCTCTTGACGACTCGGAGGCAAGCGCGGCTCAGCGGATACTTGAAGCCGCCGGGGGACGCGAGATCGATCTTCTTGCGGACGAGTGGGTTGAGAGCTGAAAGGCAGTCTAGAGCCCGACCCGTGCCCCCAATTCGACGATTCTGTTGGGTGGCAGTTGGAAGAATGCCGTTGCATCCGTCTCGTTGCGATGCATCCAGGAATACAGGTACCGCCAGATGGGATTCAGGCGATTTCCCTGAGTGTCGGCTGCGCTGATGGAAATCTGCGACAAGAAGTAGCTCGTCTGCATCGAGTCGAACCTTCCGCCATCGAGGGATATTTCCGCCAGGGCGGCCGGAATGTCTGGCTGTTGCATGAAGCCGTAGTGCAGGACGACATGATGGAAACCTGCTCCCAACGACTGGGTCTCGGCTCGGCCGTCTGCCTGGACTCTCGGCAGATGCTCGGTCTCGACGCTGAGGATCACGATGCGCTCATGCAAGACGTGAAAGTGCTTTGCGCTGTGAAGCATCGCAACGGGCACGACATCGACCCGGCGCGAAAGATACACCGCGGTGCCAGGCACCTTGCGTTCGTCGTTCGAGGTCTCTATGAACATCGACAGCGGCACCGTCTCCCGCTCGACATGGTGAACCATCGCCGCGTGCCCAAGGCGCCAGGCTCGCATCAGTGTAAAGATGATGGCAGCGGCAACCAGTGGCACCCATCCGCCGTCGACGACCTTGGTCAGGTTGGCCCCAACGAACGCCACGTCGACCACGGTCAACGCGCCCGCGATCGGAGCAGCCAGCAGAACTGACCACCTCCATTGTTCTCGCATGACCTTGTAGAGGAGCAACGTCGTCAACAGCATGGTCAGCGATACAGCCGTCCCGAACGCCGCAGCAAGGCGGTCCGATGAGCCAAAGCTGATGGCCAGCACTAGTGTCAGGATCATCAGCGTCCAATTGACTGCCGCGACGTAGATCTGACCGTAGCCCTCCGCCGAGGTCTGCGTCACGTTCAGTCTCGGACATAGCCCGAGCTGAATCGCCTGGCGTGTCATTGAGAACACCCCGCTGATGATGGACTGGCTGGCGATGATCGTTGCCACGGTCGAGAGCGCCACCAGCGGGAAGGTGGCCCACGACGGACCGAGAACGAAGAACGGGTTTTCGCCTGCCGGCACGGCGCTGGCGGCGACCAGGGCGGTCTGCCCCGCGTAGTTCAGCAGCAGCATGGGCAGGACGACCGTGTACCAGCCGACGCGGATGGGGCGCGCGCCAAAATGGCCCATGTCGGCGTAGAGGGCCTCGGCCCCGGTCGCACTCAGGAAGACTGCGCCAAGCACCGTGAACCCTTTGAATCCGTGGCTGACGAGATACTGCAGTCCGTAGCGTGGATCCAGCGCAAGCAACACCGAAGGGTGGGCTGCAATACCGCGCAAGCCCAGCACACCGATGACCAGAAACCACACGGCCATCACGGGCCCGAACAGGCGGCCGATCGTCGCGGTTCCCTTGCTTTGGAGCATGAACAATCCGAACAGGATCACGACCGTGAGCGGGAGGATGTAAGGGGCGACGCCTGGTGCGGGCTCCTTCAGCCCCTCCAGCGCGCTCAGCACCGAGATAGCCGGCGTGATCGCGCCGTCGCCATACAGCAAGGCGGCGCCCAGCATCCCCAGCACCACGATGCCGGGTCTTTCCTTGCCCTTGAGCGCAAGACGTGCCATCAGCGCTAGGATGCCCCCTTCGCCATCGTTGTCGGCACGCATGACCAACGCCACATACTTCAAGGAAGTCGTGACGATCAGCGTCCAGACGATCAGCGAGAACATGCCAAGCGCCACCGAAGGGGTCGCTCCCCCGGCCCATTCCAGCGCTGTCTTCAGTGTGTAGAGGGGACTCGTCCCGATATCGCCGTAGACCACGCCAAGGGCCCCGAGCAGCAGCGCTCCGAGCGTCCCGGACGCCGTGTCGCTTTCCTTGTTCTTCAACACCGAACGCGCTTGGATATCGGACATGAAAGCCTGCAGTTCATGTTTTGGAGGCGCCAAGGCAGGAATGTCGGTGACGCGGCGGTCCGCCAAGGATAGCCACGAGGCAATGAGCCACGTTGCTCGGCTCTACGGTTTCGCGATCCTGTGACTGCAGGCTTTGGCGAAGGCCTTTAGTTTGGGAGGGTTGGCTAGATGTGAGCCATCGGTCCATTCGCTCTTGGCGTCGACGCGCACCTGGTAGCGGGCCTTGCCGTTTTCTATAGCGCTCACGCGGCGTTCCTGATTGTTGGAAAGTGCGTAAAGGACTCCAACAACGACGTCGGTTTCAGAGATTGGCATGGTGGACTCCGGTTAGAAGTGCTCGAACATCGGTTGCTTGCTCGCAGCTGGATACGTCCGGACTGTACTCACCATGACGAAAAGAGAACGTCAAGAATCGGGGCTCGCGCATCAAAACGGTGTAACGACGCGAATGTTCAGCGGCATCTACTTCACAACTGTTGGTACGACGGGCTGACAAGCCCGTTAATTTCCATGTCGCCGTGCAAAAGGGGCGTGCGGTTCGAAGCGAATGCGGCTAGATCGTTCTCGCGGTTCCGCTGGAGTTGAACCTGCTACAGCACCGCGACGTGACAAACGTCAGCTTCCGGACGCCGAGGCCTGCGCATCCGTTGGCGGCCTCGGGCCGGCTCTAGCCGGTGGCGGGACGCGCCACGACGGCAGCTATGCAGCGATTGTTGCCGCACGGCACTCGCGCCCTTGACGACTGCAATCTGCATCCAAGCTGTCATCGCGGCAGGTCAGTCAACGATGCCCAGCATTCGAGAGCGAATTGCGGCAGCGCGAACACGCGCATGCGTCGGCTGCCCTTGCCACGGAGATCAGGAAGCTCGCCGCGTACCCATGGGAGGCCGCCCAGGCTTCCGGCTCACGAGGACTTTCCCTGCGGAGTGCCTGCGGCAACGGGGCGCGGCTGGCAGCCCTGTTGCCAACCACCGCCCAGTGCCTTGATCAATTGAACGCTTGCCAGCACGCGCCGGCGTGCGACATCGACGCCTTGCCGCTCGCTGGCCAGGGCGGCGCCTTGCGCGACGACGACTTCCAGATAGCCCGTCGCGCCGACACGATATCGCTGGGTGGCGAGCGTCAGCACCTGCTCGCTCGACTCGACGGCTCGAGCCTGCTGCTTCGCTTCTTCCGCCAGGATGCGAAGGGATGCCAGGTTGTCCTCGACCTCCTGGAACGCGACGAGCGCGCGTTCCCGATAGTCGGCCGTCGACGCGTCGAAGGCCGCATTGGCCTGCATGTTTCTCGATCGACGCGCACCGCCGTCGAAGATCGGGGCCGCCAACATTGGGCCCAACGCCCAGAAGTGGCTCGGCGCCATGAGCAGCTGGCTCAGCGTCGAGCTTTCGAGTCCGGCCGCGCCACCGAGGGTCAGCGAAGGGAAGAACGCAGCCCGGGCGACGCCGATGCGCGCATTGGCCGCCGCGACGCGACGTTCGGCGGCCGCGACGTCCGGCCTGCGCTCGAGCAGCGTGGAGGGCAATTCCGGCGGGATGGAGGGCACGACGCCGATCTGCGCCAGCACGTCGCCGGAATCCGAACGCCGCGCGGACAGCCGGAGCTGCTCCGCCGGGCGTCCCGTCAACGTCGCGATCGCGTGCTGGAACCGGGCGCGCGCATCTCCGAGGTCGGTCTCCTGGGCCTGGGTCGCGTCCAACTGCGCCTGCGCCTGCGCCAGATCGACCGCCGAGGCGATGCCAACGCGGTGGCGCTCGACGATCATCTGCAGCGCCTGGCGATAGCCGGCGAGGGTACGCTGCAGAAGCTCCTCCTGAGCGTCGAGGGAGCGAAGCTGGAAGTAATCGAGAGCCAGTTCGGCGTGGAGGGCGAGCCGCGCGCTTTCGACGTCGGCGGCACTGGCCTGCGCATCGGCGCGTGCGGCTTCGACGCCCTTGCCGACCCGGCCCCAAAGGTCGATCTCCCACGATGCGGTCAGCGGCAGGCTGAAGTCGTCGACCGTCTTTCCGGCCAGCGAGTGTCCGACCACGTTGGCCGACGTGTGGAAGCGGTCGGCTGCCGCGCCCGCGCCGATCTGAGGTGATGCGGCCGCCTTGGCCACACCGGCTTCCGCGCGCGCCTGCTCGAAGCGGGCCTTGGCTGCGAGCAGGGTCTGGTTCGAGACGTCGACCTGGTTCTCGAGCGAGTTCAGAGTGGGATCGTCGAAGATTGTCCACCAGTCGCCGCGCAGCCGATTGTCCGCTGGGATGGCGGTTGTCCACTCCGAGTCCTCGACATACGAGGACGGGACGTCGACGACCGGCCGCACGTAGGCGGGACCGACGGCGCAAGCAGAAAGCACCGCCAAACAAGGCGCAATGCACGCTGCGAGGCGCCATGCGCTGGATGAGGTGCCGCCACCTTCGGTACGAAGGGGTTCGCGCATGATCATGCTCCCTTGCCTGCTTGCGCCACGCGGACCACGCGGCCGTCCAGGATCGAATCGGGTGGATTCAGAACGACCGCATCCGAGCCCGTCAGTCCACTGAGCACTTCGACCTGGGTGCCGTCGTTGCGCCCGAGCTTGATGTTCGCCAATCGAATGGCGCTCTTACCGGCGGACTGCACCACCTCGGCCACCTGCACGCCTTCCGGGCGGTACAGGAGCGCGTTCACCGGCAGGCTCAAGCCCGGGCTGTCGACATGGAACGCGAAGCGGATCTGTCCGAACGAACCCGGCAGCACGCGCCGATCGGGGTTGTCCAGGTCGACCTCCACGCGCAGGGTGCGGGCGACCGGGTCGATCGCTTCGGCGCGGCGGGTGATCTTCCCGTGCAGGGCCGCGCCGGGCTGGCTCAGGATCTCGATCGTGGCGTCCTGTCCGACGGCGGCCAGGCCGGCATAGGTCTCGGGCACGTCGGCGAAGACGCGCAGGCGATCGGTGGCGGCGAGCTGGTACAGCACCGTGCCCGGGCCCGCGCCGCCGGCATCGATCAAGGCGCCGACTTCCGTGCTGCGCGCCGTGATCACGCCCGCGAAAGGCGCGACGACCTGCTTGAACGACTCGAGTTGCTGCAGCCGCGAGACGTTGGCGCGCATCTCCTCGAGCGCCGCGCGCTTGGCTCGTGCGTCGGCGACCTTCTGGTCGACGTCCTGCCTGGCCACCGCATCGGTCTTCGCGAGCTCGAGCCAGCGCGTGGCCGTCAGTTCGGCGAGCTCGAAGTCGGCCTGCGCCCGAAGCTCAGTGGCCTGGGCCTGCCGCAGGCTGTCGTCGAGCTCGGGCGCGTCGATCTCGGCGAGCAGCTGTCCCTTCCTGACGGGCGCGCCGATATCGACCAGCCAGCGCTTCAGGTAGCCGCTCGTGCGCGCATGGATCGGCGTGTCGATGTCGGCGCTCACGGTGGCCGGCAGGTCGACGTCCTGCGTGGCCGCGGCCCGGGTCGGGCGGGTCACCGACACCGTCAGCGTGTTCACGTCCGCGGTCTCTGCGGCGAGGGCCGATCGCGCGGACAGCCTGGCCGGCAGGACGATGGCGAGCACGACGGCGACGAGCGCGAACGGAGCGATCATCAGCGTGGTCCCGGCGCGCGTCAGCTTGCGGGCAGGCGCGGCCACATGCGTGTCTTCGGCGCTCGAGGTGGGTGAGGATTTCATGGGTTCACACTCCGGATGCAGGGGAAATGGCGACTTCGGGAAGCGCGGTCACGCGGCGACGTCGCGCCAGCCAGCCGTGCAGGATGGAGAAGACGATCGGCACGAACACCAGGCTGGCGACGGTGCCGAGCACGAGGCCGCCGACCACGGCGCGGCCCAGCGGGGCGTTCTGTTCGCCGCCTTCGCCCAGGCCGATGGCCATGGGCAACATGCCGATCACCATGGCCAGCGCCGTCATCAGGACGGGGCGGAAGCGGCCGGCACCGGCCTCGAGGGCGGCGCTCGCGGCGTCCAAGCCCGCGGCCAGCTTCTCGCGCGCGAAGCTCACGACGAGGATGCTGTTGGCGGTCGCGATGCCCACGCACATGATCGCGCCGGTCAAGGCGGGGACGCTGATGGTCGTGTGCGTGCCGAACAGCATCCAGGCGATGCCTGCCATGACGGTGGGCAGGCCCGTGAGGATGATCAGCGGATCGAGCCACGACTGGAAGTTGATGACGATCAGCAG
>FSXQ01004428.1_pt1 | contig 33643 bp, 28 predicted proteins | sample 1638011 | NCBI WGS metagenome assembly FSXQ01 (sample SAMEA3914789, study PRJEB12502) | metagenome | biome: forest; material: soil | place: Canada | collected 2011-07-03 | depth 0.3 m | reverse complement strand
GTGCCCTCCATCAGCGACTGGATCTGGTCCATCGGCCACTTGGCCCAGCTGAACACGGCCTGGAACATCAGGAACAGCACGACGGTGAGGATGGCCATGCCCCATACCGGATGGAGCAACACGCGGTCGAGGCGGTCGTCCACGTGCGAAATGCTGGTCACCGGCTCGGTGAGCGTGGCGTCGAGCAGCCGGTGCACTTCATGGTGGTCGCGCATCACGGCGTCGATCGCGGCTTGGCCCACGTGGCCGTGCGGCGGCTCGGCGTCGCGGTGCACGCCCGGGCCGGAGGCCACGGCGTTGGCGGGATCGTGCGTGCGCGCTAGCCAGGCGTCGATGGTGGCCATGAGCGACTGGGCGCCGCCGGTCTTGACGGCCACGGTCTCCACCACCGGCACGCCCAGCTCCGCCTCGAGCCGCTTCACGTCGACGCGGATGCCCCGCTTGCGGGCCACGTCCGCCAGGTTCAGCGCGACCAGCATCGGGCGGCCGAGGCGGCGTGCCTCGATCACGATGCGCAGCGTCAGCCGCAGGTTGGTGGCGTCGGTGACGCAGACGAGCAGGTCGGGCGGGGCCTCGCCGGCGCGCTTGCCGCGGATGACGTCGCGCGTGACGGTTTCGTCGGCACTGGTGGCGTTGAGGCTGTAGGCGCCCGGCAGGTCCAGCACGCGCACCTGCTTGCCGGAGGGCAGCGTGAGCAGGCCTTCCTTGCGCTCGACGGTGACGCCAGCGTAGTTGGCGACCTTCTGGCGGCTGCCGGTGAGCAGGTTGAACAGCGCCGTCTTGCCGCAGTTGGGATTGCCCAGCAGCGCGATCTGGCGGCTGTCGAGTGCGTGCGCCGTCATGCCTTGGCGTCCAGCCAGACCCACACGCACGACGCCTCCTGGCGGCGCAGCGCGAATGTGCTGACCCCGCCGCGCCCGCCCACGCGCACGCCGATCGGATCGTCGCCCGGCTGGCCGAACGCGATCACGCGCAGCGTGGCGCCCTGCACGAAGCCGATCTCGATCAGGCGCAGCGCCATGCGCTCATCGGCCGGATCCAGCACGCCGTCCACGCCCGGGGCGTGCACGCGCACGCCGGCGACCGTGCCGGTCGCGTTGCGCCCGAGTCGGGTCAGCTGCACCATCGTCCGCGTCTCCGCCTCGGGCGTGACGATGCCACGCTCGCGCGCAACCGGGGCGGCATCCAGCGACACGGGGTCAACGAAGCGGGCGAGCACTTGATCGGACATGAGGGCGATCGGCAAGGCGATGAGGTTCTAAAGGAGAACTATTCTCATTCATTGTAGGCGTCCTCGCCGACCCTGTCATTCGACCTGGATCAATGGGCGCTGAATCGACCCGGGCTATCGCCTCGATAGCTTCTATCGAAAACGTCGGAATCATGGATTTGCCATAGTCCGCCCCCGGGTGGCGGCATCCGCCTGCACCGATTTCCTATCGGTGTAATAGCTATTGATAATCGATATCTGATAGCAAATAAGCTATAGTCAAACCCATCCCAGCATTTCCAACCAACGAGGAATTCGATGTCCCTGATCAATACCCAAGTCCAGCCCTTCAAGACCGAAGCCTTCCACAACGGCAAGTTCATCACCGTCAGCGACGAGACGCTGAAGGGCAAGTGGTCCGTGCTGATCTTCATGCCGGCCGCGTTCACCTTCAACTGCCCCACCGAAGTGGAAGACGCCGCCGACAACTACGCCGAGTTCCAGAAGGCCGGCGCCGAGGTCTACATCGTCACGACCGACACGCACTTCTCGCACAAGGTGTGGCACGAAACCTCGCCGGCCGTCGGCAAGGCCAAGTTCCCGCTGGTCGGCGACCCGACGCACACGCTGACCAACGCGTTCGGCGTGCACATCCCGGAAGAAGGCCTCGCGCTGCGCGGCACCTTCATCATCAATCCGGAAGGCCAGATCAAGACCGCCGAGATCCACAGCAACGAGATCGCGCGCGACGTGAAGGAAACGCTGCGCAAGCTGAAGGCCGCCCAGTACACCGCCGCGCATCCGGGCGAAGTCTGCCCGGCCAAGTGGAACGAAGGCGCGAAGACGATCGCCCCCTCGCTCGACCTCGTGGGCAAGATCTGACCGTCCAACGGTCGCACAACTAGCGGCGTCCGGGTATTCAACGTACCCGACGCTGTCGCTCGCCGCTCCCGACAGAAGTTCAAGGGAGCGGCGGAACCGGCTCTGCCGGGCCGCTCGCGGCCGGCCCCTCGGGGGCAGGGAGCGCTAGCGACCGTGGGGCCTATCGAATGGAGTTCCACATGCTTGATTCCAACCTGAAGGCGCAGCTCAAGGCCTACCTCGAGCGCGTGAAGCTGCCTTTCACCATCACCGCGTCGCTGGGCGACGGCGAGTCCTCGCGCGAGATGCACGAGTTCCTGCAGGACATCGTCGGTCTCACCGACAAGATCACGCTCAAGACCGACGGCACGGACGCGCGCCGCCCGTCGTTCACGCTGGCCCGGCCCGGCGAAGAGGAACGCATCCGCTTCGCGGCCATCCCGATGGGCCATGAATTCACGTCCCTGGTGCTGGCGCTGCTGCAGGTCGGGGGCCATCCGCCCAAGATCGAGCAGGAGCTCATCGACCAGATCAAGGGTCTGGCGTCTGATTCGGGCGAACTGCGGTTCGAGACGTACATGAGCCTCACCTGCCACAACTGCCCGGACGTCGTCCAGGCGCTGAACCTGCTGGCCGTCCTCAACCCGCGCATCCAGAGCGTGGTGATCGACGGCGGCCTGTTCCGCGAAGAAGTCGACGCCCGCCAGGTGCTGGCGGTGCCGATGGTGTTCCTCAACGGCGAGCACTTCGGCCAGGGTCGCATGGAAGTGGACGAGATCGTCAAGAAGCTCGACACCGGCTCGGCCGCGAAGGACGCGGCCAAGCTGAGCGGCAAGGACGCCTTCGACGTGCTGATCGTCGGCGGCGGCCCCGCCGGCGCGGCCGCGGCCGTCTACGCGGCGCGCAAGGGCATCCGCACCGGCCTGCTGGCCGAGCGCATGGGCGGCCAGACGATGGACACCATGAGCATCGAGAACTTCATCTCCGTGCTCGAGACCGACGGCCCGAAGTTCGCGGCCGCGCTGGAGAACCACGCCAAGCGCTACGACGTCGACATCATGAACCTGCAGCGCGCGACCAAGCTCGCGCCCGCCGACGCGGACGGCCTGGTGGGCGTGACGCTGGAGAACGGCGCCACGCTCAAGAGCAAGACCGTGATCATCTCCACCGGCGCGCGCTGGCGCGAGGTGAACGTGCCGGGCGAGAAGGAGTTCCGCAACAAGGGCGTGGCGTACTGCCCGCACTGCGACGGCCCGCTGTTCAAGGGCAAGCGAGTGGCGGTGATCGGCGGCGGCAACTCCGGCGTGGAAGCGGCCATCGACCTGGCCGGCATCGTGGGCCACGTCACGCTGCTGGAGTTCGGCGCGGAGCTGCGCGCCGACGCGGTGCTCGTCAACAAGCTGAAGAGCCTGTCCAACGTCGACATCCACGTGCAGGCGCAGACCACCGAGATCACCGGCGCCGACGGCAAGGTGAACGGGCTTGTCTACACGGACCGCACGAGCGGCGAGTCGAAGAACGTCGCGCTCGAAGGCGTGTTCGTGCAGATCGGGCTGGTGCCCAACTCCGAGTGGCTCAAGGGCACGATGGAGTTGACGCGCCACGGCGAGATCGTGGTCGACCCGCGCGGCCAGACCTCGGTGCCGGGCGTGTTCGCGGCCGGCGACGTCACCACGGTGCCGTTCAAGCAGATCATCATCGCGACCGGCGATGGCGCGAAGGCGGCGCTTGGCGCGTTCGACCACCTGATCCGCCAGGCCGTGCCGGCCTGAGGCCAGCGGCCCGCGCGCGCGAGCGCGCTCATGCGTGACGCCCGCCCCCGCGCGGGCGTCGCCGTTTCTGGCGGAGCATCACGCGCATTCACGTCATTTCACTGGCCTGGCGGCCCGCACGTCGCGATGCTCCAGGGTCGCCACGATGCCGATGACGGTGATCGCGCCCGACCTGCGTGGCGTGGGCGATTCCGACCGCCCCGCGACGGGCTACGACAAGAAGACCGTGGCCGCCGAGGTCGCCGCGTTGATGCGCCAACTGGGCCGCGCCCGCTTCATGGCGGTATCGTGCGCGTCTACTCGCAGCCCGGCGCGTTGCGCGGCGGCCTCGCGTACTTCCGGGCCTTCGACCGCGACGAGCTCGACAACGCGGGCTACGCGCAGGCCCGCCTGACGATGCCGGTGCTCGCGCTGGGTGCGTCCGGCGGCAACGGCGACATCCCGCTGCGCCAGATGCGGCTGGCCGCGCTCGACGTGCAGGGCGGCGTCATTCCCGACTGCGGCCACTGGATTCCGACGGAGCGTCCCGCCGAACTGGCGCGGCGGCTGCTGGAGTTCCTCGCGCAGGCGGCGGACAAGCGACGTTGACGGCCGCCACCGGCCGCGCCCGCGTCAGCGCTTGCGGATCGCGCCGGTGATCTCGTCGAGCTCGAGTCGAATGAGATCCGCGCGCGGCGGAGGAGCCACCTCCACGTCGTGGACAACGGCCCAGCCGAAGACCGGTGCGAGCGCCCCGGTCTCGGCGTCCTGGTCGATGCCGAACATGCCCGCGACGAAGCGCAGGTGGGTCTTCTTGCCATCGCGCACATCGACGAAGTGCACCGGCGCGCTGGCGAGGCTGCCTGGGACGAGTCCGATGCCCGGGCCCTGCACGGCGTGCCAGTCCAGCCGGGCCTTGCCGCGTGAATCGGCGATGCGAAAGCGTTCGTCCCAACTGGCGAGCCAGGTGTTGCGAACCAGCCGGGTCGCGTTCCGGCCGTCCTTGAGGTAGGGAAAAAGCGTGACGATCCAGCCCGTCAGCTCCGCCGGCCCCGAGCCGCTCTGGTAGCGGAAGAACGAACGCCAGAACGCCGCGTCCACGCGTCCCGCGGCCGTGTCGGCGATGCGCGCGAGCACGGGATCGAGCACGGCGGTCCACCAGCCGAGGTCGTCGTCCGCGAGCAAGGCGATGGTCGTCATGGCGTACTCCGGGTTCAGGAAGGGCGCGGACGCGCGTCCCACATGCTGCCGTACAGCGCCTCGAGCTCGCGCACGAAGCGCGCCTCGTCCATCAGCGGCGAGGCCTGCAACGTCGCGCGCAGCGAGCGGCGCAGCGCGGCGATCCTCGCCACGTCTGCGGCCTGGCGCATGGCCACGTCCACGAAATCGTCGATGGAATCGGCGATCCAGTCGTCCATGCCCAGCGCGGCCAGCAGGCCGGCGGCGCTGCGCGAGACGGGCGTCGGGCCGCGCGCGGCGACCACGGGCACGCCCATCCACAGCGCATCGAGCGTGGTGGTGCCGCCGCCGTACGGGAAGGTGTCGAGCGCGATGTCGACGTTGCCGTACGACGCGTAATAAGCCGTCAGCTCGAGACGCGGCGCGAAGTCGACGCGTTCCGGCGCAACACCCTCGGCCTGCACCGAGGCGCGGATCGCCGCACGCTTGCGCTCCGACGCGACGTCGGCCACGAGCAGCCGCGAGCCCGGCGTGCGCGCGAGCAACTGGCCCCAGCGGTGCGCCACCTGGGCCGTGATCTTGGGCGCGTTGTTGAACGAGCCGAACGTGACGTGGCCATGGTGCTCCACCGGCGCGGCCGCGGCCACGGGCACGGCGACGAACGGCCGGTAGCACCACTGGCTCTCCGGCAGGAACGCCAGCGTCTCGGTGTGCAGCGGCTGCGCGAGCTCGGGCGGGTCGCTGCGGCGGTCGGTGATGCGCCAGTCCATGCGCGTCAGGCCGGTGGTGTTGAGGTAGCCCAGCCACGTGGCCTGCACCGGCGCGGGACGCTGCGCGAACGCGCCCAGGCGCGACTTCTGCGTGTGGCCGGTGAGGTCGACGAGGATGTCGATGCCGTCGGCGTGGATGCGGTCGGCGAGCGCGTCGTCGCCCAGGTCGCGGGCGTCGATCCAGTGGTCGGCGCTGCGACGCACCTGCTCGGTGTAGATGTCGTTCTTCGTGCCGGACGAGTAGCAGAACACCTCGAAGGCGGCGCGGTCGTGGTGCTCGAGCACGGGCTGCATGAACAGCGTGACCGGGTGGATGTTGAAGTCGCCCGAGACGTAGCCGATGCGGCGCCGCCGCGCCTGGCCCGCGTCGCCGGCGTATGCGCGGAAGCGCACCGGATGCGCCTGCTCCAGGCGGCGGCCCCAGGCGACGTGGCGCTCGAACAGGTCGCGCGCGGCGATGGTCTCGTCGAAGTTGAGCAGCATCAGCTCGTCCGACGGATAGCCCAGGTTGCCGGGTTCGGCGGCGATCGCGGCGCGCAGCGGCTCGCGCGATTCGGCCATGAAGCCGTGGTCGCGCAGCACGAGGCTGGACAGCCGCAGCGCCTCGGCGCGGCCGTCGATGGCGAAGGCGCGCTGCGCGGCCTCGTCGGCCTCGTCGAGCCGGCGCGTGCTGCGCAGCATGGTGCCGAGGTTGAACCAGCCGCCGGCGTCGTCGGGCTGCAGCGCCAGCGCGGCGCGCAGCGCATCGATCGCCTCGGCGGTCTTGCCCTGGTCGTCGAGCGTGCTGGCCAGCAGCACCAGCGCCTGCGGGAACTCGGGTCGGCTTCGAAGCGCCGCGCGCAGCGAGGCCTCGGCGGGCGCGAGCTCGTGGCGCACGTAGCGCAGGCGCGCGAGGTTGTAGTGGCCGAACGGGTGCTGCGGGTCGATGGCGAGCACGCGCTCGTAGGCCGCGGACGCGCCGTCGGCGTCGCCCTGGGCGGCGAGCGCGATGCCCAGGTTGAGGTGGCCGCGCGCGTGGCCAGGGGCGGCGGCGACGGCCTGACGGTACAGCGCGGTTGCGGCGGGCAGGTCGCCGGCGTCTTCGACCTGGTTGCCCTCGGCGACGAGCGCGTCGGCGCGCGCGACGTCGTCGGCGGCGCGCGTGAAAGCAGGCGCGGGCGCGGGCGGCGGCGCCTCGGCGGGCGGGGCGGACTTGAAGCGATTCAGCAGGTTCTTGAGCACGGCGCGGCCATCATATTCGCCGCCGGGATTCGCGCGCGCTCACGCGTGACGCCCGCCCGCGCGGGCGCCGGGCGTTCAGCCCACGAACTCGTTGAACAGGTTCTCCCACGCCTCCTGCCGCCCCGACACCGGCCGTTCGTCGACGTTGCGCTGCAGCGCATGCGCCGCCGCGTCGTCCAGCGACGTCGCCGGCGCGAGCAGCTTGCTGCCGACGTCGCCGTCCCAGCCCGCGTAGCGCGCCTCGCCGCGGGGCGGCTGCAGGGCGGCGAGGTCGACCGCGCGGGCCTGGCCGCGGACCTCGACAAGCCGCGCGCCCAGCGCGCCCGCAAGGCCTTCGCCGCCGCCGGCGACGCGCTCGGCGTGCTGCTGCAGAACGCCTGGACGACGTTCAATCCCAACGCCATCGTGCTGGGCGGCGCCCATTTCCTCGACGCCGCCGTCGACCGCCTGGCCCGCTTCGGCCTCGACGCCGGCGTGGCGCCGCCGGCCGTGCGCGTGGCGAAATACGGCGACCTCGCCGTCGCCGTCGGCGGCGCGGCCTTCGCGCTCAACGCGCTGCTGCGGCCAGTCGGCCACGACAGCGGGGCGTTGCGGGTCAATCCGGACTGACGGCGCTCAGGCCGCCGTCGGCGCCATCCGCTGCCGGCGCAGCCACAGGAACCCGTCCGCGCTGTAGACCGCCAGCGCCGTCCAGATCAGCGCGAAGCCGACGAGCCGCACGGGATCGAGCGGCTCGCCGAAGAACGTGACGCCCAGCAGGAACTGGATCGTCGGCGACAGGTATTGCAGCGTGCCCAGCGTGGCCAGCGTGATGCGGCGCGCGCCGGCGGCGAACAGCAGCAGCGGGACGGCCGTGAGCGGGCCGGCGAACAGCAGCCAGCCGACGGTGGCGTCGTCCATGCCGCTGAAGAGGCCCGCGAGGCCGCCGTGCGGCGCGTTGATCATGGCCAGCACGACCAGCGCGACGGGCAGCACGACGGCCGTCTCGAGCGCCAGGCCTTCCAGCGCGCCCAGCGTGGCCGTCTTGCGCAGCAGGCCGTAGGTGCCGAACGAGCCGGCCAGCCCCAGCGCGATCCACGGCGGACGGCCCAGCGTCGCCGTGAGCCACAGCACGCCGCAGGCGGCCAGCGCGACGGCCACCCATTGCAGCCGGCGCGGCCGTTCCTTGAGCACCCAGGTGCCCAGCAGCACGTTGACCAGCGGCGTGACGAAGTAGCCCAGGCTCGCTTCCACGACGTGGCCGTGGTTCACCGCCCACACGTACAGCAGCCAGTTGGTGCTCAGCAGCAGCGCGCTCAGCACGAAGCGGCCGACGAGCCGCGGCTGGCGCGCGACGCCGCGCACCCATTGCAGCCGCCGCATCGCCACCAGCAGCATCCACACCACCACGAAGCACCACAGCGAGCGGTGCATGACGATCTCGAACGCGTCGACGCGGGCGAGGGCGTGGAAGTAGATCGGGAACAGGCCCCAGATGACGTAGGCGAGGGCGGCTTGGACGAGACCGGTCATGGAGCGGGGCGAGTGCGGGTTGGCGCCATTATCGAAGCGCGGGTTGTCCGGTTACCGTCGAGGGGCCATGGCCGACACCCCGCAATTCCTCTACCGCATCGTTCCCACGCGTCCCGAGATGCTCGTCTCCGGCCCCACGGAGGCCGAGTCGGCCGTGGTCGGCGCGCACTTCGCGTACCTGCAGGGGCTGGTCGCCGACGGCGTGGTGCTGATGGCCGGGCGCACCGTCGACACCGGCGCGGACACCTGGGGCATCGTCGTCTTCCAGGCCGCCTCGGCGGCCGACGCCGACGCGGTGATGCGCGCCGACCCGGCGATCGCTGGCGGCGTGATGCGCGGCGAGTTGTTTCCGTATCGCGTGGCGGTGTGGTCGGACGCGTTCACGCTCAGCCCGTAGATACAGTTTTCTTTACCGCCGATTGCGCAGGAGTTCGCATCCCTGTCGTTGCTTTCACACGATTCCCGCCTTTAGGGGGATTGTTGTGAATTGGCACTCGCCTGAAAAATAGCTGTCATGAACACTCCTCAAGATCCGGAGTGTTCCTGGAGCCAGCCATGCCGCAAACGTACAACGTCGGATCCCGTTCACGCTTCGTGAACTTCATCGCCTGGATGTTCATCCTCCTGGCCGCGTTCGCGTGCGAGTGGGCGGTCATCCAGAACGCCACCCAGTCGTGGACGGCCCTCGCGGTCGACCCGGCGACCCTGCCGTGGCTCACCGGCCTGCTGATGCGCCACGCCACGTGGGTGTTCTCGGCGGCCGTCGCGCTGTCGCTGGCCACCATGGTCTGCGCCTTCGGCCTGCTGCGCCGCATCGAGTGGGCGCGTCGCGTCTTCATCGGCCTGCTGATGGTGGCCATCGGCGTCGACCTGGCCGGCCTGTGGCTGCAACAGGAATTCATGCACCTGCTGATGGACTCGGCGCTTCGCCAGGCCTCGTTCACGCAAGGTGCGGCCGAGGTGGTCGACGGCGTCGTCACCACGGCGCGCGTGCTGGCCGGGCTCGTCACGCTGGTGTTCAGCCTGGCGCTGGCGGGCATCATCCGGCGGCTGATGTCGCCGGCGGTGCGCCAAGAGTTCGCCTGAAGCGCTCCGCGCTCCTGACCGACGGCCGCGCTTGCGGCCGTCGTCGTTTCAGGGACGCGGCTTGTCCTGCGATTTCGTCAGCCGATGTCGCCGTCGACGTAGAACCAGCGCCCGTTCTCGCGCACGAACCGGCTCGTCTCGTGCAGCCGTTCGGCCTTGCCGCCCAGCTTGCTGCGGGCGATGAATTCGACGATCGCGTGGTCGGCGTCCTGCGTCACGTGGCGGCGCACGTCCAGGCCCAGCCAGCGCAGGCCGGCGGGCAGCGGCGAGAGGGCGGCGGGGCGGGTGGACGGGTGCCAGGTGTCGCGCAGGTAGTCGAGCAGGCCGCCGGCGAAGGCCGTGTAGCGCGAGCGCATGAGGTCTTCGGCGGTGGGCGCCTGCAGCGCTGCGGGGCCGGCGTGCCAGCGGGCGCAGCAGCGTTCGTAGGACCGTGGGCGGCCGCAGGGGCAGGGCGAGGACGGGGCGAGGGACATCCGTGAATTCTGCCGTGCGGCGTCGCGATCGAACGCTTGATCGACTCGCCAAAGGTCCGATAGACTGTATGCAAACACAGTACGTCGGGAGGGTCTCGAGCGTATGCGATTGCCCCAGTTTCCTGCCGAGTTGCGACGCCCTCCCGCCCTTGCCCGTGAACCTTCGTCCAACCGGTCCCTGCGATGTCTTCGCCTTCTTCCCTGCTGCCGCTGGAGCATCTGCATCCGGCGTTGTGGCGCGCGCACCAGCTGGGGCGCGGGCGGGAGGCGGTGCAGGCGAGCGGCTACGCGGCGCTCGACGCCCAGCTGCCCGGCGGCGGCTGGCCGCAGCGCGCCCTCACCGAGCTGCTGCTGTCGCAGCCCGGTTGGGGTGAGATCCGGCTGCTCGCGCCCGTGCTCGCGCGCGTGGGCGCGGCCGGGCGAGGCGTGCTGCTGGTGGGGCCACCGGCCGAGCCGTGTGCAGAGGCGCTGGCGCAGCTGGGGCTCGATCTTTCACGCTGCGTCGTCATCCGCGGCGACGACCTGCTGTGGCCGCTGGAGCAGGCGCTGCGCAGCGGGCAGGTGGGCGCCATCGTCGGGTGGGCGCCGGTCAGCCTGAAGGGCGAGGCCTTGCGCCGGCTGCAGCTGGCGGCGCAGTCGCACGAAGGTCCGGCGTTCGTCGTGCGTGCCGAGGCGGCGGCCGCGCATCCCAGCCCGGCGCCGCTGCGCCTCGGGCTCGCCGGCGCGGGTCCCGACGCCCTGGCCGTGCGCCTGCTCAAGCGCCGCGGCCCGGCGCTGGAAGAGCCCGTGCTGCTCGAGCTGCCGCCCGTGCTCTCGCGCACCGCGCGCCAGCGGGCGCTCACGCCCCGGCGCGGGCGCGCGAGCGTGCAGGCGTGGTCGGCCATCGCCTGAGATGCCGGGCGGAACACGCCATGCTCTGGATAGGCATCCACCTGCCGGCGTTGTCGCTGGAATCCTTCGTCGCCACGCTGGCGCCGGAGCTGCCCGACCACGCGGGCGACGCCGACGACGACCCTGACGAGATCGACGCCGTCGGCCCGGTCGCGCTGATCGAGCGCCACCGCGTCGTCGCCGTCAACGCCGCAGCCCGCGACTGCGGCGTGCGGCCCGGGCAGAAGCGGGCCACCGCGCTGGGCCTCGCGCCGCACGCGCGCATGGGCGAGGCCGACGCGGCGCGCGACGACGCGGCGCTGATGGCCGTGGCCCACGTGGCACTGGGCTTCACGCCCACCGTGTCGTTCGGCGGCGACCACGTGGTGCTGGCCGAGGTGCAGGCCAGCCTGCGCTACTTCGGCGGCCTGCCGCGCCTGCTGCAGCGGCTGCGCGCCGGGCTCGCGTCGCTGGGCCACGCGCTGCGCGTCGCCTGCGCGCCCACGCCGCAGGGCGCGCAGTGGATGGCCATCGGCGGCGACCTGCCCGAGCCCGCCAACAGCAAGGCCGAATGGCGCGCCCGCGTGGGCGCCGTGCCGCTGGCGCGCATGGCCGCCGCGCAGGCGCACCTGGGTGCGTTGAAGTCGCTGGGCCTGAGCACGGCGGCCGATCTCTGGAAGCAGCCGCGCGCCGGCCTCACGCGGCGCTTCGGCGGCGGCCTGGTGGCCGACATCGACCGCGCGCTCGGCGACCAGCCCGACCCGCGCACCCCGCTGCAACCCGCGCCCACCTTCGACAGCCGGCTGGAGCTGTTCATGCGCGCCGACGACAGCGCCGCGCTGCTCACCGGCGCGGCCGTGCTGCTCAATCGCCTCACCGCGTGGGCGCTCGCGCACCGCGGCCTGGTCGGCGCCTTCGAACTGCGCCTGCATCACGAGAGCCGTCGCAAGATGCTGGAGGATCCGGCCTCGCGCACCACCGTGCTGGAGATCGGCCTGGGCGAGCCGGTGTCCGACACCGCCCACCTGCACGCGCTGCTGCGCGAACGCCTGCAGCGCCTGCCGCTGGCCGCGTCGGTCATCGAGCTGAGCCTGCACTGCCACGCCATCAGTCCCGGCGCGCCGCCCAACACCGAGCTGTTCCCGTCGGCCGCCAGCGTCGGCGAGGGCTGGCAGCGCCTGCTCGAACGCTTCGAGGCCCGCCTCGGCGCCCACAACATCCAGCGCCTGCAACCGGTGGCCGACCACCGCCCCGAACTCGCCACCGCCATCCACCAGGGCGGCGACGCGGCCCCGCCGCGCACCCGCGGCGCCGGCCTGCCCCTGGACCTCACCGAGCCCGCCGCCGTGGCGTCACCCGACCCGTCCCACTGGCCCCGCGTCAAGCGTCCCGTCTGGCTGTTGCGCGATCCGCAGCCGCTGCGCGAACAGGGCGGCACGCCGTTGATGGCCGGCCGTCCGCTGTGGCTGGTGGCCGGCCCCGAACGCATCGAGTCCGGCTGGTGGGACGGCGGCTACGCGGCCCGCGACTACTTCATCGCCCAGGACCACGAAGGCGCGCTGCTGTGGATCTACCGCTTCCGGCGCGCGCCGGAGGTGGGGCAGGCGGGGTGGTATCTGCAGGGGAAGTTCGGGTAGGGCGGGTCGGCCGACGACGTCACCCGCTGTCGAGCGCCCTGCATGACCCGGCGACATCGATCGGCACGACCCTCTCGAACGCACCCCACGGGTTAGTCCTATGCGCCAGATCCATCGAATCGGTTGACGCCGGTTTTGACTCGGACTACATTTTCAATCGCCGCTTGTGAAAGCGCTTTCAGACTTCAGCGGCTTCAAGCCGAGTGCCTGATGCCGTGATCCGGCAGTCAGTCCTGCTGCTGTATCCGACGGCAGCTCAATCCAGGTTTCCACTGGAATTTACCAATGGAAACAGGCGTCGGCGCCGCATCCCGTGAACGGGGCGCTGCCGAGTTCGCCACTGCGCGTGCCACGCGCAACAGACGCCATCAGGTCGGGCATTGCTTTCCGCCGACCGTTGAACATGTGTACAAAAGTAGCTCGACTACACCGAGACCAACGCAACCAGGTTGGCGCAACCCGACGGCCGGAGAGCCGTCGCAACCCAAGATTCTCGTGATCGAGAAGACATAGGAGACAACGTGCATATCGACCAGTCCTTCGGGAAATCCATGTGGGTACGGGCTGCGGCCGCGGGCCTGCTGCTGACCTGCGCCGCCCAGGCGAGCGCCAGCGTCACCAATCCGACCATCGGGGCCCTGCTGTGGTCGGAGGAGTTCAACGGCACCACGTTGAACACCGCCACCTGGACGCCCTACAACGGCGACGGTTGCCAGATCGGCCTGTGCGGCTACGGCAATGCCGAGCTGGAGTCCTACAGCCCGAACAACCTGTCGATCGTCAACGTGCCGTTCGAACCCGGCACACGCGCCCTGGCCATCCAGGCGCTGCGGCAAGTCGCCGGCAACAGCCAGTTCACCTCCGGCAAGCTCGACTCGTACGGCAAGGTGCAGGTGCAGTACGGCATGATCGAGATCCGCATGGCCGCGCCGAACGTGCAGACCGGCCTTTGGCCGGCCGCCTGGCTGCTGGGCACGACCGCGCAATCGTGGCCCACCAAGGGCGAGATCGACGTGATGGAGCAAGGCCACAAGCAGGCCTCGTGGGCCGCCGCCGGTGCCGCCTCGCCGAACAACTTCGTCGGCTCGAACGTGATCACGTACCAGACGGCCGCCTGCGTGCCGGGCAACGAGTCGTGCGCCGCCTCGACCTCCTGGCAGACCAAGAGCTACTACGTCGCGCCGGCGTCGCTGGCCAACCGCTTCGTCACGTATCGCCTGTACTGGACCGACACCCAGATGCGGTTCACGATCGTCGACAACGGCGTCGAGCACGACATGTACAACGCCCCGCTGCCGGTCAATTCGCCGGCGCTGCAGGCCCCGTTCTACCTGCTGCTGAACCTGGCCGTCGGCGGCAACTTCACGGACGCCGCGACGCCTGCCCAGGTGACCGCGCCGCTGCCGGGCACGATGTACGTCGACTATGTGCGCGTCTATCAGCTCGACGGCAAGGGCACCGTCAAGCTGGGCAACCAGATCGTTCCCGAGACCGGCAAGTTCGGCGTCTTCACCGACAACACGCCCGTGACCAACAAGCTGGTGGCCGGAACGAGTTCCGACATCTACATGTGGAACAGCGCGTCGATGGCCGCCGGCAACATCGCGCCGTACGAAGGCGCCAACGACATCGCCTGGTCCTACACGGCACCCGGCCAGTGGTTCGGCGGCGGCATCCAGTCGCGCGACATCAAGGACATGTCGAACTTCCGCGCCAACGGCAAGGTGACCTTCCGCATCAAGATCCCGGCGAACGTGGCCTTCAAGATCGGCGTGGGCGACACCTACACCAACCAGAACTGGGTGAGCTTCCCGGCCAACGCGCCCGCCTACGGCCTGGTGCGTGACGGGAACTGGGGTCAGGCGACGATTCCCGTCTCCACGATGGCCGGTTCGCTCGTCGCGCTGCAATCCCTGCACGACATCTTCATGATCGCGAACGACTCGCCCGTGCCGGGCGCCACCTTCCAGTTCGCGATCGACGACATCGTCTGGGATTCGGGCACGACCGTAACGACGCCGCCGCCGCCGCCGCCCCCGCCAAGCGGACCGACGTCCATCACGCAGACCTCAGCCACCACGCTGCAGCTCGACACGACCACCGGCAGCTGGGCCGACGTGCACTACACCGTCAATACCGGCGGCCAGCAGAACGTGCGCATGACCCTCAGCGGCACCACCAACAACTACGTGATCAGCGGCCTGAAGAAGGGTGACGTCGTCAAGTACAGCTTCACGTACTGGGACACCACGCACAACTACGCCGTCGACACGGCGCAGCAGAGCTACACGATGCAGTGATCACGATCGGCGCGGCGTGGCGCGTCCACGCCGCGAACGATGTGTCCAAGCCCGCCTCGCGCGGGCTTTTTCGTTTCATCGACGATCCGCGGAGGGCAGGCCCAGCACGCGCTTCGTCTCGTCCGGGAGCATGTCCAACCGGCGATGCAACAGGCCATGCTTCTGCGCGCCCAATCAGTTGCCAGAACTCGGTGTCTGTCATCGATTGAAATCCTTTCAGTCGTCGAGTGGATGTTCCAAGCGAACGACGGCGTTGCTACAACGACTCCGTCGACACGCACCGACGGCGCGACTCATGCCGTCCTGCCCTCGACATTCTTCGCCAACTCCGGCGCCTTGCCCGGATACGTCAACAGGTACAACAGCACGACGATGCCCGCCACCGGCGCCAGCGAGATCAGCTGCCACCACGGATTGAGCCCGGCATCGCGCAAGCGGCGCGTGCACGCCGCGACCCACGGCACCAACACGACCAGCGAGGCCAGGCCCAGCGGGAGCGGCCCGAAGGACTCCGTGAGCTGTTCGCCCAACGCGAGGATCATCGCGACGGCCAGCGCGAACCACCAGAATTCCTCGCGCGATGAGGTGCCCTCGAAGTCCAGGCCGCGCACGACGCCCTCGCGCATCGCGGCCAGCGCCCGCTGGCTCGGCGGCGACTGCGATGGCGACTGCGCCGGCTCGCGAAACAGCAGCGTCTCGGGTGGCACCTCGAAGACGGCGGCCAGCGCCCGCAGGGATTCCGTCGAGATCTTCGCGCCCGATTCCAGGCGCTGGATGGTGCGCAGGTTCAGGCCGCTCAGTTCGGCCAATTGCTCCTGCGACCATTGGCGGGCGGCGCGCAGGGTACGGAGACGTTCGCTATCGATGAGCATGGTTCCCTCACGGGGAGGCAGTGGATCACGCCGCGATGGTCGTCCGGAATCCGGCCGGCCGCGACGACTTCGACCCGACGCCGGGGCGACACGGCCCCGACACGGCGAGCAATCCGCCCTTCACTGACCCTGAGCAGCCGCTTCCTTCTTGTGGATCCGCAGGCAGACCGGATACCGCCGATAGCGCGCATCGTTGTCACACAGCTGCTTCACGCACGCGGCCACCTGCGCGGGCTCGCCGTCCTTGCAGAGCTCGCGCGGGCCGCCCAGCGAACGCAGGTTCGACACCGGGCCGGCGCCCGCGTCGGGGGCAGGCGCGGCGTCGGCGGCCGGCTTGGCAGCGGCCGTCGCAGCGGGCGCGGGCGCGGCCGCAGGCGACGCCGCAGCCCCGCCGACGGGCGGCGGCAGCACCGGCGGCGGCAGCGGGATCGCGGCCAGCTTGGCTTCCAGTCGACGATCGGCCGCGACCTTCGCGGCCTTGGCCAGCTTCGCGTGCGCAGCACGTTCCGCGGCGATCTCTTCGGGCGTCGACGCGACGGGCTCGGGCGGCGCCGCGGCGGCTTCGGCCGCGCTGGCGGCGGCGTCGTTGGCCGCGACGACCGCTTCGGACGACCTGGCCGCCGGCGCCGACGCGGCGTCGGCAAGCGGCGCCGCGGCGAGCGCGGCAGAGGCGGACCCATCGCTCGCGACGGCGCTGGCCGCACCGTCGGCAGCCGACGCGGCAGCCGCCGGCAGCAGCGACGCCAGCGGCGTGCCCTGCAGCATCGGCGTCCACTTGTCGCGCGTGGCCCAGGCACCGCCGACCACGCCGGCCAGCACGGCCAGCATGAGCACGGCCTTCAGCGGCGAGCGCGACTTCGGTGGCAGCATCACGCTGCGCTCGGGCTTGTCGTAGATGTCGCCGGGCTCGTCGTCGTCGCGCGGGCGCCGCGCGGGCCGGTGCGCCGGCGCGGGCGCGGGCACGCGCGGGGGCGTGGGCGTGCGCGACGTCATCTTCATCGTCGCCTGCATCGTCTTCTCGTAGCCGCTGCCGCTGGGTGCCGGCACGACGGCGGTCGGATCGAAGGCGGCGTCGGGCACGTGCAGGCGGCCGGACAGCGCCTCGCGGAACTCGGCCACCGACTGGGGCCGATCCTGCGGCCGAACGGCCATCGCCCAGTCGAGCATCTCGAGCATGCGCTTGGAGCAGCCCGGCAGGGCCTGGCTGGCGAGCGGCACCAACTCGTCGGTGATGACGCGCGTGGTGGCCGGCAGCGGGGCGCGGCCGGTGAGCATGAAGTAGCAGGTGCCGGCCAGCGCGTAGAGATCGGTCCACGGGCCCTGGCGCATGGACTGCGTCTCGGCGTACTGCTCGATCGGCGCGAACTGCGGCTTGAGGACGGCCGTGACGTTCTGCGTGCGGTCGGCCAGCACGAGGCGGGCGGCGCCGAAGTCGAGCAGCACGGGGCGGCCGTCGTCGCACCACAGGATGTTGTCGGGCGCGATGTCGCGATGGTAGACCTCGGCGCCGTGCATCACCTCCAGCGCACTCAGCAGCGGGAAGATGAGCGCCCGCAGCCAGGCGTCGTCGAAGGTGTCGGCCGGCGAATCCTTGCGCAGCTGGCGCAGCGTGCGGCCGTGGTACAGCGGCATGGCCATGTAGGCGGTGCCGTTGCCCTCCCAGAAGCGGAACACCTTCACCAGCGCGGGCTGGTCGAAGCGCGCCAGCAGCCGCGCCTCGTTGACGAAGGACTGCAGGCCCAGCGCGAACGTCTCCTCGTTCATGCGCGAGCGCAGCGTGACGCGCTCGCCGCCGCCGCGTCCGGCCAGCGAGACCGGCATGTATTCCTTCAACGCGACCTCGCGCTGCAGCGCCTCGTCCCACGCGCGGTAGACGATGCCGAAGCCGCCGGCCCCGATGGTCTCGCGGATCTCGAACTCGCCGAGTCGGCTGCCCGGCGGCAGCGCATCGGTGCCGTCCTGCATGCTGGGGTCGGTGCGGACGTTCGGGGAATCGGGCATGGGCGGAACTCTATACCGGAGCAGGCAATCCCTCCCTAACGTTCAACCCTGCCCGACGGTGGACGGCGGCGTCAACCGTGCGCGATTCCACGGGCTCGCATGCGCCCGCGTGGTGCGCCCGCATCGCTCAGGGGCAGCTCACGTCCTGCCGCGGTGCGGCGCCGCCGAGGGACAGTGGCCCGAGGCACGGGTCCGGCAGGCCGCGCATGACCGTGGTGGCCATCAACAACCTGTCATCGCCGCCCATCGAGACGGTGCGGCCGGTCGCCTTCGAGAGCCAGCCCGCCACGTGCGTGCGGGCACCGCCGTCCGGCAGGCGGCCGATCCAGCCGAGCTGCGCCCAGCTGGCAGCGCCCAGCGACTGGACATACCAGGTCTCGCGACCGCCGCCGTCCGGCACGAAGCGGCTCGTCTCCCAGCCGAACGACCACGTGCCGTCGGCCTGCACGTGCGTGAAGCCGTAGCCGCGCAGGATCGCGTCGAACTGGTCGGGATGCCCGTGGCGGTAGGCCTGGCCGGCGGCCCAGGCCTCGCGGACCAACGCCGACGCGCTGTGTTCGTCGCCGTCCCATCCGTTGAGGAAGCTTCGGAAGAAGGTGTTGGCGTATTCGTGCAGGACGTCGGGCCAGCCGGGCGACACCGCGATGGTGGCGCCGCTGGCCTCGAACGCGTGCGCCTGGGCGACCACGACGTCGGGGATGTCGTCGGCGCGTGCCGACGAGACGATGGCCAGCACGACGGCCGCGAGGATCTGGTTGTAGCGATGCATGTGGGAACGGGGGCGACTTCGCGATGACAGCGATGCGTCGTTGAACGCACGCCGCGTCGAAACGGGGTGACTCAGTCCGCCGCGTCGCCGTGTCGACCCGCGCCGTCCGCGAAGCGCGCCGCGCCATCGAGTCCCTCGGCGGCCACCACGGCGAAGCCGCCCGCGCCCTCGCGGCGCAGCGCCTCGGCCAGCGGCCAGTCCCATTGCAAGAGGGCCGATGCCCGATCCGCGCGCAGGCAGGCCTGCGGGAACGCGGCGATCGTGGCCGCGAGCCCCTGCGCCGCCGCCAGCGCCTGGCCGTCCTCGACCACGCGATTGACGAGGCCGAACGACAGCGCCTCCTCGGCGTCGACCGCGCGGCCGGTGAGGATCATGTCGAGCGCGCGCCCCGCGCCCACGATGCGCGGCAGCCGCACCGTGCCGCCGTCGATCAGCGGCACGCCCCAGCGCCGGCAGAACACGCCGAACAAGGCGCCGCGCGCGGCCACGCGCAGGTCGCACATCAGCGCGAGCTCCAGGCCACCGGCGACCGCGTGGCCTTCGACGGCGGCGATCACGGGCTTGGTGAAGTCCATGCGCGTCGGGCCCATCGGGCCGGGCGCGCTGCCGGTGGGCTCGACGGCGTTGCGACGCGCCGGGTCGGCCATCGCCTTGAGGTCGGCGCCCGCGCAGAACTGGCCGCCGGCGCCGGTGAGCACCAGCACTTTCAGCGCAGGGTCGGCCTCGAACGCGGCGAAGGCCTCGCGCAGCGCGGCGGCCGTGGGGCCGTCGACGGCGTTGCGGCACTCGGGGCGATCCAGCGTGACCGTGGCCACCGGGCCGCGCGTCTCGACAATGATGGCGGGCTTCATGGTGCGGGCGAGTATGTCACCCGCGCCTTGATCATGGCAACGCGTAGGCGCGCACGCGGGCGTGGCCGTCGGCGCTGGCCGATTGCACCAGCACCAGGCGCTGGCTCGCGAACACCCAAGCGCGGCCGCTGGCGGCGTCGACCAACGGGATCTGCGCGATCTCGCGTTGCAGCGCGAGGTTGACGACGTGCAGTTGCTCGTCCGTCTCGACGACGCCGATCGCGCCGTCGCTGGCCGGTGCGATCACCGGCAGCGAGATCTCGCCCTGCGGGCGCGGCGCGATTGTCGTGCCGCTCCACCACACGAGGCGCGCGACGCCGGGCAGCGGGCCGCAGACGGCGCCGCGCTGCGTGCCGAACGGGCCTTCGCGCCAGTCGTAGCCGATGGCCACGGGCAGGCCGCGCGCGTCGCGGCAGGGCGGGGCGGCGGCGGTCGTCGGCGCGAGCACGTCGTCGAGGCTCGTCGCGCGGGCGCCGCTGAAGTCGTCGGTGCCGAGGCGCTTGCCGTTCGAGTCGTAGTCGACCACGTTGACGCCGGGCTGGTCGGTCGGGCCGACGGGCGTCCACAGCACGCGCACGACGTCGGCGCGGGCCGGCGCCAGCGACGCGACCCAGCCGGCGCGGCGCTCGATCACGCGGCGCTTCGTCTTGTCGGTGGCGGCGGCCAGCGGGCGCCATGTGAGCGTGTCGCCGGTCACGTTGAAGAAGCCGGCGCCGGTGGGCGCGACCACGCTGCACACGTTCTTGCCGCGCGGCGTCGGCAGCGTCTTGACGACGTCTCCGGTGCGCGGATCGAGCCGCACCACCTGCGCGCCGACGTCGAACCACAGGCCGCCGTCGGGCGTGCGGAACGGCACCGGCGCGGTGGCGGCGTAGGTGCAGGCGCTGGTGTCGACGGCGGGCACGGCGGCGGCGTCGGCGGCCAGGTCGTGCGTCCACGCGGCGGCCAGCGGATGCTCGAGGCGCGCCATCGTGCGCGCGCCCGGCGCCTCGCCCGGTTCGCGGCAATACCCGGTGGTGTAGGGGCGCGCGGCGTCGCGCGGCAGCGTGGCGATGGCTTGCGACAGGTCGATGCGCACCAGCTCGTCGGCATCGGCCGCGACGGTGGGCTCGCCGGTGTGCGGGTCGATGGCGCGGGTGCCGAGCGCGAGCACGCCCGAGCCGTCGGGCAGTGCGGTCAGTCCGCCGAGCGTGAAGTGCGATGACTGCGTCGTTAGCACGCGGCCCGAGGCCATGTCGACGACCACGAGATCGGAGCCCGGACCGGCCTGGTCGGGCGACGACGCGGGGCCGGCGGTCGCGAACCAGCGGCCGAACGGGTCGACCACGAACGAGCCGCCCACGCCCGCGTTCGAGCGCGCGCGCAGGCGCGGCGCGACGCCGCAGGTGCCGGGCGCGAGCTGCGACACTTCGGTGCGCGCGTCGGTGCCGCCTTCGTGCACGTGGAACAGCGTGCCGGTGGCGGCCGACACGTCGACCTGCAGCCGCTGGGCCTGCGGCACGTCGACCGCGTTGACGAGTGCCTTGCTCGCCAGGTCCCACACGGCCACCGAGAGGCCGGCGGCGGGGGCGGCGCGCACCACCAGCACGCGCGTGTCGTGGTCGACGAACGCCAGCCGCAGCGTGCGGCCGTCGTCCGCCGGCAGCGACGCGATGACCTGGTTGGTGGCGGCGTCGACCACGACCTGGGGCGTGGCGATCCAGCAGCCGTCGGCCGAGATGGCCACCACCGGCGCCGGCTCGTGCACGCCGCAGTCGGCCGGCATCTGCGCGACCCACGGCGCGGCCGCGGCGCGCATCGGCGTGCCGTTGCTGATCTCGACGGGGCGCCACGTGACGGTGCCGGCGCCGTCGACGGTGAAGTCGACGCGGCCGACGCACGCGCGGTTGGTGGCGAACACCGCGCGGCGGCCGTCGCCGGACGCCGCCAGCACCTGCACGCCGGACGGCAGTTGCGTGGTGGATTCGCGCGCGGGCTCGGAAAGGCTGGCGCGGTGCAGGACGTCGTGCACGTCCACGTGCAGCCGCCATGCGCCGTCGCCCGACACCGCCAGCGGCGCGCGGGCCGCAAGCGTGGCGAGGGCGAGGTCGTCCTGCGACGGGCCGTCGGCGCGCGCGACGAGCGGCCAGGCCGCGGCGAGCGCGAGGCAGGAGGCGAGAAGACGATGGCGGGTCACGGGCGGCGATTCTCAGGGAATGACGATGCCCGTGACGATATCAACGCGCGGGCCCGGCCGCACGGAGACTTCGCTCACACGTACTCAGCGTCCGGAGTGGACCAGGTGCACGCTGTACTCGTTGTTCTGGCTCTGCATGTACGTGCCCGGGTCCGAGCCGATGCCCTTCGCGCCCTGGCTGAAGCGCACGTACCAGGCCTTCGCGCCGGGGCCGGGCGAGCTCGTCCAGTAGGTGGCGCCATCGCGCAGGATGCCGGGGAACACGGTCGTGTCGACGGCGGGCGTCTCGCCCTTGTCGGCCTTGGCCGGGTCGATCAGCGTGGCGAGTTCCTTCTCGGTGGGCACGCGCCACTTGTCGTCGCCGGTGCGTTGCGCGGCGTCCCAGCGGTAGCCGGGGATGCCGTGGTCGCAGCCGCTGGCGCTCCAGGTCTGGCCCACGCTGCAGCGCTTCCACGTGAGGTCGGTGGCCGCGTCGTAGGCCTCCTCTCCGTGCACCTCGAAGACGTGCGCGTGCGCCTTGTGCTTGTTGTGCCAGATCTTCCAGCCGCCGAAGATCACGGCGACGACGACGACCAGCTTGATGAACGTACCCATGGTTTCTCTCTCCTCACTCGATCGATGGTTGGCCTTGCCTTTGCGGCAATGTTCCGAGCGTGACTCTAGCCTGTCGCCATGACGAACCCCCGCGCGACGGGGGCGAGCGGCTCCGCGATGCGTGAACGATGCCGCATTCGGCGGAGATGCGCCTCCCTAGACAAGTGGTCGCTTGTCAAGTGTCGTCCCCTAGATCGCCGAAGCTGAACGACCCGTTCAGCGAAGGCCGTGCATACGGGGTGCCGTACCCGGAACGAGGGATGCCGCGCTGCCGCTTCCCCCATTGACGCTGCCTGCGCGCGCAACGAACACTGCCGCTCCACCTTCCTCCACTGGAGACCAGAGATGAGCTTCGCTTCCCGTTCGCCGCGCGCCGCGCACGTCGTGTCCGCCGCCGTCCTCGCCATCGTGTCGCAATCGTCCGCGTTCGCGCAGGCGGCCGCGCCCGAGGCCGTCACCGTCAGCGCCGAGGCCCTGATGCAGGAGAACTGGCGCGAGACCATCGCGCGCACCAGCGTGCCGCACGAGGGCTGCTTCGAGGCCGAGTTCCCGAACGCCGTGTGGGTGGAGGCGGCCTGCACCGTCGCGCCGGACAAGGTGTACGTACCGCACGGCCGCCCGGGCCCGCAGACGGTGGGCAACGGCACCGACTACGCCGCCACCGTGACGAACACGATCTCGTCGGCCGTCGGCACGTTCCCCACGGTGACCGGCGTCACCAGCGAGAAGGACGGCAGCGCCAACGTCTACTCGATCCAGCTCAACTCCAACTTCATGTCGACGGCCGCGTGCAACGGCCACTCGGGCTGCCTCGCTTGGGAGCAGTTCGTGTATTCGTCGCAGGAGCAGGCGGCGTTCATGCAGTACTGGCTCATCGACTACGGCAACAGCTGCCCGAGCGGCTGGAACGCGTACGACGGCAGCTGCTACAAGAACAGCGCCGCGGTGTCGGTGCCCAAGCAGGCGATCAGCACGCTGGCGAACCTCAAGCTGTCGGGCGCGGCCGTCAGCGGCGGCAACGACACGCTCACGTTCACCACGCCCACCAAGGCCTACAGCACCACCGGCAAGGACTCGGTCACCTACCTGGCCACCGCGTGGAAACAGGCCGAGTTCAACATCATCGGCGACGGCGGCGGCTCGAAGGCCACGTTCAACTCGGGCTCGTCGATCACGGTGAAGGTGGCGGTGTCGCACGGCTCGACGACGGCGCCCACCTGCGCCTCCAACGCGGGCACCACGGGCGAGACCAACAACCTGACGTTGGGCTCGTGCAGCGGCGTGTCGGGCGCGACGCCGTACATCCAGTTCAAGGAATCGAACTGAACCTGGGGCCGGCCGGCGCCGCCGCCGGCTGGCCCCGCCGCGTTGGCGACGTACCCGCGCGGTAACCCCCGGCGCTAGACTCCTGCGATCTCTCGACCGCCAGGACCGCCGCGTGTATTTCCAGAAGATCCGCCACCCTTCCAACTTCCGCTTCGCGAGCGGCCACGCCGATGGCGCGTTGCTGCTCGGCGGTGCTGCCGCGCCGTTGCGTGCGCAGGTGCGCGATCTCGGCGAGGACGTGTTCCATGTCGAGTTCCGCGACGACGCGCGCTGGCCGCTCGACCCCCGCCTGCTGCGCCTGCACGACGACGCGTTCGACGGCCCGTCGCGCCACAGCCTGGCCTTCGACGCAGACGGCACGCTGCGCCTCACCGGCACCAACGTGCTCTCCGGCGTGCCCGGCGCCTGCGTGGGCGTCTGCGGTTCGGCCTGGCTGGTGCAACTCGCGCGCAACGACGAGATGCGCTTCTACGGCCAGGGCGAGAAGGTCACCGGCCTGGAGAAGACCGGCCGCCGCACCAAGTTCTGGAACCTCGACGTGTGGGGCGACCACCCGATGCCCGTCATCGTCGACGGCCAGGCCGACCCGCAATACGCCGCCATTCCCTACCTGCTGGTGCGCAACGGCGGCCAATGGATCGGCCTGCTGGTGGATCACCCCGGCAACGTGTTCATGGACACCGGATCCAACTGGTTCTTCAGCGGCAAGGACGACCTCGACGCGCCGCCCAGCCTGTGGTTCGGCGCCGACGAGGGCGTGCCCGCGTTCTACGTGATCGCAGGCGACAGCGCGGCCTCGGTCACGCGCCGCCTGCAGCGCCTGGTGGGCCGCACGCCGCTGCCGCCGCTGTGGTCGCTGGGCCATCACCAATGCCGCTGGGGGTATGCCGGACCGCGCGACCTGAACGTGCTCGACGCCGCGTTCACCGAGCACGAGTTCCCCAACGACGGCCTGTGGCTGGACATCGACTACATGGAGGACTTCAAGGTCTTCACGACCAGCCCCGTCCACTTCGGCGACCGCGCGGCCGAGCTGAAGGCGCTCACCGACAAGGGCCGCCGCGTCGTGCCCATCCTCGACCCCGGCGTGAAGGTGGCCGACGGCTACGAGGTCGCGAAGAGCGGCACCGACGCCGACATCTTCTGCAAGAACCCCGAGGGCCTGCCCTACGTCGGCTTCGTGTGGCCCGGCCGCACGTGGTTCCCCGACTACTCGCTGGCCGAAGGCCGCGACTGGTGGGCCGGCTACGCGCGCCAGTTCCGCGAGTGGGGCTTCAGCGCCGCGTGGATCGACATGAACGACCCCAGCACCGGCGCCGCCGAGGTGGACGACATGCGCTTCCAGCACGGCCAGTGGCCGCACTGGACGTATCACAACCTCTACGCGACGGGCATGGCGCAGGCCACGTGGGAGGGCTTCAAGGCCGCGGTGCCCGACGAGCGTCCGTTCATCCTCTCGCGCAGCGCGGCCACCGGCTCGAGCCGCTGGACGGCGCTGTGGACGGGCGACAACTGGAGCAACTGGCACCACCTGCGCCTGTGCATTCCGGACACGCTCAACCTCGCGCTGTCGGGCATCCCGTTCAACGGCCCCGACGTGCCCGGCTTCGGCGGCCACGCCGACCCCGATCTCGCGGTGGCCTGGTACAAGGCCGGCATGCTGTTCCCGTTCCTGCGCAACCACGCGAGCAAGGGCACGCTGCCGCAGGAGCCGTGGCAGTTCGGGCCGCAGGTGCTGGAGACCATCCGCCACTACGTGCGGCTGCGCTACAAGCTGCTGCCGTACCTGTACCAGCTGTGGGTCGCGCAGGCGCGCGACGGCTCGGCGGTCATGCGGCCGCTGTTCCACGACTTCGACAGCGACGACGGCCTCGACCTCGACCGCATCGACGACCAGTTCCTCGTCGGCCCCGCGCTGATGCAGGCGCCGCTGGTGCACCAGGGCCAGCAGCAGCGCGGCGTGGCGTTGCCGGGCACGCAGCGCTGGATGGACGCGGGCAGCGGCCAGTTCATCGCCGCGGGCCGCAGCATCCACGCGCGCAGCGACGCCGCGTCGACGCCGCTGTTCCTGCGCGAAGGCCAGCTGCTGCCGATGCAGCCGGGCACCCGCACCACGCAGTTCAACGACCTGTCAGACATCGAGCTGCACGTGATCCTCGGCGCCGGCTGCACCGACGAGGCGACGCTGGACTACGTGTTCGACGACGGCCTCACGTACGCGCACGAGCGCGGCGAGCGCGGCGCGGTGCGCCTGCGCGTCACGCGCGCGGGCGATGCGCTGCGCGTGGCGGTGGAGGTGCAGCAGTCCGGCTGGAAGCCGCTGAAGCTGCGCGTGGTGGGCTACGACGGCGCGACGTCGGCGACGCTGGTGCTGCCGTCGGGGACGGTGCAGCAGGCGCTCGTGGCGGATGCGTGGACGTTCAGCGGCCAGCCGCTCAAGGTCGGACGCGGCGACGTCGTGACGATCTGAAGACCGAGGGGTGTGGCCCCTCCACGAATCGCGCCGATCCGCTGCCGATGGCTGCAACGCCCCGGCGCGATTCGGGGCAAGGGCCTGACCTCGATCGGGAACCACGGTACGACGCTGTTTCCCGCGATCGGGGTCAGGCCTTCGCCTCGGATTCGCGGCCAAGGCGTTTGCGCGTGGCAACGTCGTTGCGCGAATCCGAGGAGAGGCCAGACCTCTCAGGGCTTGACATGCAGTCAATTGCCTGCCTATTATCCACCCCATCCCAAGCGCTGCATGAACGACCCCGACCTCCTCTTCAAAGCCATCGCCGACCCGAGTCGACGCAAGCTGCTCGACGTGCTGCACGAGCACGACGGCCGCACGCTGACCGAGCTGTGCGAGCACCTGGCGATGGCGCGGCAGTCGGTCACGCAGCACCTGGGCTTGCTCGAGGCGGCCAACCTCGTGACCACGCAGAAGCGCGGGCGCGAGAAGCTGCACTTCCTCAATCCGGTGCCGCTGCAGGACATCTACGAGCGCTGGATCCGCAAGTTCGAGGAGCCGCGGCTCGCCGCGCTCCATCGCCTGAAACGACGCCTGGAAAGCGACAAGCCATGACCGCGAACAAGACCACCTTCGTCTACGTCACCTACATCCGCACCACGCCCGAGAAGCTGTGGCAGGCACTCACCACGCCCGAGTTCACGCGCGAGTACTGGTTCGGCGCGACGGCCGTGAGCGAGTTCACGCCGGGCGCGTCATGGAAGCTGCAGTTCGACGATGGCCGCGTGGCCGACTCGGGCGAGATCCTCGAGGCCGTGCCCGGCCAGCGCCTCGTCATCAAGTGGCGCAACGAATGGAAGCCGGAGTTCAACGCCGAGGGCTTCGCCATTTGCACGATGGAGATCGAGGCCGTCGCGGACGTCGAGGTGCCCGCGGTGAAGCTGAGCATCACGCACTCGATCGACCGCGCCGAGTCGGGCTTCATCGGCGCCGTCTCGGGCGGCTGGCCACGCATCCTGAGCAACCTGAAGTCGCTGTTGGAGACCGGATCCGTCCTGCTGAATCCGGTCAAGAAGTGAGCGGCCCCGCGCGCGCGCCACGCGGCGCTTGCGCGAGGCGCTGCACGATCACTTCGTGGTCAGGCCGTCGGCCACTTGCTTGAACGACGCGTCGAAGCCCGGGAACTTGGCGACGCCGTCGGCGACGAACTGATCCTTCGTGATCCTGCCCGAGTAGAGGTCGTCGCACTTTTGGTAGAACCAGACGTTGTCGGCCTTGCCATCGAGCGGGATGGGCTTGTAGCCGGGATCCTGGCGCACGGCGGTGACGGTGGCGGTCAGCTTGTTGTCGAACGCGCGCGACGCGGCCTGGGCGCCCGGGGCGGTGGCCAGGATGGCGGCCGCGGCGAGGGCGGCGGCGAGGGTGAACTTGCTCATGTGGATCTCCGATATTCGAGGTGAGGGCGCGCGCAGCCGGCCGTCTGCGCGAGGCGATATGTGTCCGGCTCGCATACCGCCATGGGTATCGAGCAGGAGTCGTGACGACGCGCACGTCTGCTGCATCGTTGGCATGAAGTCTAGGATCGAAGCGCCTTCACGTCACTGCAGCTCGTGCCTCCCAAGACGCACTTCGTCGCAATGCCTCCGGCGTGCGCGGATCGCGTGACAACCTCTGCAGTCCACACTGTCGAAAAGGTGACATCCCGTGTCGCGATGGATCTGGTATTCGAGCTCGCCGACCGCGCGTCGAGGCGCTTGCTGACATGGCCTCCGGCTTCATCGTCCTGCCCGGCGGCCGCTGCTTCTCGCGTCGCTGGTCCGCACACGACCAGGTGCTGCGCGCGGTGGCCAGCGTCGCTACGCGTCGTCGTCGCCGTCCCGGAACGCCTGCGCGAACGCCTCGGCGAACTCCGCGCTGCCGGTGAGCGTGAGCGTCACCGAATGCCACCCGCCGCCTTCGTCGTGCTGCTGCAGGTCGTGATCCCACTCGCCGCCGTCGTCCGCGGGGCCGTGCGTGTGCGGGAACGCGCGCCACGCCCAGTCGAGGATGGCCTGCGCCTCGGCCTCGGCGGACGCGCGCTGCGCCGCCGACGTCGCGCCCTGGGCCTCGATCGTGACGACGCCCTCGTCGTTGTCGCTCACGTCGAGCGTGAGCCAGCGCAGCGCGATCATGCGGCGGGCGCGCTGGGCTCGACCGCGGGCAGGGTCGGCGAACCGTAGACCTCGTCGAGCGCGGCGTTGAACAGCTTGAAGTCGAGCGGCTTCGTCCAGTAGTCGTCGAAGCCGGCCTGCAGCGCGCGCTGGATGTCGGCGGGGATCGCGTTGGCCGACAGCGCCACCACGCGCAGGTTCGCGGTGAGCGGATTGGCGCGCAGCAGGCGCAGCACTTCGAGGCCGTCGAAGTCGGGCAGCTGCATGTCCACGAGCGTCAGCGCGGGCAGGGCCTGCGCGGCACGCGCCACGCCGCTGGCGCCGTCGGGCGCGCTGTCGAACTCGATGCCGGCGCGGCGCCGCACCAGCTCGCTGACGATCAGCACGTTGACCGCGTTGTCCTCGATGTACAGCAGCCGCCGCGCCGGCAGCGCCAGCGGGCCGGACTCGGCGGCGGCGTCCAGCCACACCTCGAACACGCTGCCGATGCCCGGCGTGCTGTCGACCGCGATGCGCCCGCCCATGCCTTCGACCAGCGCCTTGACGATGGTCAGCCCGATGCCCGTGCCCTCGATGCCGTCGCGCTCGGCGCCGGCGCGGTTGAACGGCTCGAACGCGTGCACCTGCTGCTCGACGGTCATGCCCTGGCCGTCGTCGCGCACGCGGATCAGCACGCGGCCCTCGTCGGGCTCGACCTCCAGGTGCACGGTGCCGCCGGCGCGGTTGTACTTGATCGCGTTGGTGAGCAGGTTGACGACGACCTGCTTCAGGCGCGTGGCGTCGGCGCGCACGTGCAGCGGGCTGGTCGGCGCGACCACCGTGACGCCGTGTTGCTGCGCGAGGCCCTCGACCAGCGGCAGGCTCTGCGCGATGACGGTGGCCACCAGCACCGGCTGCAGCACGACGTCGCGCGCGCGGCCGTCCAGGCGCGACAGCTCCAGCACGTTGTTGATGAGCGTCAGCAGGTGCTCGCCCGCGGAGCGGATGTGTTCCAGCCGGCCGCGGCGCGTGGCCCCGACCTCGGCGTTGTCGGCCGCGCCGTCGTCGGCCAGCAGCAGCTGCGTGAAGCCCAGCACCGCGTTCATCGGCGTGCGCAGCTCGTGGCTCATGCGCGCGAGCAGCTCCGACTTCGCCTGGCTCTCGCGCACCACCAGCTCGCGCTCGTGGCGCGCCGCGGCGGCCTCGTGCGCCTCGGTGATGTCCCAGTTCACGCCCAGGCGCATGCGGGTGCGCCCGCGCGCGTCACGCACGGGCAGCGAACGCGACGCGAGCCAGCGGACCGCGCCGTCGGTGCGGATGATGCGGAACTCGTAGTACGCGGCGCGGTCCTCGGTGCGGCCTTTCTGGATCTGGTCCATCACGTAGGCGTGGTCGTCGGGGTGCACCCACTGCGACATCTCCTCGAAGCTCGGGCAGGTGGGTCGCGGCGCGAGCCCGCGCAGCACGAACATCTCGTCGTCCCAGCGCGAGACGCCGGTGTCGGCGTCCCATTCCCAGATGCCGATGCCCGCGGCGCGCGTGGCCAGCGCGCTGCGCTCCGTGGCCTCGCGCAGCGCGGCCAGCGCCAGCTCGCGCTCGGTGACGTCGATGGCCACGCCGGTGGCGCGGTACGGGCTGCTCTCGGGCTCGATGCGGGCGCGCGCGACGACGTGGCGCACCTGGCCGTCCGCCTGCACGATGCGGTGCGCGATCTCGCTGGGCGACTCGGGGATGTCGACCCATTGTAGGCCGAACTCGCGCACGCGGTCGCGGTCGTCGGGGTGCACGAAGCGCTCCACCCAGTCGAGGAAGCCGGGTGCGGGCTGGCCGGGGTCGAGGCCGGACATCGCGTACATCTGCGCGTTCCACTCGGCCGACCCGTCGTCGCGCAGCACGCGCCAGACGCCGATGCCCGAGGTGGACGTGACGTCGTCGAGCCGCCGCGCGAGCTCGTCGGCGCGCTGCGTGCGCTCCATCTGCTCGGTGATGTCGAGCGCCACGCCGCTGAACGCCACGGGCGTGCCGAAGCCGTCGCGCTGCGTGATGCGGCGCGTGAAGATGTGGTGCCAGCGGCCGTCCTTGCCCAGGTAGCGCGCCTGCGCGTCCTCGGGCCGGAACGAGCCGAGCGCGCGCTGGTAGGTGGCCAGCACCTCCAGCAGGTCGTCGGGGTGGATGCGCTTGCGCAGCGCCTCGATGGAGATGCCCTCGGCCGACGGCTCGACGCCCATGATCGCGGCCGCGCGGCCGTTGAGGTGCACGCGCTGCGCCACCAGGTCGTGGCGCCACATCGAGACGTCGGCCAGCTCCACCGCGAGCTGCAGCTGCGCGCCGGCCTCGTCCACGGAGGACGCGATCTCGAAGGTCTCGGTGTCGTCCATCACCAGGCCCACCACGTGGTCGGGCTGGCCGTCGGCGCCGGCGAACACCTCCCAGTGCGTGCGCACGCGCCGCAGCGCGCCGCTGGGCGTGAACAGGCGGTAGCGATGCGAGTACTGGCCGGCCTTCTGCATCGACTCGGTCAGCACCTGGAACAGCCGGTCCTGCGGCACGCTCGACTGCGTCACCTGCGCGATGCTGGGCGTGCCGCGGCGCGGGTCGACGCCGAAAAAGCGGAACATGTGCGGATCCCAGCGCCCGTCGCGCGTGCGCACGTTGCGCTCCCACAGGCCGATGCGCGCGTGCGACTGCACGAAGTCGAGCAACGCGGCCAGCCGCAACACCTCGGCGTCGCCGTCGGCCTCGGCCTGGCGCGACACGAGCGTGACGAGGCGCAGCTCGGCGTCGACGGCGTCCACCTGCACGTCGCAATGCAGCGCGACGCCGTCCTGGCGCTGCAGGCGTCGGCGCGCGAGCTCGCCCGCGGGCGGCAGCCATTGCGGGGTGGCGATGTCGGCGAGCATCAGCTCGAGGGCCGTGCCGGCCGCGTGCGGCGCGTCGAAGCCGGTGAGGGCCTCGAACGCCGCGTTGACCCACGCGACGCCGCCGTCGCCCCGGATCGCCGCCAGCGCCACCGGCGCCGTGCGCGCCCAGGCGTGCAGCGCGGGCGGCAGCACCGCGGTCGCGGGCGCGACGCTCGGTGTGGACGGGCCCTCGGGTGCTGGCATGGCGTGGCAGGGAATGGGAGACGTGGTCGAGTCTAACGCCGGGGTCGACGGCATTGACGCGCATCACGCCGCTGCGCGCATGCGTTCCCGAGGGGATTGCTTCACCGGCGAGAATATGGACGAGCAGGCCGCCCCGACAAGTCCTGCAACCACTCTTGCGAGCGCTGACGTGTCCGACCCGAATGCCCTGATCCCGCCTCCGTTGACCCCGGCCGCCGATATCGACGCCGCCCTGGCCGCCACCGGCTTCGCCGTCGTGGCGCCCGGCGACGTGGCGAGCCTCGCCGGCGTGCCGATCGCCGCGCTCGACGCCTGGCAGCCGTTCTGGAACCGCCTGCCCGCCGACGCCTACCTGCTCGATGGCGGCAAGTACCGCCAGCGCCGCCACGGCGTGTTCGTGGTCGACGGCGAGCAGGTGAGTGCCGCGCCGCACCGCCCGCACTGGCAGCCGGTGGACTACAACGCGCTGCACGGCGGCATCGAGCGCCACTTCGAGCCGCTGGAGCCCGGCCTGGCCGGCGACGCCGCCTGGGCGCGCCTGCTGGCGACGCTGGCCGCGCGCGCGTCGGCGCTCAAGGGCGCGCAACGCTGGTTCGTCGAGGCGCACACCTTCCGCATCGACACCGCCAACGGCATCGGCCGGCCGACGCCCGAGGGCGCGCACCGCGACGGCGTCGACCTGGTGACCGTCACGCTGGTCGAGCGCCACGGCATCAAGGGCGGCGAGAGCCGCGTGTTCCAGGCCGCCGCCAGCGCCGGACTGCGCTTCACGCTGTCCGAGCCGTGGACCACCGTGCTGCTCGACGACGCCCGCGTCATCCACGAGACCACGCCCATCCAGCCGCTGAAGACGGGCGAGCCGGGGTGGCGCGACACGCTCGTGCTGACGTTCCGGTCGGGCGGCTTCCAGGGCCCGACATAAAAGACGGCCCCGGGGAGACACACGCCGCCGGGGCCGTTCAAAACTTCGAGGCCGTTCAGCTCGAAGTCGCTCAACTGGCGGCCTGGCAGGGCCGCCAACAGGGTCTACGAGCGAGCTCCCCGATCGGATTCGGCCCGTGCGCGACAGGGGCCACAATGCGCGAACCGCATTCGACCCAGGGGACGCCCATGACCGACACCGCCGCCGACAAGCCGGCCGACAAGTCCGCCGACAAGCCCGGCAAGACCCAGCGCGACGCCGTCGAGCGCGCGCTCGCGAGCGCGCCGCGGCGCAGCACCGGCAGCATCAAGCTGGGCGGCAAGAAGCTCGACTACAAGGTCGAAGGCGCGTTCGTCCCGGTCGTCAACACCACGCAGACCGACAAGCGCGGCGAGCCCGAGGCCGCCGTGTTCACCACCGCCTACCAGCTCGACCGCAAGGCTGACGGCAAGCCGCGGCCCGTGCTGTTCGCGTTCAACGGCGGCCCCGGCTCGGCGTCGATCTGGCTGCAGCTGGGCGCGCTGGGCCCGAAGCGCCTGCGCATCGGCAACGACGGTTCGATGCTGGCGCCGCCGTACGAAGTGGAGGACAACCCGCTCAGCTGGTTCGAGCACTTCGACCTCGTGTTCGTGGACCCGCCGCACACCGGCTACTCGATCACGGCGAGCGACGACGCGCGCAAGAAGATGCTGTCGGTGGACGGCGACGTGGCCTGTCTCACCGACGTCATCCGCGGCTGGCTGTCGCGCCACCAGCGCTGGACGTCGCCGATCTACGTGGCCGGCGAGAGCTACGGCACGACGCGCGGCGCGGCCATCGCCGACAAGCTCGCGGAGCAGGGCGTGTCGCTGAGCGGCCTGATCCTGATCTCGTGCGCGATGGACCTGCAATCGATCGTCTTCGAGCCGCGCAACGACCTGCCGTACGCACTGTTCCTGCCGGCGTTCGCGGGCGTCGCGCAATATCATGGTTGCCTCAAGGGACCGCAGTCGAAGTCGGCCGCCGCGGCGCGCGCGCTGGCCACCGAGTTCGTCGACGCCGATTACCTGCGCGTGCTGCATCGCGGCGCGAGCGCCACGCACGACGAGCGCGCGAAGGCGGCCAAGCGCATCGCGGAGCTGACGGGGCTGTCGGCTACGCTGGTGGAGCATCGCAACCTGCGCATCTCGGACAACACGTTCTTCACCGAGCTGCTGCGCGACCGCGGCCAGATCGTGGGCCGGCTCGAGGCGCGCGTCGCCGGGCCGATGGGCCTCTCGCGCACCCACGAGTGGGACTTCGACCCCGGCATGGAATCCCTGGTCGGCCCGTACACGATGGCCGGCATGGGCTACTTCATCGGCACGCTGGGCTTCGACCCCGAGTGGCACTACGAGGTGCTGTCGCTCGACACGAACAAGCACTGGAACTGGAGCCGCGGCGAGGCCAACGGCAACTCGTTCTGCTGCACCAGCCCCGACCTCTCGCGCGCGCTGCGCCGCAACCCGCACCTGCGCGTGCTGGTGGCCAGCGGCCACTTCGACCTCGGCACGCCGTCCACCGCCAGCGACTGGTCGCTCGCGCAGCTGGACATCCCC
>FSXQ01002105.1_pt1 | contig 33794 bp, 25 predicted proteins | sample 1638011 | NCBI WGS metagenome assembly FSXQ01 (sample SAMEA3914789, study PRJEB12502) | metagenome | biome: forest; material: soil | place: Canada | collected 2011-07-03 | depth 0.3 m | reverse complement strand
CGCGGGCGCGTCGGTGTTCGATGGGAGGAGTGGGACGAACACGAACTGCGTCGCCGCGAGCCGGATCTCGACGTGCGCTACACGCTCGGCATCTTCGTGCCGGAGGCGGGGCACTGCCGCAATCCTGGCGCGTACGTGGCCGCGCTGGCGCAACATGTGCTCGCAACCGGCGCCCGACGCGTGGCCGCGCGCGCAGTGGGTTTTCGAATCGACAGCGGCCGGTTGCGCGCAGTGCACACCGAGGCCGGTGACATTGCCTGCGACGCCGCGGTGATCTGTGCCGGCGCGCATTCAGCTGCACTCGCGGAGGCGGCGGGCTCGCCGGTTCCGCTGGAATCGGAGCGCGGCTACCACGTGGTGGTCGAGGACGCGAGGGTCGGCCCGCGCACGCCGGTGATGGTGGCCGACGGCAAGCTGATTGCACACTGGATGGACGGCGGGCTGAGAGCGGCCGGGCAGGTCGAGATCGGCGGCCTGGAGGCAGCGCCCGACTGGCGCCGCGCCGAAATTCTGCATCGTCATTTGAAATCGATGTTTCCGCGATTGGCTCAGGTCACACCGGCTGAGCCTTCCGTCAAGCGCTGGCTCGGTCATCGCCCGAGCATGCCCGACGGTCTGCCCTGCATCGGGCCGGCACGTGCCAGCTCAGACATCCTGCTGGCCTTCGGCCATGGGCACGTCGGTTTGTGCGGCTCGGCGCGCACGGGCCGACTGGTCGCGCAACTGCTCGCGGGTGCTGCACCGGAAGTTGCCTTGGCGCCGTTCGACCCGCAGCGCTTCGGATGACACGCGCGGGCTGACCGAAGGGGCTTCGGTTTCGCGCGACGACTTGAACACGATTGCAAACTACGATCCCTGCGTCAAGCCGCTCGTTAGTGCTCCTGTCGGATGTGCTTTCGAGAAGATTGACCGACCTGGTCATTTTTCAGCGGTCTCCGACTAGTTGGCGAATGAGGATTGATCTTCAAGGCGGCCAGGAGCGGCCACACGCGAACGCGGCTTTCGAGCAGCGTACCAACCTGTGTGGATCGGCCGCCCGCCAAGGCGCGAAGCCATGAGGCCTAGATCGTGAACGCGCTTGGCCCCGCGGCCACGGTACGCCCAAGCGCGAATGTGCAGAACTTGTCGAACGCCATCGGCCGCGCATAGGCGTAGCCTTGTGCCTCATCGCAATGCATGCGCTCGAGCATGGCCATCTGCTCGTCGGTCTCGGCGCCTTCGGCGACCACACGCATGGAAAGCGAATGGGCCAGCCTTATCAGGCTCTTGACGATGGTGCGGCTGGCGGCGTTGGACGTCATGTCGGATACGAACGAACGATCCACCTTCAGGGTGTGTACCGGAAAGCGGGCAAGATAGGCGAAGGACGAATAGCCGGTACCGAAGTCGTCGATGCTGATGCCAACGCCCAGTTCGTCCAGGCCGGCGAGCACCGAGGCGCTGGTGTCGACGTCGCGCATCAAAGCTCCCTCCGGAATCTCGATCTCGAGCAGCCCCGGTTCGACACCTGTATCGCGCAAGGCGCTCATGACGCTGTCGACAAGTCCGGCATCCGACAGCGATTCCACAGACAGATTGATGGACACCGGCACGGCAATCCCCAGGCGCTTCAGTTCCTTTACTTGCGACAGCGCGTGCCGTAGCACCCAACGGTCGATGGCGGGCATCAGCCCGCAGTCCTGGGCCAGCGGAAGAAACTGATCCGGTGCGAGCACACCGCGTTCGGCATGTGGCCAGCGGATCAGCGCCTCGGCCCCGACTACGTGGCGCCCGGCCAGCGCGCCCTTCGGTTGGAGCATTAGCATGAACTGGCCGTTCTCGACGGCGCGGCGCAACTCGGTTTCGAGTTCGCTGCGTTGGCGCGTCATGATCTCGAGGGACGCTTCGTAGATGACGGCGTCGTTCGTCCGAATGCGCTTCGACTGGCGCAGGGCGAGCAGTGCGCGCTTCAGCAGCAGTTCTGCGTCGACTCCGTGTTCGGGCGCGAGCGCCAAGCCCGAGCTGGCGCCAAGAGTGAACGATTGGCCGTGCAGCACGATCGGACGCTGCGTCTGGACGATCAGGCTGCGGACCCGCGCCCTGGCGGTGCTGGCTTCGCCGCTGGTCATGAACGCGAATTCGTCTCCGTTGAGGCGGTACAGCCGCTCTTCGGCCAGCGTGGTGATCTGTAGACGCGATGCCATTTCCATGAGCGCCAGGTCGCCGCGCGCATAGCCCTGAGCCTCGTTGACGGCCTTGAAGCGGTCGAGGCCGAGCACGGCCACAGCGAACTTCGTACCAGTTGCAAGGCGGGTCGCAATCTCCGTCACCAGCGCGAGCTTGTTACTCAACCCGGTGAGCGGGTCCTTGAGCGCCTGCTGCGCCAGTTGGTATTGGCGCACCACCGTCTCGGAGGCGTCGTTGGCCAGCATCAGCGTGCCGGTGGCGGTAGGGAACACGCGCACCATCAGCCACCGATTCAGCACCGCGGAGTAGCCGATCGATGCCATGGGGCGCCGTTCCTTGCGGGCGATCTCGATCGTCTCGTAGAAGATGGACTGGCTGAACGAGGGCTGGAATTCGAACGGCGTCCGGCCGATGACCTGCTCGCGCTGCAGGTGGATGTCCTCGAGATAGACGTCGTTGCAATATCGCACGACCCAGTCGTGATCGACGTGAACCACGGCCTCGCGCGCCTCCCACATCAGGCCGGAGAGGTGGACCGCGTTTGTCTGCTCTAGCGCCGACGACATGCCTGCGATGTCTTTCGGGTCGAGCAAAGAGAGGGGCAGTTCGCGCAGCATGAAGCAGTCTCGATTCGGGTCTTGGTGGCGTCCGGATCGACATCACTCCTGCGCTTTGCGGGAAGGGGCGAGCGCTGGCGAGCCGGCACGAGACACTCATATCGGCCCTGGGTGACCGAACTGTACTGTCGAGCGCTGTCACTTACATGTCCGGTGCAATTGATCGTTCGAACTCAGGTACGGAAGCGGCTCTTTTCAACGATACCAAATGGGGTATGGCCGCTTAGGCTTGTGTGCCAGCCCCTTGATCCAGGATAAGAGAGAGTCCCTCGACCCATGGCCCACGACTATCTGGAGCTGACCGATCGGCTCGAGCGTGCTTACAGCCGGCGCCTGGCATTGCGACGCGTCGCCCTTGCCGATGCGTGGCCGCTGTTCGAGGCGACGCGCAACCCGCTGTTCAACAAGCACCTGCTGTGGGATCAGCCCACGCGCGAGCACGAGGCCGTCGCGCGCATGGACGCCATCGTCGAAGCGGCGCGCCGCGGCCGGCTCGCCGCGTTGTCAGGCGTGTTGCGCTCAACGGGCGAATGGGCCTCCCTGTTCCGCTTCCAGCCCTATGCGGCCGACCCCCGGGCGATGGAGATGGGCATCTGGACGCACGATCGCTTCTGGGCCGGCCGTTACAGCCTCGAGCTGGGGCTGCTGTGCGTGGACGCGGTGTTCGACAGCTGCGATGTGGATCGCCTGATCGGCGCGGCCGCCCCGGAGAACCGCGGGTCGTGCTTCCTGATGCGATCCGTCGGCATGAGCGAGGCGGACCTGGTGCGGCGTCCGACGGAGTCCGGGCGGACGGTTGCATTGCAGGAGTTCGAGCTGCGGCGCTTCGATTGGGAGCGCCAGGTGGCGGAGCGGGCGAAGGCGCCTGCCTACGCGCTCGTGGAGGCCGGCGGACGGACATCGAAGAGCCGCGGCGACGTCGCCGTGCCCTGGTGCGAGACCCGGCATCGTGCCGAAGCGATCGAAATGGCAGTGTGAGGGGCCACTGTGTGGATCATCAGGTAGCTCGCCAGGACGATCGCGAGAACCAGGCCCGGATGGGAATCTCTTGAACCCGCGACCGCCATCGCGGCCGGCCGGACGATTCCCGCGCTCATGAGCGGCTCGCGCCCAGGCTGCGTCGAACATCCTTTCGTGACGGCTCCCGGCGATTGCAGACATGGTTCGCCCGTCAAATGAACTCAACGGATCTCGTCCGGCTGATCGCTCCATCCGATCCTGTTGCGCCCGGCTCGTTTGGCGGCATAGAGCGCCGCATCGGCCGCCGCGACCAAGGCGTCGGGGTCGACGGCGCCACCGCCATCGCTGCCTGAGACCCCGAACGAGCACGTCACCGTGCCGGTCGACATCGGCGTGGCGGCGATGCACGCGTGGAGGGCCTCCAGGCGCGCGCGATGTTCCGGCAGCCGCATGTCGAGCCCTGGCATCACGATGACGAACTCCTCTCCGCCGTAACGACCCACGGCGTCGTAGGGCCGCAAGCCAGAGGACAGCCGGTCGGCGAACTCGCGCAATACCGCGTCGCCCGCGGGATGACCGTGGGTGTCGTTGATCTTCTTGAAGTGATCGATGTCGGACATGGCCAACGTGAGCGGAAGCCGCTCCCGCATGCAGCGAAGCGTTTCGCGGGCCAGGATCTCGGTGAGCGCGCGGCGGTTCCAGAGCCCGGTGAGCGCATCCTTGGTCGCCAATTCGCGCAACTGCTCGCGGGACGCCTCGAGCTCCTTGGTGCGCTCGGCCACGACGGCTTCGAGGCGGCGCTTGCGCAGCAGGTGTGTCTGCTCGCGCCAGCGCACCAGGCACCAGCCCAGGAGCGTCGAAGCGAAGGCCGCGGAGACGAACGCGGCGCCGGTACGCCACCATGGCGGCTGGATCTCGATGTCGAGCCCCGTGGCTGGCGAAGGCACGTCGAGTTCGCGGTCGACCATCCGGGCCTCGAAGCGAAAGTGGCCAGGCGGCAGGCCCGTGAGGCGGACGTCGAGATGCTCCGTCGGTGTCCAGCGCTCGTCGAAGCCCACGATGCGGTACTCCATGCGCAGGATCCCGCGGTCGCGGTAGGCTGGCGCGTCGAGATCGATCTCGATGGGTTCGTGCGACCAATCCAGTCGCAAGGGCGCGGTCACGGCGTAGGTACGGTTGCCGTGGCGCAGGGCACGGACGAAGGTCGGGCTCGTTGCTGGCCTGAACAGGTCGTCCGGGCCGATCAGGTGCGAAAGGCCGCGGCTGGTGCCGATCCACAACGAGCCGTCCTGATCCTCGAAGAGTGCGCCGTTGGAGGTGTCGTTCCAGACCAGCCCGGCGGATTGATCGAGAAGGCGCCATGCCGTGCCATTGCCGACAAGGACGCCGGCATCCGTACTGATCCACTGCCATCCCCGCCTGTCCTCCAGGATGGCCTCGACCACCAACCCACGCAGCAGCGGTGGCGTCGAATCGATCGCGTGCAGCGAACGCCCCGTGGGCGCGAGGCGCCAGAGGCCGTCCGGGCCATCCGAAGCCAGGACGGACCCGTCGCGCATGCAAGCGATGGCGCTCACTCCCGCTCGTGTCGTCCAGGGGCGGTCCCATCGGCCGTGGTCGAGACGCACGATGCCGGCATCTCCGCCGATCCACAGGGTACCGTCGGGACTCTCGCACGGAGAGGAGAAGTTTCCTTCGCCGATGAGCGACGGGTCGATCTTCGTGAGCGGTCTGCCGTCCGCGGCACCGACCGGCCGACGCCATAGTCCGTAGGCGGTGCCGACCCAGAGATCGCCGGACCGCGGGACGATGATGTCCGACACGGACGGTGCCCCCGCGAGCGCCTGACGGGTCGGTCGGTCGGCGTGGCCTGCTGGCCATCGCATCAGCGTGCCGGCAGCCGTGCCTGCCAAGAGCCCGCCTTCGGCGTCTTTCGCGAGGCCGTAGGTATCCTGCCCGGAGGTTGCTGCGACGGGAACGAACCGGCGCAGGCGCGCGTCGAACGAAGCGATGCCAAGCCCGGTCGCAGCATAGAGCTCCGCGCGGCCGGGGGGGCCCGCGCGGGCGAAGCGCCAGACGGCGTTGTGGGGCAGGCCGCTGGCCACGGAGAAATTCTCCCACCTTCCGTAGCCGCGCCAACGTAGCACGCCGGAGCCCATCATTCCGATCCAGAGGCCGCCCTCCCGATCCGACAGCACGGCCGAGATTCGACCGCCGGGAGCCAGTCCCGCGGCCGTGCCGAATCGATCCCAGGCGGGCTCGCTCCAGCGTTCGAGCACCCCCCGGGCCGCGCCGACGATGCGACGTTGCGCGTCTTCGGCCAGTGGATAGAGGCCCAAGGGATCGGACAGGTCCCGCGCATCAGTGCGCTCGACGAAGGCCGATGCACCGGGCGGCCGCTGCAGCACGTGCTTGGCGCCGCGCGCCCAGACCGAACCATCGGAGGCGACGAGCAGCCAATGCCAAGTGTCCTTGGGAACGCCTTGCGCGATGCCCCAGGTCGCCAGCCCTGCGTCCTGCCGCGAGCAGATCCGACCGCCGCAACCAAACCAGAGCGAGCCGTCGGGTGCGGACGCGACGCTGGTGACCGAGTCCCTGCCCAGGAGTTTGGCGACGTCGGGCATGTCTTGCCGCTGCCAGGACCCGTCCGGAGCGCGGGTGAGCCGCGCCAGATGCCAGTCGTCGACGATCCAGACCCCACCGGCCGCTCGCGCGATGTTCTGCGGGAAGCCGCTCAGCGGCTGGATGCGTCGAAGATGGCCCTGCTCCCAAAGCCACAGAGCGCCGTTGGCACCGATCCAGAGGCGGTTGCCTTCGGCCAGCAAGGACGTCACGGATGCAAGCCCCTCATCAAGGCCCACACGTTCGAACTGGGTCCCGCCGAGACGGTAGAGCCCGTTCTGCGTGCCGGCCCAGATGAACCCAGATGCGTCTTGCGCGAGCGCGCTGACGGCAATGTCGCGGAGTCCGTTCGACTGGCCGTACTCCTCGAGCGAGAGCTCCTGGGCGGGACAGCGCCACGCCGCGGCCAGGAGCGCGAGGCAGATGAGCCGGGCGATACGCCGGAAGGTGCTCGATCCTCGAGCCGAAGACCCGCTCATGCTGCGACCCATCTCGATCTGGCCCGTGCGGCCGGAATGCCTTGTTCGCGCCCGCGACGCTGAATCTCGGGTGATCCGAAGGAACATGCCAGCCCTGAGCGGATGGTCATCGCGGAGACGGGTCCGTGCAGGATCCTCGCCCGGGAGGCTTGCCTGGATTTCGGCACGCCGCATGGCGACCTTGAGGGTGTTCGCCGGTGAAACTGCGCGGGCACGATCGCCGAGCAGGACAATGCCGCAGCCGTGGCAGTATGTGCCGCGATCTGACGGCTCCATCAGATCGGAGAGCTTGACAGCACGGAACCGAGCGGCACGAATGCGCTGCTGCAGTCGACCGCGATCGAGGTTCCGGAAGACCCCGTCCAAGCGATGGTGACCATGACGGCGCGTGAGGTGCATCGCCGGGACGTAGAACGCCGAGACTGAGCGGGTCTGCGAGACAAGTTCGGACCCGGGGCTGGCATGGGGTCAATGGCGAGCGGTTGCGACGTCGGGCAACGGCAACCGCAAGCGCACGGTGGTGCCCTCGTCGCGATTGCTGGAAATGGCCAGCGTCCCGCCAAGCGCACGTGCACGCTCCTCCATGCCGAGGATGCCGTAGCCGGCGCCCCGGCTCGATGGGTCGAAACCGATCCCATCGTCGTGGACCGATAGCTCGCAGAACGCTCCGGCCACGTGCAATTGGAGCGAGGCCCGGCCGGCTCGGGCGTGACGTCGCACGTTGTTCAACGACTCCTGGGCGATGCGAAAGACCATTGCCGCCGCATCGGGCGACAGCAGGCGCGCGCATTCATCGACGTCGACGTCGCATGTCACGTCTGCGTGGCGCTCGAACTCGGAGACCAACCATTCGAGTGCAGCGGCCAAACCGCCGTCGAGGGCAGGCGGTCGCAGTTGTGCGACAACACCGCGCATGCTGGCCACCAGGCCCTCCACCCTCGCGAGCAGCATCGCCAGCGTTGCATCGTTCGAAGCTTTGGAGGAATCGGATCCGCTCCGCCGCAGGACGGAGATCTCCATGCGCAGGGCTGCGAGTTGTTGCCCCATCTCGTCGTGAAGCTCGCGTGCGACGCGCTTGCGCTCCTCCTCCAGCGATCTTGCGTTGTGCACTCCGAGGCTGCGCACCAGCTCGCGGGACCGCTCGAGCTCCGCCGTCCGCTCGGCGATCGCTCGCTCGAGCCTGACACGCACGGCATCGGCGCGCGTGCGCAAGACCTGCACCGTCAGGAACCATGCAACCGCCAGCGAGATGACGTAGGCGATGCGCGCGAGGGTCGATCGCCACCACGGTGGCGCGATCGAGAACGAGACCTCCAGTGGCGTTCCGGGCTCCACCAGTGGAGCGCTCGCGCAGACGCGCACCAGCACGTGGTAGTCGCCGGACTCCAGGGACTCGAGCTGCAATACGTTGCTCTCGAAGCGCTCCCATGCCGCTGTATCGTGAAGCCGATATTCGAGCTGCATCGACCGCCCGCGGGCAATTTGCGGGGTCTGGAGCGTGAGTCGCACACGGCGGTCCGCCCAGGCGATCCGCGCCGGGATCGTCCTGGTCGGGGGACGATCGCCGAATCGGATCTCCTCGACGCGCAATGTCGGCGCCGGGCGATCCAATTGCCCGGGGAGGACGTGTGTCGCGCCCTTGCTGGACCCGATCCAGACCGTGCCGTCGCGATCAAGGAAGACGGCTCCGCTGTCCAAGTCATTCCAGAGCAATCCGTTTGCACGATCGAGCAGCGTCCACCGTTTGCCTGAGCGAACGAACACGCCGCGGTCGGTGCCGATCCACATGCGTCCGTCGCGGTCGGAACCCACAAATTCGATGTCCGCGGTACCCAATCGGGCCGCATCGATGCGTTGCCTCAGACTCGCCACGCCCGCGGTGACCTGGTAGTCCGCGAGACCGTACTTGTCGACTGCCCAGAACGCGGATGGGCCGGCGAAGGTCGCGACGCCGAGCACGTCGACCCGCGCCCCGTGTTCGTCCCGCAGGGCTTCCCAGGCGCCGCGATCGATGCGATAGGCCCCGTTGTCGATCAGGAACCACTCGCGTTGTCCGTCACTCACCACCGCGCTCAGCGAGTTCGGATCGGGCATGTTCGCAGGCAGCGACATCCGGCGCAAACCGCTGGACGATCGCACGAGCCGTTCGGCCGAATGCGGGCCCGACAGCACGATCGAGTGAGACGCCTGCAAGACAGCGTCAATCGTCCGATCGCGAAAGGCCACGCGTGCGTGCCGCGTGCCGGGAGCGAGCGTCATCACATGACCATCGTCGACCCACCAGACGGCGCCGGCGTCGTCGGTCGCCAGCTTGCCTGCGGTGGTTGGCGCGAACAGCGGGCCGATGGCCGAGAAGCGCTGCGTCAGGACATCCAGGCCGGCGACGCCATGCGAGGTGGCCACGCGCATCTGGCCGGCCCCGTCGCGCGCGAAGGACCAAACGACCGGTGAAGGGAGTCCCGCCGCCGTCGTCCAGTGCTCGAGGCGTCCATAGCCGATCCAGCGATGCAGCCCGCGCCCGGCCGACCCCGTCCAGAGCTCGCCGTCCGTATCGACGAGCAGTGCTCGCACCGCGGTCTCGGGAACACCTTCGCGGGGTGTCCAGCGTCGCCATGAGTGACCGTCCCAACGGGCGAGCCCTTCGTCCGTTGCCGTCACGATCCGTCCCGCGGAATCCTGGGTCATGGCGATGGTCGCGGGCCAAAGCCTGGCGACGGGTGCGTCGACGGTCTCGAATCGATCGCTGCCAGGCGTCAGCCTTGCAAGGTGGCCGATGCCGCGTGCCCAGATGCTGCCGTCGTGCGCGTCGAGCAGGCTGGCCCACGTGTCGCCAGGCAGTCCCTGACCGGGTCCCCAGACGCGCAAGCGGCCGTCGAGCCAGCGGCAGACTCCACGGCCGCAACTGAACCACAGGGCGGCTCCCAGTGCGCGTATCGGTCCGCCGTCCGCGTCGAACGCGCCCACGAACGGCCCGTAGGCTGGCAGCGGCATGAGGGCTGCCACCACTTTCGCGGCTGCGTTCGCGGGCGCCGGGATTGCCCAGATCCGGCTGCGCCGGTCCACTGCGAACACCGCGCCGTGCTCGTCGATCGTCAAGCGTTGCTTGCCTTCGACGCCCAACGGCACGCCGTCCGGACGTACGACGGCGTTCCAACTGGCGAGCCCGTCGACATCGCGGCGCACCTGCAGCCCGGTGTCCGTGGCGACCCAGAGCCGACCAAGGCGATCGGCCTGCAGATCGGTGATCGCCATGCCGGCATCGCTCGGCATGGCCTCGCGGCGTATCCGGAAACCGTCGAAGGCGAACAGGCCGTTGTCGGTGCCGATCCACAGCGTGCCGTCCGCTGCTTGCGCGAGGCACTCCACCGCCATGCTGGTCAGTCCGGCACTCTCCTGGTACGTCTCCATGTCGGCGATCTGGCCGCGGCTCGTGCTGGTCCCGATCGCCAACACCACCGCGAGTACCGCCTTGCCAAAGGCCTCAGCTGACCAGCCCATGGCGCAACGCGTAGCGCACCAGATCGCTCAAATTGGCCTGGTCCAACTTCTCCATGAGACGCGACTTGTACGTGCTGACCGTGTTCGGGGCGAGATTCAGCTCTTCGGCAATCTCCATCACCGAGCGGCCGTTCACGAGTGCGACGAGGACCTGCTGCTCGCGGGTCGACAGTTGCTCCATCGGTTCGCTCGGGGTGCCATGCCTGCCGCGAATCAGCGCGCCGCTGAGTGAGGGGTCGACGTAGCTGCGTCCCGCCAGGACGTGATGCACGGCGTCGACCAGAAGTTCGGGCGAGGCATCCTTCGTCAGGTACCCCAGTGCTCCGGCCTCGAGCGCACGGCGCGCGATGTGCGGATCGGCATGCATGGTCAGCACGAGCACGGGAAGCTTGGGGTGGGCCGTGACGACTCGCCTGATCAAGTCGACGTCGTTGGCTCCTGGCATGAGCAGATCCAGGAGTACCAGATCGATGCCGCCGCGCTTGAGGCGAGCGAGCACATCGGCCGCCGTGACCGCTTCCCCAGCCACGACGAGGCGCTCGTCGAATCCCAGTACCTTGCCGATACCTTCTCGCACGAGCGCGTGATCGTCGGCAACGAGGATGCGATGCTTCTGGGTGGCCGCTTTAACAGGCGAATTCATGACTGGTGGAAGGTTGGACGTGTGCGAATCGCCGGCATCGCGGGCTCGTTGAAGATGTAGATATTTTACTACATGTTCTTTGAGCCTTCAAGCCTGGCGCCGGGATTCTGAAGGGTGTGCCGCGCGTTCCTGTTCGCCAAAGCCGTTGGCGGCGAACTGGAGCCGTTCGATCGCGATGAAATCAGTCAGGCTGTCTCCATAGTCCGCCGTCGCCTCGGAAGGCAATGGCATCCATGCCCGATGGGTCGGCTGGTCGCCGTGCTTGCGCCGCAGGACGAGCTCGATTCGCCGTCTCAAAGCCACCAACCCTGGACTGAACGAATCGTCGCCCAGCCGATCCAGGCACCGGGCGGCATGCCGCAGCACGCACGCCTCGACGCGGTGGATGCTCTCGGCTTTGCCTGACCCCAGTACGCGCTCGAGCAGGGCCAGCGATGGCCAGACGCGGCGTGCGGCGGGAGTGCGATCGAGCAGCGCTCTCAGATCGCAGTGCGCCGCGAACATCTGGTCGCTTGGCAACGGGGGAAGCAACTGGCGCGTCGTCGGCGGGGAGGGTGCGCAGGGCTGCGTGATGGCCGGCTCGAAAACGATGTGCAGTCCGAGCGCGCGACGCGCCAGACGAATGCGCATTCGCAAACACTCGCTCAGCTTCCGCCACAGGCGGGCCGGGTCGAGGGCGGTTCTTGCAGTTGGGCTTCGTGACATTGCAGGCTGGCTGGTTGACATCGGCAGCGGCGGGCACTTCTTCACGGACTGGCCCGCGACGGGACTTGCTTCCGCAGCTCGATCATCGTAGAGTTATATCTACAAAGTAGATCTATGTCTATGACTTCGATATCAACTCCACGCGCTCACCCATGCACGCCCCGTGTTGCGCGGCCAATCGTTGCGTATTCCGGCGTCGTGCGTGCAGTGGCGGCCTCGGCACGAAGAGCGTCCCCGCGTCTCGAGCGCGGACTGGCCTGGAGAGCCGGGCCGCGCGGGCCGGGGCGGACACATCACGAGGCCGTTCCCTTTCGCCGGCGTCCTCTCCGCCTCCGGTTCGACGGCGGGTCGAAGCGCCGCAAGGTGGTCGGCTTCACGCTGATCGAAGTGATGATCACCATCGCGATCATCGGCATCCTGACGGCCGTCGCTTTGCCTGCCTACAAGAACTACGTCATCCGGGCCAAGCTGGTCGCGGGCACCAACGCGCTCGCCAGCTTGCGTGCGCAGATGGAGCAGTACTACCAGGACAATCGTACGTACGCGACCGTCTCGGCACCGAGCATCGTGACGCCGTGCGTGGCGAATGCGGTGACCGCGGGCAGTAGCAACTTGTTCAATGTGAACTGCTCGGCTGCCACGGACGCGCCCACGGCGACGACATACACCGTGAGGGCGACCGGCACCGGCGCGGTCACCGGTGCGGTCTACACCATCGACCAAGGCAACAACATGGCCACGGTGGGCTTCCCGACCTCCTGGGGCACCGTGCCGGCGAGCAATGGCTGCTGGATCATGCGCAAGGGCGACTCGTGCTGAGGCGGCATTCGCGCGGGAACGCGGGCTTTTCCGTCATCGAGCTGATGTTGACGGTGGCATTGATCGCGATCCTCATCGTCCTCGTGATTCCGTCCTTCGGTAAATGGACAGCGGATGCCCACGTTCGTTCGGCCGCCGAGTCGCTGGCGAACGCGATCCGGCTCGCGCAATCCACCGCGGTGGCCAAAGGACGCACGAGTCTGTTCGCGTTGACGTCCGATGCGCCGCCGACCGTCAGTTCGCCGCCGGTCACGAATGCGCCAAACTGGTTTGCCGTGTTGAACGTGCTCGGCGGTTCGGACGAGACCAGGGCCACCTTGGGCCTGATGCTGAAGTCCACCGAAGGAACCCAGCACAACGTGACGGTCGCCGGGCCCGCACTGACGTGCTTCAACGCGCTCGGTCGCCAGACCGCGTTGGCCGCGACGGCCAACAGTCTTTCCGCCGCCTGCAGCGTTGCCGATCCCGCCATTTACAAGGTCGCCAGCAACTCCAGCGCGTCGCGCTACTTCAACGTGCTCGTCTATGCGGGCGGCCGGGTGCGCATGTGCGATGCGGCCAAGGTGCTCTCCAGCACCGCGCCGGACGGATGCTGAGCGTGCGCACGAGAACCATGACGCCGCGCTTGCGCCGGCTGCCCCAAGGCTTCACGCTGATTGAAGTGCTGATCTCGCTGCTGGTCTTCTCGTTCGGGCTGCTGGGGGCTGCCGCGCTGCAGGCCCTTGCGGTGCAGGCAGCGACTCAAAACAGCGACCGGTCGCGTGCCGCCTTGTTGGCGAACGAGATGGTGACCATGCTCTGGGCGAACCAGTCCGCCACGCCCGCGGATGCGGACCTCGCCGCCTGGAAGATCAAGGTGTCGACGCCGGCCGTCTCCGGCTTGCCCAATGGGGCGGGGACAGTGACAGCCTGCAGCGGCGTTGCGAACTGCGCCGTGATCGCGGTCACCTGGAAGGCACCGTCAGCCAAGGCCGCGGCTTCCTCCAACGGGTTCTCGACGACCGTGGTGATCCAATGAGACGCGGCCACCGACTTGAAGCGGGTGTCACGCTCATCGAAATGATGGTGGCGCTCGTCATCAGCATGGTGATGTCGATTGCGGTGATGCTGGTCCTGTCGAGTTTCGAGGGCCGGCGCCGCACCCAGGGTTCGACCTCCGACCTGGATCAGACCGGCGCGTTGGCGATGTTCCAACTGGATCGCCGGATTCGAAGTGCGGGCAGCGGCCTGTCACAGGGCAGCAGCTACGCCTTCGGCTGCAGGTTGTTTGCCGCCAAGTCGGGTAGCCAGATCCTGCCGGTCTCAGGATCGCTTCCTGCTCCGTTTGCGGCGGTCAATCCGGGATCCAGCGGCGTCTTTCGCTTGGCGCCAATCCTGATATTGCCCGGCCAGACGACGCCGGGCGTCAGCGGCAAGACCTCGGACGTCCTGGTCGTCATGTCGAGCGGCAACGATGCTTCGCAAGTTCCCTCCCCGCTGTCGGCCCCGCCGACGGCGTCCCAGTTGACAACGGTCAACCTAACGGAGTTCTCTCCGGGCGATTTGCTCCTCGTCACAGATCAGCAACCGAACTCCGGCGGGGGGCCGGCCGATTGCCTGGTCGCGCAAGCCTCGACATCCTTGGCAACGACAGGAACCGGAACGGCACTGTCGCTGGGCGGCGCGGGCACTTCCTACTTCAGTGCCACGGTCGGGACCGCCTCGATCGCGAGCTTCACGGATGCGTCCGTCGCGTTCGACCTTGGCGCCGCGACCAGTTCCGGGAGCGGGCAGCCACCGGCGTTCGAGGTCATCGGCGTCGGAGACAACAACACGCTGTACAGCTACGACCTGCTGCAGATCGCCGAAGCTTCGCCGCAGGCGCAGGCCGAAGGCGTGTTCGAGATGCATGCCGTCTACGGCATCGACTCCACCGGAAGCTCGAACAACAAGATCGACAAATGGGTGGACGCCGGCTCGACCAGCGCCTATTCCGTGACGGCGCTTTCCGACGGCAGTGCCGGTGCCATGACGTTGCTGAAGAACATCCGCGCCGTGCGCGTGGCGTTGATCCTTCGCACTGCCTTGCCGGAAAAGGACATCGTCACGCCCAACGGCTTGACCATCTTCCCCGACCTGACGGACCTGACGCTCACACGATCCCTGTCGGCCACGGAACAGCACTTTCGCTACCGCGTAGTGGAAACGACCATCCCGGTCCGCAACAACAGCTTCTGATGACTTCTTCGACCAGCCCCCCTCGAGTCCGTCGTCATGTCAGGAGCAGCTCGACGTTGCGGAAGCAGCGCGGGATTGTCATGGTGTTCACGCTGATCACGCTCGTGCTCATGCTGATCGCCGTTGCCGCGATGGTGCGCAGCGTGGACACCTCGACGACCGTGATCGGCAACATCGCATTCCGCCGGGATCTGACCAATCGCGCGGAGCTGGCCATCGCCCAAGCGAAGTCCGCGCTCAATTCAGGTGGTGCCCTCTATTCTGATTCGGCTCGAAGCGTGGATCTCGTATCGGCGAACTATTCGGCGACCCGCCTCGCTTCGCCGACCGGCGGAATCGGCGTTCCGGCGGTGCTGGTCAGCAACTCGGCTTACGACACTGCCGGCTACGGCTGCATGAGCGGATCCGGCGCGACGCTGTCGAACTGCTCCACGCCGGGTGCGGACGGTGTCCTGATCCGCTGGGTCATCGATCGCCAGTGCGTTGCAGGGACGGCGGCGTTCTCGACGGACGCCTGCGGCTATCTGAATAGCAGCAAGGACACGGGAGGCAGTGCGCACATGGCGACCCGCAAGCCCACCGGTGCCGCACGAGGCCTGTTCCGAATCAGTGTGCGAGTCACCGGTCCCCGCAACACCGAGGCCTATATCCAGACCACTGCAGGCTGATGCCCCATGAACGCACCTTCGTTTGCCCGCTCCTCATTTGCCCTGTTGTCCTGGATCGTGCTGCCCTTTGCGCTGCTGGCAGCCTCGGCCGCGATTGCTCAGGATGTCGATCTCGCCGACAAGCCGCTGTTCTCGACCACGAACGTGCCCGGCAACCTTTTGCTGTCACTCTCGGTGGAGTATCCGACGGCCAACACGTCGGCGTATTTCAGTACGACGTCATACACATCCGGCACCCTGTACGTTGGCTACTTCGACGGGGCGAAATGCTATCGATATCTCTACAACAGCACGACGCCGTCCAGCAGCTACTTTCAATCCTATAGCGCGGCGTCCGCGAGTCGGCAGTGCACGAGCACCAGTGCGCTCCCCCTGTGGAGCGGCAACTACCTGAACTATGCCGCGATGCAGTCGCTGGACATCTTTCGCTGGGTCTTGACTGGTGGCAATCGGACGGTCGACACCAGCGGCACCGGCGGCATGACCATCCTGCAGAAGGCGACCCACTCCGGCCAAGGCAAGGCCGGCGATGCGCCGAACAAGAGCATTCCGCTCGCGGACGAGACAGGGTCGACGCCTTTCGGCTGGCCCGGCGGCGTCAAGTCCCGTATCTGGGGCGCTGGCATCAAGTTGTGGCTGACCTCCACGGCCAACCTCAACCCAGACAATGTCACCGCCGTTGACTATCAGGACTCGCTGGTCGCAGCGGGTTCACCGGACGGATCTGCGGTCTACGCGCTCTACATGAACGTGCGCGTGTGCGATACGACAGTGAGTGTCGAATCGAACTGTGTTGCCTACGGAAACCTCTACAAACCCGAGGGCTTGATGCAGCAGTATTCCAACTCCCTCCGGTTCTCGGCATTCGGTTATCTGAACGATAGCTCGCAGTTGCGAGATGGTGGCGTGCTGAGAGCCAGGATGGCATACATCGGCCCCCAGGTTCCGCAGCCCGGTGCGGTTGCGACGATCAATCCCAATCCGGAATGGGACCCTGTGACCGGGGTCATGTACGCCAATCCCGATCCGGCGGACGCAACTGCCACCAACGTCGCTACGGGTAACAAGACGACCATCAGCCAGAGCGGGGTGTTGAACTATCTGAACAAGTTCGGCTATTCCTCGGGAACCTACAAGCTGTACGACCCTGTCAGCGAGTTGTACTACGCGTCATTGAGGTACTTCAAGGGCCAGAAGAACGTTGCCGCGTATTCCGATATGAGCGCCGGCTCCCCGACCTCCGCCACAGTCAACACATGGGCCGATGGTTTTCCCGTTGTCGCGGATTGGTCGGTCGACCCGATCATCTACTCGTGCCAGAAGAACTTCATCCTCGGCATCGGCGACGTCAACACGCACAGCGACGCCGATCTGCCGGGAAGTTCTCTCCTGAGCACCACCGAGCCTTCGCCTCAGCCGTCCGAGGTGCTGGCCGACGCGTCCGCCACGCCGTCCGTCAACGTGACCTCATCGACCAATCTTGTCGGCTCGATGGAGAGTTCGACCACCACCGCTCTAGGCAAGACGACTGCGACGAACGATCATGGCACCTACTACATTGCTGGCCTGGCCTACGACGCTCACCTGCCCATCGCCGGCAAGGGCGTCCGTACGTATTCGGATTCGGCCACCGATCTCACGACGATCAGCACGGTCAGCACCTACTGGCTCGACGTGCAGGAATATCAGACCTACGTCGATTACAACCAGTACTACTACGCCACCAAGTACGGTGGCTTTACCGTCCCGGCCAACTACACCTACGGCGCTCCGTTGTCCCTCGATAGCTGGTACAGCAGCACCAATACGCTGGGCAAGAACAAGCAGCCGGACAACTATTTCACTGCGAGCGACGCGACTCTGATGCAGAGCGGCCTGACAAGCGCGTTCGCAAAGATCGTCTCCGAGAACAATGCCGCCAACGGCACGGCACTGTCGGTGCCGACGCCCAACGTGAGTTCCAGCGGCGCCTTGAGTTATTCCGCGACCTACGATCCGACCTCGTGGACGGGACAGGTCATCGGTTCGACGGTGACCTTCGACGGCGACGGCACGCCGACGCTCACGCAGCAATGGGATGCGCGTGCGCTACTCAGCGCATCGAGCGTAACGGCAACATCCCGCAAGATCGTCACGTGCTGCATACTCAATTCGGCGGCACCGGGCCTTCCCTTCACGCTCGACAGCCTGAAGGCTGCGACGCTCGACGCGCGTACCTACTACGCATCGTTCTCCAGCATACCGGGTGTGACGACGACGTCTCAGTCGAGCGCCAGCTACATCGCCTACTTGCGTGGAGACACCAGCAAGGAGGTGGCCAACGGTGGTGCCTACAGGACGCGAAAGTTCCGCCTCGGCGATATCGTCAATGCCAAGCCCGTGACGGTGGGGCCGCCGAATTACGGCTTCTACGATACCTACAACCCCGGATATGCGTCGTTCAAGGCGCAATACGCGAGCCGGAAGAACGTGGTGTACGTCGGCGCCAACGACGGCATGCTGCATGCGTTCGACGGAACGGTCGGAAACACGAACCCGATCTCCGGCAGCGAGCTGTTTGCCTATATCCCCAGCTTCGCCTACGGCAATGCTTCCACAGCCGCCACGCTCGGGCTGGCTTCGCTCGGCGATCCAAATTTCACTCACCACTACCTGGTGGACGCGACGCCGGGCGAATTCGACATCGACTTGAACAAGACCAACGGCAACACCGGCAGCCCCAACTGGCGCACTCTCCTGATCGGGGGGCTCGGCAAGGGCGGAAAAGGCTACTACAGCCTGGACGTCACGGACCCGACGAGTTGGACGGACGAGGCAACCGTCGCTTCAAAGGTACTGTGGGAGTTCACCGACACCCACATGGGGTACAGCTATGGCACGCCCACGGTCGTCAAGACGAAGAAGTACGGCTGGGTCGTCATATTGACCTCCGGCTACTCGAACGCCGATGGTCGTGGCTACTTCTTCTTCGTGAACCCGTCCAATGGTGCGCTGCTCGAGACGGTCGTCACTCCATCGGGAGCGAGCTCGAAATCGACCCCGCTCAATCTGGGGCAAGCGACGGCCTATATCGAGAACTATGCTGACATGACCGCCGACGCCGTCTACGCCGGCGACTTGCAGGGTAACGTCTGGCGGCTTGACGTGAGCAACAGCGACGTCACGTTGCCCTATCCGACGCCCACCAGGATCGCCAGCCTGACGGACAGCAACGGCAACGCTCAACCCATCACCACGCGCCCGCTCATCGAGATACCGGCAAATTCTTCGACTCGCTACGTCCTGGTGGGGAGCGGCAAGCTCCTTGGCGACAGCGACATCGCCAGCAGTGCACAACAGACGTTCTACGCGATCGTCGACGGCACGTCGACGTGGGGCCAGTTCTACGGCACGTCGACGCAACCGTTGCCCACAGGAGCCACTTTCCCCATAACGCGCAGTCAATTGGCGGCCAATACGTCGTTGTTGACGGGCATCGGCAGTTCGCCAAGCTCGGCGATGGGGTGGTATTTCGACCTCCCGACCGTCGGGCAACGCATCGATGTCGACCCATTCGCGAACCAGGGCATCGTCGCATTCATCGCGAACCTGCCCAACGGCTCCGCGTGCAGCCCCAGCGGAAACGGCACCCTGTACGCCGTCAACTTCGCGAATGGGCAAACCGTCCTCCTGAACACCGACCTGGTCACGCCGGCCACGTCGATTCCCATCAGTGGCCTCGGCACCGATGTCGCCATCATCAGCGTCGGCGGCGAGCTTCATCTCTATAGCGGCGGGAGCAAGGGCGTTGTCGCGAAGAACCCTGCCGCATTGACGACTTCCAGCGGGGTCAAGCAGATCAACTGGCGTGACGTCCAGCCGACGAACTGAGTCGTCCGCGTGCGCAGGTGGCCGCTCCTGGGTAGCACGATGGTCGTGCTGCTGCTGCATGTCGTGCTGCTCGTAGTGTTGTCGTCGGGTCACAGGCGTCTCGCCGCCGCCAGCGGTGGCCGCGGGGGCGAGGCCCCCCGACTCATCCTGATCGATCCGACGAAGACGACCGCCCCGATGGTCGCTCCGGCGCGTCGGATGCCCGGACAAGTCGCGTTGGCCGGGCGCGGCGTTCCCAAGTCCGCCGAGGCCGAGGGAGCCTCGGATCGGCGGCCGTCGACGCAGGGCGTCGAGGCGGCGACGGATCGCGTGATGCCGATCGCGAACTACCGAGCATCGACGTTGCTCGATGTTCCTGTACGAGCGCGCTCTGCACCTGACATGGCGGTATTGGAAGGTCTTCCCTGGTCGGGACTTCCGATTCGCCTGCGCCTCTTCATCGATGCGCAAGGCATTGTCGTCGACGTGCAAGTGATCGAGAGTTCTGAGACGGCGTACGTCATGGAACGCGTGCGTCAGATGTTTCTTGCCACAGGATTCACGGCCGGAACGGAGAACGGAAAGCCGGTTCCTTGCTACAAGGACGTTGAACTGGCCGTGGGCGTTCAGTCGTGAATCAGCACGTGCGGTTCGACGATGGGCACCTGCCGGCACGATCGATGTCGTTCTTCAGACACAGCGGGCGGCGTCGAGACAGGGCCCCCGAAAGGTACGATGCTTGGCATTGATGGCGGCGCCATCGTTCGCGCGCGCGGCGCCCGGATTGCAAACGACGACAGGCTACACAGGGCAATGATACGAGTCGCACCAGCGCGACGGATGTCTGTGGCCGCCAGGGACGTCGTCCACGCGGTCGCCAGGTACTCGATAGGGGACGTGGCGTCGGCGATGGGCGCCTCGCCGCGGGGGCAGGGTAAGCGTCGATGCGAAGCCCGTGGCAAGTTTGGTCACTGAACTTCGTCCCACGCAATGCCCATTCGTCCCTGATGAACGTGCGTTCGCAAGTTCCGTCAGAGACTTGCCCCGCCAAGTCGGGTTCATGGGCCGATATTGAATTCCGCCAGACGCGACGTACGGCACGCCCCGGCATAGAGCTTTTGTTGAGATCGTAGGCGTGCCACGCAGTGCCTCGAAACGCACGGAATGCCGGGACAAGCCTTTGAACGGCGATTTCTTTGCCAACACCAAATGACTTCGTGTGGCGTTGCATGACATCGCATCGAACCCACGGACGAGAGCGTCGATGACCGCACGCACGGCGGGAATCAAACCCGTCCGCGACGCGAAGACGGCATGCACGACGCCCGCTGGCGGCTTCAGCTCGGGCAGTACCCGCACCAGCGAGCCGTCCGCCAACTCCTTGCGGCGATAGATTCGCAGCGCCGACCTCGGCACCAGGGCCGGCCTTCGAAGGGCATGTCAACTCCACGAAACTGTGTAGCGTGCCGAGCATGCTTCGCACCCCGCACCCCGCACCCTGCACGACGCACGACGCCGTCGTGCCCACCTGCGGAACCGCCTCAGTGCCGAACAAACGCTGCGAACGGCTGCGTCGAGATGACGAGCGATGCGCCGAACCGGCGCGAGGCACTGGGATCGCTGGTGTAGCTGGCGTCGATGCCGACCCAAAGGGGCGTCGCCTTGTCAATGTTCCAGAGCGTCACCGGCACGTCCACGCCGTTGATGTGGTTCACCGTGTCGCGACTGACGATGATCGACGCGCCTGCGCCGGCACGTGAGGCGAACGGATGGCTCATCTGCAGCGAGACCACCCGTGAACGCTGCAGCGTCGGCGCGCCGACGAGGCCGCTCACGCAGGTGGCGAGGCCGCCGCTGGCGACCGGGCAGACTACTGCGGGCGCCGCGTCGGCGTACTGCTTCTGGTCGGTGAAGCGCACATAGCCCAAGTAGTCGGATGCCAGCGTCGATCCGAGGAATGCGCTGGCGCTCCACGAACCCCGCGTTCCCGATTTTCCTGCCAGCGTCGTCGCGTCGAGCCAACTGTAGCTTTGCCCACCGCCCGTGACGTTCAGGCCGCCGAGTGCGACCTGGTTGTCATCGGCGCCCCAGGGGCGCGCGAACCCTTCGCCGACGCCGAGCGTGTAGTCCTTGGTCAGGCCGTCCAGCGAGCCGACCGTCGTCGAGCCCGCGGCGATGGGCAGGTTGAGCGTCAAGGATTGCGTCTGCGTCCATTGGCCGGGCGTGACCCCAGGACCGCCGTGCAGGTAGGAGCAGTTGATGCCGGGTGCCGAGGTGCCAGCTTGGGCCTTGCAGGTCGTCGCGTCGATCCACGTGGGGTCCTGCGCGAACGCGTCTGCCATGGCGACGGCCAGCATGAGCGCGAATAGCGGTTGCTTCTGCATGGTGTGCTCCGTCTCGATCAGGCGACAGTGAAGGTCAGGTCCTTGTAGCCGGCCGGTCGCACGTTGCCGTCGGAGCCGACGACGAACCTGCCGGCGGGCACCGTGTAGGTCGGCGTCGCGAGCAAGGTCTTCGTCGACGGCGGCGCCTCGCACAGCGTGAACATGCCGCTGTCGCCGGGATTGCCCCAGAGAGCCCAGTGCAGCACGTACGTGCCCGCGGCCAGCTCGGTCGGGCGCTGCGGATCCGCCGAGATCGGAACGGACAAGAGGTTCTTCTCGTGTGCCATGACGACACCGACTCGCACCAGATTCTCGGGGCCTGTCTTGCACGTGTAGTAGAGCTTGCTCATGCCGTTCTCCTGCAGATCGTTGTGAAGGTGACTGCAGGTTAGAAATCGCGCGTGCGCCGGTCATCCACAGGCTTGAGGACGCGCGGCGACGTCCTAAACCCAGAGGATGCGCAACGCCGCGGTCGTTCCTAACCTTCCTCCGCATCGCCAACGTCAACGGAGGAAGTCATGTCCCTCGTCTACAGCTTCGGATGGTGGACGACCCTGTTCTGGGTCGCCATCGGCATCGCGGCGTGCCTGCTTGTCTGCATCCTCGCCTGCGCCCACGGCCGGCGCCGCCTGGCGCAGACGGCCGAACTCCTGGCCGCGATGCCCCTGCCCGTGTTGCCGCCGTTGCCGGGGCTCGACATGCCGCCGCGCGAGGACCCGCTCGAGGCCATCGAAGGGATCGGGTTGGCGATCGCCGAGTTGCTGCGCGCCGACGGCCTTCGAACGTTCGACGACCTCGCGCAGCGCGGGGTCGCACGCATTCGCGGCTACCTGCGGGAGCTCGGCCCGGAGCGGGTCGGTGCCGCCGATCCGGCTTCGTGGGCCGTGCAGGCGCTCTGGCTCGCTCGGGGACAGTTCGAGGCGTTCGCGAGCCTCGTCCAGATATTGGACGACGGCCGGGTTGCGCTCGAATCCATCTGCGAGCCGGCAGGGGCCTGGCGCCCGCGGCACGAGGTGGCGTCCAAGCTGGCGGACGCACTGCGGGCGGCCGGCGTGCACAGCGTCGAGAAGCTCGCCGAGCAGTCGGACCCGGCGGCCCTCGCACGAGCCCTGCGCGGCGTCGACGTGCCGGGCGCACGCGTGGCAGGCTGGATCGAGCAGGCCATCCTGCTCGAGCGAGGCGACGAGGCGGCGTACCGGGGCCTGCTCGATCCGCGGATCGTCGCACGGATGGGCGCCGTCGCGGCGCCGTATCCGCTCACGAACGACTACCAGTCCGCCCTGGATCGCCGCACGGTCGCCCTCTCGCAGGCCGTCGTCCTGGAGTTCGATGCGGCGACGCTGCGCTGGCGCGAAGCGGCGTTGCTGCTGCTGGGGCGCGAGTCCGATCGAACCTGCGTGGTCTGCCGCTGGATCGCGCTGCTGGCCGCGCTCGCCCTCGTCGCGCTGGCGTGGCTGTGGATCGCCGACAAGCGTCCGCTCCGGTGCTGTTGCGTGCCCGAAGTGGCCCCGCCCGTCGCCGTGTTGGTGCCGCCACCGGTCGACTTGGGGCTGCCGCGGGTGCTGTTCCCGTTCGCCGCCTCGACGCCCAATCCGGCCGGCGACTACCGCATCGGCGAGATCGTCGGGATGGTGAAGGCGCGCGTCGCCAAGGAGCACGATACGCCTTTGAAGCTGGTCGTGACGGGCCATGCGGACCTCTCGGGCCAGTATGGCCAGCCGCAGGCGTACAAGGGCAACCGTTGGCTGGCCGATGCGCGCGCGGATGTTGTCGTCATGCAGTTGCGCAAAGGTCTGCAAGGCGTCTTGCCACCGGCCGCGATCGCCAGCGCGGCGGCGACTGCGTTCGTCGTCGAGCCGTCCAGCCGGCAGTGCGGACTGATCAAAGGCTTCGCGACGACGCGGCAATTGAAGGCCTGCCTCGCCGAGGACCGCAACGCAGTCGTCACGGCCGTGTTCGATGTTCCTGCGCCGCCGCCGCCGCCCGCGCCGGCGCCGCCGATCTGCCACGTCGCGATCTGCGAGCACCCGGCCAGCGACTACTGGAAATGACGGCCGTACGGGCCGCTGCGGCAGGTGAATAAGTCACAGGAAACGGTCGCCGCATTCACGGCCTGTCGCGAGTCGCGATCCCTACGCTTCATGGGCGGCGAGAACGTTTCTGCTTCTCGCACCATCAGGAGATGACCATGATCGCCGAACTTGCGCTCCGCCCCTCACCGAGCCCCACCGTCCTGCACGCGCCGGCCGCACCGGCGATGAGCGACGCACCCGCGTTGCCGGCCGCCGACTGGTTCGCGACCATCCTCGACCAGATCGACTACGGCATCGTGGCCGTCGACGGCGACGGGCATGTGCTGCACGCGAACTGCGCCGCTCGTCGCTTGCTGCGGGGCCGGCATCCGCTGCAGATCGATCGCCAACGCGTGTTCGCGCGGCGCGGCGAAGACCAGTTGCTCGTGCATCGAGCCGTCGTGGACGCGTCCGGCCGCGGCTTGCGCGCGCTCCTGACGCTTGGCGACGACGAGGGCAACGCCTCGGTCGCCATCGTCCCGATCCGGGCGGCCGGCTTCGCCGCTGGCGGCCCGGATCGAGGCGCCGCGCTGCTGGTCGTCGGCAAGCAGGCGGTCTGCGAGGAGTTGTCCGCGCAGTGGTTCGCGCGCTCGCACAGGCTCACGTCGGCGGAGGCGCAAGTGTTGCGACAGCTGTGCGGGGGCGCGCAGCCCAACGAGATCGCGACCCTGCAATGCGTAGCCGTCTCGACGATCCGCACGCAGATCGTCAGCATTCGCGCGAAGACCGGTGCGCGCAACATCGGTGCGCTGGTGCGCCAGGTCGCCGCGCTGCCGCCGCTCGTCAACGCCTTGTGCACCCTGGGCGCCGACTTCCTCGCGTTGAATTGACGACGCGCGAGGACGGCGTCCGGCTTTGCAATGCGAACGCTTGCGACTAGCATGTCCCGATCCGCGCGAACGCCTCCTGCGCCGCGCCGACCCCGCCATGGCTCGACGTTCGACCACCCCGCAAACGCCCCACGCCGGCCTCGCCTCGATGAGCGAGAACCTGCGCGAGCTCGCGGCGCGCGGCGACGTCAGGCGCTACCGCAAGGGCGCGATCCTGATCGATGAAGGCGACCGCGGCGACACGCTCTACATCATCCTGTCGGGACGGCTGCGTGCCTACTCGGCGGCGGCGAACGGCCGCGAGATCACTTACGGCACCTACGGACCGGGCGAATACCTCGGCGAGATGAGCCTGGACGGCGGCGTGCGCTCCGCCACCGTGGAGACGATGGAGACCGCGAGCTGCGCGGTCGTCACGCGCGAGACGGTGCGCCGGCTGGTGGCCGACCGGCCCGAATTCGCGTTCGAGCTCCTGGGCAAGGTGATCCGCCGCGCTCGCGCCGCCACGCTTTCGGCCAAGAACCTCGCGCTCAACGACGTCTACGGACGCCTGAAGCTGGTGCTGGACACGCTGGCCGAACCTCGACCCGACGGCAGCCGCGTCGTCGCCGATCGTCTCACCCACCAGGCTCTCGCGAGCCGCCTGGGCTGTTCGCGGGAGATGGTGAGCCGGGTGATGAAGGATCTGGAGAACGGGGGCTACGTGAGCGCGGAGGGCGGTCGGATCACGATCAAGGCGGCGTTGCCGGCGCGTTGGTAACGGCGTACCGGCGGGCGCCGGCTCAGCTCCACTCGGCCTTGGCGCTCTTGTAGATCACGGCCCAGTCGATGTCGTTGGGATCGTCGTTCACGTTGACCCAACGCAGCATGGCCTGGCCCAGTGCGGTGCCGAACTCCCACCCCGCGCGCGTATCCACGCGGGTGTGCAGCCCGGCGCGCTCGCGGTTCTCGGCGATGCGTTCCGGCAACCCCCTGAACTGGAGGGCTTGCGTCGGGTTCGCGCCGGTGATGTCCATTAGGACGACATACAGTGCAGCCAGGAACGCCGCGTGACCGCCGGGATACGACGAGTAGTCGGGCATGGCGATGATCGGCCTTGGGGCTTCCTTCGAGATGACCCGCGGTCTTGGCACCAGCAAGTCGCACTTCAGATCGATAACGAGCGCGGTTGCGAACCAGCCGACGCAGTTGATCGCCTGACAAGTCCAATTGACGAGGTTCGGTTCGGCAAGCACACGCGCGTCTGCCGACAGTGCCGCCGCCAGATAGACATGGGGAAACTTCACCTGCAGCTCGATCTGTTCCAGGCGCTGGGGGTCCGTCCTCATGTGAAAGATCGAGTCCTGGATCGTCTCGAGGGACGCCCCGGGTATCTCGATCGTCTCGAAGACCTTCTGCGTGGCCCCGCCGCGATACAGCGTCACGGTCGAGGGACCGACACCGGTCTGGTCGTTCCAGAGCGCGCCGGAAGCGGTGCAAGCCGCTTTTCTCCTGAGCCCGGCAACGACACGCTCTCGCAGGGCGTCTTCATTCTTGGCAAGGTCGCTGTTCAGCGTGGAGAGCTCCTGCTGGCGGGCCTGTTCCGCCGCCGAGAGTGACGCTGGCGTCGTCCCGCCTTGCACCTTGATCGCGAAAGGCCCGATCTCGGCGGCGATCAGGCTTCTGTTCGACATTGCTGTCCTGGCCTGCAGCTTTGCGGCCTTCTGCATGTCGACGATCGTGGCTTGCGTGTTCGGTGGGGTGACGACGGTCGCTGGTTCTCGCGAGGGGCAAGCGTGAGGGGGAAGATCGGGCGGCGTGACACAGCCGGTCGCCATCAGTGCACTCGCGGCCCCGGCGGCCAGCACAAGGCGACGCGAGACATCGGGACCCTCATCGGCGCTCGCAGCGTCGCCTGCCGCCGTTTCGAATGAACGTGGTATTTGCATGTTTCGCTTCTCCTCTATGGTTTGTCAGCGTGGAATCCCCACGGCGATCAAGGTGGCGACCTGGCGCTGCGCCTGCGGGGATTCGATCGCGAAGTGGTGATCGATGAACCGCTGGACGGAGGCGCCGGGCCGAAGCTCAAGGTAGCGGCGGGCCGTGGCGCGCGCATCCTCCATCTTGTGGACGTCCGCCTGCGCGAACAGCAACTGGATCAGGCTGGACAGGTGGAGCGGGTTCTGGTCGACCGACCGCTGCGCGAATCGCAAGGCCTCGTCGGCGTTGCCGGCGGCCATGTGCACCACCGAGGCGATGAGCGTCGCCAGGTAGCCCATCGGATCGAACGGCGCCAGCTCCTGCGCCCGCTTCAGCGCGACCAGCCCCTCGGCGGGGTTGCCGATCGTCGCGCGCACGTTGGCCAGGAACAGCCAGACCAGCGGCTCGTTGGGCGCCACGCGGGTCGCGTCGGCCAGGCGGCACTCGGCCACCTGCGGCTCGCGATCCTCGAAGGCGTGGAGATGCCCTTCGATCGCCAGCGCGAGCCCATGGTCGGGCTCGACGTCGAGCGCACGATCCAGGTGCTGACGGGCCATGCGAACCGATGCTGTGCGATCCGGCGTGCGCGATTGCGCGATCTGCAGGAAGTGCCACTTGGCGAACCATGCCTGGACCTCGGGCGCGCGCGGGTAGCGCTCCGACAGGTGCTCCAGGATGCCCTGGGCGTGCACCACTTCGCTCGCGGACAGGCGATGGAGCAGCGACATGGCCTGCAGCAGCAAGGCATAGCCAGGCAGGTTCGGCAGCGCGGCCGCGTGCAGCCGGTGCATCTGGCGCCGAAGCACGGCCTGGCACAGCGCCTCCGCGGCGCGGCCTCCGAGCGTGTTGTCGGTCTCCAGCAGACGGTCCAGCCGTCCCTCGAAGTGGCCCGTCCAGATCGGGCTGCCGCTCTCGAGAAGCTCGATCTCCAGCAGCAATCGCTCGCCGCTCTGCTTCATCGTGCCATGCACGGTGTAGTCGACTTCCAGCAGCAGGTCCATCTCGCGCATGCCGGCGGGCTGCTCTCCCATCGCGTGCACCGACAGCCGGGAGACGACCTGCAACTGCGGATAGCGGGCCAGTGCGGACACGAGATCGTCGGTGACCACGTTGACGAAGATCGGCGCCGGCGTGGTCGCGGGGTCGAACGTGAGCGGCAGTACCGCCACGCGCGGTTCGAGCGAACGCGGCTTGTGGGCCGGCTCCGCGTGCTGGCCGGCCGCGACAGGCCCGAGGCGGAAGACCTGGCAAGGTTCATCGACGTGCTTCAGGTAGCACATGCCGAGGTCTTGCGCGGCCCAGGCGGCCAGTGTCGCGAGCTTCTGGCGCGTCGGCCCCGACACGAGCACGTCGCCGGGGCGTCCGAGCGCCGCCAGGCGAGCCGCGAGATTCACCCCGGAGCCGAAGACATCGATCTCGGTGACGAGGATGTCGGTTTCGTGGATGCCGATTCGCAGCAGCATGCAGTCGGCGGAGCCACATCCGGCGTTGAGCGAACCAATGACGCCCTGCATGTCGAACGCGGCCGCCACGGCCTGATCGACATCGTCGAACACGAGCAGCAGGCCATCGCCGAGACTCTTAACGACGCGGCCCCGCCCGGCAACACAGCGGCCGGCCGCGGCGATGAAGCGCTGCCAGCGTTCGATCACTCCGTCTTCGTCGGCCAGCATGAGCCGGACGGATTCGACGAGATCGACCACCACGACCGTCTGGCGCACGCGATGCATGTCGCGGCCGCCTTCCCGTGCGGCGGAATCGGGATTCATGTCGGAGCTCCCTCGCTCAATGGCGCAATTCTGCGTGCCCGCGCTCGCTGCACGCAAGAGTTAGGGGTGACCAGCGATACCGCAAACAGGGGGGGGCGCATCGTTCTCCGGAGGCGACCCCGAGCTGATCCCGGACGTCGACTCGGCGGTGCCGGGCGACCAGACGACACGCGGATCCGCGCACGACGTCGATCCATGTCGCGTCAGAGCGGCGTGCGCTTGTCGCCCGGACGTCCGAGTGCGTGTCCTGGGAGAACACTTCACTCCCCGACGGGATTCGAACCGCCGAAGCTCAGACGCGACGAATTGCTCGTAGTCACTCGGAGGCATGCCGGGTTGGAACGCGTCGCTCAGGACCATCGACGCCGCGATCTGATCAACCATGACGTGAATCTGCAGTCGGATCGTCGACAGCCAGCTGCTTTGTTCGAAGTGCGGCGATGGCGCGGCAACTTGCCGTGGTTGCACCCTTCGAGCCGGCAAGGTGCTCGGACTTCACATCGTGAATGGCGCCACGCCTGCGCCCGCTGCCGCGACAACATGCATAATCATGCACATTGATGTTCTTGTTGTTGCACGTTATCATTCGGCATGAACGCAGTCATTCCTCTTGCTCGGCGCGACCTCATCGCGTCGCGAATCGGGCAAGGCCAGGCAGTTGTCGCCAGGGATCTGGCTGATGAATTCGGCGTGTCGGAGGACGCGATCCGGCGCGACCTGCGTGCACTCGCTGCCGACGGGCTCTGCCGACGTGTGTATGGAGGGGCTCTTCCGATCTCGCCCTCGACCGCGCCGATGGCCGCACGCATCGACGAGGCTCGCGAACGCAAGGCGGCTCTGGCGCTGGCCGCCGCATCCACGATCCGGAGCGGAGAGTTCCTCTTCCTGGACAGCGGCAGCACGAACCTGGCGCTGGCCCGCCGCCTGCCTGAAGACTTCGACCTGACCGTCGCGACGAATTCGATCGACATCGCGGCGGCAGTCATCGCGCGACCCGACCTGAGACTCATCCTGGTCGGCGGCTACGTGGACCCGCTGGTTGGTGGTTGCGTCGACGCGGACGCTGTCCAGCTCGTCTCGAGGATGAACATCGACCGCTGCTTCGTGGGTGCGTGTGCGGTGTCGACGGACGGAGGCGTCAGTGCGTTCCATTCGGCCGATGCGAGCTTCAAGCGCGCTCTCGTGGCGGCGAGTCGAGAAAACCTCGTGCTCGTGACAACCGAGAAGCTCGGCGAGCGTGCCCCCTATCGAGTCGCCCAGGTCGAACGGATCGGCTGCTACGTCGTGGAGGCCGATGCCGGTGCATCGGAACTCAAGAAGCTTGCCAAGGTGGGCGCCACCCTTCTCAAGGCCGCCAAGGCGGCCTGAGCGCGCAGGTCGCCTCTCTCATGCCAAGCGCAGACACGCCTGCAACCCGGCTGGCGACCCGCATCGCCTTCTTCGTCAACGGCTTCAGCATCGCGGCCTGGGCGCCCCTGGTGCCTTTCGTGAAGTCGCGGCTGGGCGTGAGCAACGGAACGCTCGGCCTGCTGCTCCTGTGGATCGGCGTCGGATCCATCGCCTCGATGCTGCTGACCGGGCCGCTCTGTTCGCGCTTCGGAAGCAAGCCGCTCGTCGGGGTCACCGGGTTTGCCTTGGCGGCGATCTTGCCGGCGTTGGCCCTGGCGGGTACCCCGTTCGGCCTGGCCATTTCGCTGTTCTTCTTCGGCGCGGCACTGGGCTCGATGGATGTGTCCATGAACGTGCACGCGGTCGCCGTCGAAAAGGCTTCGTCCCGGCCGCTGATGTCCGGATTTCACGGGATGTTCAGCGTGGGCGGCTTTGCCGGATCCGCGTTCATGACGGGCCTCCTTTCCTTGCACATCCAGCCGATGCGAGGCGTCCTGGGTTGTGCCGCCCTGATCATCGTCGCGATGGCATTCGCCACGCCCAGGTTGATCGCTGCGATACCTGGACAGAGGCGCGGGCCGCTGTTCGCCATCCCGCACGGGTTCATCGTCCTGCTGGCCATGCTTGCGGCAGTCACGTTCCTGGCAGAGGGCGCATTGCTGGACTGGAGTGCCCTGCTGGTCACGGTCACCGGGCTGGTTCCCGCGGCCCAGGGTGGCCTGGGATACATGTTGTTCGCGATCGCAATGACGGTCGGTCGTTTCGGCGGAGATGCCGTCGTCGCCCGCATCGGTGATCGCTCGACCCTGTTATGGGGCGGCCTCGCGGCTGTCGCGGGGTTCGTCGTGCTGTTGGTTGCCCCGATCGCGGCCATCGCGCTGGGAGGCTTCCTCCTCATCGGCGCGGGCGCCTCCAACCTCGTGCCCGTACTCTTTCGCCGAGCCGGAGCGCAGAGCGTCATGCCGCCAGCGCTCGCCGTGTCGGCGATGACCACCATCGGCTACGCGGGCATCCTCGCCGGGCCGCCCGTCATCGGATTCGTCGCCCAGGCGATCGGCTTGCACAACGCATTCTGGGTGCTTGCCTTGCTGATGTGTCTCGTTCCGATCTGCGCGCGCCGCGCCGCGCCCGGACAGCCATGATCCCGCAAGGCCCGGGCTTGCATCCCTGCGACGCGATCCTGGCCAGGACGCCTGGTCGCGAAATGCCGCGACCGCGTCTTCGACCTGCAAGAGCATTTCCATGAAACGCAGCATCAGCGATGTCGTCATCGTCGGTGCCGGCATGGGAGGGAGCACCGCCGCCCTGGCCCTGGCGCCCACCGGCGCGGACATCCTGCTCCTCGAGCAGGGTTACCAGATCCGATCCGAGCCTCTGACTCGGGACACGAAGGCGATCTTTCAGAAGGGGGCGTACACCCCGCAGGAGAAGTGGTTCGACACCGCTGGCCAGCCGCACGCCGCCGGTACGCACGCGAACTTCGGAGGAAGCACGAAGTTCTACGGCGGCCTGCTGGCGCGCTTTCGCGAGTCCGACTTCGAGGCCCGCGCACTGCCTGGAGGCGAGGTTCCCGCCTGGCCGATCCGCTATGCGGACGTCGAGCCCTGGTACGAGAGGGCAGAGGCCTTGTTTCGCGTGTGCGGCAACGCCTCCGAGGATCCCACCGAGCCCTGGCGTCGAAAGGGTCTGCCCAACTCGCCTGTCCCCGATGAGCCGCCCATTGCGGCGCTGCGCGAGCGCTTCAAGAGGGCCGGCCTGCACCCTTACTCGCTGCCTTTGGGCGTCGACATCCGGACCTGGCTCTCCAATGGACAGACCGGCTGGGACGGCTATCCCGACGCTCGCAGCGGCAAGATGGATGCCGAGACCTGTGCGCTGATTCCTGCGCTCGCTCATTCCAACGTCAAGGTCCAGGACGGCGCGCAGGTGGTGCGCCTGATGTCCGCCCCCGGCCGCAGGCGCATTCAAAGCGTGATCTACCGCCGCGATGGCGAGCTGCACGAGGTGACCGCCAGGCTGGTGCTGCTCGCGGGCGGCGCGGTGAAATCGGCCGCGCTGCTTTTTTCTTCGGAAGACGGCCACCTGGCCAACAGCTCGGGCCTGGTTGGCCGCCACCTGATGGGCCACAACCAGACCGCCGTGATCGGGTTCGATCACCGGTTCCTGAACGACAGCGTCTACCAGAAGACGCTGGGCCTGAACGACTTCTACCTGCCGGGCAGCGCCGCGGGCGAGGCGATGGGCAACGTGCAACTGCTCGGACGCGTCAACGGCGAGATCATGAAGGCGTTCGTTCCGCGTGTGCCGACCGCCATCCTGAACTTCCTGTGCCGTCGCACCGTGGACTTTTTCCTGCTCGGCGAGGATCTCCCCGATCCGGCCAGCCGCGTGCTCGTTCGAGACGGCCGTATCGTTCTCGATCGCAAGCGAACCAACATGGAAGTGCACCGCAGGTTCATCGTCCGGTTCAAGGAGGTCTTGCGCGATATCGGCTTCAAGAGAGCGTTGCATCGCACGTTCGACGAGTTCGCGATCGGCCATCAGTGCGGGACGCTGCGGATGGGCCGCCCGGCCGCGGACTCGGTCGTGGATCCGACGGGGCGAGCCCATGACGTCGAAAACCTCTTCGTCGTCGACGGAAGCGTGTTCGTCTCTTCCGCGTCGGTCAACCCGTCGCTGACGATTGCTGCCCTTTCCTTGCGCGCGTCGGACAACATCGCCAAGTCGGAACTCACTCGTTGAGCGATGCCTGCCTGGAGATCGGCGCACCAACGGGACAGTCATCAAGCCTGATCGAGACTGCCAGCTTCCGTCGAGTTGCTGTCGCGCAGCTCGTTCGGTGCTGACCGCAATCGAGGAGGCGGCGAGGCGGCTGTCCTTTCTCAAGTTGATCGCTCAAAGCAGCAAGATTTCGCGCTTCCCTGCATCCTGCGGCACGCTGACTCAACTCCCCGCGCAAATCGTCGATATCCCGTCGATCGCCCCTCCGATTCCGGAGCGGCGACAGCCCCGCCGTGGCCCCATCAACGGCGACCCTTGATGTCGACCTTCTTCCGCCACCTCCGCATCGGACACCGCCTCGTGCTGTGCTTCTCGCTCATCCTGCTGCTGATGATGGCGGGTTCGTGGCTGGCCGTATCGAGTTCGCGCCACTCGCGCGAAGGGCTGGTGCGACTGGTGGAGACGTCCAATGCGCGGCAGGCCGACATCCGCAGGATGCGGGCGATGATCGAGCGGCAGGATAGGCTGGCGCAGCGGCTGGGCCTCGTGAACTCGATCGAGGACGCGCAGAGCGACATGCTGGAGATTCACGAGGACATCGGCGCCTACCGGGAGATCGCGCAGCGCTTCATCGCGGGCGATGCGTCCGTCGAGGAGCGCCAGCGCCTCGAGCAGATCGATGCCTACGACCACACTGTCGATCCGGCGTTCGCGGCTGCGCAGCAAAGCGTGGACGGCTACAACCCCGGCATGGCGGCGCGCACGCTCAATCGTGAGGTGGCACCGATCCACGCGGACTGGCTGCGCATCCTCGATGAGCTCACCGAGCTGCAGAACCAGCGCGTGGCCGCAGAGATCCAGGCACTGAGCACGCGCGCGGAGCGCATCGATAACACCATTGCCTGCATGGCGGCGCTGGCCGCGCTGCTGGCCGCCTTCGTCGGCTGGCGGCTGACGTTGAGCATCACGCGTCCGCTGAAGCAGGCGGTGCTGTTCGCCTCGGCGGTGGGTAGCGGGCAGCTGGACGCGCCGTTGCCGCGCAGCTCCGACGACGAGTGCGGCATGCTGCTGCTGGCGCTGAAGGTGATGGCCACGCAGTTGCACGAGGCGAACGCGCGCATGCAGCGGCTGGCGATCGAGGACGGCCTCACCGGCGCCTTCAACCGGCGCCATTTCGACTCGGTGCTGCACACCGAGCACGAGCGCGCGCGCCGCGCGGCGCAGCGCTGCGGCCCGGACGGCGCGCCGGACGACGCCGCGCACCTGGCGCTGCTGCTGATCGACGTCGACCACTTCAAGCAGTTCAACGACCGCTTCGGCCATCCCGCCGGCGACGCCTGCCTGCGCGCGGTGGTGGGCGCGGTGCGCGACGCGGGCCTGCGTCCCGGCGACTTCGTGGCGCGCTACGGCGGCGAGGAGTTCGTGGT